>ENA-UOIY01001589-UOIY01001589.1-human-gut-metagenome-genome-assembly--contig:-P114-NODE-1589-length-22643-cov-4.410882_pt1 | contig 22643 bp, 18 predicted proteins | sample MGYA00242335_ERZ723882 | MGnify/ENA metagenome assembly ERZ723882
TGCCAGCGGGCATTTTTACCACGTCCCCTGCCTGTACAGCGGTCTTTGCGCCATCCACAATGGCATAGCCGCTGCCAGAGATCACCGTCCACACCTCATCGCGGCGGGCGTGGCTGTGGTAGTTCATGCGGTGGCCGGGATTCAGCGTAATCTTGATGGTCATGCTCTCGTCCTCGACATCCAGCACGCGGAAGCTGCCCCAGGATTTCTCGGCAAACATGATCTGCTGGTTGATTTTATCTACAAAAGGCTTGATGTAGCTGGACTGCTCCTTGTCCGAGACCAGGATGCCCTCGGGGCTGGCGGAGACAACAACATCTTTCAGGCCCATGCAGAGCACCGGCACATCCAGTTCGTTGAGCACATGCACATTCTCGCAGGCATCGTTCAGGATGGCCTTGCCGATCTTAGGTTCTTCCATCGCTTCGGTCAAGGTGTTCCAGGTGCCCATGTCCTTCCACTGGCCTGCAAAGCGCATGACCTGGATCCTGGGCTCATGCTCCACGACGGCGTAGTCGAAGCTGATCTTCTTCAGCGTTTCGTATTTGTTGAAAAGGTCCTGATGGTCGGTGAAGTCGATCAGCTCATGGGCGCGATCCAGCACATAGCCCAGGCGGTAGGCAAAGACGCCGCCGTTCCACAGGGCTCCCTGGGCGATGTACTGCTCGGCCGTTTTGGCGTCCGGCTTCTCTTTAAAGGTACGCACCGGGCTGACGGCGTCGGCACTTTCGGGGATGATGTAGCCGTATTTCTCGCTGGGATATGTCGGCTCAATGCCCATCAGCGAGAGGTTCGCCCCGCCCTTTTCCGCCAGCGCGGACAACTGTTGGAGGGCCTCGAAATAATCGTTATTGACATACGGATCCACCGGGCAGACGACAACGGGCTCGTCCATGCCGACGCCCTTTACATCGTGCAGGTAGGCCGTAGCCAAGGCAATGGCCGGGAAGGTATCACGGCGGCAGGGCTCGACGCAGACGCCGACCGCATCCCCCAACTGGTTATGGATGGCTGAGACCTGGGTCTTGCTGGTGGCGATGGTCACACTGGCCTCCCGGTCCACCTCGGTGATCTGGCGGTAGACGCGCTGGACCATCGACTCATAGCCATCGTCGGTTTTGAAAATTTTGATAAACTGCTTGGAGCGGATATCGTTGGACAGCGGCCATAGGCGTTTGCCGGAGCCGCCGGAAAGCAGGATAATATTCATGCAATCTCCTTCTCAGCGTTCTGCACGCATCGGGTTATGCAGAAAGTCTTCGTACGAAAGGCGCAGGCCGTCTTCCAGCTCGGTCTTGTAGGTCCAGCCCAGTTTGGTGGCCTTGCTGACATCCAGCAGTTTGCGGGGCGTGCCGTTAGGCTTGGTGGTATCCCACTTGATCTCGCCGGTGTAACCGACGACCTTGGCGACGAGTTCGGTCAGCTCCTTGATGGTCAGTTCCTTGCCGGTGCCGGCGTTGACGGTCTCGTTGCCGGAGTAGTGGTTCATCAGGAACACGCAGAGGTTGGCGAGGTCATCGACATATAAAAACTCGCGCAGCGGGCTGCCATCGCCCCAGCAGGTGACGCTCTCGATACCGTTGACCTTGGCCTCGTGGAAGCGGCGGATGAGCGCCGGAACCACATGGCTGTGGGTGGGATGGTAGTTGTCGTTGGGGCCGTAAAGGTTGGTGGGCATGACGCTGATATAGTCGGTGCCATACTGGCGGTTCAGGAACTCGCAGTATTTCAGGCCGGAAATTTTCGCCAGGGCGTAGGCCTCGTTGGTTTTTTCCAGCTCACTGGTCAGCAGGCAGCTTTCCTTCATCGGCTGGGGCGCCATACGGGGGTAAATGCAGGAGGAGCCGAGAAATTCCAGCTTTTTGCAGCCGTTCTGCCAGGCAGAATGGATGGCGTTCATCTCAAGCGTCATGTTGTAATACATGAAGTCAGCCAGTGCTTCCTGGTTGGCGACGATGCCGCCGACCTTGGCTGCGGCCAGGAACACATACTCGGGCTTTTCAGCCGCGAAGAAATCCTCGACATCCTGCTGGCGGCAGAGATCCAGCTCCTTATGGGTGCGGGTGATGATATTGGTATAGCCCTGACGCTGCAATTCGCGGACGATTGCAGAGCCAACCATGCCGCGATGACCTGCGACATAAATTTTAGCATTCTTTTCCATCATAATAAAATACCTTCTTCTGATAAATTATTTGATAACGCCCTTTTCCAGATACTCGGCAAGGTTCGTTTGAATGTGTTCTTCGGCACGCTCGACGGCGACTTTCTTCATGTCGTGGTCGACCATGATCTTGACGAGCTCTGCAAAGGTGGTCTTGGTGGGGTTCCAGCCCAGTTCGCGCTTGGCCTTGCTGGGGTCGCCCCAGAGGTTGACAACGTCGGTCGGGCGGTAGAAGTCGGGGCTGACCTCGATAACGACCTTGCCGGTGGCCTTGTCGATGCCCTTCTCGTTCATGCCCTCGCCGGTAAATTCGAGCTCGATGCCCACATCGTGGAAAGCCAGTTGGCAGAACTCGCGGACGGAGTGCTGCTCACCGGTGGCGATGACGAAGTCCTCGGGCTTGTCGTTCTGCAAAATCAGCCACATGCACTCGACGTAGTCGCGTGCATAGCCCCAGTCGCGCAGGCTGGACAGGTTGCCCAGATACAGCATGTCCTGTTTGCCCAGGGCAATGCGGGCGGCGGCCAGCGTGATCTTGCGGGTGACGAAGGTCTCGCCGCGGCGCTCAGACTCGTGGTTGAAGAGAATGCCCGAGCAGCAGAACATGTTGTAAGCCTCGCGGTACTCCTTGACGATCCAGAAGCCGTACTGCTTGGCGACAGCGTAGGGGCTGTAGGGGTGGAACGGGGTGTTCTCGTTCTGGGGCACTTCCTCGACCTTGCCGTAGAGCTCGGACGTGGAGGCCTGGTAGATGCGGCAGGTGTCTTTCAAGCCGCACAGGCGCACAGCTTCCAGCACGCGCAGCACACCGGTAGCATCGACGTCGGCGGTAAACTCGGGCACATCGAAGCTAACCTGCACGTGGCTCTGGGCTGCGAGGTTGTAAATTTCATCGGGGCGGACCTTGCTGACGACCGAGAGAATGCTCATCGAATCGCTGAGGTCACCGTAATGAAGGTGAAAGTTGGGGTGGCCCTCCAGATGGGCGATACGCTCGCGGTAATCGACGGAAGAACGGCGGATGATGCCGTGGACATCGTAGCCTTTTTCCAGCAGAAATTCTGCCAGATAGCTGCCGTCCTGGCCGGTAATGCCGGTGATGAGTGCTTTTTTCATAGTTGTATACCCTTTCGCCGCACTTTTTGTGCTGAATAAAAATACTGCTTTGCGTTTTCTATTTGTTATTGTAGCGGATTTTTTCGCGTTGCTGTAGGGGTAATCTTGCAAAGCAGTAGCATTATATTGACTTTTCACTAACTGCTGTGGTATGATGCCGACAAGGACTTTTACAGGAGGGATATTATGAAAACGAAAACACCTTTTTTTGACGGCAAGCTGGTACATTCCCGGCGCGTTATTTATACGCCCTCCCCTTTTGCGCGGTCAAACCTCATCCATTTGCAGGAAGTGGGCAGCTTGCAGGCGCGCCAGCCGCACACCAGCACCCGCAGGGGGTTGGCGTCCTACCTGTTTTTCTGGGTGGAAAGCGGCTCGGGTGAGCTGGAATATGAGGGAGCCTGGCACGAGCTGCACGCCGGGGACTGCGTGTTTTTAGACTGTCAACGCCCCTACCAGCACCGCACCGGGGACGATTTATGGCAGTTGCATTGGGTACATTTTTACGGGCCGAACATGGCGGCAATCTATAAAAAATACCAGGAGCGCGGCGGCCTGCCCTGCTTCCACGCCGCATCTCCCGACGGATATGCGGCGCTGCTGGACGCGCTGTACACGCTGGCGGAATCCGACGCGTATGTGCGCGATATGCAGATCTATGAAAAACTCATCGCGCTTTTGACTTTGCTGATGGAAGAAAGCTGGCATCCGGACACTGCACGCGTGCCGGGCAGCAAAAAGCAGAATTTGCAGGAGATCAAGGACTATCTCGACACCCACTACACCGAAAAAATTACGCTGGACGCGCTGGCGGAACGATTTTATATCAACAAATTTTACCTGACCCGCGTGTTTAAAGAGCAGTTTGGCCAGTCTGTCACCAACTATCTTGTGCAGCTGCGCATTACCCAATCCAAGCGGCTGCTGCGCTTTACCGACCGCAGCATTGAAGCCGTCGCGCAGGAATGTGGGCTGAACGATGCAAATTATTTTTCCCGCCTGTTTAAAAAGGTCGAGGGCATCACCCCCGGCGAATACCGGCGGCAATGGTGAGTTTTGCAGGCATAAAATACAATACGGCGGCTTCCCCCCTTTTGTTGGGAAAGCCGCCGCTTTTATATCTATATCTGATTTTAAGAAAGCAGCATGCGGTCGTTGGCAAAGCCGCCGTCGCTGACCTGCTCAAAGCGCTGCAACAGGTCACTGACTTGCAGGTTGGCTTTTTCCTCGCCGCGCACATCGTAAATGACGCGGCCCTCGTACATCATGATCAGGCGGTTGCCGTACTTGATGGCGTCCTTCATGTTGTGGGTGATCATCAGGGTTGTCAGGTGGTTCTCCTGCACGATCTTTTCCGAGAGGGCCAACACCTTAGCTGCGGTTTTGGGATCCAGTGCGGCGGTATGCTCGTCCAGCAAAAGCAGCTTGGGCTTTTTCAGGGTCGCCATCAGCAGTGTGACCGCCTGACGCTGGCCTCCGGAAAGCAGGCCAACCTTGCTGGTCATGCGATCCTCAAGGCCCAAATCGAGGGTCTTGAGCAGCTCGTGGTATTCCTCGCGCTCCTTTTTGGTGATGCCAGCCCGCAACGAACGGGCAACGCCGCGGCGTGCCGCCAAGGCGAGGTTTTCCTCAATGCCCATCGTGGCGGCAGTGCCCATCATCGGATCCTGGAACACGCGGCCGATGTACTTGGCGCGCTGATGCTCCGACAGGCGGGTGACATCCTGCCCGTCGATGAGGATCTTACCCATATCAATGGGCCAGACACCGGCCACTGCGTTGAGCATCGTGGACTTGCCCGCACCGTTGCCGCCGATGACGGTGACAAAATCGCCGTCTTCGAGCGTCAGGTCAAGGCCTTTCAAGGCAACTTTCTCATTGACCGTACCGGCGTTGAAGGTCTTATAGACATTTTTGATCTCAAGCATGGTTCTTCTCCCCCTTTTTCACCGAGGTTTTGGTGAAGTATTTGCCCTTCCAGTACGGGATGGTCAGGAACAACGCCACCACCAGCGCGGTGAGCAGTTTCAGGTCGTCGGTAGACAGGCCCAGACGAAGGACAAAGACCATGACGATGTAGTAGATGATGGCGCCGATAACGGCGGACAGCAGCTTGAGCGCAAAGTTGCGGAAGATGCGGCTGAAGATGACTTCGCCGATGATGACTGCTGCCAAACCAATGACGATGGCACCGCGGCCCATGTTGATATCAGAGAAGCCCTGATACTGGGCCAGCAGACCGCCCGCCAGCGCAACAAGGCCGTTGGAAATCATCAGGCCCAGAACCGTGGTGACATTGGTATTGATGCCCTGTGCGCGGGCCATGTTCTGGTTAGCGCCGGTTGCACGCAGCGAGCAGCCCAGTTCGGTGCCGAAGAACCAATACAGCACGGCGATCAGCACGGCGCAGAACACGGCCAGGATCAGAATGGGGTTATTGAGCGCCACGTTGCGTACATAGCGGGCCGAAACCAGCAGGCTGTATTTATCCACGCTAATGGGCAGATTGGCCTTGCCGCCGCCCGTGCCGAAGCCCATGATGCGGAGGTTGACCGAGTACAGCGCCAGCTGGGTCAGGATACCGGCCAGAATGGCAGGGATGCCGCAGGCCGTGTGGAACAGGCCGGTGACAAGGCCCGCCAGCATACCGGCCGCCGTGGCGGCCAACAGTGCCAGCCCGACCGGCGCACCGTTGAGCACCATGACAACGCAGACCGCGCCGCCAGTGCCAAGAGAGCCGTCGACCGTCAGATCAGCCACATCGAGGATGCGGTAGGTCAGGTAGACGCCGATTGCCATAATGCCCCAGATAAGGCCCTGGGCCACCGCGCTGGGCATCGAGTTGATCAGGGAAGCAAAGAATCCCATGAATAAAACCTCCGAACTTTTTGGGAAAGAGCCGTTTTGGCCCTTTCCGCGCTGTTTATCAGTGCTTAGTGATTCAGATTTTTTTGCCTTTAGTCGGCAATGGCCTCGTAGCCGTCCGGCGGGGTGATGCCGAGGGCTTCGCAGTTGGCGGCGTTGTACTTCTTGGTAACGTTGGGGGCAAACTCGACAGGCATGGTGGAAACATCGGCACCATCAGCCAAAATCTCAGCAGCCATCTCACCGGTCTTGTAGCCCAGGTCGTAGTAGCTGATGGACAGGGTGGCAACACCACAGCCCTTGCAGATGCCCTCCTCACCTGCGACAACGGGAACCTGTTCCGGGATAACGACGTTGGCGATGGCCTCGGTGTTGGAAGCAGCCGTGTTATCGGTGGGGATGTAGATCACGTCAGAGGCAGCAGCGGCAGTCTGAGTGACGGAGGTGACATCGTTGGTATCGGTGAAAGCGTAGCGGGCAGTCTCAATGCCCATCTCGTTGAGGTAGCCCTCGATGACGTCGCACTGGTAGACCGAGTTAGGCTCGGCGCTGCAATACAGCAGGCCGACGGTCTTGGCGTCCGGGAACAGTTCCTGAATCATGGCTGCCTGCTGGTCCAGCGGGGCCAGGTCAGAAGTGCCGGAGATGTTGTTGCCCACGGTGCCGGTCCAGTCAGAGATGTCCAGCGCGGTAGCGTAGTCGGTAACGGAAGTACCCAGAACCGGGATATCGGCAGTAGCCTGGGCAGCGGCCTGCAGCGGGGCAGTGGCGTTTGCCAGGATCAGGTCGACGCCAGTGGAAACAAAGCCGCTGACGATGGTGGTGCAGTTGGCAGAATCGCCGGAAGCGTTCTGCTCGTCAAACTTGACATTGTCCGCGCCCAGCTTTTCGGTCAAAGCGTCCTTGAAGCCCTGCGTGGCGGCGTCCAACGCCTCGTGCTGGACCAGCTGGCAGATGCCGATGTTATAAACCTTGCCGTCCGCAGCGGGAGCAGCTTCGCTTTCCGCAGCAGAAGAAGCGGGGGTGGAATCCGCAGCAGCGGTGCTGGATGCGGTGCTACCGCAGGCAGCCAGACCCATGGTCATGGCTGCTGCCATGGCGAGAGAAAGTGCTTTTTTCATGTTCGTTTCCTCCAAACAGTAGGCAGCTGCTTACACGCCGCACAACGTGCCCTCAGAAGCAGTTGCTTTAGTGCTTTAAAGTATAGCACAGTCTAGTGCGTTAAAGCAATGTCTATCTTGCCAAATCTGCTGCTTTACAGCGGCAAAATCCCGGCATTTTCACCAAAAAGGCTGCAAAAAGCCCCCTGTATTCCCTTTGGGGGCGGTACAGAGGGCTGATTTTATTGGAAAATTGCGGCATCAGTCGCCAAAGCAGGCGTTTTCGGTCTTGGCGATGAGCTCAATAAAGCGCTCGGGGCTGCTGGCGTGGCGCAGAGCATCTACCAGCGAGCTGCGACTTACAAGATTGACCAGCCGCGCAAGGATTTGCAGATGCAGGCTTTCGCTGCCCGGCGGGACGGCGATCATGAACAAAAGGTCAACAGCCCGGCCATCCGGAGCGCCCCAGTCTACGCCGTGGCGCAGTGTCAGCGCGGATATACTGGGCGCTGATACCCCGGCGTTGCAGGCGTGGGGCAGCGCAATGCCGTCCCCGATGGCCGTAGTGCCGCCGAAGTTTTCCCGCTGGCAGACGGCATTATAGTACGCCGTGCCATTGGTGATCGCGCCGGTCTGCTCCTGCAATTCCACCAAGATGCCCAACACGTCGGCGGCCTCCTTGATGTTGGCGTACAGGCGCACGCCTGCGGGGTCCATCAGCTCGCTTACTTTCATGGTGCATCCCCCTTTTGTCCCCGGGTCAGGTCTTGGTCGCCCGGTCGATCAGTGCGTCGAGAGACTCCCCCAGTGCGCCGTCTGCGCAGGTGCAGGTCGGCAGCTGATCGGCCGTGGCCTTGACCTCGGCGGGTGCGTTGGCAACGGCCACGGCGTGCCCGGCTGTGCGCATGAGCTCGAGATCGTTGTAATAGTCGCCGATGACGATGGTGTTTTTGATGGATTTGTTCATCAAAGCGCAAAGATCTTGCAAACCGGTGGCCTTGCTGACGCCGCCGGGCATGATCTCTAAGTAAATGTTGTTGGTGGCAAGGAAATAGTTATCCCGCCCGTAGTATTTGGTTTTGGCGTACTGGCCCAGTTTGCGGATGGCCTCGGGGTCAGCGGCAAACACGACCTTGACCCAGCCGTCCGGCACACACTCGACCGGGCAGGCAATACTGCCTAGGTGTTCATCCACCTGGTGGGCGTGGGTCGTTTCGTTGGCGTGGATGACGTACATCTCACCGTTGCCAGCCATGACCTCTACGCCCATGCGCGGGAACTTGGCAAGGATGTCCTTGATGGCGACGGTGGCCTGCTCCCGGTCAAGGGTCGAGCGGTGGAGCACTGTCTCGGTAGAAAAATCATACAGCAGCGCGCCGTTGCAGGAGATAGCGGGCAGCGAAAGGCGGATGCCTTCAAGCGCGGCGCGGATCGACTCCGGCGGACGGCCGGTGGCCACAGTGAACAGGCCGCCCAGGCTGGTAAAAAGGTTGATGACCGTGCGGTTGCAGGCCGGTAAACCCTCTTTGGCGGTGAGCAGCGTGTTATCCATATCACAGATGACAAGGGTATCGCTTAGCGCTGATTTCATGCGCGATGTTCCTTTCTTAACCGTGTCAAAAACTCTGTAAAATAGGCGGGCAGCGGTGAGTCAAACTGCACCCACTGCTGCGTTGCGGGGTGGATAAAGCCAAGTTCTTTGGCGTGCAGACATTGTCCGTTCAGGCTTTTGATGCAGCTGCGCGGGCCGTAAACGGCATCCCCCGCCAGCGGATGGCCGATACCGGCCATGTGTACGCGGATCTGGTGGGTGCGGCCGGTCTTGAGCTGGCAGGCAATGTAGGTGAAATTGCCAAAGCGTTCCAACACGCGCCAGCCGGTGTAGGCATAGCGCGCACCCGAAACTTCCGGGGATACGACGGCCATTTTTTTGCGGTCGCGCGGGTCGCGGCCGAGGTAGGTTTCCACAAAGCCCTCGTCCTCTTTCAAGTTGCCGTAGACGATGGCATGATAGACGCGGTGGATGCTGTGCACGCTGAATTGCGCGCTGAGCGCCTGGTGCGCGGCATCGTTTTTAGCCATGACCAGCAGTCCGCTGGTGTCCTTATCAATACGGTGGACGATACCGGGCCGGATTGCCCCGCCGATACCCGAAAGCTGCCCGGCACAATGATAGAGCAGTGCGTTGACAAGTGTGCCGTCCGGGTTGCCGGGTGCGGGATGCACCACCATGCCCTTGGGCTTGTTGACGACGATCAGGTCGGCATCCTCGTAGACGACGTCGAGCGGGATATTCTGCGGCTGAGCCTCGATGGGCTGTGGTTCGGGCAGGTCTATGCAGTAGACTTCACCCGGGCTGACTTTATCCTTTTTGTTGACACATCGCCCGTTTTGGGTGACTCTTCCCTGCTCCATCAGGTTTTGCAGTGTGCTGCGGGAAAGCTCGGCACACTGCCCGGCCAGCCAGGCATCCAACCGGCCCGAAGCGTCAGGCCCGGCGGTCAGTTCAAGCATTTCCATGGGCATCATCCGCTGCGTCCGGCGCTGCGTTTTTCTCGGCCTTCTCTTTGATGTAGGAGTCAAACAGCACCCACACCATCAGCAGGCCGACGCCGACGCAGACGCAGATATCGGCAAAATTGAAGATGGCAAAATTCACAAACAGGACGTTGATGTAATCGACCACCACGCCGGTGGCAACGCGGTCGATCAGATTGCCGATGCCGCCGCCCAGCACAAGGGTCCAGGCCACGCGTTCGAGCAGGGTCAGCTTGCGGGCAAACAGCATCCACAACACGCCCAGCAGCATCAGCGACGTGACCCCGATCAGCAGCGTCTGCTTACCGGCCAGCATCGAAAATGCCATACCATCGTTTAGAAAATATCGCAGCTCCAGCACGCCGGGGATCAGCGTCATGGCCGTTTTGGGCAGCAGCACGACGGTAGCCCAGCGCTTGATCAGCTGGTCAACGCCCACAAGCACGGCTGCGGCCAGCACGGAAAGAACACCAAAGATCATGGTTACTCCCTTATAGCAACACTGCACGTTTTCCGCCTGACGGCTTGCGCAATATTGCCTGATTCAAAAAAATCAGCGGTGCTTATGCAATTATAAGCACCGCTGAACGGTAGATTAAAGACCCAGCACCTTGGCGCAGCGCGGGCACAGGCCGTTTTCGCCAACGGCAGGCTCGTACTTCCAGCAGCGCAGGCACTTGTTCCCAGCTGCGTGGGCAGCGGCAGCACCCAGACCTTCGACGGCGCCCTTGACACCGCCCTCACCCTCGGTCAGATCGACCTTAGAGACGATGAACAGGTCGGCCAACTCATCCATCGGGATGGTGTTCAGGAAATCGTAGACTTCCTTGCTGCAATACAGCGTCAAGCAGGCTTCGAGAGAAGAACCAATGACCTTATCGGCACGGGCCTGCTCGAGAACTTTCTTGACATCGTCACGGATGGCCATGATGCGATCCCACTTGGCGGTGAAGGTTTCATCGGCAGCGGCCTTGGCTTCGGGCATCTGCTCAAAAACAACGTAGTCCTTCATGCCGGGCATCTTGGGCACATAGCTCCAGATCTCCTGGCTGGTGAAGCTCAGGATGGGAGCCAGAAGCTTGGTAAAGTCGACCAGGATACGGTACAGCGCAGTCTGTGCACAGCGGCGGGCATGGTCGTCCGCGCAGTACAGGCGGTCTTTGATAACGTCCATATAGAAGTTGGACATATCAATGACGCAGAAGTTGTACAGCGCGTGGTAAGCACGGCTGAAATCATAGTGGTCGTAGGCATCGCGCATGGTGGCGGTCAACTGGTTGCAGGCTTCCAGTGCCCAGCGGTCGATTTCAAACAACTGATCGTCGGCGACCATATCCTTGTTGGGGTCAAAGTCGCTGATGTTGCCCAGCATGAAGCGGGCGGTGTTGCGCATCTTGCGGTATGCCTCGGACAGCTGGCGGAAGATCTCCTTACCGGCGCGGACGTCGACGGTGTAATCGCTGGAAGCGACCCACAGACGGACGATATCGGCACCGTAGTCACGGATGATCTCGCTGGGCTCAACGCCGTTGCCAGCGGACTTGTGCATCTGCTTGCCCTTTTCGTCGACGACCCAGCCATGGCACAATACCTCGCGGTACGGGGCCTGGCCCTGGGTGGCAACGCTGGTCAGCAGGCTGGACTGGAACCAACCACGGAACTGGTCGGCACCCTCCATATACATATCGACCGGGTAGGTCAGCTCAGGACGTTCGCGGCAGACAGCGCTCCAGGTAGAGCCGGAGTCGAACCAGACGTCCATGATATCGGGATCTTTCTCCCAATCGGAAGCGCCGCACTCGCAGACTTCGTCCTTGGGCATGATCTCGTTGGCTTCGTACTTGTACCAAGCGTCGCTGCCCTCCTTGCGGAACAGGTCGGAAACAGCCTTGATGGAAGCATCGGTGATGTGGTATTTGCCGCACTTCTTGCAGTAGAATACCGGGATGGGCACGCCCCAGACGCGCTGACGGCTGATGCACCAGTCGCTGCGGTCACGGACCATGCCAGCCATGCGGTCATGGCCCCAGGCAGGCTGCCAGTGTACGCTGTCGATGGCCTTGTAGACATCCTCTTTGAAAGCGTCGATGGAGCAGAACCACTGCTCGGTCGCGCGGAAGATGATGGGATGATGGCAGCGCCAGCAATGCGGATACTGGTGGGTGATGTGCTGCACGCCCATCAGGTGGCCGCTCTCCTTGATATGCTCAAGGATGACCTTGTTGGCGTCCCAGACTTTGAGACCGGCGAACTTTTCGCCAGCTTCGGCGGTCAGGCGGCCAGCATCGTCCACGGGGACAACGACGGGAACCTGCGGGTAGTGGTTGACGCAGACTTCAAAGTCCTCAACACCATGGCCGGGGGCGGTGTGGACGCAGCCGGTGCCGCCCTCGAGGGTGACGTGGTCGCCCAGGATGACCAGGCCCTTGCGGTCCAGGAACGGATGCTGATACTGCATCAGCTCCAGCTCGCTGCCCAGGACGGTGTCAGGCAGAACTTCGTACTCGTCGATGTGGCAGCCTTTCATCGTGGACTCGACCAATTCGCGGGCCATGATGTGGTAGGCATCGCCGATCTTGACGAACGCATACTCGAGGTTAGGGTTCAGGCAGGTGGCGACGTTGGCGGGCAGGGTCCAGGTGGTGGTGGTCCAGATAACGATCCAGGCCTTATCCAGCGGGATGTTGTGCTTAGCCAGCACGCCGTTGGGGTCGTCAGTCAGCTTGAAGCGGACGTAGATGGAATCGCACTCGTCCTCGGCGTACTCAATCTCAGCCTCGGCCAGGGCGGTGCGGTCCTCGGGGCACCAGTACACGGCCTTCATGCCCTTGTAGATGTAGCCCTTCTTGGCCATCTCGCCGAAGATCTCGACCTGGCGGGCTTCAAACTCGGGGCGCAGGGTCAGGTAGGGGTTGGCGAAATCGCCCTGAACACCCAGGCGCTTGAACTGGGCATTCATGACGTCGATATGCTCGGTGGCAAACTCTTTGCAGATCTTGCGCAGTTCCAACTTGGAAACGCCGGATTTCTTATCGCCCAGAGATTTCAGGGCTTTCAGCTCGATGGGCAGGCCGTGGGTATCGTAGCCCGGCACATACGGGGCCTGGAAACCGGCCATGTTCTTGTAGCGCAGGATGATATCCTTGATGATCTTGTTCAGCGCGGTGCCCATGTGGATGTTGCCGTTGGCGTACGGGGGGCCATCGTGCAGGACCCAGCGGGGTTTGCCCTCATTGTTTTTGATCATCTGCTCATAGACATGGTTCTGCTCCCAGTCTTCCAGCATTTTCGGCTCTTTTTTCGGCAGACCGGCCCGCATTTCAAACGGGGTCTGCATCTTATGGATGGTGTCGTTGTAATTCTGCGCCAAGATTTCCTACTCTCCTCTAATAGAAATAGTTTTTGACCTTATGGTTATCGGGCATCAGCTGTCAAAGTCGACGCCTTCAAAGTTATCGAACGCAGGCGAATTCAACTCCTCCTGCGGTTCGGTACTTGCTTTTTTGCGGGTGCCGCGCTTGGCCGGGGCCTTGCGGGTGCCGCGTTTTGCGGGGGCGGGGGCTGCTTCGGCGGCATCGTCGTACAACCCTGCACCGGGCTGGAAGCGGTCATCTGCCGCAGGCTCTGCTGCGGGGGCCGCTTCTTCCGGTTCCTCGGGGTGCGGGGCGATGGCAAACTCCACCGTGTCTACCTTTTCTGGCGCAGGCTCGGCCACGGGGGTCGGCTCCGGCGCAGGGGCAGCTTCAGCGGGGTTATAGTAGCTGGTCGCCTGGGGTTCCGGCTCCTGCACAGGTGCGGGGGCCGGGGCAGGCTCGGTATAAGGCACGGCCTCAGGGGCCGGTTCGGCATAGCTTTGCGCAGCGGAGGCCGGCTGGGCGGCGGGCTGCGGCTCTTCAGCAGGGGCAGGCGGGTTGTATTCCGGCATCTTGCTGATGAGGTTGATGTGCTTGCGGTACATCTCCATCAGCGAGCGCTTGAAGCTGTCGGCTTCGCTTTTCAGCGTCACGATCTCCTGCTTGGCCAGTTCCACATCGTCACGAGCGCGCTGCTCACGGTCGTCCGCCTTCATGTTGGCCGCACGGATGATCTCTGCCGCTTTCTGCTTGGCTTCACGGATCACGTTTTCGCCAAGGCGCTGCGCGTTGATCATCGTCGTGCGCAGGGTATCTTCCTCTGCGCGGTACTGGTCGATGCGCTGGGCCAGAACGACAAGATTTTTCTGCATCTCGTCATTTTTAGCGGCCAGGGCGTCCATGCTTTCCGCTACCTGCTTGAGATAATCATCCACATCATCGCAGCGATAGCCGCGCATTGCCTTGTCAAAAGTTACGCGGCGGACATCCTCAGAAGAGATCATGGCTTTCCTCCTGTTTGCGGGCAAAGCCCGTTATTGCCGGATTTCAGGGTCCTGCATTTTATACGAAAGAGTCCGGGACTCTTTGTCTCAATACTGGTAAAAAGAGATGAACTGTCGGTCTTTTTTGCTTTTTCCGCCGATCTCGGCCAAGCGGAAACGGCCTATTCCCCGCACGGTGATGATATCGGCGGCGTACATAGCCTCGTGGGCGGCGCGCAGCGGCAGGTGGTTGACCTCTACCCTGCCCGCAGCGATATATTCAGCCGCTTTGGTGCGGGAAGTGTGCATCATGGCGGCCAGTACAGCATCGGCCCGCAGGGAGGACACCGTGGCTTCGTGCAGCTCACGCGCGGGGCCTTCGGTCAAATGCGGCGGCAGCTCATTGCAAACTTCCACATGCACGGGGCTGTGCCCGGCACTGGAAAAGTTTGCGGTGATGAACTCCGCTTTATCCGCCAGCACCACCGCATAAAATACGGCAGCGTCCCTGGGATCCTGCAACAGATCCCCGATGCAGGCGCGGTCAAGCCCCAGGCCCAAGAGCGAACCCAGATAATCACGATGCGTCGGCAGTTTTGTGCCGTTATCGTAGGTCTGCATACGCAGGCAGGCGGTCGGTTCTTCCTGCCAGGCATCCGGCGGCTCGATGCAGAGCACGCGCCGCTCGGCTCCTTCAAACCCGCCCCAGAAGCGGAAATCTTCACACCCGGCCTTGTGGCAGGCGGCTTCGGCCAGCATCTGCTCACGGTCGGATAAAAAGCCCGTATAGCGCGGGATGCTGCGGCCTTCGGCCACGCGGCAAAGCTCCTCGGCCCGCTTCATCAGGCGGCGTTCCTCATCGTTTTGCGGCGGGATATAGCCGCGCGTTCTGGCGGCGGGATCAGAAGAAGACGCCATTGTTTTCTAATTCGTCGATCAAATCGCCCATAATGTCAACATTATAGGGGGTAATGATAAAGGTGCTGGTTGCCACGCGCTTGATCTGGCCGTTGTTGGCGTAAGCCACGCCGGACAGAAAGTCGATCAGGCGGCGGGAGACCTCTTTGCCGGTGGATTCCAGGTTCAGCACAACCGTGCGCTTGGCATTGAGCTGGTCAGCGATGGTGGAAGCATCCTCGAAACGCTCCGGCTTGACCAGCACGACCTGCAGCTGGGTGGTAGCATTGATGTTAACCACCTTGTTGCTGTGCTGTTTGACCTCCGGCTGTTCGTAATCCTGCTGGGGGGCACCCTGCCCACCGGCAAAGATCTCGTCCTCGGTATCGTCGATGTAGGAATCTGCTTCCGTATCAATACCGAGCTTGCTTTTCAAATTGTCAAACATGGACATGGTCGTTTACTCCTTTGGTTACGCATATCGTTTGTGCAAGTGGATATGCGCTATTACAGCGATATACACTAAATATTATCTTCTTTTTTATAGCGGTTGTCAATACAGGGCTGCAAGATTCTTGGGCAAACCTGCATTAAAGCAGCTTGCCGTCCTGCAAATTGGTGCCCTGCACGATGATCTCGTCGTACAAACGCACCTCGTTATCGGTGCCAACCTTGCCGTTATCGGGGATGAGGATATAGTTTTCATCCTCGTACAGCGTGGTGATCTTCAAAAAGCGCTGCAAGTTGCCATACTTGACATAGACGCCGCGCTGGCCGCCCACGATGTGAAGCGCCGCTTTATCAATGCGGATGCCCTCGTAAGTCTTGAGGTCGATCTGCGCGGTCTCGACGCCGAAGCTTAAAATTTCGGCGTTGACCGTCTGGCAGGAAAGCACCAGTTTGGCAAGACCCGCGTCCTCGTCCCGCGTCAATTCCTGCACAGTGGCGGCAAGCGGGGTGTTCTGCTTGCCGGGCACACTGATCTTGACGCTGGAAATACCATCCAGCCGGTCAGCGGTGGCAAGGTCGCAGACGGCGTAGAATTTCCAGGAAAAGCCTGTGGCGATCTGCCCGGCACAGTTGGCGTTATCTGCCGCCGCAAAGCCATTTTGCAGCATAGCGTTGAGCTCTGCCGGGGTGGCGGCGTCGAGCTGGGCTGCATCGGTCGTGATGGTGGGCGATGCGGACACGCTGCTGAAATAGCCGTTGGTGGTGGCCGTGATGGTCTGCAAGGTGTCGAGCTGAGCCTTGATGCCGTCGTACTCGGTCTGCAAGGCCTGGATGGTCTGGGTGAAGCCCTCGGTCTGGCCGGTGTTGACTTGCAGGCGGTTCTGCGCCAATAAAAAGGCATCCTCGGCATCGGTGATGCCGCTGTACTGGGCGGTATCAAGCTTATCGAGCAGGTTGTACAGCGCCTGCCGGGTCTGGCTGGTCAGCAGCGAAAGATCGCTGCCGGAAGAATTCTGCGACTTGCTCAAAAGGTCGATCGTGCGGCCCAAGCGGTCCAGGCGTTCCCGCAGAAGGCCCTGCGAGTCATCGGTGTAGCACTCGGCCAAGACGGTGCCGTTGGTCACGCGCTCACCGTCCGAGACAAGGTAGCCGAGGTCGCCGCTGCCGTCCACGCGGACGGTGTCGAACGAGACAACGCCCTGCAGGCTGACACTGTCGGCCATGGTGTAGGCGATGGCCGTCTCGGTCTTATAGCCGCGGTGGAAGATGATGAAAAACTGGACCGCGAGGTAGATGCCAAACACCGCGATGAGCAGCATAAACAGGGCGCGGATGGATTTTTCCGCTATTGTTCGTTGGTTTTTGCGCTCCATGCAGTGTGTCATCTCCCCTCTTGGCTGTGGATTTACTTGGCTAAAAAGTCACGCACCAGCGCGGTGGCTTTGGTGAGCACGTCGTCCTCATCGACGTACAGCCAGACAGCATCGTTCTGGTTGCGGAACCAGGTCAGCTGACGCTTGGCGTAGTTGCGGGTAGCCTGTTTGAGCTGCTCTGTACATTCGGCCTGTGTCTGGGTGCCCTCAAAATACGGAAAATACTCTTTGTAGCCGATGGCCTGCGCGGCGGTTCGGAACGTTTCGCGATTGCGCCAGACCCATTCGGCCTCCTGCAAAATGCCGGCGTCCACCATCCGGCTGACGCGCAGGTCAATGCGGCGGTAAAGCACATCCCTATCGCGGCAGGTCAGGCAGAGACAAAGGCTGCGGTAAGGTGTCTCGGCGGGCAGGGCGGCCTTTTGCTGGTCGCTCATTTTCTGGCCGGTCACGGCGATGGCCTCGAGCGCGCGCAGCACCCGCACCTGGTTGTTGGGGTGGACCTTGGCGGCATAGTCCGGGTCCAGCGCCTGCAGTTTGGCGTGCATCGCAGCGGGGCCGGTTGTTTCTGCTTCCCGGCGCAGTTGCTCGCGTACAGCAGGGTCGGCGCTCTGTGCTTCGAACGCAACACCTTTTAAAAGGCTTGTGATATACAGCCCCGTGCCGCCCACGACGAACGGCAGACGGTTTTGCGCATTGAGTGTTTCGATCAGGGGCGCTGCGGCGGCGGTGAAATCCGCCACGCTGTAGGGCGCTTCGGGTGTAAGGAAATCGAGCAAATGATGCGGTATCCCCTGCCGTTCCTCTACGCTCGGCTTTGCCGTGCCTACGTCCAGATTTTTGTAGACCTGCATGGAATCGGCGTTGATGATCTCGCCGCCAAAGGCTTTGGCAAGCGCCACGGAAAGGGCGGTTTTTCCGGTGGCAGTAGGCCCGCCGATGGCGACAACACGCGGTTTAGACAAGGCGTCCAAACTGTTTTTCCAGCTCCTTCCGGGTGATTTTCAGCACGCAGGGGCGGCCATGCGGGCAAAATGGCGGGATGGTGCCGTCCATGATGCGCTGGGCCAGCGCCAGCATTTCCGCCGCGCCGGTCTTATCGCCCGCCTTGATGGCCGCACGGCAGGCAATGGAATGGAGCACCCACTCGGTCTTTTCGCGCAGAGCATCGCGCACCCCGTCGATCAGATGGGCGGCCAACTCGACGATCATGTCCTCGACATCATCGACCGGGACATCGGCCGGGACGGCGCGCACAACGACCGTAGCACCGCCGAAATCTTCGACTTCGATGCCAGCGTCGGTCAAAAGATCGATATTTTGCAGCACAGCCTGCTTTTCGGCAGCGGTCAGGTTGACCTGCACGGGCACCAGCAGCATCTGGGCAGGCACGTTTCCGTAGTTCTTGGCGAGCTGTTCAAACAGGATGCGCTCGTGCGCGGCGTGTTTGTCGATCAGGCAGAGCTCACCCGCGCGCTCGGTGATGATATAGGTTTTGAACACCTCGCCCACCAGGCGCAGCGGTTCGGATTCCGGCGGCGGGGTCATGGCGGTCTGCTCGGGCGTGGTGTTGACAACGTCTGGCAGTGCGCTTAACGCGTGCGGGTCGTTGACCACATAGTCCGATTCTTCTGCCGCAGGGGTCTGCGTTTCCAGTGCGGCGGGTGCGGGCTGCGAGGCCGGGGTGGATTCGGGTTCCGGTTCGGGCAGAATATCCAGCACTGCTTCGCTGGGGGTCTGGTAGGCTGCCGGGTGCGGCGGCTGGCCGGGCAGCGGCTGCGGCGCAGCCGAAGTCTGGTAAGCGGGCTTCGGGCTTTCGACCGCCGTCAGGCCGGGGACCTCCTTGGCCGGGATGCCCGCCGTAAGCCCTGCAAGGGCGCGGTACTCAGCAGCAGAAAGCGTTGTGAATCGGTTTTTATCGGGAGCCGTGCGGTGCGGCTGCGTGGCTTGAGCAGGCTGTGCCGCCGGGGCCGCATTTTGTGCAGTGGGCTGCATGGTGGTCTGCTCCGCTTCGGGAGCAGTGTGGCCCATCTCAAAGCGGCACTCGCCGCTGCCTGGGGTCGCCAGTGCGGTGCGGACAGCGCGGTAGACCGCGTCGAACACATCGCTCTCTTTGGCAAAGCGGATCTCGGTCTTGGCCGGGTGGACATTGACATCGACGAGGTCGGCGGGCATTTCCAGCATCAGCACGGCGCCGGGGAACTTGCCCTGCATCATCGTGCCTTTGTAGGCGTTTTCCAGTGCGGCCATCATCGTGCGGTTTTTGACGTAGCGGCCATTGACGAAGAAATGCTGTGCCCCGCGGCTGGCGCGGCAGGCACGGGGCGGCGTGACCAGGCCTGTGACTTTGTACAACTCACTGCCGCCGTCCACCGGCAAAAGGTCACGGGCAAACTCGCGCCCCAGCACGGCGTACACGGTGCTGCGCAGGTCGCCGTCGCCGGGGGTCAAAAACTGCTGCTTGCCGTCGCGCAAAAAGCGGAAGCTGATCTCCGGGTGGGACAGTGCCGCGTGCAGAACGGTCTCGGCCACAAAGGTGCCTTCGCTCGCGTCTTTTTTCAGGAACTTCATGCGGGCGGGAGTGTTGTAGAACAATTCGTTGACCGTGATAGTCGTGCCCACGGGGCGCGCGCCGGGCTCCATGCCCTGCGGCTCGCCGCCCTCAATGCGGTAGCAGCAGGCATACTCGTCAGCTTCGGTGCGGGTCAGAACTTCGACCTTGGCGACACTGGCGATGGATGCAAGCGCCTCGCCGCGGAAGCCCAGCGTGTGGATATGGCCAAGATCCTCTGCCGTGGCAATTTTGCTGGTGGCATGGCGGATAAACGCTTTGTCGATATATTCTGCCTCGATGCCCGTGCCGTTATCGGCAATTTGCAACTGCGCAATGCCGCCGCGCGTGGCCGAAAGGGTGATCTGGGTCGCCCCGGCATCAATGGCATTTTCCAAAAGCTCCTTAGCCACACTGGCCGGGCGTTCTACGACTTCACCGGCTGCGATCAGTTCGGCGGTATGCTTGTCCAGCACACGAATTTCCGCCATGGGTCTCACCTGCCTTTATTCTTTGTCTAAAACGGTTTTCAGTTCGTACAGGAAGTTCAGCGCTTCGAGCGGGGTCAGCGTTTCAATATCCACGCTGTGGAGCTTGTCCACAACCTCGCTGGGGACGCTGGGATTGTTGTAGGCTTCTACGGTGTCAAAATCCAGCTGCATCGTGTTGCTGCGGCCGGGGGCGTTGGCTTCGAGTTGGCGCAGCACGGCGTGGGCGCGCTTGGTCACGCTGCCCGGCAGACCCGCCAGTTTGGCGACCTCGATACCGTAGCTGTCATCCGCCGGGCCTGCGATGATGCGGCGCAAGAACGTGATATCCTCGCCGCGTTTTTTGACGGCGATGTTGTAGTTTTTGACGCCGTGGATATCCTGATCCATGCTGGTCAGCTCGTGGTAGTGCGTGGCAAACAGCGTTTTGCAGCCGATGTTATCGCAGATGTACTCGACCACGGCGCGGGCAATGCTCATGCCGTCAAAGGTCGAAGTGCCGCGGCCGATCTCATCAAGGATGACAAGGCTGTCCTTGGTGGCATGCTTTAAGATCTCGGCCACCTCGGTCATCTCGACCATAAAGGTCGACTGCCCGGCGGCGAGGTCGTCCGAAGCGCCCACGCGGGTAAAAATGGCATCCACGACGCCGAGGTGCGCGCTGGCGGCGGGCACAAAGCTGCCGATCTGCGCCATCAGGGCAATCAGCGCATTTTGACGCATGTAGGTGGATTTACCGGCCATGTTGGGACCGGTGATGAGCAGCATGCGGTTTTCATCCTCGTCGAGCAGGGTGTCGTTGGGCACGAACAGACTGCCTTTCAGCATCTGCTCAATGACCGGGTGGCGGCCCTCTTTGATCTCGATCTCGCCGCTGGTATCGACCACCGGCAGGACATAGTTGTTTTGCAGCGCGGCTTCGGCAAAACCGGCCAGCACGTCCAGTTGGGCCACTGCCGATGCGGTGCGCTGAATGCGCACGATCTGGTCAGAAATATCGGTCAGCAAATCGGAGAAAAGCTGATGCTCGAGGACCAGCAGGCGTTCGTTCGCGCCGAGAATTTTATTTTCGAGTTCTTTCAGCTCGGGCGTGATATAGCGTTCGCCGGTCGTCAGGGTCTGCTTGCGGGTGAAGGTATCCGGCACCGAATCGGTGTAGGAACGGCTGACCTCAATGTAGTAGCCGAACACTTTATTGAAGCCGATCTTCAGCTTGGGGATGCCGGTCTCCTCACGGTAGCGGGCTTCGAGGTTGGAGAGATAGCCCTTGCCGCCGTGCATGATGTCGCGCAGTTCATCGACCTCACTGTTATAGCCTGCGCGGATGGCGCCGCCGTCCTTTAAAGTGGCGGGTGGGTCCTCGACCAGTGCCGTAGTGATCTTGTTTAGGATATCTTCCAGCGGGTCGATCTGGTCGGCCAGGTCTTTGAGCAGCGGCGCTCCGCAGGCGGCGGCCTGGGCGCGGACTGCCGGCAGCATGGCGCAGGTATCGCCCAGAGCCTTGACCTCGCGCGGGGTGGCCGAGCCGTAGAGAATGCGGGTAGTCAGGCGTTCGATGTCAAAGACATGGGAGAGTGCATCTTTTAAATCCGCACGGGCCATGTTGGCCGTATACAGTGCCTGCACGGCGGACAGGCGGCGGTTGATGGCTTCGGCATCGACCAACGGCTGCTCGATCCAGGAGCGCAGCAGGCGCTTGCCCATCGAAGTTTCAGTCTTATCCAGCACCCAAAGCAGCGTGCCTCGTTTTTCACGGCCGCGCATCGTCTCGGTCAGTTCGAGGTTGGCACGGGTCACGGGCGACAGGCGCATGTACTGGGCGTCGGCGTAGTTCTGCACGGTCTTGATGCGCTCGACGCCGTGCTTCTGTGTTTCGTGCAGGTAGTTGATCATTGCGGCCACGGCGTACGGCACCAGGGCGTCTTTCTCGTAGCCAAGGGCATCGCGCCAGGTTGGGCCGAACTGATCGGCCATTGTGGATTCCATCACGCCGTCTTTGAAGCAGGCATCCTCGCGCAGTTCGACCAGGGCGCTGGTGTGCTGCTTGATGTAGGCAGTTACGTCCTTGAAATCGAGCATGGCCGGGCAGATCAGAATTTCGCTGGGCATGTAGCGGCACAGTTCGGTAATGATCGCGCCGCCGATCTTTTCGGCGTTCAGCTCGGTGGCATAGGCTTCACCGGTAGAGATATCCGCAAAGCAGATGCCCGCTTTCCAGCGACCGCGGGTGCGCCTGGTGTAGACGCTGCAAAGGTAATTGTTTTTATCCTCCGCCAGCATGCTGCTTTCGATGACGGTGCCGGGCGTGACCACGCGGATGATATCGCGCTTGACAAGGCCTTTGGCCAGGGCAGGGTCCTCCATCTGCTCACAGATTGCAACCTTGTAGCCCTTGGCGATCAGGCGGGCCACGTAGGTTTCGTAGGAGTGGAACGGCACGCCGCACATAGGGGCGCGCTCTTCCTTGCCGCAGTTTTTGCCGGTCAGCGTCAGTTCCAACTCGCGCGAGGCCGTTAGGGCATCGTCGTAGAACATCTCATAGAAATCGCCGACGCGATAGAACAAAATCTCGTTCGGGTGCTGTTTTTTGATTTCAAAATACTGCTGCATCATTGGGGAAACTGCTTGTTCCGCCATGGTTCACACTCCTGTGTTTTTCTGCAAAGTTACATTACGGTTTTGGTTTAGTGGCAGCCGCCGCAGGTGGAGCAGCTGCCGGTGCAGCCGCCCGAGGGGGCCTGCACAGTCATGGGGTCGCCGCCGTT
>ENA-UOIY01001594-UOIY01001594.1-human-gut-metagenome-genome-assembly--contig:-P114-NODE-1594-length-22555-cov-87.380978_pt1 | contig 22555 bp, 22 predicted proteins | sample MGYA00242335_ERZ723882 | MGnify/ENA metagenome assembly ERZ723882
TTCACACTATCCTTCCCTCCGATACTTGTAACCGGGCAGGTTTTTTGACAGTCTGTGCTTATTCTTTACGCCCGTACAGGGTGGTCATGCGGTCGATCCTGGCGGCCAGCTTTTCCGTCAGCTCGCCGGGCAGGAGCCGCCACGTCCAGTTGCCGCCCTGGGTGCCGGGGATGTTCATGCGGTGTCCCGCGCCCAGACCCAGATAGTCCTGCACCTGTGCCACGAACAGCTCCGCCACGCTGGACATGCCGCCCCGTATCACGCCCCAGTGGAAGCCCTCGTCCTCTGTCAGCGCCAGATATTCGGTGGCGTAGGCGATGTCCTCCGGCGCGGCCTCCTGCCGCCACAGCAGCAGGGGACTGTTGTCGTGGGTACCGGTATAGCAGATGCAGTGGGGCGTATAGGTGTGGGGGAGGTAGCTGCTGGTGTCGCGGGAGTCAAAGGCGAATTCCAGCACCTTCATGCCCGGCCAGCCGGAGTCGTGCAGCAGCTGCGCCACCTCCGGTGTGGGATAGCCCAGATCCTCCGCGATGAACTCCAGCTGGGGGAACCAGCCGTTGAGCCGGTCGATCAGATCCATGCCGGGACCTGTGACCCAGTGACCGTTTTTGGCGGTGGTCTCGCCGTAGGGCACCGACCAGTAGCTGGCAAAGCCGCGGAAATGGTCGATGCGGATCACGTCATAGAGCTTGCCTGCGCCGTCGATGCGGCGAATCCACCAGCCGAAGCCGTCCTCCCGCATGGCGTCCCAGTCATACAGGGGGTTGCCCCACAGCTGGCCGTCGGCGGTGAAGTAGTCCGGCGGGACGCCGGCCACCGACTTGGGCACCAGCTCCTCGTCCAGCTGGAAGAACTGCGGCTCCGCCCACACATCGGCGGAGTCCAGCGACACATAGATGGGCAGGTCGCCGATGATGCGGATGCCCTGTTGGTGGACATAGTCCCGCAGAAGCTCCCACTGGGAGAAGAACAGGAACTGCAGGTAGGTGAAGAACTGCACATCATCGGCCAGCAGCGCTCTGTACTTCTCCAGAACGGTCTCGCTTTTGCGCAGGCGGATGTCCTCGTCCTCCCACTCCGTCCATGCCTTCATGCCGAAGTGCCGCTTGCAGGCCATGTACAGGGCATAGTCCGGCAGCCAGCGGCTGTTGTCCTCCACAAAAGCGGCCACCTTGTCGGCGTCCCGCTCCCAGCCCCGCTTATAGGCCTTGTGCAGCAGGGCGAAGCGGCTTTCGTAGATCTTGCCGTAGTCCACGTGGCGGGGGTCGCCGCCCCAGTCACATTTGGTGCATTCGGATCTTTTCAGCAGCCCATCCTTGACAAGCATATCCGGGTCGATGAAATAGGGGTTGCCGGCGTAGGCGGAAAAGCTCTGATAGGGGGAGTCGCCGTAGCTGGTGGGGTTCAGGGGCAGCATCTGCCAGTAGGACTGACCGGCTGCCTTCAGAAAATCGACGAAGTCATAGGCCGCCTTGCCCAGAGTGCCGATGCCGTAGGGGGAGGGCAGGGAGGAGACTGCCATTAAAATACCGCTGCTTCGTTTCATAACTCAACTTCTCTCTTGGATAGGATAAAAATACGGGGACGGGCGTTGTGCCCGCCCCCGGCGTATAAACTGTTTCAGCCCTTGACGGCGCCTGCCGCCACGCCCTTGATGATGTGCTTCTGGCAGCACAGGTAGAAGACGATGACCGGCAGGATGCTCAGCAGGATCAGCGCCATGGTAGCGCCCATGTCCACCTGTCCGTAGCTACCCTTCAGGTGTTGGATGACGATGGGGATGGTCATATACTTGGTACGATCCAGCACCAGATAGGGCAGCAGGAAGTCATTCCACACCCACATGATTTCCAGCACGCCCACAGAGATGAACGTGGGCTTCATCATGGGCAGAACCACCAGAAAGAAGGTGCGCAGCGGGCCGCAGCCGTCGATTACAGCGGCTTCTTCGATCTCCAGCGGAATCGTCTTGACAAACCCGGAGAACATGAATACCGCCAGTCCCGCGCCGAAGCCCAGGTACACGATAGGTATTGTCCACGGTGTGTTCAATCCGATCTTGGCAAAAGCCGTAGAGGTGAAGCTAAAGTAGGGAAGCTTGACCTGCTCGGCGGTACGGGACAGGGTAAACATCACCATCTGGAACGGCACTACCATGGAGAACACGCACAGGTAGTAGATGATCTTGCTGACCAGACTGCCCACGCGGGAGACATACCACGCCGCCATAGACGTACACAGCAGGATCAGCGCTGAGGACGCGAGGGTGATAAACAGACTGTACAGCACCGCCTTGATAAACGGGTAGTTGCCGAAGGTCATGCCCTTGATGTAGTTTTGCAGCCCCACGAAAGAATTCTCGTTGGGGAGGGCGAAGGTCTCCGTGTTCACGGCGGCGTTGCTCTTGAAGGAGTTCATCAGTACGATGAGGATGGGCAGCACGTAGACGATGCAGATCACGGCAAAGGCCACGGTCAGCGCCATCTTGCTGCGCTCATGCTTTTTCGCCAGATTTGTCTGCATTACTGCTGCACCTCCTTTTTGCGGGTGGACTGGAGCTGGATCAGACCGATCACAGCCACAAGGATAAAGAACACCACGGCCTTGGCCTGCCCCACACCGCGGTTGTTGCCGCCGCCGGAGTAGAAGGCGCTGTAGATGTTCAGTGCCAGCATCTCCGTGGTCTTGATGACGCTGCCGTCCGGCTGCTGGAGGAAGGGACGGCCGCCTGTCAGCGCCAGATTCTGGTCGAACAGCTTGAAGCCGTTGGTCAGGGTCAGGAAAATGCAGATGGTGAAGGAACTCATCATGTTGGGGATGGTGACCTTCCACAGCATCTGCCAGCTGTTGGCACCGTCGATACGGGCGGCCTCCAGCATATCCTCCGGAATGGATTGCAGACCGGCGATATAGATGATCATCATATAGCCCACCTGCTGCCAGCACATCAGGATGATAAGACCCCAGAAGCCGTATTTGCTCTCCAGCACCACGGAGGTGTTGTACTTCACCAGAATGCCGTCAAAGATCATGGACCAGATGTAGCCCAGCACGATGCCGCCGATGAGGTTGGGCATGAAGAACACCGTCCGGAACAGGTTGGAGCCCTTGATACCCTTGGTCAGGAAATAGGCCACCGCAAAGGCCAGCACATTGATGAACAGTACCGACACGAAGGCGAACAGCGCCGTATACCAGAAGGCGTGGACAAAGGTGCTGTCGGAGAAGGCCTTCACATAGTTGCTAAAGCCCACCCACGTCCACTGGCTGGTCAGCTTGAACTTACAGAAGGACAAAAACGCGCCTTTCAGAAACGGATACAAAAAACCGATGCAAAAGGCGGCGAAGGTGGGCAGCAGGAACAGCCACACCATCCGTTGAATGGGCCGACGGATCAGACGGCTGCTGAGGGCGGCCGCATCCCGCTTTCTGTGTAATCGCTTCATTCTCTCACTCCTGTTCTGCTTTTATTGTCATGGCGAAAGCTCTTGCCCGAAGGGGTTCGATCAACAGCTCACTCCACCACAGAGAGTGTACAGGCGGGGACGGGCGTGATCGCCCGCCCCGCCTGTTTCCTATGCTTTTTCGTCAGTCAGACACGCAGGACTTAGTGCTCGTTGGCGTACTGGGTGGCCCAGCCTTCCACGAAAGCAGTCTTGACGGTGTCCCAGCTGCCGCCGTCGGCGGTATACTTGCCCAGAGCGTCGACCACAGCGGCACGCCAATCGTCAACAGCGGGAGTCCAGTTGAACGCCCAAGTGACGGTGTAGTTGCCGTTGGCAACATACTCGTTGGCCTGTGCGAAGAACACGTTCTCGGGGGTCTTGGCGTTCTTGAAGGGGCAGAGGCCAAACTGCTCAGCCAGCATGGTGGTACCGGCGTCAGAGGTGACGACCCAGTTCATGAAGTCCAGAGTGGCCTTGATGTCCGCCTCAGAGGCGTTCTTGTTCACAGCCCAGCAGTTCTCGGTGCCGCAGCACAGACCGGCCTTCTCCTCGCCTTCCACACCGCAGTAGATGGGGATCATGGCCAGATCGTCGGCGTTCATGCCGAACTTCTCAGCGGAGGTCAGGTTGCTGAACTCCCAAGAGCCGTTCTGATAGAACACAGCCTTGCCCTCGCCGAACTCAGCCTCAGCCTGGTCGCCGGTGGCGGACAGCAGGGCAGCGCCGGTGGTGGCGGAGTCAGTGGTGTACAGATCCCAGATAGCCTTGTAATTATCCAGATAGGTGCCCTTGATGGTGGCGGGCTGCGCGGTCACATTGTCATCGCGGAACTCGTAGAACAGGGGCATATTGGCCAGATGGCCGGAGAAGCGCCAAGCGGAGGAGCCGTCCAGACCGGCGGAGGTAAAGGCATCGAAGCCCAGCTCAGCGGCGCGGGCGTGGATGTCATCGGCAACGGCCTTCAGGGACTCGAAGTTGGTGATCTCGTCCAGAGAGTGACCGGCCTTCTCCAGCAGAGCCTTGTTGACGATGATGCCAAAGGCCTCGTAGCAGTAACCGATGGAAACGGTCTCGCCGTCGGCATTCTTCAGATCAAAGTCATGGGTGGTCATCTGGTTGTACACATCGGTGCCTTCCAGATTGTAGCAGAACTCACCGTAGCTGTTGACAGCACCCAAATTGCCCACCTGGAACATGGTGGGAGCGGCGTCCTTATCCATCTCGGCGGTCAGCGTGGTGTCGTACTGGCCGGAGGCGGCGGTGAGGACCTTAACGGGCACACCAGTCTCAGCGGTGTAGGCGGCAGCCAGAGTCTGCCAAGCGGTGTCGGACTCGGGCTTGAAGTTCAGATAGTACACGCTGCCGGTGGCGGTATCGCCCTCGGTCTTGGGGTCGTCCTTCTTCTCGCCGCAGGCAACCAGAGACAGCGCCATGACGAGAGCAAGGATCAGTGCAAGAAACTTCTTCATGATTATTACTCCTTTTTTGTTTTTATTTTCACATCTGATGATGTAAAAATCAGGTTATTGCAGCGCCACCACGCTGCCGCCGCGGCGCAGGGTGGTGGGCAACAGCTCACAGGCGTGGGAGCCTTTACGCTGCACCATGTCCAGCAGGATCTCGGCGCTGCGGCGTCCCATCTCGTCCATGGGCTGGCAGAGGGTGGTCAGCGGCGGCTCAATGTAGGCGGACAGCTCCAGTCCATCAATGGCGATGACGGAGCAATCCTCCGGGATGCGGCGTCCGGCGTCCCGCAGGGCGCGCATGGCGCCGATGGCCATGGAATCGGCGATGGCGAACAGGGCGGTAAAGTCCGTGCCCGCCTCAAGGCTGGCCTTGACCGCGTCATAGGCGTCCTTTACGCCGAAGCCGCCGGCGGAGATGACCAGCTCCGGCTCCACCGGGATACCGTGTCCCTCCAGCGCCTGCACGTAGCCCTCGTAGCGCAGCTGGCTGATGGACTGGTCGTCAGGACGGGAGATCAGGGCGGCGATGCGCCGGTGCCCGTGGCGGTACAGCTCCTCTACCGCCTGCTGCGCGGTGTCGCCGTCGGCAATGGACACGGAGGAGTATTCACCCTCGGTCAGCGTACCGTAGCGGTTGGAGTAGGAGCAGCAGACAAAGGGAACGTTCAGCAGTGCCAGATCGGCGGGGGTGTAGTCAAAGCGGCCGCCCAGAAAAATGATGCCCCGCAGACGCTTTTCCCGCTCCATGACGGCGCCGCATTTCACCTCATCGTCACAGGCGCCGATCTGCTGCATGACCATGGTGAAGCCGGCGTCGGTGATGGTGCTTTCGATGGTGCGGATGATGTCGGTGTAGAAGGGGTTGGACACGCCGCGGACGATCAGGCCGATGGCGTCGGATTTGGTGCGAACCAGGTCACGGGCGCTGTTGTTGGGAATGTAGTTGCTGGCCTTGATAGCCGACAACACCTTGCGGCGCACATCATCGCTGACGTCCGGCCGGTCGTTCAGCACGCGGGAAACGGTGCTGACGCTGACACTGCACTGCCGGGCTATATCCTTGATCGTCATAACGTCGTTGTGCCTCCTACTGTACGCAGTGTGTGACGCGAAGCGGCGCGGGAAATAATGAAAACATTTCCGGGAACGTTTCCGTCCACGTGCCTATCCTATCAGTGTTTGCCGCAATTGTCAATTGCTTCGCTGTATTTTTGCCGAAACGCACAGAAAAGTGGGGTGGTTTATTGTGAAAATCACAAGAAAAACCGCCCCTCCCGGCGTGGGAGCGGCGGTTTTATGGACGCAGCAGGTCGCGGCGGCGTTTCCAATCGGGAAGGTATGTTTCGACCTCTCGGTAAAAGGCGGGTGAGTGGTCGTGATGGCGGATATGCGCCAGTTCGTGCACCACCACGTATTCGATGGCGTCGGGCGGATAGGCCATCAGGTACAGGGAGAAGCTGAGCCGGTTTTTCCCGGAGCAGCTGCCGAAGCGGGTGCGGGCGGCGGTGATGGTGATGCCGGCGGGCTGCGCGCCCATGCGCTGCGCCCACAGGCGCACCAGCGGCGGGAGCTGCTCTGCGGCCTGCCGCCGCCACAGGGCGGCCTGCTCCGCCGACGGCTCCGGGTGGGCGGCCATGTACGATTGCCGCGCGGCCAGGTGCTTGTCCAGCCACGCCCGGTGGCTGTCCACAAAGCGGGCAATGTCCGCGTCCGCGGCGTGGAGCGGGGCGCGTACCAGCGCCGTGCCCTGCCGGGTGATCTCCAGCGCTATGGTACGGCGGCGGGAGCGGATCACGGTATAGTCCGCCATCAGTCGCCCTCCATGGGGGTGAACCGGGGGCCGCAATAGCCGTCCCGCTCCACGAGCTCGCTCCACATGGCGGCGGGGCGCACCCACAGGCCGCCATCGCCGTACAGGGCGCGGTAGACCACCATCTCCTCCCGTGTTTCGGAGTGGTGGGCGGTGCCGATGACCTGGTATTCCTTTCCCTTGAAGTGCCGGTAGCGGCCGGGCTGTATGGTTGACATAATACTACCTCCTGACGGAACAGCTTGCATTGTCTGCGGGAACATTATATACTAAGGGGCAGAAATTGTAAATTACCGTGGGAGGAATTTGTATGCGAACGGTCTGTGTGCGTCTCCGCCGGGGAGACGATCTGCTGCTGTCCCTGCGGGCGCTGGCGCAGCGGGAAGGGCTGCACGCCGCCGTGATCCTGTCCGGGGTGGGCTGCGTGACGGAGGCCCGGGTGCGGGACGCCTCCGGTGTCACCGTGCGGCACATCGCGGAGCCGTGCGAGATCACGGCCTTACAGGGGACGGTCAGCGACCAGCGGTGCCATGTACACATCGCCCTGTCCCGGGAGGACATGACCACGCTGGGCGGACACCTGATGGAGGGAACGTATATCAACACCACCTGCGAGCTGGTGCTGCTGGAGCAGGACGGCTGGCGGTACGGCGTGGAGCAGGACGCGGCCACGGGCTATGACGAGATCGTATTTCAGGAGGACAAGAGATGAAGAACACCACGCTTTGCTACATCGAGAACGAAAAGGGCGAGTACCTGATGCTCCACCGGGTGAAGAAGCAGAACGACCTGAACCACGACAAGTGGATCGGCGTGGGCGGCAAGTGCGAGGAGGGGGAGAGCCCAGAGGAGTGCGTGTGCCGGGAAACGCTGGAGGAGACGGGGCTGACGCTGACGGAGTACCGGTACCGGGGCGTCATCACCTTTGTGTCCGACATCTGGGAGGGGGAGTACATGCACCTGTTCACGGCCACCGGCTGGACGGGCGAGCTGCGGGAGTGCAATGAGGGCGTGCTGGAGTGGCTGCACAAGGACGCGCTGGCGGCGCTGCCCCAGTGGACGGGGGACAAGCTGTTTCTGGAGCTGATCCATGAGGCGGACACGCCGTTTTTCTCCATGAAGCTGCAATATGAGGGGGATACGCTGGTGTATGCCGCCCTGAACGGGAAGGAGCTGGCGATATGATACTGGTCAGCGCCTGTCTGCTGGGCTGCGCCTGCCGGTATGACGGGCAGAGCAAGCCCCATCCGCTGGCGCAGGAGCTGGCGAAGTGCGGCCTGGCGGTGCCGGTGTGCCCGGAGCAGCTGGGCGGGCTGCCCACGCCCCGGAAGCCCTCCGAGCGGCGGGGCGAGCGGGTGGTGATGAACGACGGCCGGGACGTGACGGCGGAATACCGCCGGGGCGCGGAGGAGGCGCTGCGTCTGGCGCGGCTGTACGGCTGCACCGCCGCCGTGCTGAAGGAGAAAAGCCCCTCCTGCGGCTGCGGCCGCGTGTATGACGGGACGTTCTCCGGCACGCTGACGGACGGCGACGGCGTGACGGCCGCGCTGCTGAAGGAAAACGGCATCAGAGTGTACGGGGAGAGCGAGCTGGAGAAGCTGCTGTGATATTCGCAGGGGCGGGCAATGCTGCCTTTCCCATTTTCTTCTCAGGGCACGCAAATTGAGGATTTACATTTGGCGGAAGGGCAGGTATAATGTAACCAGCAGCGTTGCTATATGCGGCAACGGGAGCTCCCGTCATTCCGTGGGTACCCACGGAATGACGCCATTTGCATGCTATGTAATTGATGAAGGAGGACTGTACAATGAAGAAGCGTATAGCGGGTATTCTTTTCGCGTTGGTGCTGAGCCTGACGATGTTGCCCATTTCTGCTTTTGCGGTGAAAAAGACAGCCATTACAACGGTTGATCAACTTTTGCAATTTGCAAAAGCTGTGGACAATGGCGAATATGATGACAAGAAAGATGCGGTCGTATCGCTTGAAGCAGATTTGGATTTAACAGGTGTTGCGTGGAAACCGATTGGCAGCGTCTTTGACGGCGAGGGAAATCTGCTGCACTACTTCGGCGGCAAATTTTACGGAAACGGGCATACGATTTCCAATTTGGATTTTTCCGAGAACTACGGAAAGGCAGAGTATCCGGTTTTCGGATTTTTCAGCGTGGCTTACGGCGCTGAAATTTCCGGTTTGACAATTCAAGGCAAGCTGGATGTGTCCAATTCAGGGTATGTCTTTTTTGGAACAGTTGCGGGCGTTGCAGAAAACAGCAAAATTTCTGACTGCGTTTCGGATGTATCGTTCACGGATACGGACAAATATACCAACGGCACTGCGGCTTTGTGCGGATATGCGATAAATAGCACGATTGAACACTGCCAAAACAAGGGGAATTTTTCAGTAACGACGGATACTACCTCTTTGCAGATGGGCGGTATCGTAGGTGTTGCTGACAACAGTACCGTACGGTATTGCGCCAATACAGGCGATATGACCTCCTGGACACCCTGTACCGGCGGAATTGTTGGGCAGTTGTTTCAAGGCTCAAAGATTATCAACTGTTATTCCACCGGGAAAATGGCTCCTCTTGGCAAGGGAAATACGGATTTCGGCGGCATTGCAGGGATAGTTGGTGCAGATACAGAAATCAGACATTGTTATTTCGCCGGTGAAATGGATTTATCTCAATACACTGCCACTACACCTTATAAGCGTTTGGGCGGTATTGCAGGCGGTGTTTCTTCTGCTACACCTGTTTTTGAAAACAATTATTTCGTGCAAACGGAAAATGTCCCGGCTTGCTTTAAGTATCAGGATGCTGGAACAGAAAAGACCCTTGACTTTATGAAAACGGAAGATTTCTTTAATGAAATCACTGCTGCCGGCGGCAAGTATCGGTTTAACTCAAATGGCACACCGCTCCTGCCGGAGCACAAGTATCCGACAGTAGAGGAAAGACCCCACGGCCATTATAACTCCACGACCGACACAGAGGACGAGGGAAAGATCCGTGCCCCTAAGACCTTCGATGCAGGCGTGGGTGTGTATGCCGTGAGTGCGGCGCTGTCGCTGACCGGGATGGTATATGTGAGTAAGAAGAAATCTTGAGAACGCAAAAAAAGAAATCCCGAAAGGGCCGCCTGACACAAGAAAACACACGGTTTTGCCTGTGTCTATCCGGCTGAAATCGACCGAAAAAACGCCCACATGCGTCAGCATGCGGGCGTTTTTGCAGCCAATTTCAGCTCGAATTTACTTTGGCAAAACTGCTTCGCACCGAAAAAGTGCGCGTTTTGTGCAGAGCCGAGGCGCGCCGCCGCAGGCATACTGGATGTCTGTCAAGGCGGCGCAACAACGGGGCTGCGCGAAACACGCCTTTTGCGGCGTATGTTTTCTTATGTCAGGCGGCCTAAGGGATTTCTTTTTTGCTGGAGGGACAGATTGCCGCGCCAGCGTGAGCGCTGGCTCGCAATGGCAGGGGCGGAGCGATGTGGGCATCGCCCCTACGAAATCGCAAGGGATTCGCGTATACGGGGGCGGACAGAGTCGTCCGCCCCTACGATGTAAGGCAAGGAGCCGTGCGCAACGGGACGGCGGGGACGTCGTACCCCAAGGGCATTTGTTCCACTGCGCTCCACGGCAGGACGCCGTCCCCTGCGAACAAAAGGACAGCGCCCCGGCGGGGCGCTGTCCTTGTATATGAGGGTGTTACCACTCCAGGTTCTTTTCCGTCTCCTTGCTGAACACGTGGGCCACGTTGCCGCCGAAGATCAGGTTCACCTCACTGCCCATGGGGAAATGGGCGGCGTTGCCGTTGGTGGGGACGATGACCACCACGTCGTGGCCATGGGTGGAGATGTGCAGATGCACAGAGGAGCCCATCAGCTCGCTGACGTCCACGGTGCCCTTGACGCCGTCGGCGCAGAGCATGACGTGATCGGGGCGAACGCCCAGCGTTACGTCCTGTTCCGGTATATTTTTGGCGCTGAGCCGGGCCTGCTTATCCTCGGCCAGCTCCACGTTGATGCCGTCGATGGACACGGCGTATTTGCCGTCGCCGTTCTTCACCAGCTTCGCATCGAAGAAGTTCATCTGCGGCGTGCCGATAAAGCCCGCCACGAACAGGTTGGCCGGGTGGTCGAACACCTCCTGCGGCGTGCCGATCTGCTGGATAAAGCCGTCCTTCATGATGACGATGCGGTCGCCCAGCGTCATGGCCTCGGTCTGGTCGTGGGTGACGTAGATAAACGTGGTGTTGATGCGCTGGCGCAGCTTGATGATCTCGGCGCGCATCTGGTTGCGCAGCTTGGCGTCCAGATTGGACAGAGGCTCGTCCATGAGGAACACGGCGGGGTCGCGGACGATGGCGCGGCCGATGGCCACACGCTGGCGCTGGCCGCCGGACAGAGCCTTGGGCTTGCGGTCGAGGTACTGGGTGATGTCCAGGATCTCCGCCGCCTGCTTCACCTTGCGGTCGATCTCGTCCTTGGGCACCTTTTTCAGCTTCAGGGAGAAGGCCATGTTTTCGTACACGGTCATGTGGGGGTACAGGGCGTAGTTCTGGAACACCATGGCGATATCCCGATCCTTGGGCTCCACATCGTTCATCAGCTTGTCGCCGATCCACAGCTCACCGGAGGTGATGTCCTCCAGACCGGCGATCATGCGCAGGGTAGTGGATTTGCCGCAGCCGGAGGGCCCTACCAGCACGATGAACTCCTGGTCGGCGATCTCCAGCGAGAACTGTTGGACGGCCACCACACCTTCGTCGGTGATCTGGAGATTGTTTTTCTTCTCCGGAGCCTCCTCGCCCTTCTTGACCTTCTTTTTCTTCTCGGTGTTGGGGTAGACCTTCTTCAGATCCTTCAGAATGACCTTTGCCATATATCTTGACTGTAACTGCCCTGCCTCCGCATGAGCAGTCTCGCACAGGGCTGCGCCCCTTGTGTGCTTTACGACAAGTCTCCACATTGCCGCACCGCCAGCCACAGCGGGTATTCCTCCTTATCTTTTGCCGGCGGGCGCCATAAAGTGGAGTGCCGCACGCCGGTGGGAATAGGGACAGTATAACCGAAAACGTTTTCGGAAGCAAGAGCTTTTTGTGAAATATGCAAAAAATATCGCCTGCCATTCAGCGACAGGCGATTTTTTTACAAATCGACCACGATGGGCGTGTGCCCGGTGTGGGGCAGGAGACGGGTCAGCACATCGGAGGTTTTCAGCTTCAGCGTGCTGGTGCAGATGCAGGGGTGGCAGGACATATAGGGCGCGTCGTACACCTCTCTGTCCAGCAGCAGCTGCACGCGGTGCTCCGCGTCGTTGGCCAGACCCAGCACGGTGGCCGAGCCGGGGTGACAGTGCAGCAGCTCCCACAGGCTGTCCTCCGGCGCGAAGCTCAGGCGGGAGGAGTTGATCTGGGCGCTGAGATACTTGGTGTGGAAGGGCTTGTCCGGCGGCATGCACAGAAGGTAGAAGCTGGTTTTCTGCCGGTTGCACAGAAACAGATTCTTGCACACGGATACGCCCAGAACGGCGCTGACATCGGCGCACAGCTCCATGTTGAAGGCCGCGTCGTGGCTGACCCGGTCATAGTCGATGCCCAGCGTGTCCAGCAGGTCGAAGGCCGCGCTCTCCTGGGGCGGCAGCTCGCCCTCCGGACGGGCGTTGTGGAAGATAGGGGAGATGGTCACTGCGCGTCACCTCGCTTCAGCAGCATTTCACCGGCGCGGTAGATGTCGCCCGCGCCCACGGTGATGATCATGTCGCCGGGCTGCGCCAGCTTTTCCAGCTCGTCGGCCACCTGCTCCAGCGTGGGACAGTAGACGGAGTGGGGGATCTGTGCCGCCAGATCCCGTGAGGAGATGCCCAGCTCGTTTGTCTCGCGGGCGGCGTAGATCTCCGCCAGCACCACCCGGTCGGCCTGCCGCAGCACGTTGACGAAATCGTCGAACAGGGCGGCGGTGCGGGTGTAGGTGTGGGGCTGGAAGGCCAGGATCAGACGCTGGTGGGGCAGGGGACGGACGGCGTTCAGCAGCGCCTGCACCTCGTCGGGGTGGTGGGCGTAGTCGTCATAGACCTCCGCGCCCCGGAAGGTGCCCTTGTGCTCGAAGCGGCGGCCGGCGCCGGTGAAGGATGCCAGTCCCGCGGTGACGGCCTCGCCGGGGATGCCCAGCACATAGGCGGCGGAGGCGGCGGCCAGCGCGTTGGAGATGTTGTGGGCGCCGGGGACGTGCAGGGACACGTGGGCGTAGGTCACGCCGTTGATGACCACGTCGAAGTCGCCGTAGCCGTCGAAGAAGGAGACGTTGTCGGCGTAGCAGTCCGCGCCCCGATCCTTCACGCTGAAGGTGAACACCGGGTGGGACAGGCCCTTCACGGCCTCCCGCGCGCCCTCGTCATCGGCGTTGGCGATGATATAGCCCCGCTGGGGCACCAGCGCCGCAAAGTCGTGGAAGGAGTGCTCGATGTCCGCCAGATCCTTGAAGAAATCCAGATGGTCGGCGTGGACGTTCAGTATCACCGCCACGGTGGGGAAGAAGTTCAGGAAGGAGTTGCAGTATTCGCAGCTCTCCAGAATGATGGTGTCGCCCTTGCCCACCCGGTAGCCGGAGTGGAGCAGCGGCAGCGTACCGCCGATCATCACCGTGGGGTCGGCCTGCGCCGCCATGAAGATGTGGGTGGCCATGGAGGTGGTGGTGGTCTTGCCATGGGTGCCGGACACGCACAGGGCGTTGCGGTAGCCCTGCATGATGGCGCCCCACGCCTGGGCGCGCTCGTATACGGGGATGCCCCGCGCCACAGCGCCGGCGATCTCCGGGTTGTTGTCGTGAATGGCGGCGGTGCGGATCACCGCGTCGCAGTTTTTCAGGTTCTCCGCCGAATGGCCTACGGCCACGGGAATGCCCACGGAGCGCAGGTGCTGCACGGTGGCGCTGTCGGACATGTCGGAGCCCTGCACCGTGACGCCCATGCCCTGCAGCACCTCGGCCAGCGCGCACATGGACACGCCGCCGATGCCCGCCAGATGGACGCGCTTGCCGGGCTGGATATACTTGTGAAAGTCCTCGATGGGATGGAACATAGATCATACCTCCTTGACAGGAGCCAAAAAATTACTGTACTATTATAATACAACGCGCCCGCATGCGCAACCGGCTTTTTTGCCGGTATTTGCCGCCGCGGGGCGAATCGGAACGAGGGGAGGCGGACGTATGCTGCCGCAGCCGGTGGAATATGTGCTGGAGCGTCTGGAAAACGCGGGCTTCGCGGCCTTCGCCGTGGGCGGCTGCGTCCGGGACACGCTGCTGGGGCGCGTGCCCGGCGACTGGGACGTGACCACCGCCGCCCGCCCGGAGCAGGTGCTGGCGCTGTTTGACGGCTATGCCATCCCCACGGGGCTGAAGCACGGGACGGTGACTGTCCGGGCGGAGGGCATGGGCATCGAGGTGACCACCTTCCGCGCCGACGGGACGTACACCGACCACCGCCGCCCGGACGCGGTGACGTTCTCCCGGCGGCTGGAGGACGATCTCAGCCGCCGCGACCTGACGGTGAACGCCATGGCCATGGACAGGCGGGGGCAGATCACCGACCTGTTCGGCGGGCGGGAGGATCTGAAAGCGGGCGTTCTGCGGTGCGTGGGCGACCCGGAGCGCCGCTTCCGGGAGGACGCCCTGCGCATCCTGCGGACGCTGCGGTTTGCCGCCGTGCTGGGCTTTGCCATCGAGCCGCGCACCGCTGCCGCCCTCCATGAGACGGCGCCGCTGCTGACGTATATCGCCCCGGAGCGCATCCTGTCGGAGATGGACAGGGCGCTGTGCGGCGGGCATATCCTGCCGGTGCTGCTGGACTATCCGGACGTGCTGGCGGTGTTCCTGCCGGAGATCGCGCCCTGCGTGGGCTTCGACCAGTGCAACCGCCACCATATCTACGACGTGTGGGGGCACAGCGCGCACGCGGCGGCAGCCATCGCGCCGGAGCCGGTGCTGCGCTGGACGATGCTGCTGCACGACGTGGGAAAGCCCGCCTGCTTCACCCGTGACGAGCAGGGCGTGGGGCATTTTTACGGGCACCCGGCGGTGTCCGCAGAGCTGGCGGAGGGCGCGTGCCGCCGCCTGCGGATGGACAGCCGCTCGGCGGAGCGCATCGTCACGCTGGTGCGCTGGCACGACCGGGACATCCCCCGGACGGACAGAGCCATCGCCCGCGCCGTGGGCAGGCTGGGGGAGGACGTGTTCCGCCAGCTGCTGGCGGTGAAGCGGGCGGACAACGCCGCCCAAAGCCCTGACGACCGGCACCGTCTGGCGGATATACAGCAGGCGGAGGACATTCTGAACGGCCTGTTGGCGCGGCAGCAGTGCTTTTCCCTGCGGGATCTGGCGGTGAAGGGCGGCGACATGGCGGCGCTGGGACTGCGGGGACGGGAGATCGGCGACATGCTGCGCGCCCTGCTGGACGCGGTGCTGGACGGCGCGCCCAACGAAAGAGGATCGCTTCTGGCACTGGCCAGAGAGAAAATGAGCTGAAAAGCATCCCCGGAAGGGGATGCTTTTCAGCTCAGCCTGTCAAAAAACCTGCCCGGTTACAAGTATCGGAGGGAAGGATAGTGTGAAAGGGAACCGTCAGGGTTCCCTTTCGCGTTCAATCACCCGCCGCAGCGACCAAAATCGCAAAATAAAATACTGTTTTTTATTTTGCGATTTTGCCTCAGCTTGTCAAAAAAGTCCGTTCGGACTTTTTTGACAAGCTGAAGCCCCGCGGGACATTCGTCCCGCGGGGCTTAGTCTGTTATCCGGCGAGGTGAGGGCACCCCGTCCATGCGTATGTCTGTGGATGCTGCTTCGTAGGGGACGGCGTCCTCGACGTCCCGTTTTGCGCGGTTCTTGTTCTGCTTCGTAGGGGCGGACGACTCTGTCCGCCCTGCAGCATAAACCGGTATGGTCACGGACGGCGGTACTCCTTGGGCAGCTGACCGTACTGCTCCTTGAAGGCGGCGGTGAATTTGCTCTGGCTCTCGTAGCCCACCTGCCGCGCCACCTCCGCCACGGGCAGGTCTGTCTCCCGCAGCAGCTGCGCGGCCTTCTCCATCCGGTGCTTCTTCAGGTGGGCGGCGATGGACGTGCCGTACACGTCCTTGAATACCTCCTTCAGCGTGGTGGGGTTGATGGGATAGAGATGGGTCAGCTCCTCGATGGTGATGCGCTGCTCCATGTGGGTGAGCAGATAGTCGTGTATCTGCCGGATCAGCTGCACCTGCTGCGCCTCGGAGCGCCACTGGGGACAGGCCACGTCCATGACCTGCTCGATCATCTCGTGCAGCAGCCGCGCCTGCGCGGTGTCGGCGGCGTGGTAATAGACCTCCTTGCCGTCCCGCCGGGTCATCAGCAGTCCGCTGTCCCGCAGGGTGCGCAGGTGGTGGGACACGGCGGGGCTGGACATATTCAGCATGGCGGCGATGTTCACCACGCACTCCTCGCAGTGACACAGCAGCCAGAAAATGCGAATGCGGCTGGCGTCGCCCAGCTGCCGGAAGATGTCCGCCAGGCTGGTAAAGGTGTCGGTGTTGTCCAGCAGCGTCCGGATGACCTTCGTGTGGCTGGGCTCCTCGCCGTGGTAGTGGGGCAGGGGCATGGTATCCATATGGGCGACCTCCTTTTTCGCCCGAAAGGAAGCGGTTTTCGCCCGCCCGGAAGGGAGTGGGACGAAACCGTTGACAATCGGGATCGCTGCTATTATACTACGGGTATAACGATTAAACAAGTGCTTAATCATGGAAGCGCTGCGAAAGGAGACACTATGAAAAAGACATACAATATTGAGGTCGACTGCGCCAACTGTGCCAATCTGATGGAGGAGGCCGCAGGCAAGACCGAGGGAGTGGCTTCTGCCGTGGTGAATTTTATGACCCAGAAGATGATCGTGGAATTCAACGAGGGCGCCGATCCCAAGGCCACCATGAAGGTCGTGCTGAAGGCCTGTAAGAAGGTGGAGCCGGACTGCGAGATCGAGCTGTAAACACAGTGAAGCGCCCTGCACACAGGGCGCTTTTCATCGGAAAAGGCACGGAAAGGAGCCGGGTATGACAAAGAAACAGAAAAAGATGCTCCTGCGCATTATCATCGCGGCGGTGATGCTGGCGGCGCTGTATTTCCTCCCCGCCACCGGGTGGCTGCGGCTGGGGCTGTATCTGGTCGCCTATCTGGTCATCGGATACGACATTCTGAAAAAGGCCGGGCAGGGCATTGCCAACGGCCGGGTGTTCGACGAAAACTTCCTGATGGCCGTGGCCACGGTGGGCGCGTTTGCGCTGGCCATCTATGAAAAGAGCGGCGATTACAACGAGGCCATCGCCGTGATGCTGTTCTATCAGGTGGGCGAGCTGTTCCAGAGCTACGCCGTGGGCAAGAGCCGGAAGAACATCAGCGCCCTGATGGACATCCGTCCGGACTACGCCAACATCGAGCAGGACGGCAAGCTGGTGCAGGTGGATCCTGACGAGGTGGCTGTCGGCACGGTGATCGTGGTGCAGCCGGGCGAGAAGGCGCCTATCGACGGCGTGGTGGTGGAGGGCAGCTCCACCCTGAACACCAGCGCCCTCACCGGCGAGAGCCTGCCCCGCGATGTACACGAGGGCGACGAGATCATCAGCGGCTGCATCAACATGACCGGCGTGCTGAAGATCAGAACCACCAAGGCCTTCGGCGAGTCCACGGTGTCCAAGATACTGGAGCTGGTGGAGAATTCCAGCTCCCGCAAGTCCCGCAGCGAGGACTTCATCGCCAAGTTCGCCCGCATCTACACGCCGGTGGTGTGCTACAGCGCGCTGGCGCTGGCGGTGCTGCCGCCGGTGATCCGGCTGGTGGGCGGTATGGACGGCCAGTGGGAGCAGTGGATCTACCGCGCGCTGACATTTCTTGTGACCAGCTGCCCCTGCGCACTGGTTGTCAGCATCCCCCTGAGCTTCTTCGCCGGTATCGGCGGCGCCAGCCACGAGGGTATCCTCATCAAGGGCTCCAACTATCTGGAAACACTGTCGCAGGTCAGGACGGTGGTGTTCGATAAGACCGGTACCTTGACGCGGGGCGTGTTCGAGGTCACGGCGGTGCACCACAGCGACATGGACGAGCAGAAGCTGCTGGAGTATGCGGCGCTGGCGGAGTGCGCCTCCTCCCATCCCATCAGCAAGAGTCTCCAGCGCGCCTACGGCAAGGCCATCGACCGCAGCCGTGTGACGGACATTCAGGAGCTCAGCGGCCACGGCGTCACGGCGGTGGTGGACGGTCATCCGGTGGCGGCGGGCAACAGCAAGCTCATGGAGCAGCTGGGCATCCCGTATCACGACTGTCACAGCGTGGGCACCATCATCCACATGGCGGTGGACGGGCAGTACGCCGGACACATCGTTATCTCCGACGTGGTGAAGCCCCACGCGAAGGAGGCCGTCGAAGCGCTGCATAAGGCCGGCGTGGAAAAGACCGTCATGCTCACCGGCGACGCCAAAAAGGTGGCGGACGCGGTGGCGGCGGAGCTGGGCGTGGACGAGGTACACAGCGAGCTGCTGCCCGGCGATAAGGTCGATAAGGTGGAGTCGCTGCTGGCGCAGCAGAGCGGCAAGGCGAAGCTGGCCTTCGTGGGCGACGGCGTCAACGACGCGCCGGTGCTGGGTCGGGCGGATATCGGCATCGCCATGGGCGCTATGGGCAGCGACGCGGCTATCGAAGCGGCGGATATCGTCCTGATGGACGACGAGCCCCTGCAAATCGCAAAGGCCATCCGCATCTCCCGCAAGTGCATCGGCATCGTGTATGAGAACATCGTGTTCGCGCTGGCGGTGAAGTTCGCCTGCCTGGTGCTGGTGGCCATCGGCCTGGCGGATATGTGGGCGGCCATCTTCGCCGATGTGGGCGTGATGGTGCTGGCGGTGCTGAACGCCATCCGCGCCCTGCGGGTGAAAAAATAAGCAATACAGCAAGCGGCATAGCAGACTGTCGAAAAAGTCTGTCACTGCGAGCCAGTTCGCGCCGCGAAGCAAGTGCCCTTGGGGTATTCCTCGGAATGACAGGGGCGAGGTTTATCGACACGCTGGCGCGGCCGGCAGCGAAGCTGCCCGCCCCGCGGGGCATGTCAAAGCCCTCCCCCCACCCGACAATCCGTAAAATAACAGACCCCGGAGGGAGGGCGGCGCATGGCGCGGACAATGAGGCTGACGGCGATTTTGTCGCTGGCGGGGACGCTGCTCCTGTCCGCCCTGTACAGGGCGACATCCGGCGGCATCTGGCTCTCCCTTGCCATTACCTGCGGCACGGTGGCGTATCACATCATCATGCGGCTGCTGGTGGGGCTTGCGTTTAACACGGGGATGCAGAACCGCGCGAATTACACAAGCCGCTGGTATCAGGTGAGCCGCCGGGAGATGGCGGTGTACGAGAAGCTGAAGGTCAAGCGGTGGAAGCGCGGCATGCCCACCTACGACCCGTCCCTGTTCGACCCCCGGACGCACACATGGGAGGAGATCGTGCAGGCTACCTGTCAGGCGGAGCTTGTCCACGAGACGATCGCGGTGCTGAGCTTCCTGCCCATTGCGGCGGGCGTGCGGTTCGGAGCCTATCCGGTGTTCATCATCACTTCCGTTCTGGCGGCGGCGTGCGACATGGCGTTTGTCATTATGCAGCGGTACAACAGGCCGCGGCTTATAAAGCTGATGGAGCTGCAGAAGCGCAAAGCGTCGACGGGAGAGTAGGGGACGGCGTCCCCGATGTCCCGCTTCGCAGGGGCGGACGACTCTGTCCGCCCTGTGCGACAGCCTTGTGGCATTTTAACACAAAAAGAGCATGACCGTTCCGGTCATGCTCTCAGCTTGTCAAAAAAGTCCGTTCGGACTTTTTTGACAAGCTGAGGCAAAATTGCAAAATAAAAAACAGTATTTTATTTTGCAATTTTGGTCGCTGCGGCGGGTGATTGAACGCGAAAGGGAACCCTGACGGTTCCCTTTCACACTATCCTTCCCTCCGATACTTGTAACCGGGCAGGTTTTTTTGATAGTCTGAGAGCATGACCGTTCCGGTCATGCTCTTTCAGCTTCAGTTTGCTTTCTTGTCCAGAATATACACCGTGACGTTGCGGCGTCCCCAGTTGTAGCAGTCGCCCTTGGAGGGAAACCACAGATCCACGATGTTGCCCTTGACGGCGCCGCCGCAGTCCAGCGCGGTGCCCATGCCGTACACGCGGCGGCCGTTGGTGGTCTGGATGAACATCTTGGTGTAATAGGGGATCACCTTGGGGTCCACGGCCACGGTGCCCACGCCCACGCGGGCGCCTACCGCCGTTGTCCACGCCGCGCCGCCGCTGCCGCCGCTGTAATAGGCGGTGGAGGAGCAGGTCATGACCTTGCTGTATGTCATGGTGTCGCCGGAGGCGAACAGCAGATAGCCGCCCTCGCCCTCCTCGTTGGGGAAGTCCTTCTCAATGGTGTCGCCCTCGGCCACCTCATAGACCCGCGTGCCGTAGAGCACCAGCTGGGCGTGGGAGGTGTCGTGACTGGCGCCGATATACTTGGTGGACACCACCTCGCCGCTGACCACCGTGTCCTCGTACGTCTCCACGATCTGACCGGTGATGCCCTTGCGGATGACCTCCTCCGTGCCCTTGTCCATCAGCGGATCGGGTATGCGGATGACCTTGAAGTCCGTCTCCACCACCACATAGTGCTGGTAGGTGAGGGTGTGGCTGATGCGGATGGAGGGCTGGTCGCCGGTGACGTTCAGCTCCACCATTTCGTCCTCGCCCAGACGGACACCGCTGCGCTGCAGCAGGGAGGACAGGCGCTCGGCCTCGGTGGTGAGGGTGCAGGTGTCCTCGCCGTGGGTGATGGTGACGGTGCGCCCCGGCTGGAGCAGCAGCTGCATGGACTTGTCGCCCATGCTGCGGCGCAGCAGCAGATCGTCATAGGTGCGCTCCGCGCTGCGGTCGTCCAGCACATGGGGACCGTCGCTGTCCACCACGATGCAGATGGCATCCATGGTGCGGACAGGCTCTGTGGCGGCTGCCACGGTAAAGACCACGGCGGTGGCCGCGATCATGGTGATAATGCGGAGAGATACATGGTCACGCATAATGTCGCGCAGCTCCTTCAGCTCCGGGGCGTGCAGCATCCGGCGGCAGCCGGTCACAAGACGGCTGCGGCAGAACCAACGCCAGTTCTCCCGCGCGTCGGTGGCCACGGCGTCCCACGTCCAGGCAAGGCAGTGACCCACCGCCCGGACGCCGGAGATCACAGCCCGCGCCGCGATATAGGGTGCATCGTGGATGGCCTGGCACACGGTGACAGGCGTGATGCGGCGGCGCGGATGCTTCTGTTGTGTGGCTGATGTTTGTCCCATAGTACCTCGCAGTATAGCCGCCGGAGGGGAATGCTAAACAGGGGCGGCTATAGAAATTGAAACAATTTGTAACTTTTGTTACCATTTGGAAATACCTGTGGAGTATAGCATTATCTGCCGGGTTTGTCAAGTTTTGGGGGATACGGCGGGAAAAAGAGAAACTTTTTCCCGGCTTTTCGTTGCGCGGCGGGGAAAAAGATGGTACAATGGCGGCAATGCGCAAATGAAGGAGACATACCATGGATCTGTGTGACCGGAATGATATACAGGCGCTGCTGGCGCGGCACGGGTTCCGCTTTGCCAAGTCGCTGGGACAGAACTTCCTCATCCGGGGCGACGTGGCGGAGGATATCGCGGCGGCCGGGTGCGTGAGCGGCTGCGGCGTGCTGGAGGTAGGCCCCGGCATCGGGGCACTGACGGTGCAGCTGGCGCGGCGGGCGGAGAAGGTGGTGTCGGTGGAGCTGGACAAGCGGCTGCCGCCGGTGCTGGCGGAGACGATGGCCGGCTATGACAACTTCTCGCTGATCGAGGGCGACGTGATGAAACTGGATCTGGCGGCGGTGGCGGCGGAGCGATTCGCCGGGCTGCGGCCGGTGTTGTGCGCCAACCTGCCCTACAACATCACCACGCCGTTTCTGACCGCCTGTGTGCACGCGGGCTGCTTTGAGCAGCTGACGGTGCTTATTCAGAAGGAGGTGGCGCAGCGGATCTGTGCCCGGCCGGGAACGGGGGACTACGGCACGTTCACGCTGCTGATGCAGTACTACACCGAGCCGGAGCTGCTGTTCACGGTGCCCAACACCTGTTTCATGCCGCCGCCCAAGGTGACGTCCGCCGTGGTGCGGTGCGTGACCCGGCGGGAGCCGCCGGTGCAGGTGAAAAGCGAGGAGGCCTTCTGGCGGACGGTGCGCGCGGGCTTTGCCCTGCGGCGCAAGACACTGGTGAACAGCCTGCAGACGGGGTGGCAGCTGCCCAAGGAGAGGTTGACGGAGATCGTCATCGCCTGCGGCCTTTCGCCCACCGTGCGGGGCGAGGCGCTGGGTCTGGAGGAATACGCGCGTCTGGCAGATGCGCTGGCGGAGGAAGCGTAGGAGACGGCGTCCCGGCGCCCCGCAAGGGGCGCCGCGTTGTTTTTTTTGGGGGGGGGTATGCACCTGTAGGGCGGGATCCATGTGTCCCGCCGCCGGGTACGCATTTTTCGGCGGGGCACGCGGACACCGCCCTACGGGACGGTATGTTGAACCGCGTGTAGGGGACGGCGTCTTGACGCCCCGTCAGCGCGGCAGCGCCGCGCTGTCATTGCGAGGCGCGCAGCGCCGCGGCAATCCGTCCCTCTTCCACAAATCTCCGCCAAAATCACAACAACTCCCCGCCAAATTTTGTGCACCTATCCAAAATGTGAAAATTTCGCCGGAAACGGTTGCGAACGTTCTTTGATGGTGCTATATTTAACC
>ENA-UOIY01001595-UOIY01001595.1-human-gut-metagenome-genome-assembly--contig:-P114-NODE-1595-length-22540-cov-11.658217_pt1 | contig 22540 bp, 20 predicted proteins | sample MGYA00242335_ERZ723882 | MGnify/ENA metagenome assembly ERZ723882
AGTTTTATGCAATTTTCAAGGCTCGAAGGAATCGAACAATCTGCCGCTTAGGAGGCGTGTGCTCTATCCAACTGAGCTACTGAGACATTTATAAGTTTTATGCAATTTTCAAGGCTCGAAGGAATCGAACAATCTGCCGCTTAGGAGGGCGGTGCTCTATCCAGCTGAGCTACTGGCGCATATGAAATTATGCTGTATTTTCAATGGTTTCCGGTGTTTTGATGAACGCCAGAGATCAACGATTTTATCTAACATCGCCCGCATCTTACCGGGAAATGATACCTGATGCCGATGTTAGAAAACTGGCTCGAATTAACTCCATACTTTTTCGACTGGAAAATGCAGGGCGTAAGGTATGTCTCACGCTTAGGAGGGCGGTGCTCTATCCAGCTGAGCTACAGACGCATATGGTTTTCCGTGTACCGGGTGTACGCAAAGGTATTTTATCTCCTGCGGCGCGGTGCTGTCAAGGGGTGTTTCCGATTGCAGCGGCACGCCTTTTTCGTCAAAAGGCGTTGCAATCCCCCGCGGCGTGTGGTATGCTGAATCTACATGGATGGATCTCCCGTAAAATTGAATAGAAACATCCGAATGAAGGAACCGTGTGTGATCCACGGACTGTAACGGCAACTGTAACGCGGAGCGACCCCATTATGCCACTGGGAAACTGGGAAGGCGGGCGAGCGAGGAAACGGAGTCAGGATATTTCACCGGGTGGTAGTTTCCGATTAAAACGCTTTGATATTCTGAAAATACCGTCAGAGCAGCCTTTGGGCTGCTCTGCTTTTATTTTTCGGGAGAGCGTCGTCTCTGGAAATTCTTTTTGCGAGATTCCCCCATGAATTTTTCAGGGAGGGCATTGCTATGCAAAAAATGATCTGCGAATTTCGCAGCTCCTCTCTCCGGCAAAGCGCGCGGAGGGATGAGGCATGAAAGCACAAACGGGAATGTTTTACGCCGTGGGCGTCGGCCCCGGCAATCCGGCGTGGATGACGCGCGAGGCGTGCGATGTTCTGGGCTTCTGCCCCGTCATCGCCGCACCGAAAAACGCCGCCGGAGAAATGGCGGCGCTGGAGGTGGCGCGTGGCGCCGTCGATCTGAGCCGAAAGTCGATCCTGCCGCTGAAAATCACCGCAGCACGGGCGAGATCGGCGCGAAACGCCGAATATGTCCGCGCGGCAGGCAGCATTGCGCGCGTTCTGGATGCGGGGCTCAGCGTCGCGATGGTGAATCTCGGTGATGTTTCGATCTACGCCACGGCGTACTGCGTGCTCGACGAGCTGCGCCATCAGGGCTACGCCACACAGATGCTCCCCGGCATCACGAGCTTCTGCGCCGTTGCCGCAACGCTCGGCACCAGTCTCACCGACATGGATTCACCGCTCCACATTTATCCCGGCGAAACGGAAAATCTCGATACGGCGCTGGAGCTTTCCGGCACAAAGGTGTTGATGAAGTCCGGCAAGGCCATCGGGGCGACCGCCGCGGCGCTCTCGTGCCGCGGGCTCGCAAAGGAGGCGTCCATGGTCGCCGACTGCGGGATGCCGTCGCAGAAAATCTTCAGTGAGATGACCAATCTGCCGGAAAACGTCGGCGTCTTTTCCACGGTGATCGTGCCGGAGCCGCGAAGAGCCGCACGGAAAAAGTAAATACAAGATGCGCCGGAACGGTTTTCCTGTTCCGGCGCATTGTTCCTTTTATGCTTTTTTTCCGCTGCGGTTTTTCTCCCAGAGCACCGCGAGGCCGATGAGCAGAAGATCCGGCTCATAGCGGATCTCCCGGCGGCAGAACGGGATAACGCAGCCGGCGAGCCCGCCGGTGGCTATCACGGCAGCGGGAGCGCCGAGCTCGGCCTCCATGCGCTCGATCATCCCGTCGAGCAGAGCAGCCGAGCCGTAGATCGCGCCGGACTGCATGCAGGCGACGGTATTCGTCCCGATGCATTTGGCGGGCGCGTCGAGCGAAACGCGCGGCAGCTGCGACGTGTGGCCGGAGAGCGATTCCATCGACAGGCGAAGCCCCGGAACAATCGCGCCGCCGACATACCGCCCCTGCTCGTCCACGGCGGAGATGGTCGTGGCGGTGCCCATGTCGATGACGATGAGCGGCGGGCGATGCAGATGCAGCGCCGCGACGGCGCCGACGACGAGATCCGCGCCGATCTGGCCCGGGTCATCGAGCCGGATATCCAGCCCGGTTTTGAGCCCCTTGCCGACGGTGAGCGCGTCCAGCCCCGTGAGAAGCTTTACGGCGCGCTGCAGCGTAGACGTGAGCGGCCATACAACGCTTGAGAGGATCGCGCCCTCGAAGTCCTCCGGCTGGAAGCCCGCGAACGCGAGAACGTTTTTCATGCCGACAGCGTATTCGTAATCGGTTTTGTTCACGTCCGTCGCCATGCGCGCCACGGCGTGGATCTTGCGGTTTTCGATGCAGCCGAGAACGATGTTCGTGTTGCCGGTGTCGATAGCAAGGATCATGGCTTACTTTTCCTTTCTTCCGATGCGGATCAGCCGAAGAATGACGGGGCTGAGCACAATGTTGATGCCAAGCTCGGCAAGGAAGTTGACGCCGACGAGGCCGAAGATCATAAACCGGCCCACATTGTCGCCGAAGCCAAGGCTCTGCGCCATGGAGGCGAGCATCGGCATAAAGAAGATCCGGCAGCCGAGCAGAAATACGCCGGTATTCACGACCGGGCACACGATCGCCGCGGCAACGGCCGCGAGCGTGCGGTTTTTCGCCCTGAGCCAGGCGTACACGAGTCCCGCCAGACCGCCGCAGGCAATGCCCTTTACGAGCACCGTGAGCAGCGTCCCCGGCACGCTGAAAGCGAAAAACGCCGCAGCGTCGCCCGAGAGCAGCACGACTACGCCGAAAACGAAGCCGAGCCACAGCCCTGCCACGCTTCCATAGACCGCCGCGCCCACCACGATGGGCAGCGCCACGAGCGACACCGAGACCGGGCCGAACCGGATGAAGCTGCCAAGCAGCTGCAAAATGACAATCAGCGCCGTGAAAAGCGCCAGACCCGCCAGACGCCGGGTCTTTCCCTGAGAGTTTGCGTTCATATTCAATTCCTCCTGCTGTTGCTCCCTTTGCGTCGATTGACAAGGGCACACGCGGTTCGGCCGGGCGGAATGCCCTCATACGGCGTCAAAGCCCTTGAGAATACAGAAAGTATTCCCTGCGGACTTTTCCTAATCTGAGAGCATTTCTGCTCCGGCAGAACTGCTTCGCATCGGACAGCCTTGGATTTTTGAGGGATTTTTGCTCTTCTTTGGCGACGGCGGGCTGCCGCCCGCCGAGACAAAAAGGGCAAAAAGCTCCGAAAAGACTGGCTGTCCGACGCGCGGGCCCTTGTTAATCGACGCTTAGTATGTGTGCCGTGCGGCACGGGATGCAGCGCATGGCTCATTATAAACAGAAAGCCCGGCCGCGTCAAGAAACGCAGCCGGGTCTTTGATTGCTTCAGTTCAGATTTTCCATTATATCGTTGCCGGTGTCCGCGCCGACAAGTGAGCGGACGAGGCCAAACCGGCGGCAGTCGTAGCGCGGGAACTCCTCGCTTTCCAGTGTCGGGCGGTGGGCGTATTGGAGCTGGCTCTCGTGGCAGAGCATGGCCTCGGAGGCGACCTCAAACGCCGTTTTGCCGCCGAAGCTTTGGAGCGGCGTTTCCACGTCGAGGACGATCGGGTTTTCGTCGGCAAAGTGGAGATACAGCTTCGGCGTATCCCACACGCCGTACTGCGCAGCGCTCTCAGCATCATACGAGGCATCCGCGGCGCGGACGACCGCCTGCTCGAGCGAAAGCGCATTGAGCTGGTGCGCACCGTGGCCATATTCGCCTTCACGGTCGTGCCCGACGGCGACGAGCGGCTTGAACCGCCGCAGCAGCCCCACCTGATAGGCGATGACATTTTCCTCCCCGAAGCTCTGCTGTGCTCCCTCCAGCGAGAGGACGTAATAGTCCGGGAACGGCCCGATGACCGGATAGTGCCGGATGCCCATCGTCCAGAGCGCATCGAGAAGCTCCTGCGGGCGCGGCTGCCAGTCGTAGTGGTTCACAAGATACGCAACCTGCACCGTGAGCCCGCGGTCTACGCACTGCGCGGCGAGAGCGCCGAAGAAGATGACGTCGTCGTCCGCATGGCTCGGGAAGAGCAGCACGTCCGCCTGCTCGCACGGCGGCTGCCAGACCTGTACGTCCTCCGGCGCTGTGCCGGTCGTAAAGAGGCGCACTTCGCAAAGCGGCGAGGCTCCGCCGAACTCGATATCCAGCTCCGTCACCGCCTCCGGCAGCGCAAGATATTCGTGCAGGAAGCCGTGCTCGCCGCCCGCAGCATCGCCTGCGGCCGTGCGCACCGTGAACGGTTCGCACGGCTCGTACCAGTAGAGATACAGTGCGCCGATGGGCGTTTCGGAGGAGATGTGCAGTGTGTTCCCGGTGCGGTAGTCGATGCGGGAGGTGCGGTCGCCGTCGCGCAATATGGCCGTGTAGCCGCCGATGTTGTCCGAGATGGTAACGCCGTCCGTGATCTCCGAAGCAATCGGCTCGGGCGTGGGTTCCGGCGTTGCCGTCGGTTCGGGCGTGGGCGTGGCGGTCGGCTCTGGCGTCGCCGTCGGGGCGGCAGTCACTTCCGGCGTTGGTACAGCGGTCGGCTCTGCCTGCGCGGGTGCGCCGCAGGCGGCGAGCAGCACGCAGAGAAGCGCAGATATCAAAAGAAGAGAAATACGTTTTTTCGTGGCGGGTGTCCTTTCTCCCGCGGTTCGGGCGGGGCGGGTTTGGGGATATTATAGGACTTTGCAGGGCAAAGCGTCAAGAGATTCCGGGAGGGGCAGAGCCCCTCCCCTACAGGCTGTCCCGGTCTTTTTTGTAGGGGCGGGGCTCTGCTCCCCCCTTTAAAAATGACAAAGCCCCGGAGCATAGTTTGCTCCGGGGCTCGGTTTCTTATGTTTTTCAGCCTGCGTTGCCGGACGAAGCGTCGCCATAAGAGGCGTAATTGCCGGCGGAGGCATAGTAGGCGTTGCCGCCGGACGCGTTGCCCGCCGAGGCGGTCTTGGGGCCGCAGCCCGCGAGCGTGAGCAGCAGCGCCGCGGCGCTGAGAACGATGGCAATGATCTTTTTCATGGATAGTACTCCTTTTCTGTCTTTCAGTGTTTGATATCCTTCGATATATTCATGAACCCGGCGCGGCGGAGAAGAGATGCCGCGCCGATGTCCGCAGCATGGTATTTACGCGATGCCCGCTCCTGCCGCGATGGCGGCGAAGAGCGCGTCCACTTCTCCGCTCTCCCATCCGGCGGTGAGAAGCCGCCGGTCGCGCACGAGACCGAGCTCCTGCCCGGAGGTGAGCGTTTCCGCCGCAGTCTGTACCGTCGCAAGACGGCTTTGGAGCGCCGCATCGTTTTCGCCGTAGCGCTCGGCATACGCCGCGCCCGCAGCGCGCGCCGCGTCTGTGCCGCGCCCGTCTGCGAGATACTTCCCGAGGATGGACTCCGCCCAGCGGTACGCGCCGACGGCGCCGGAGGCGGGGTCGTAATCCTGCGCAAGCCGCTCCAGAATGCCGCCGAGACCGGCGAGCGGTTCGGCTTCTTCCGGCGTAGATGAAGTCTCCGGCGATGGCTCTGCGGTAGCCGCCGGGGTCTCCGCCGGCTCCGGCGTCGCCGCGGCGGCACGCGATTCCAGCGGCAATCCTGCCGCCGCCATCGCTCCCGCAAGGAGCACAAGCGTCAATATGAGGATGACAACTCTTTTTTTCATTGTCCTCTCCTTTCGGGAAAGCGGTTTATCCGGCAAGGCCGTCGTTCAGCGCCACATTGTTCATCTCGCCGAGCGTCTCCACCGTAACGCCGTGCGAGCGCAGCCATGCGTTCGTGCGCGCGGAGGCCGTGAGCGGGCGAACAGTGTAGTAATCGTAGACAAATTCGCCGCTGCTGTTGGTGTGAACACCGGTGGCGGTGATGTAGATCGGTTCGATCGTTTGATAGAATTCCTCGTCCTGAATGATCTTGGTTCCGCCGATGTTCCCGTCGCGCAGGTCGGGAACGATGCAGGTGTCGTAAAGCTCCCAGAATTCATCCGTTGTGAGTGTGAGCCCCTGCGTCACCGGTGAAGCGGAATCATACCATTGAATGTTCGCGGCAAATACGGCGGTCTCGCTCCGGTCGCACGGGAAGAGCGCCCGCTCCTCCATCAGCTCGCGGGAGTTGAGAAGCTCTTCATACTGCCGGACGTTCCGGCTGATTGCGTCGTCGTTCCCCGTGAGGAAGCCGACGTTATAGTTACCGCCGGTCACATACGGGATAAACTCATCCGTGGCGTAGGTATAGACGCGGCGCGCGAGGAGCTTTCCGTCCGTACCGTAATACTCGATCGTCAGCGGGAAGGTGTTGAGGCCCTTCTGGCTTTCGTAAGCTTTTTTGTTTGCAATGATGTCCTTCTGCATGGAGAGAAGCGCTTCGATGTTTTCCGGCTGCATGATGCGCGTCAGGCTGTATTCGCCCCAGCCGTTCACCGCGGCGTACCCGATCTCGTCCACATCGGGCTGATAGCGCTCGACGCCGAACACGTCAAGCTCGCCGCCGATGACGAGCGCGCAGAGCAGCGCGCAGAAAGCGCCGAGGCCTTTCCAATGCCGGTCAAACACGCGCAGCGTTTTGCGCATAAGCGCATCCGCACCGAACCAGCCAACCGCCGCGCCGAAGAGCATGGCAAGGAGCAAAATCGCCACTTTGGCCGGAGTGCCGTCGTTCCCGGCGGCGTAGGAACCGACATCGAATACGGTTTTGAGGATCAGCAGCGCCATGCTGAGCGAGCCCACCGCGGCAAGTCCCCACCGGAAGAGCGGGCGCAGCACCGGAACGGCAACGACCTCGCCCGCGGCCTCCATCCGGCGGTGGCGGAAGAAGATCACCGCGAGCCCCGCGAGGATCACGCCCGCCGCAGCGTAGATCGCCGTGAGAGGGATCGCATACGAATAGCTTCCCACATAGTTGTTGGAAAAATAATAGACCGGCGAGAGGATCGCGAGCTCCCAGCCGGTGCCTCTCACACCGAAGAGCAGGAACTCTGCTATGTACCGGGTCACGACCTCGATCCCCACGAAGCCGTAGAGCGCGATAACGTACAGCGCCGGGAGAACCGCGGCGTTTCCGGTGAATACCGTGCAGAACGACGCAAGGCCGAAGAACGCGATGTTCATCAGCACCACCGCGGCGGCCGAGCACAGAAGATACGGGGTCCACAGCAGGCCCCCGCCGTAGAGCAGCAGGCTCACAAGCATCGCGATGATGCACGGCAGAATAAGAAGCGTCAGCGCCGCGAGCATGCTCGAAATGAGAAGCGCCTCGCGCGTCACGGGCAGCGCCGCAATGTACGCCGCGGAGGTCTTGCGGAACATCCAGCCGTGGACGGCGATGGCCATCACCACCGCCGCGACCGCCGCGGCAACGATCTCCCGGCGCGTCAGGTTGCTGAGGATGGTGTAGCTCACATACTCGGCTATCTCCTTGGTGTCGAAATTGAAATACCGTCCGCACATGAGCGTCAGGAAGCAGAGCACCACGGCATAGGCCGCGCCGATGAGCCAGAAGCGGGAGAGCGCCCGTTTGTATACGGCCTTATTAAAGAACGTTCTTTCGGACGGCATCGTCCACACCTCCCAGCTCGTAAATGAAAATTTCCTCCAGCGTCAGCGGCACGGAATCCATGAACAGCGGGTGCAGCTTCTCGAGCCACGCGAGATTATCCTCTTCCCTGCCGCGCAATATGAGCGTTTGCAGCTTGCCGGTCGAGGAGCGGTGGAGAATGTCCAGTCCCGTCTCCGGCAGCGCCGTGCCGTCCGGCAGAGCGAGGAGCACCTTGGTCGTCGTCTCCTGCAGCTCGGAAACGCTCTTTTCGAGAAGGCAGCGGCCGCGCTGCATGATGCCCACGTGATCGCACACATCCTCCAGCTCGCGGAGGTTGTGGGAGGATACGAGCACCGTCATGCCCTCCTCCGCCACGTCCTCCATGACGAGTGACCACACCTGCCGCCGCATCACGGGGTCGAGACCGTCCACCGGCTCATCGAGCACGAGCACCTCCGGCTTTGCGGCGAGCGCGATCCAGAACGCCGACTGCTTCTGCATGCCGCGCGAGAGACGGCGGATCGGGCGCGTATCGTCGAGCGCGAACACCTCGCGCAGCTTTTCGTAGCGTTCGGTATCAAACCGGGGATAGAGCGCGCGCGTGAATTTCATCAGATCGCGCGTCGTGCTCGTAGAGGTGTAATATGGCTCGTCCGGGATGCAGAGCATCCGCGCCTTGACCGAGGGGTTTTCAAATACCGGCTCGCCGTCGAGCAGCACCGAGCCCGCGTCCTGCCGGAGAACACCCATCATATGGCGGATGGCGGTCGTCTTGCCCGCGCCGTTCGGGCCGATGAGGCCGTAGACCGAGCCGGACGGCACCGAAAGGTTCAGCGCGTCGAGTGCTTTGAAGCCTTCGTAGATCTTTGTAACGTTTTTCAGTTCAATGCTCGCCATGGCCGCCGCCTCCGATCTTCTCTATGATCTCTTCCTCGCTCACGCCGAGCCAGCGAAGCTCGCGCACCGTTTCCTCCAGCCGCGCGAGAAGCTCCTCGCGCCGCGGGTCGCTCTGCGGGGAGAACTGGGCGCAGAAGCTGCCCTTGCCGGGGACGGAGACGATGTACCCTTCGCCTTCCAGCTCGCGGTAGGCGCGCTGGATCGTGTTCGGGTTGATGGCGAGCGATACCGCAAGCTCACGCACCGAGGGAAGCTTCTCCCCCGGCTGCATTGCACCGGTGACGACAAGCCGCCGCAGATCGTCCTTGACCTGCTCATAGATCGGGCGTCCGTCCCGGTAATTGATCGTGACCATGCCGCCACCTCCTTTTGTGTATCAACTGTATTATGGAAATTAACACAGTTAATACAGTTTGTCAAGCTTTTTATGCAAAAAAGCTCCCTCTGACGAGGGAGCTGGCAGCCGCCAGGCTGACTGAGGGAGAGACAGGTTTCTGCTTTCTGCGTTTGACGGGTTTTCTCTCCCTCCGTCTTTTGCCTGCGGCAAAATCCACCTCCCTCGTCAGAGGGAGGCGTTTCTTAGCAGGGAATTTTATCCAGTTCCCGCTCGCAGTCGGGCATTTTCTTCACCGCCGGTTCGCGGAAGAGCTTGCCGCGCATCGTCACCATGGACACATGGCGCAGCGCCTCAAGGTCTTCAAGCGGGTTTTGCGCCGTGACGATGAGATCGGCGCTCTTTCCGGGCGTAAGCGAGCCGGTAACGCCGTCGATCCCCGCGATCTTCGCGTTGCCGAGCGTTGCGGTGTACAGCGCGAAGGCGTTCGATACGCCGCAGAATGTGTGGAAATAGCGCACCTCGCGCCACATGTCGTAGTGCGTAATATACGGGCAGCCCGTGTCGGTGCCGAGACCGACGGGGATCCCGGCGGCCAGACACGCCTTGGCGCACTCGATGATGCCCTCGAGAACGACCTCGCCGTTATACTGCTCCATTTCGGTAGCCTTGCTGATGCTGCGGTCAAAGCGCGCATACGGCACCGCAGCGGAGAGTGTTGCGACCTGCGCCGCGCCGCGCTCGCGGAAAAGGCGCAGAATTTCCTCGTCCGGCTTCGCGCCGTGCTCGATCGTATCCACGCCGTTTTCCAGCGCCACGCGCACACCCTCGGGGCTTTCCACATGCGCCGCAACGGGAAGGCCGAGCTTGTGCGCCTCGTCACACGCCGCGCGGACGTATTCCGGCGGCATCTTCAGTTCGCCCGGCTCGCCCTTCTTCTTCGCATCCAGCACGCCGCCGGTGATCATGAGCTTGATGAGATCGGGCTTTCCCTGCGCGATCTTGCGCACGTCCTCCGCGGCTTCCGCGGCGCTCGTCGCTTCATAGGCGAGCGAGCCAGCCATATGCCCGCCGGGGACGGAAACGGCCATGTCCGCGGCAAGGATGCGGGGGCCGTCGCACCTCCCCGCGGCGATGCGGGCGCGAAGGCGCGTATCGATGTCCGCAATGCCGCCGACGGTGCGGATCGTCGTAACGCCGCTCATGAGCTGCGTTTTGGCGTAGCCCTCGCACATCGCGAGCGCGATACGCCGCGTGAGCGCCATGGACGTCATGAACTTTACGAGCTTGCGGGGGTTGCCCTGCTTTTTCGGGCTCCCGCTTGCGGGCAGATGGACGTGCAGGTTGATAAGCCCCGGCATAAGATATCCGCCCTTGAGATCGACGATCTCAAAGCCGGTAAGGTCGGTGCCCTCCGGGACAATATCGAGGATCTTTTCCCCGTCCGTGCGCAGCACCATGCCGCGCTGCGGCTGCATGTCCGCGCTGCCGTCGAGCAGCACGCCGTTCGTGTAAGCATATTTCATCGGTTCCACCTCATGATTGTTGTATTATCTATAATATCCCTTTTTCCGCGTTCTGCAATAACAAAAATCGCCGCGGTGTCCGGTTTGGGACGCCGCGGCGGAAATATCAGAGGACTTTGGAAAGGAACGTCTGCGTGCGGTGGTTCTGCGGATGGTCGAAAAGCTCGGAGGGCGTGTTCTCCTCGAGGATCGCACCGCCGTCCATGAAGATAACGCGGCTTGCCACCTCGCGTGCGAAGCCCATTTCGTGCGTTACGACCGCCATGGTCATGCCGTCGGAAGCGAGCTGACGCATGAGATCAAGCACCTCGCCGACCATTTCGGGGTCAAGCGCGCTCGTCGGCTCGTCGAAGAGCATCACGTCCGGCTCCATGCACAGCGCGCGGACGATCGCAATGCGCTGCTTCTGTCCGCCGGAGAGCATATTGGGGTACTCATTCGCCTTGTCCGCGAGCCCGATGCGCTCCAGAAGCTCCATGCCGCGCTTCTTTGCCTCGTCCTCGGTTTTGAGCTTGAGCGTGACGGGCGCGAGCATGATGTTCTGCATCACGGTCTTGTGCGGGAAGAGATTGAAGTGCTGGAACACCATGCCCATTTTGCGGCGGTGGAGATTGATGTCCACCTTTTTGTCGGTGATGTCCGTGCCGTCAAAATAAATATGGCCGGAGGTCGGCGTTTCGAGCAGATTGAGACAGCGGAGCAGCGTGGATTTTCCGCTGCCGGAGGGGCCAATGATCGCCACGACCTCGCCGCGCGAGATGGTGAGCGAGCACTCGTTGAGCGCCACAACGCCGCCCTTGAATTTTTTGGTCACGCTCTCCACGCGGATGAGTTCAGATCCTGTCGCCACGGCGCATTCTCCTTTCGATCGCTTCGATGGCCTTGCTGGCCGGGTAGTTGATGACGAAGTACACGAGCGCCGCGAGGACATACGGCGAGAGCGTCTTGTACGTCGTCGTCGCGACGGTCTTGGCGCCCCAGATGAGCTCTGTCATGCCGAGCACCGAGCAGATGGACGATTCCTTCACCATCGTGACAAGCTCGTTGGCGAGCGCGGGAAGGATGTTCTTGATCGCCTGCGGCAGCACAACGAGCTTCATGCTCTGCCACGAGCTGAGACCGAGCGAGCGGGCGGCTTCGTTCTGGCCGCCGTCCACGGCGAGAATGCCCGCGCGGATGATCTCCGCAACGTACGCCGAGGAGTTGAGCGCGAGCGCCACAACGCCGGGGATGAAGCGGGAGAGATCGATGAAGCCCAGAATGACGACCGACGGGATCTTGATCACGCTGAAAAGGCCGTAGAAAATGATGTAGAGCTGCACCATCATCGGCGTGGAGCGAAACACCGCAATGTAAGCGCCGGAGATGTTTCGTACAACCTTGTTGCGGCTCAGGCGCATGAGCGCGAGCGCGAGCGCCGGGATGACCGCAAGACCTACCGATATGATCGAGAGGAGCAGCGTATACTCCAGCCCCTGCACGAAGAACGAAAGATACTTCGGCAGGAAGGAGAAGTTGAAGAAGTTTGCCGGGGACATGCCGGCAAACAGATTAGACCACCACATAGTTTTTCCTGACCCTTTCTATATTTGGACGCGGGAAATGCGGGAGAGCGAAACGGCACGTATGCGCCCTGTCTGAATCACAGACAGGGCGCACACGCTTCAAAGAGAAGGATGTACGGTTATATTACTCGATCGCCTGATCGCTGAGAGCTTCGGCATCGGCGATGTACTGCTCGATCGTGCCATCGGCAACGAGCTTGGCGATCGTCTCGTTGATGGAGGGGAGCAGGCCCTTCGGGTCGCCCTTCTGCACGGCGACGCAGTAGGGGTACGCTTCGCCGAGGCTCACGTCCGCCACGACGAGATCGCTGTTGGACTTGGCATACTGCTGGGCAACGGCGCCGTCAACAACAATGGCATCCACCTTGTCGTACACGAGCTGGTTGACAAGGTCATTCACGCTCGTAAGGCCCACGAGATTCGCGCCGGGCATGTCGCTGGTGACGAGGTCAGCCTTCGTCGTGCCGGTCTGCGCGCCGACACTCTTGCCGGAGAAGGACTCAATGCTGGTGTACTCGCCGGCCTTGTCCGCCTTGACAAGGATCATCGGAGGCAGGTCGGTGTAGTAGGGATCGGAGAAATCGGCAGCTTCAAGACGCTCCTCGGTGACCTCGATGGCGGCGAGGACCATGTCGGCGTCGCCCTTCTGCAGGCCGGCCATGAGGCTGTCAAAGTCCATGTTCACGACCTGGAGCTCTTTGCCCATGTCCGCGGCGATCTTCTCGGAGACGGAGATGTCAATGCCAACGTACTGCTGCTCGTTCTTGTCGTTCAGGATGATGAACTCATACGGGGGATAGTCGGCGGAGGTCGCCATGACGAGGGTCTTGCTTTCGGACGAAGTGCTGCCGCAGGCGGCAAGGCTCAGTACCATGACCAGAGCCAGAAGGATGGGGACAATCTTTTTCATTTTCTTTTCTTTCCTTTCCATTCAACGGAACTGAATTTGTTTCAGGTTGGGCATAGTATAAACGTATATTTATACATTGTCAATGGTTTTTAATTCGATTTCTCCTGTTTTTCTTCTGCTCTTTTTGGTGATATTGCTAAAAGCCGGAGGTTTCTCTTGCATAAACGTCTTTTATGCAATATAATATGCATCGTTTCCGCGTCTTTCCTGCCGTGTCCGGCAGTTTTGATATGCATAAATGTGGTGAATATGTGAATATTATGGAGACGGTTTTATGGATTATTATATGAATAGTCTGAATAATTCCTATTTGGCGGTGCATACGGACGCGCTGTGCGCCAACGTTGCCTCGATTGAAAAAACGCTCTCGCCCGGCGCGGAGATCATTCCTGTGCTCAAGTGCGACGCCTACGGGCTGGGTCTTTCGCTCACCGCCCCGGCGCTCGCGGCGCTGCCGGGCATCCACACGTTCGCGCTTGCGCACGTGTCTGAAGGACTGGCGCTGCGCGCGCTCGGCATCAAGAAAGACGCGCTCATTCTCGGCAATCCCCTGCCCCGCGCGATCCCGGACGCCGTGAACGCGCATCTCACGCTCACCGCCGGGCGGCTCGGACTGCTGCCCACGCTCGCCGCGGCAGCAGAGGCGGCACAGACGGATGTGAAGATACAAATCAAAATTGATACCGGCCTTCACCGCGTCGGCGTAACGCCGGGGGATGAGCTCTCGGCACTTTTGAAGGAGCTCTCCGCCGCCGGGGAGCGCATCAAACTCATGGGCGTCTACTCCCACTTTGCCGACACGGCAAAGCCGGAGCTCTGCCGCACGCAGGCGGAGCTCCTGCTGCGCAGCGCCGAGCAGGTGGAGCGCGCAGGTTTTACCGTTCCGATGCGCCACATCTGCGACAGCGCCGGGAGTGAGTATTACCCCGAATACCACTTCGACGCCGTGCGTCTCGGGCGGCGGCTCATCATGGATCACCCGACGCAGCCGCGCGGGAACGTGCGCGAATGCGCCTCGTGGCGAAGCTGCGTTATGGCCGTTCATCGCCGCCGCGCCGGGGAAAAGCTCGGCTACGGCGGGGTATATACGCTCGATCATGACGCGGATGTCGCCATCGTCGGCGTCGGCTACGGCGACGGGCTCTATCTCCCGCTCGTGGAGATGCACGGCGACATTCTTGTACGCGGAGAGCGCCGTCCTCTGCTCGCATGCTGTATGGATCAATGCATGGTGGATGTGACCGGCATGGATGTGCATGTGGGCGAGGAGGTCACGCTCTTCGGCTTTGACCGCGAGGGAAACGCCCTCCTCTCGCAGGACGTTGCGAACTTCTGCGGCGCGAACGAAGGATGCGCTCTCACGAGCGCACTCTCGCCGCGCGTGGAGCGCATCATGGAAAATTAAGAACTATGAATTTGACTGCCCGACAGCATATTGCCGTCGGGCAGTTTTTTTGCTATGATGCTATAAGAGTATGTATTCTGGGAGGGCGCGCACATGAAACATGCCGATCTCATCGCCAAGCTGACGCTGGAGGAAAAGGCGGGACTTACGTCCGGGCTGGATTTCTGGCACACGAAAGCCGTGGAACGGCTCGGCATCCCGTCCGAGATGATGACGGACGGCCCGCACGGCCTGCGCAAGCAGGAGAGCAACTCCGACGCACTGGGGCTCGGGCGCTCCGTTCCGGCAACATGCTTTCCAACGGCGAGCGCACTTGCGAACAGTTGGGACGAAGCACTTCTCTCCGATATCGGCCGCGCGCTCGGCGAGGAGGCCGTGGCGCAGAGCATCGGCATGGTGCTGGGGCCCGGCGTGAACATCAAGCGCAGCCCGCTCTGCGGGCGGAACTTTGAGTATTTTTCCGAGGATCCGCTGCTCTCCGGCAAGCTCGCCGCGGCGATGATCCGCGGCATACAGAGCACCGGCGTGAGCGCGTGCGTGAAGCATTTCGCCGCAAATTCGCAGGAGCTGCGCCGCATGGCGACCGATTCCGTGATGGATGAGCGGACGCTGCGCGAGATCTATCTCCCGGCGTTTGAGACCGCGATCAAGGAGGGCGGCGTGCACTCTCTTATGACGGCGTACAACCGCCTGAACGGCACCTACTGCAACGAAAACGAGCATCTGCTGCACGATATTCTCCGCGGTGAGTGGGGTTTTGACGGGCTTATCGTTTCCGACTGGGGTGGAAATAATGACCGCGTTGCGGCCGTGCGTGCCGGATCGTCGCTTGAAATGCCGGCCTCCAACGGCGAGACCGACCGGCACGTCATTGAGGCCGTGCGAAACGGGACGCTTGACGAAAAGCTTCTCGACGAGCAGGTCGATCACGTGCTGGACTTTATTTTCACCGCACAGAAAACACTCGCGCACGGCGGCGTTTTCGACGGCACGGCGCACCATGCGCTCGCCGCGAAGGCCGCGGCGGAAGCTGCCGTACTGCTGAAAAACGAAAAGGAATTTCTCCCGCTGCGGCAAGGCGAGCGCGTCGCCGTCATCGGCGATTTTGCCGCCGCGCCGCGCTATCAGGGCGCGGGCAGCTCGCGCGTCAACCCCACGCAGGTGGACGCGCCGCTCGATGTACTGCGCGATGCCGGCGTGGAAGTGACCGGCTATGAAAAGGGCTTTCTCCGCAGCGGAGCCGCCGCGCCGCGGCTGCTGCGCCGGGCGAGGGCGCTCGCCGCGCAAAGCGAGAAGGTACTGCTCTTCCTCGGTCTGGACGAGGGCAGCGAGACCGAGGGATACGACCGCGAGCATATGCGTCTGCGCGAAAACCAGCTCGATCTTCTGCGTGAGATCTCGGAGGTCAACCCGAACGTCGGCGTTGTGCTGCAGTGCGGCAGCCCCGTGGAGATGACGTGGGACGTATTCGCCCGCGCGGTGCTGCATCTCTATCTCGGCGGGCAGGCCGTCGGCACGGCGTGCGCCGCGCTCCTCACGGGCGAGGCAAACCCCTGCGGCAAGCTGGCCGAGACGATGCCGCTCCGGCTCGAGGACACGCCCTGCGCGCCGTGGTATCCGGGGCGCGAGGCGACGTGCGAGTACCGCGAGGGGCTGTTCGTTGGCTACCGGTATTATGAAAGCGCGCGCAAGCGCGTCAAATATCCGTTCGGCTATGGGTTGAGCTATACGGAGTTTTCCTACGCGCCCGGCGAGTTCTCGCCCGGCGGCGTGAGCTTCACGGTGCAAAACACCGGCAGCCGCGCCGGGGCGGAGGTCGCGCAGCTCTATATCCGCGCCAAAACTGGCGGTATGCTGCGCCCGGCGCTCTCGCTCGTGGGCTTTGCGCGCGTGGAGCTGCTGCCCGGCGAGGAAAAGACCGTCTTTCTTCCGCTTACGGAGCGAAGCTTCGCCGTCTGGAGCTGCGCCAAAAACCGCTGGGTCGTGGAAGAAGGCGAATATGAGCTCTGCGTCGGCGCGTCCTGCCGCGATCTTCGACTCGTGCACACGGTGCAGGTGAACGGCGAAGCGCCCGCGGATGAATACGCCGCAACGGAATTTGATGTTTACCGCCGGGCAGATGTCCACCATGTCTCCGACGAGAGCTTTGCCGCGCTTCTCGGGCACGATATTCCGCCCGCGCGTTGGGAGGAGCGCGGCGCGGTGGACTTCAACGACGCCATCTCCCGCGGAAAGCACCTCCCCGGCGGACTGGGAAAGGGGCTCTACAACGCACTCGAGACCGCGCGGCGCATTGCAAACCTCATTGGAAGCAAGGAGAACGCCGGGAATCTCATGTACGTGCTCGATATGCCGTGGCGCAATGCCGCGCGCATGGCGAACGTCTTTTCCGACGATCAGATCAAGGCGCTTCTGAAGGTCGTCAACAAGGAAAAGGATGGCTGGAAGAAGTTTATTGAAGAGACCCGACGGAAGAAATAACTTCTCCGTATATAGGCAAAAGCCGGAAGTCCGAGGACCTCCGGCTTTTCTTGTTTTCCTATTCTTTTGCTGCGCGTTCGGAAACGACCGCGCAGCCGAAGGGCGCAAGTTCGGTATCGGTCAGGCCGTCGGCGAGCAGGAGCGTTCCTTCCAATGGATACGGAAGATGGCAGGGCTCAGCGCTGAAATTGCACCACACGGCAATGGATTTCCCTGCAAGGCTTCGGCGGTAGGCAAAAAGCTGCGGATCGTCAGAGGCAAGCAGCTGGAAGTCGCCCCATTTGAGCACGTCGCTCCCCATGCGCAAAGCGATGAGACGGCGGTAAAAATGCAGAATGGAGTTATCGTCCGTCTGTGCGCGCTGCACATTGATCTCTGCGGCGTTGGGATTCACGGCGATCCAGGGCGTTCCGGTGGTGAAGCCCGCATTCGGCGTATCGTCCCATTGCATCGGCGTTCTGGCGTTGTCGCGCCCCTTGTGCCGGATGCCGTTCCACGCCCATGCCGTCTGTTCGTCCGTTTTGGCCTCCTTCAGGAGATTCAGACTTTCGATATCGCGCAGCTGTGAGACATCGGTGAATGGATAATTTGTCATGCCGATCTCCTCGCCCTGATAGAAGAAGGGCGTTCCGCGCTGCAAATACATGGCGGCGGCGAGCATTTTGGCGCTTCGCTGCCGAAGCGGCTCCGACGCGGTGCAGCCCCAGCGCGACACGATGCGCGGCTGGTCGTGATTGCCCCAGAAGAGTGTGTTCCAGTCGAGTGTCTTCTGCCATGCGGCGATCAGCGTCTTGAATTTCTTCAGGGAAAACGGGATGACGTTCCATTTGCCGTTCTCGCCGTCGATGTCCATGATATCAAACTGGAAGAGGAGATCAAGCTCGTTTCCGTCCCCGACGACGCTGTTGGCGTTATCGAGCGTTACGCAGGTCGTCTCGCCCACGCACATGCAGTTTCGCCCGTCAAAGCAGCGATGGCGCATCTCGCGCAGGTACGTGTGCAGTTTGGGCTGAAAGGCCGTATACTCTCCGGGAAAAGCGTAGCCCTCCCCGTGCGCATCGGGCAGGCCGGGCGCTTTGGCGATCAGGCTGATCACGTCCATGCGAAAGCCGTCTACGCCCTTGTCAAACCACCAGTTGATCATGGAATAAACCTCTTCGCGGAGCTTTGGGTTTTCCCAGTTGAGGTCGGGCTGCTTCTCCCCGAAGAGGTGCAGATACCATTGATCCGTTGCCGCGTCGTAGCTCCACGCCGACGGCGTGAAGAAGGAGCTCCAGTTGTTCGGCTCTCCTCCGCCGCGCCCGTCGCGCCAGATGTAATAGTCGCGGTAGGGGTTGTCCTTCGATTTTCTCGATTCAACGAACCATGTGTTCTCGTCCGAGGAATGGTTGACGACCAGATCCATTACCAGCTTGATGTCGCGCCTGTGCATTTCTTCAAGCAGCCGGTCAAAGTCCTCCATCGTGCCGAATTCGGACATGATCCTCCGATAGTCACGGATGTCGTAGCCCATGTCGTCGTTGGGCGAATCATAGACCGGGCAGAGCCACACCGCGCCGATGCCCAGCCATTGCAGGTAATCCAGCCGGGAGATCAGTCCCGGGATATCCCCGATACCGTCGCCGTTGGAATCCTGAAAGCTGCGGGGATAGATCTGATAGAATACGCGTTCCTTCCACCAGGGGTTTTTCATGGAGTCGTTCACTCCTTCACAATAAGATCGTCGATGACCGGGAGTACGCCGCGCGATGCCGTGAAGCAGGGCAGCGCCGCGCCCAGCAGCGCCAGCCACGGAAAGCTGTACGGCAGCAGAAGGATGACCGCCGCCGTCAGCACAAAAGAAAGCAGCAGCCAGCCGAGCGCCAGACGGGGACAGCGAAAGATCAGGGTAAAGGCATTTTTCAGCAATGCCGAAAGCTTCAGCTCCACCCGTGCCTGCATCGAAAAGGCAAAAGACCCGGCGCACCACAGAAGATAGCTGCAAATCAGGCAGAAGCAGGATATTGCCACCGCAATCCCCGCTCCCTCCGAAAGCCGGAAGTAAAACCAGCAGCCATAAAGGATCGCCGCCGAACCGGCAAAGAAAATCACGCCGAGCAGAAGTGACGGAAGAAAATTCGCACGGAAGCTGCTCCAAAAACGGCGGTACGGCTGTTTTTCGTCCAGCAGCAGCCCCTGGCAGGCGCTGCACAGCGCCGTCCATCCGGCGCTCGCCGTCACCACCGGCAGACACGTCAGCAGGAAAAGAAGATTCAGCACAATCAGCGGCAGCAGCTTTTCAAAGCACAGGCGCACAAAGCCTGCAGATCTATAGCCTTCCTGCATCGCTGCGGTTCCTCACTTCCTTATAATACTCTGACGGGCTCATGCCCGTAATTCTGCGAAACAGCTTGGAAAAGTAGTACCGGTCGTCGATCCCGACGAGATATGCGATCTCCTGAAACGGCAGATCTGTTGTCGCGATCAGCTGCTTTGCGTTATAAATGCGCAGCATGTTGAGATAGGCGAAGATCGGCGCGTCGGTCAGGCGGGAAAAGACGCGGTTCATATAGTCGAAATTCATCTCAAAAACGTCTTCGATCTCGCGGCTCGAGAGCGGACGCGCGTAATTTTCGTTGAGATAATGGAGCAGCCGCTCAGCCACGATCTCCGATTTTTTCACCTTTTTCCCCTGCGCAGAGCCGCAGGCGAGCAGATGCTCGTGCGCCGTTTCCAGAAAGAACGAATGCAGCAGCGCAGCAGCGCGGCGCTTATAGTGCTCCTCGCGGGCATTATAGCAGTCCAGCGCCGTGCGGAGCGTCGCATTGGACTCGCTTCGCGGCAGGTGGAGCTGCTTGGGGAGATACGTAATGGGGTCGGTAGGGTCCGCGTCGTCCAGATTATAGCTCACGAGGCTCATCCGGCGCTTTTCCGCAAGCTGCGCCATAGCCGCGTCCTCATCCTCGACGCGTGCCATTTCCGGGTGGGTGAAATGCACATAATAGTAGTTGCAGGTCGCGCGCTGGTAACCCTCGTGGCACAGTCCCGGCTCGAGCAGGAAAAAATCGCCCGCCTTGAGATGATAGAGAATTCCGTCCTCTCGCAGATACATGTTCCCGTCGCGGATGACATACAGGACATACTCGTTGATCGTCCGTGAAAAGTGGATCCACGGCTCGGTATAGTTGATCCGTCCCAGCATCCGCACACGCGGAAGCAGATCTGCGTTGTAAGACAGAAGCATTGTTATTCCTCCAGTTGCACCCACACCGCCGTCCAGTAACGCACGTCGGGCAGCTTTACGGTATAGATGCAGCCGGTCTCCGTCTGTTCTGCCGTATAGGGCAGGTTCCGCGCCTCCAGCGTTTCGTCATCCGGCGAGGCGCAGTATATGCCGCGCACCGGCCGGTCGAGACGGATGGCAGCGGAAATGCCCGTTGCCGGCACCGGTTCGTGCTTTCCCTCGTTCCACAGGGCGTTGTTGCCGGTCAGGTTGACGAGGTGGAGCGTCAGCCGTCCGTGCGATTCACGAAGGATCGTCCAGACCGTATCTGCCTGGCCGTCCGTAGAGAAGGCGCACGCATCCGAGAAAAAGCGGACATCTTCGTTAATGCCGCCGGAGGCCGTTTTGCCGATATCCATACCGGGATCATTATACAGCAGATCCTTGTATCGGACAAGAAAATCACAGCAGCGCTGCACCGCTGGAAGAAAGCTCTCCCGCAGATGGGCATAGTTGACGTAGTAGCTGTCGCGCAGAAGGCTCCGATCCTCCCCCAAAACGAGCTGCGTTCCGCCGGAGGCGGAGATCACCGCCCACGCGAGGCGGAACGAGCGCTCCGCGGCGAGCGCATCCCCGGCCTGAAACGCCTTCAGATACGCGGCAAGGATGACGTTCCGGTGCGAGAGAAGACGTGCTTCGCGGATCAGGCGATAGAGGTCGAAATAGGTGTCGTGCGGTGGCCAGACCTCGATATACACCGCGTCCTGCGCCGCTCTGGCGATTGTTTCCGTCGGCCAGTTGTTGACGGCGTTGAAGATCACGCCGCCGTCGGGTGTTTCCTCGCGGACGGCCCGCGCCGCCGCGTTGATCAGGCGCGGAAATTCGTCCGCCAGCTCCACGGGCCGGTGCTGCGCATCCCAGACGCGCTTGGGAAAGCCGTAGGTATCCATGTGGATACCGGAAAAACCAAAGCGCACGGCGCTGCGGAATTCCTCAACGATATGCTCCGCCCAGCCGCAGGAGGGCGCAACATTCATATAGTAGAGCCACCCGGCAAACGTCATCGGCTGCGCGTCCATCGTGTACATACCCCACTCCGGATGCGCCTTGAAGGTGTCCTTCGTCGCGGCGTATACCGCGCCGTAGGCCAGCGGCCGGATGCCGCAGGCTTTGCAGGCTTCGATTTTCTTTGCGATGACGCGAAGATCCGTTGCTCGCCCCATCGGATCATCGTATTGCTCGCCCGGCGGCAGCAGCTTATCGTGCCGGTACATCCAGTCGTAAAACTGCACGGCGTTGAGATGCAGATCGCGCATCCACGCCACATCCGCCGTATCCGCGTCGAGCGGAGAGAAGTCCGACAGGAAACCGTAGCGTATCTCCGCGCGGCGGTCGGAAACGACGTCGAACGCGCCCTCCCAGACGCCGTCCGAGGTGCTGACGCGCACGCCGTAGCCACCGGGCGGCACATCCGGCAAAACCAGTGTGCCGTCCCGCCAGATGGTGCGGAGCGCGATTTCCTGCTCCATGCGGAAGAAAGCCACCGATGGCGATGCGGAATTTTCCGGCAGAGTCAGCCGTACCGGCTCGCCGGACAGGTATTGTGCTTTGTCAAAATGACAGGTGATCGTCTGCATCCGCTTATCCTTTCACAGCCCCCTGCGTCAGCTCGCCGACGACCGTTTTCCGCTGAAAAAACACAAACAGAACGATCACGGGGATCAGCGCCAGGATCGATGCGGCGAAAACCCACTCCCACCGCGTCGCGTATTGTCCGTTCAACCGCTGCAGCAGCAGCGGGAAGGTGATCATCTTTTCGTTCGCACCGACAAGGACCTTCGCCGTAAAGTACTCCTCCCAGAAGCCCTGGAAAGCAAAGATCGTCATGGTGCCGACAGCCGGAGCGGAGAGCGGCAGCATCACGCGGAAGAAAATATCCTTATGACCGCCGCCGTCGAGCAGCACCGATTCCGCAAGCGAGTTCGGCAGGCTCCGGAAGAAATTGCGCAGAAAGAAGGTATGCCCGCAGACGTTGGTTGCAACGTACACCAAAATGAGTCCCGCCCGCGTTCCGATCAGGCCGTTCGGAAGTCCCGGAAGCGCGAGCCGTCGGAGCACCAGGAACTGCGGAATGATATTCAGAAACCCCGGCACCATCAGCGTAAACATGTATACCGCGAAGAGCTTGTCGCGTCCGGGGAAGCGGATGCGGGCAAAGCCGTAGGCGGAGAGCGTGGAAACGAACACCGAGATCACAACGGTGATGACGGTGTTGATCACGCTGTTTTTCAGCGCCGTCGGGAAAATGTCCATGCCGAGAATGTGCTGATACGCCGAAAAATCCAGCCGCGTAGGAAAGAGCTTCGGCGGATAGGGCAGCACATAGCTGAACTCCTCAAAGGAGTTCGTGATCATAAAGAGGAACGGAACGGAGAAGATCAGCAGCGACGCGATCAGAATGACCCATAAAATCACCTGACCGAGGATTTCCGTTGCTTTCTTGCCGCGGAGCTTCATTTTCACCCCTCCTGTTCCACGTTGTCCAGCTTGAAAACGCGATTGAGAACGATCGTCAGCGCAACGATCGTCAC
>ENA-UOIY01001607-UOIY01001607.1-human-gut-metagenome-genome-assembly--contig:-P114-NODE-1607-length-22361-cov-12.190621_pt1 | contig 22361 bp, 17 predicted proteins | sample MGYA00242335_ERZ723882 | MGnify/ENA metagenome assembly ERZ723882
GGTCGTTGAGCTCACCGGTGTCGGTATGGTTGCTGCCATACCAGATCTGGAACTTAGCGCCCTTGATGGGATCACCGGTGACGCTATCCACCTTGCGGATCTCCAGACTGGGCTTGAGGGCGTTGAAGAAGGTGACGGTAGAGGTTTCACCGGGTTTCAGCGCCACTTCCTGCGGGATGGGGCAGAGAATAACATGGTTGGGAACATTGATCTCCGTCACCTTGTAGCTACCTACAGGGATGCTCTCAAGGAAAATGCGCCCATGGTTATCGGTGGTGGCGCTGGTGGAAAAGCTGCCGTCGATCTGCTCGATACGGTAGGTCACGCCCTCGATAGGCTCTCCGTTGGCGATGTTCTTCTTGACAATTTCAAGACCGGGCTTTTCATAGTCAACGAAAGTGACCTCGGAGGTTTTGCCGGGGCGCAGCGCCACGGTCTGCTCGGTATTGGTTACGATGTACGGCTCGGGAACGGATTCCTCACGCACAACATAGACACCGGCAGGAATGGCCGAGAGCGTTGCGGAACCGTCCGTGCCAGTCGTGACGGAGGTTGAATAACTTCCGGTAACGGACTTAATGGAAAAGACCGTGCCAGCGATGGGCTTGCCGCTCATGGCGTCGCGCTTGATGATCTTCATATCGGGCTTTTCGTAGTTGACCGCCGCAACAGTGTATTCGCGGTCACCCTCAGTTACATCTACGTACACGCTCTTCGGTGTGGGATCAACACAGAAGCCGTCCGGTGCAGCGGTTTCCACGAAGCTCCAAAGGCCGGTGGCGGCGTTCTCAACATAGATCTCACCCTGCGCATTGGTGATGTCGCTGCCGACGATCTGGCCGTTAAAGTAGATGCTAAAGCGCGCACCAGCAAGACCGGTTGTGGTTCCACCGGCAGTTTTCTTCAGCACGATTTTGCCCGTGCCGCCCGTAGGCTGCTCGGGCTGGTCAGGCGCAGGCTCGCCCGTTACGAGCTTGCGCGGTCCATAGTAGTTAAAGAATGACTGATTTTTGCGGTTGCTGGAGATCGCGTACACCGCCCATCTTACGTTCTCATCCTCCACGATGGTTGCGGCAATGCCCTGCGCAGCGTATTCCTCGATCTGACGCTGGAACTCGGCATCCTCAGCTGCTTTTTTTGCAAGAAGAGAGTCGATAAGACTCAGATACAGCTCGTAGGTGTCGGCGTTGGCATAGCCGCCCGCGTCGCCGTCTCCACCGGGCTCGCCTTTATAGCTTTGATTCTCCCAAACGTAGGTCTGTACGGCCATAAAAAGCTGGCCGACGTTGGATTCCTTGCAGTCGTTGAGGTAGGTCATCATCCATTTGACGTTCTCGACGGTCGCGGCATCCATCTCGCTGAGACCACTGTTTGTGAGCGCCGACTGCAATACGGCATCTGCGTCCGCGCCGGCACCGGACGTCCAGGTGAAGGAATTCAGGTACGAAGGCGTTGCGTAATGATAGCCAAGTCCGCTATCCATACAGTACACGAGCTTGCCGTCTGCCAGCGGCGGGCGGTAGCTGTACGGGGTACCGTTGGCGAGCAGGCGCGTGCTCCAATATGCCTGGTTGGTGGTAATTTTGAGGCCGGAACCCGTGTTCGACGCGGCAAAAGCCGCAGTCGGCAGCAGGCTCAAGATCGTCACCAGTGTCAAAAGCAGAGACAGTAGGCGTTTTTTCATAGGTTTCATAGGGTTCTCCTTTCTAAAAATGCGTAATAAAAAGAGCAGACCTTGCGATCTGCTCTTGCGTGAGAGTTGATGATTTACTTACTTGCGGGCATATCCACCCAAGTGACTTCACAGCCGTCCAGCAGGAAGACCTGCACGCAGTACCAGCAGTCAAGACCGTTTTGGTTAACGCCTCGCGCCAGTCCGACGCCGATCTCGCCGTAGCGGGAGCTTGTCATGTTGTCCGCGTGAGCCTTGGAATTAGACCACAGATTGACCACCGCTTCGGAGAGCGTTTTTTGCTGTTGCTCGAGGTACAACTCCGATATACTGTGAATATTTTCTCCAGTGTATTTGCTGTCGGTGACGGTGTTGCTTTTGCGCCCATCCGGACGGGTGTGAGAGTAGATGCCGCTGGCGGCCATCTCGTCGGCGCGGACCTGCGCCGCCTGCATGAGCCTGTCGTTGACGCTCAGCGCGGCAATACCTTTTGCGCGCCGCAGCGCGTTGGTGCGGTCCACGATATCCTGCTTTGCGGCGGCAACGTCAGTCTGCACAGGCTGTTCCGTAGACTTTGTATCCTCTGCTTTCGCTGGCGCTTCACCGGTGTAGGGCTTGCCGCTCTCTACCTGCACACATTTGGCATCGCCGTCCCAATAAACCTCGAAACCAACAGCCTTGCCGATGTCCCGAAGCCGCACATAGTTGCTGCCGTTGATGACATAGGCTTCCATCTGCGCTTCTTTTCCATCTACGACAATGCGATGGTGACTGCGCTCCGCCACGATTCCGGCAGCATACGCCGTGGTGGTGACGCCAGCCAACAGCAGGCAGGTAAGAAAACTGGCTGCAAAACTTCCTCGCTTCATGGTGTGTACCTCCAAATCCTTTGATGGGTTCATAGTATCGCGGCAACTGCCGTGTGTCAAAAAACGAGGAAAAGAAGCACAGAAAAGTTTTTCACATCAATGTTAAAAACTTTCTATTTGGGGAAGTTGTTAACATTGACGCTATTTTGCAAGAAAACCGCCCTGATTTCTCAGAGCGGTTTTCTTCCTGTTGATGTTTGATTCGTTCTTATGCGGGAAAACATTTCGTCGGCTGTGTATCGGACAGCAGATAAAGCCGCAGCATTTTCGGCCTCGCCCAGCTTTCGTTCGATCAGATCAACGGTATCCATCTTCTGTTATACGATGGCGCTGAGATGATCCCAGTCAATATCGCTGTCCGCGACAAAGCCGCTTTCTTCTGCCGCCTTGATACGCTGTGCCTCCTCCGGCGTCACTTTTGTGAAGTCGGGGTCCCACGCTTTTACCAGCTTCTTGATGAATTCATAGGCAAAGTTTTTATCTTCGTCAGGCAGCATATCCATCATGCGGGCAGCGTCAATAGCCATGTCAGACATAAATACTACCTCCTTACTTGTAGATGTCTCCTCGGTTTCCGATGTCAATAATGAATAGAATGTCGATCTCATTATCAACACCATACTTATAAATGATGCGCCACGAGCCAACTCTGAGCCGTTTCCGGTCATCATTGTACCCCTGCATGACCTTAATATCTCCTTTCGGGGGAGTCAAGGTCAAGTCCTGAATCGCCGCCCTAATCCGGGCAACGGACTTCTTATCCAGCTTGCTCAGAAATTTCAGCGAATCCTTGGAATACTTGATTACCATGTGACACTTCCTTTCGAGGATAGCTTCTCATCCTCTACTTTATTTTATCAGGCCACTGCCCGCTATGCAATGATTTCTTGCTGTCAGGAATCGTTAATTTTCTATGACCAGCACAACATCTCATCATTTTACTCGTGCCTGCACACACCAGCGGTAATCCGGCTGATTCATCACGCAGGTGACAAGAGTGATGATGTTCTCCGTACTGTCGTTCAGAACACTGGTATCGTCCACGCCGATCTTACTGACAGAGTACACTTCATAGCTGCGGGTGCCGAGCTGGGTAGTCAGCTTGATGGTGTCCCCAATGTCAAGGGTGTGAATTTTTCCAAAGTGATTGTTGACGCCACGATTGTGGCCCGCGATAGCCACATTGCCCTCCCAAATGGAAGTGTTGGCAAAATGGCCCGCGCCCTTGCGGAGCGCATCCGCATCCGTCCCCTGATACACCTTGACAGACAGACCGAGGGTAGGGATTTTCAGTGTACCGAGGTAGCCGCCGCTGTAATAGAGGTCTTTCGTGACCGCGGTGTACTTTACCGGCGTGTAGGAGCCGGTATTTCCACCAGCGGTGCTGCCGGAAGTGGAGGGCGGCAGGACGGTCACACCGCCTGTGCCGCTGACCGTTCCCGTGGCCGAACCGCTCACAAGGTTTGGCGTCAGCAGTTCTCCGGCGTTCAAGGTGTAGGAGGTGGGAGAGCCAAAGGCAGGTGGGATATAGGCGGCGTTTTTGCTGCGGTCGGTATTCGCATTCTTATCCATCGTGACATAAATGGTATCGTCCGAGGTGGGGCGTCCGAACAGTCCTGCGTCCGGGCCGTCAAAGTGATACTCCAATGCCGATGCAGGCATGGAAAAAGCCGCCAGCATACAGCAGGCGGCCATCAGCGTGGTCAGATATTTTTTCATGCGGCATACCCTCTTTTCTTATTGATGTAGTGGTGATAGCCCTTATAACCGGCATAACCGCAGCCGCCCAGCGCCGCAGCTCCCACGGGGATCAACAGCCACAGCCAGTTAAAACTACTGTGTCCGGTTTTCACTGCCGCATTCCCAACGCTGGAAAAAACGGCGGTGTAGACCACCGTGTCGCAGCTTGTACGGGTGACATCGCCTTTATAGTCCGCCGTGACGGTGTAGCCGGTGGCATATTTGCTGGTGGCGGTGCCGGTGTAGCTCGCCACGGCAGTATAACGAATCGGAATATCATAGCCGTCCGTAGGGTCGGTGGCGGCCTCCTGCCAGCTCACATCCGCGAGTGTCAGGATGCGGCCATTTTCATTCACGGACTTTGGAACAAGAGACACATCCGCGTCGGAGAGGTTTGGATAGGTACGCTCTGCCGTCACCGTGTGGCTGCTGGTCCCGTAGCCCGCTGCCTCCACCTGAATGGTGGTGTGGTCAAGGGACAGGACGCCCTCATAGCCGTCCTCGGTCTTGACCTCCAGCTTTGGCTCCAGCATTTTCAGAATTTCCGCCATATCTTTGGTCTTGCTCTCCAGCGTGACCACCTCGATATGCTCCCGCGTGTCCGTTTCTGTCTGGTCGTTTTTCAGCAAATCAAGGAGCGTATAGGTGTGGCCCTCACGCTCAAAGTCAGCGGTGGGGATCGTGGCGGGATCGTCCTTCGCGGTCAGGTAGTAGACCTTTTCCAAACGATAGACGCCGTTTTCCTCGCTGGCTCTGACCTCGGCGGGATAGGCGGAAATGCCGGGTAGCGTATCTGCGGCAGAGATCATTGTGGATACCGTATCGGCTTCTGTCATGGGCTCTGCGGCCAGCGCCGCGACACTCATGCTGCACAGCATCAGCGCCGTGCAGAGAGCAAATGCAAGTTTCTTTTTCACATTACGCCTCTCTTTCTTAACGAACGGGCCTATTCTGCTCCGGCTGCTTGCGCTCCTGCGGAGAGATCTCACGCTGAATATCATTTTGCAGCTTACGGAAATACTTTTGCAGGCTGTCCACCACGCCGCGGCGATCCTGCACCTCCATGCCGTCAAACACCTGCCCCACGCGGCTCACATCGGGCTGCGGGGTCTCCACGCCGAAATTGCGGCAGAGCATATAGCTGACGCTCTCGGCGTCCATGGCGCAGTCCTCACGGGTATAGTAGGGATAGCGCCCGTGGTCATGGATGCCGGCGTGGACGATCTCACGGGAGAGCGCCGCAAAGATCTTGCTGTCGATCAGACGGCTGGATACCGTAATGCTCTGCGTCTTAGGATCATAAACGGCGTCCTGGTACATAGTGCTGCTGGTGACCACGGAAACGGGGGAGCTGTCCAGCAGTCGGCGCAGGGCGGCGTCCATTTCCGGTGTATTGTCTTTCAGGCTCAGCGCCGGAACACCGGCCTTGCCGTGGGTCTGCGTCACATCAAAAACACGCCCGATCTTATAGCCGTGATACTCCCGCCCGTCCTTCACATAGGTGTCCGACACGCGGATCTTCATGCCGTTCTCGTCACGGTTGACGCTGCGCCCCAGCCGGTTCCACACCTCCAGACTGTTGATGTAGGTGATCTCCGGGTTCTGCGCCATTGCCAGCATCACATTGGACGCGCTGTATCGCGGGTTGATGGCCTGCGTGTCCAGATAGTGCAGATACGCACCGGGTTCGCTGGTGACGCGCATGACCGCATCGTCGGATAGCTGTCCCAATTCCTCGCGCTCCGCTGTTTTCTTTGCCTTCCAGTTCTCGTCCCTCTGCTGCTTCTGCTGGATCAAATCGTCTAACTTTGCCATGTTCGTTTCTCCTTTTCGAAATCAATTTATTCCCGCGTGGGCATAGCCTTTTGAATGGCTTCCCGCACGGTGTCCTTGGTGGGAGCTGTGCCGTCCCGCTCCGCCGCAGCTTGCAGTGCCATCAGGCGGCTGCGGACAGAGGGGCGGGCCTCAGCTTTCTCCGCAGCCGGTTCCGTAGACGCTCTCGCACCAGTCCCGCGCTTGATTGAGCTGTTCTCGGACGGAGCGCGGGCGTTCTCTTTTTTTTCGGCAGTATCCTCCTTCACCGGGGCGGGATAGCCCATGCGTTCAAAAATGCGGTTGATCTGCTTGGCGTCCCTGGCCTTCGCCATGATCTCCACCGTGCCGGTCTTTTCCACCTTATTGACGATGGGATAAAAGAGAACGCCGTAGCGCTTGGCCTCCATCTGAAAGCCCTTCAAGTCCTCCTGCTTGACGGAAAAAATGGTCAGCTCCTCGCCGTCGTGGATCAGGCGCTTGAGGTTGGTTTTACCGGCGAGCTTCTGATTGTCGTTGGCAAGGGCAATCAGAAGGGCGGCAAGATTTTTCGCCCCCAGCCCTGCCAGCTTGAGGGCACTCTCGGTGATCTGGATGCCCTCGCGCACCATCAGGTCAGCGGTTTCACCGTTGGTACTCATGCTCGTGTTCCTCCTTGTTCTTTAGATTTTCCTGCCGTTCAGCCTGCGCCTGCTGGCACTGTTGGGATACCCGCGGAATGTCCGATTGTATCCTGCGGCACAGACGCAGCTCCCCGCGCTTTTCACGCAGGGTGGCAGTCTGCTGTTGGATCTCCGCACTGTACTTGGCTTGTGCTTCTTCATCGCTGGTGTTCCTCCTTTCCTGATAAAGTGGTTTTCTCTGTTCCTCTAGCAAGCGGATGTCCCACTCCAGCACACGGATGCGCTGCTCCAGCTCCGTTTCGGTAGTGATTCCGCTTGATAAAAGGTATTTGAATTGCTGCTCATACCGCTCCAAATGAATGACCTCCCGCTTGACGGAGAAGGGCAGCTTGGGCGGCAGTTTTTTCCGCCTGTTTCCCCGCAGCAGATAGAGGTAGCGGAGATATAGGGCGTGAAAGCCAGTGATTTTCTTTTTTCGGACGGTGGCCAGCTTGCCCTTTATTCGGTAACGCTTGACGGCATGGGTGACGGTCGGCGGGGCCATGCCGCCATGCCGCTGGCGGGAAAGCCGCGCCATAATATCCGCTTCGGTGTAGCCCTCGCCCAAGCTGTCCAGGCGAATCGCCCGCTTTGCGCCGGGGGGCTTGACCGTGGTGTATTTCCGATTGGGGCCGCGCCGCACCTCGTAGCCGTTTCGTCGCAGGAGCATGAGAAAGGAATCGTAGGTGTAGGCTTGCCCAATGATCGTGTCAATGTCGGCGCGGATCACGCCGCGCACGGTGGGCTTGCCGCCCTGCTCCGCCTTCCACTCGGCGTAATGCTTACCCTTACCTTGCGGGGCGATGACGGATAAATCATTCTCCCGGCACAGTTCGTCCGAAGTACCGCGCACATCGTTGTAATAGCTTTCCGGGCTGGAATGATACTTGTGGCCGTCCGTGCGGGAAACAGAATTGACCACGATGTGATTATGGGGATGGGCCTTGTCTAAATGCGTCCCGATGACGGATTCAAAATCCTCACCGAATAATCGCCGCGCAAACTCGCACCCGATCTCATGGGCCTGCTCCGGTGTCACCTCACCGGGCGCAAAGGACTGGATGAAGTGGTAGCCAAGGACGCCGCCTGTCTTGCCGAATTTCTCCTTGGTTTTCCGCATGACATCAAAGGCGGTTTCAGCAGACTTGCAGTTCAGAGCGGTTACAAAGCGGACAGAGCTGGTTTTCACAAGATCTGCCGCATAACCGATTTTCTCGTTCAGCTCTGTCTTTTCTCCGTTGACGGCATATTTCACTCGGTCATCCAGCCTTGCGCGAATGGCAAAAACTTTCGTGTACGCCATATTAAAGCCGCTCCGTAATGTTCCAGATCGTCTCCTGCGCCGCCGTGATCGCGGCAATTTCCTCTTTTGATGCAAAGCCGCGGGCGTTGACTGTGCGGGCGATCTGATTGATGTTATTACCGATGGCGGCAAGCTGGCGGCGAATCTCGGCGTACTCATCGGGCGGGCGGGGATACAGGTTCACCCCCATAATGAGGGTACGGATGGCAGGTTCCATTTTCAATCCGCTGTCCTTGGAAAGCTGTTTGACATGGGCGTATTCATCAGCGGTCAGGCGAATGGTAATTTGCTTGACATTGTTGCGTTTCATAGAGGCTCCTTTCCTGTTGAAGTGGGGATATTAAGGGGTTTACCCCTTAACAAGCGCATTTTGATGTCAAAATGCTATGCTTGCGACTGCAACGCAGCCGCAGGCTGCGTGCAGCCCTGACCCAGCCGAAAAAGAAAATCAGCGCGCCTCGCCGCCACGGGTTCTTACCCTGCCACTGATCCCTTTCACCATCTGGAGCTGGTCGTTGTAGTCCTTTCCGCGGCGGGGCGGGTTGTCGATGACCTCATACTCGGAAAGTCTCTTTTGAATGGCCGCAGACGCCGCCCGTCCCGGCCCGTCGTTATCCAGGCACAGCACGATCCGCGCCACGCCAGGGTTGTCCTTCAGGTATTGCTCCAGCGCCGCGGGGAATCGGATCGAGCCATCCTTCCGCGGCTGATAGACGCCGGAAAGGGACAGCGTATTGGCGGCGCGCCAATCCTGCCCGCGTAGCTTCAGCAGCGTCAGGTAAGAAAGGGCGTCTATGGCGGATTCAAACACGCAGAGGGTTTTGCCACCGGCGCAAAGGGGAACGGCAAAGGAAAACCGCTTATCGCTGCCAGGTACTTCACCGGCGAAGGTGGTGTCCGAAAGGGTCCCGCGCAGTGCGCCGTAGGCAGGGTTCCCATGTTCGTAGCCCACAAATACGCAGTTATGATGCGCAGCGTCCTCGTAAAGCTGCCCGTGCTTGATGCAGTGGTTGATAATTTCCGCATCAATGCCGCGGCTCCGAAGATATGCAAAAACACGCCGGGTGTCGGCGTGTTTGGGTGGAAGGGTAAATTCAGTTTTCGGGAGCGGTGCGGTTGGCTCTGATTTGGTCGGCACACGGGGCGGTTCCCCAAGGATACGCTGCACGGCATCCAAAAAGGAAACACCCTCCACTGTTGTCAGATAGTCCAGTGCAGTTATGCCGCCGATACCCCGCGACCACCAGCACCATTTTCCATTGGAGATTTTCAGGCTGTCGTGGGTGCGGGTGGCATAGGTATCTCCGCCGATATGTACCAGTTCCTCCGGCTCAAACCGCCGCAGATAGGTCAATAGGTCCATCTCGCGGGCGGCAGCGATTTGATCTTTCGATAGGTAGGGCGTGATGCTCACCTCCTTGGGGCATGAGAAAAGCGCAAGCATTTTGCTTGCGCTTTCCATAAAATTATTCAGTTACTTCGGAGCAGAGCCGGTGCGAATGACGGGAAACTGCTTGACTTTTTTGCCGACGGTTCGGCGCTCCAGCGCAAAAACCATATCGGGTGTCCGTTCAAAATAGCCGATGTCCTTTTTCCAGCTCATCCCACATCTGCAATGTTGCAGGCCCGGAAACTGCTGCTTCATTTTCCTGCCGCAGTTGGGGCAGGCTTTATTGCTGGCCCCCATCCGCATCCTCCTTAGACGCCTCTTTAGGAAGGACATCCTTAAGGTAGATCTTTACCTCACGATAGACTGCATCGAATGGCGGCTTATTGACGCCGCCTGCAAAACGAAACTTCTCGTAAGAATGCCGCAAATCTTCTTTCCTTTGCAGGAATCCTTGAAAATCTCCCATGGTCCTTTCACTGCATTTTAAGGTGCTGTAGATCTTCTGAACATCGAATTCAAATACTTTTGAAATATAATAGAGATCCACCACATCCTTGATTCTTCGGAACACCTTATCTGTTGATACAACCGCAACCTTATCGGCTATCATCTGCAACGGTGAAACGCCGCGAAAACAGATCCCGTCAACCTCATAGATTTGCGTCGGTGTAATCGGTCTGTTTACATCCACATCCATTGTGAACAGGATTTCATCGGTGTTGCGGTCTACTAATTCAAAGCCAGCGGATCGCTTTTCGCCATACATTCGATAAAGGCGAACTTCATAGTCCATGCCGCCTCTATTGATTGCTCGCTGTAAGGATTCCACCATTTGCTCTGCGGTGGGAGGTGTGTCTGTGTTCCAATTTGCATCAATATCTACTGTATGACGGGTCTCATCTAAAAACCCGGCCTCAAACAAACAGGCTTTCAACACCATGGAGCCCTTAAAGCTGATAGGAATGCCGCTATCGTACACAGCCTTCATGACTGAGTACATAATTCTTTCTTCCGCTGTTACATTCAAAACAAGCACCTCAGTTTTCGTAATATTCGATTGCATCGCTGGCCAAACGCTCAAACCTATCCTGATATTCCGGCGCGACAAAGAGCCCGTCAAAGCTGTCTCCATTGGAATAGAAGTATCTGCTGACCGCTTCGGTAATGCCCTGCATATCTAAAATATTTTCATTTGCAAGGGCATCATATACCGTTCTGTTAAAATCCGTATATAACAATCCGTTCCGATTCTTGATATTTTGTGCGCCGATACGGTTTCCAAGCACGACCACGCCGTTAAACTTCATAACGGAGTCATCCCCATAGACCCACACGATATATTCATCGCTGCGGCCTCCGAAGCTTCCTTGACACATAAGCGCATTGTCTAACGCAAAGACAATGGGTTCCCCAATGCAGTCACGGACAGCTTGCAGCCAGGAGAGCGCGCCCACATAGCTGCTCCGAGACGGAAGATCCTTCTTTTGGGGGTCATACTTCGGCAGGGACAAGGTCTTACGGTTGGTCAGGTCCTCCTTGATACGCTGCTCCAACAGATCAGCGACATATTCTGGCGGCTTACGCATCCCTGTCTCCCAATTTTGCACAGTGCGAAAGGGGATATGATACCTCGCGGAAAATTCGCTTTGGGTATCTCCAAGCTGTGCTCTCATTTCACGAATGTTCATGTTCATCCTCCTTCCACCCACATTATACACCCATTGAGTGTACCAGTCAACAGCATTCCCATATGTCCTACGGAATATTCATAAGCGCGATTACCGCTCCGGCGTGTTCTTTTTCACTGTCTTTTGCTCCACGCTGCGCTCCGGCTTAGCCAGTTCTTCCATTGCCGCATTGATCACGCACGAGTGATTGTCCACAGCATAAACATCTGTGTGCCCACCCATCTGCTTTTGGAGCGCCGCAAAGCGGCCTGCGGCCTGACGCGCCGGTGGGTAGAATCGCTCATCTCCCGTGCGCTGCCGCATGGTGCAGGCCAGCACGAACATACAGCGATCCTTGCCGTAGGTGTTTGTCCACTCCTTCAAAAAAGCAGACAGCTTTCCATCGTTGTAGGCGTTGGTCGCGTCCTTCTCAAAGGTTCCCGCACAGGTCAGCGTCCGATCCCGGCTGGCCATCCACTCAAAGACCTCTCCGCGAGCCATGGCTTCCGAACGGGTGTTAGGGTATATGGGCTGCGCGGGATCTCGATATTTTTCTTCGACTCTTTTCCGCAGAATATCATCCGCACAGCACGCAATGCTGTCTCGAAAGGCATCCATCTCATCCGTATCGCGGGAGAGCCAGTCTGTATAAAGCTGTGACAGGGGATGCTCAAACTCGTTCAGCACCGTAAGCTGCCGTTCGGAGAGGCTTGTTTCATCCTCAAAAAGTATCAGCAGGTTGTCACGGCAGGCAATTTCATAGGCATGAGAAATGATCTCATCCACAGGCTTTGCTTTCAGATCGGTCAGAAACGTCTCGTTTTCCGCAGACATACGCTCATAGAGTTTATTTTCCAACTGTTCCTTTGTCATGGTAAACCTCCCTTCATCTCGCCAGCCCCGCCCGCATCCGGTGGGCGTAATTGGCGACGCTGTATCGCTTCATGTAGGCGTTTTCGCTGGGGGCCGGACTGTCAAAGTCCAGCCCCTCCATGCGGGGATCGTCGGTGCCGTTCAGCACCGCCTCCACCGGGATCACGCGAAGCCTGCCAGAGCATTTCAGCTCGCCGCCAAATACGCCAGCGGCACAGTGAAAGCCGCGGTCACCGCATACCCAAAGCAGCTTCTTTCCTGCGGGAATATCGCCAAATGGCTGCTTCAAAACAATAACGGAATGTGGTTCCGCACCGGCCACCTCATAGTAGCCGGACTGCTCCGCCTTTTCGTATGCCTGGATCAATTTCTTGAATTTATGCTGCGGCTCGATATAGAACCAACTTTCCTGATAACCCATAATTTCCTCCGTTTTCTATTGGTTTTACCGCTCCAGCTGCGGTCTGCGGCGCTCCGGCGGTCTTTGATCCTCGTCCGGCTCGGCGTCTACGATCTCCGGCTCCTTGTGGTCTAAATTCAGCAGGGTGTTCAATTCCTCCAGCCGTGCCGTTTTAGTGTTCAGCTCTGCCTCGCGGGGGAACGACTTTTGTACCTCCACCTTTGCGGTTTCCAACTGTGTTTGCAGGTTGGACAACTGCTCGCGACAGGTTTGCTCCTTGATGGGCAGTCCCTCCAGCGCATTGTCCATGCGCTGCAAATTGCCGAACACATCGGTTCCCAGCGTGACCGTGTGGCGGAGCTGCCCGATCATGGTCAGGCGGTATTCCCGCGCAAAGGTATCAAAGGCCAGCTCCAGCGTCAGGCCGCGATAGCTGCCGATCTGTGTCGCCTCCGGGGAGAGCATCGTCTGGCACATGGTCAGCAGCGCCGCGCCCGCCTCCTTCTTGTCGGCATGGGTGACTCCCGCCAGCGTAAGCGGAGAGAAGCCGTCCCCATTGGGATGGGTATTCTCCTTGACCGTGGCAATATCCGCGCCATACCCGGCGATCCGTGCCTGCGTTTCCGCGATTTGCTTCGGAAAGCCCTTGCTGATGGCGTCCTCCAGCGCGTATTTCTGAGAAAGATGGTTGGCTTTCAGCAGCTTCAGCTTGGACACCTCAATGTCGAGATCCATCTTTTCCTTGATCATGGGGTTGCCGCTGGCCAGCGCCTTGATCTCGGCATAAGAAAGCGCCTGTTCGTCTACATCTTCGGCGGAGCGGACAGGCGATTTGCTGGTCATGATTTGGCTGATAAATTTCTGCTTGCTCTCCACAAGCTGGTAAAGGTAGGCATCGAAGGTGCCCTCGGTGACATAGCTGTAAATGTCCACCTCCGGGTTTTCGTTGCCCTGCCGGATAATGCGCCCCTCCCGCTGCTGAAGGTCGGACGGACGCCACGGACAATCCAGATGGTGCAAAGCGATGAGCTTTTGCTGACAGTTGGTGCCAGCACCCATGCGCTGGGTGCTGCCCAGCAGGATACGCACCTGACCGCTCCGCACCTTGCCGAACAGGTCTTTCTTCTGTACCTCGCTCTTGGCGTTGTGGATGAAGGCAATCTCGTTTTCGGGGACGCCCAATTCCAGCAGCTTCGCGCGAATATCATCATAAACGCTGAAAGTGCCGTCATCCTTTGGGGTGGACAGGTCGCAGAAGATCATCTGCGTGGAGCGTTGGCCAGCGGTGCGCTGCCAGATCTCAAACACATTTTCCGCGCACTTGGCGGCTTTGCTGTTGGGATCGCTGGGAAGCATGGGGTTGACCAGCCGCTGATCCAGCGCCAGCTTGCGGCCATCGTTGGTTATCATCAGCATATTGTCCACGCTGCTGTCCACCTCGCGGTTGCGGACTTTCTCAGCGCGCTCCGCCAGCGACGCCACGATCTCTTTCTGATACTCCGATGGCTTCAAGGCGATATTGTGGTAATGCGCCTCCGGCACGGGGAGCTTGAGCATATCCGCCGTCTGAATGTCCGCCACATTTTTGAAAACGGACATCAACTCAGGCAGGTTATAAAACTTGGCAAACCGCGTCTTGGCCCGGTAACCGGTGCCCTCGGGAGACAGCTCGATGGCGGTGACAGTCTCGCCGTAGTTCGCCGCCCAGCTATCGAAGTGCTGTAAGCCCTGTTCCTCCAGCGCCGACATCTGCAAGTAACGCTGGATGGTGTAAAGCTCCACCATGCTGTTGGAAATGGGGGTGCCGGTGGCAAAGACAATGCCGCGCCCTCCGGTGATCTCATCGAGGTAGCGGCACTTCATAAAGAGATCTGAGCTTTTCTGCGCCTCGGTCTGGGCAATACCGCCCACATTCCGCATTTTCGTGTATAAAAAGAGGTTCTTAAAATAGTGTGACTCGTCAATGAAGATGCGGTCAACGCCCAATTCCTCAAATGTGACCACATCGTCCTTGCGGCTCTGGTCGTTCAACTTGTCGATCTTGGCTTGCAGGCCCTTCTTGGTTTTCTCCATCTGTTTGATGGTGAAATTCTCCGCTTTTTCTCGCTTGGCTTCGGAAATGCCCATCATGATTTCGTCGATCTGCTGTTCAAGAATGGCCCGCTGGCGGTCTACGCTCATAGGGATCTTCTCGAACTGCGAATGCCCGATGATAACGGCATCGTAGTCGCCGGTGGCGATCCGTCCACAGAATTTCTTGCGGTTCTTGGTTTCAAAATCCTTGCGGGTGGCAACGAGGATATTTGCCGCCGGATAGAGCTGCAAAAACTCAGTGGCCCACTGCTCTGTCAGGTGGTTGGGCACCACAAAAAGAGATTTCTGACACAGGCCCAACCGCTTTGACTCCATCGCCGCCGCGACCATCTCAAACGTCTTACCCGCACCGACAACATGCGCCAGCAGCGTATTTCCGCCGTAGAGAATATGTGCTATGGCATTAACTTGATGCTTGCGGAGCGTGATCTCCGGGTTCATGCCTGAAAAGCTGATGTGACTGCCCTCATACTCACGGGGACGGTTGCTGTTGAACAGAATATTATAGGTCTTACAGATAGCCTCGCGCCGGTCAGGGTCTTTCCAGATCCACTCAGCAAAAGCGTCTTTAATGAGTTCCTGCTTGCTCTGCGCGATGGCTGTCTCTTTCTTATTCAGAACGGCGATTCTCCGACCATCCTCATCATATTGATAGTCAAAAATCCGAACATCTTTCAGATTCAAGGTGTCCTCAATGATCTCATAAGCGTTGATTCGTTTGGTGCCGTAGGTACTGATGGCCTTCACATTGCCGCGATCCTTGCTTTTACCTTCAATGCGCCACTCGCCGGTGATACCGGAATAGTGGACCTTTATGCTCCATTGTGCGCTGCGGGGTGTGCCCAGCGTTTCAAAGATAAACCGGCGCACATAGTCGGTGTCCAGCCATGTAGCGCCCAGCCGGACGGAGATCTCGCTGGCAGTGAGGTCGGTGGGCTGCACCTGCGCCAATGCCTCGGCGTTGATCTGATACTGCGGGTCCTGTTCTGCCTTACCTTGGGCAACCGCCAATTTCTGACGCACATTGCCGGAGAGGTATTCATCTGCGGGCAGGTATTTCTCATGCCCATCGTTCTCGCCGGTGTAAGCGGGGTTCAGGAACACCACGCCGGTCAACTCAGAAAACAGCGTCTCCTCGTCCTTGCCGGTGAGCTTGCCCATATAGTCCATATCCACATGGGCCTTTTCGCCAATGGACAGCGCCAGCGCCTCCACCGCTGTGTCTACCTTTTCAGCGGGTTTGTGACTGCGGATGGTGCGCTTGGTGAACAGGTCCGCCTTTCTTTTCAGGTTCCGGTCCTCGTCCAGAATTTCCAGTGAACACAGCAGGAAGTAGGAGCTGTCCTGGTCAAACGCGATGGCGTTGCCGCGGGAATTGATGAGTCCGTATTTTCTGGTGAAGGCATCGTAGAGGGTATTCAGCTTTGCTTGCTGCGCCTTGATTTCTTCATCGGGATAGTCCTCTGTCTGGTATTCCAACAGCGTCCGCACACAGTCCCGCAGCTCGATCATGCCGCGGATTCTACTCTCTGCCGTCTTGGATACCTCCACCGGGTTCATGCGGCTGTTTTCACGGTAGTAGATCTGCCCGTTCACCAGTGTATAGGAGAAGTTGCGGACGGCAGGATCGGCCTCAATGGAATGATCCTCGCCCTCCAGTTCCTCCTCCCGGTCATAAGCGGTGATCTCGCCGTGGATATTTTGAACGGCCTCCGCCAGCAGTGCTTCCAACGGCTGCTCCGGGTACGGCTCACAGGTAGGCGTGGGGCCGAACGGCCCGGACACCATCTTCATCTCGCCCAGCACCATGTCGGGGTGGTCGATGAAGTAGCTGTTCATCTGGATGCCGTCCTCGTTGGTGGCAAGGTGTACCCATTCGGGTTCTATATCCACCATTCGTTCCCGCTTCTGCAAAAACAGAATGTCTGAAACCACCTCCGTACCTGCCGCGGCCTTGAACGCATTGTTGGGTAGCCGGATGGCCCCCAGCAGCTCCGAGCGCTGCGCGATGTATTTTCGCGCGCTGGCGGTGCGCTTGTCCATGGTGTAGCTGGAGGTCACAACGGCGATAACGCCGCCTGGTCTGACCTGATCCAACGCCTTGGCGATGAAATACTCGTGGATGGGGAAATTCAGCCGATCGTACCGTTTATCCGCCACATGAAACTGACCAAAGGGAACATTGCCGATGGCAACATCAAAAAAGTTATCCGGGAAGGCAGTTTTTTCATAGCCCTGCACTGCGATACTGCTGCGCTGATAAAGCTGGCGGGCGATGCGCCCGGAGAGATCATCCAGTTCCACGCCGTAGAGCTTGCTGCCGCTCATGCTTTCCGGCAGCATACCGAGAAAATTGCCGATACCGCAGGCAGGCTCCAGAATGTTGCCCTGCGTGAAGCCCATCTGCCCCAGGGCGGCATAGATGCCGCGGATGACCACAGGCGGCGTAAAGAACGCCGTGAGCGTGGATTCGCGGGCAGCGGCGTATTCGGCATCCGTCAGCAGTTCTTTCAGTTCAGCGTAACGAGGATTTTTCTCGTCAAAGAAGTCCGCCAAACCGCCCCAGCCCACATACTGCGCCAGCACCGCCTGTTCTTCTGCGGTGGCGCTGCGGTTCTCCGCCTCCACGGTTTTCAGAGTGCGGATCGCGTCCAGATTGCGCTGAAAACGCTCCAGCGGCGCGCCCTCTCCGATGTGGTCATCGGTGATGCGGTAGTTCCGGCCATCCGCGTCCAGCGGATAGGCAAGCGCGTTCCGCTTTTTCTTTTTCGGCGGGGTGAGCACCGCAGGCGGCTCGTCCGTCTGCGGCTGCGGCGGGGCCAGCGCAGCGGGGTCCGCCTGCTCCACAATTTTCCGAACAAAGGAGATCGGTTCCGTGCGGAAGATGGGAAAGCCGACCTTTTGGACAAAGGTAATGTCCTGAAAGTTGACAACGCCGTGCGCCGTATCCACGCGGTCCACGAGGAAGGATCTGCCGTCGATTTCAAAAAGTGTTTCACCGGGAACAAGATTTTGTGCCGCAAATTCTGCGTCGGTGATTGCTGGCTGCGTGGCAGGCTCGACCGGCTGCTCTGCGGCAAGCCGTGCTGCATTCTCTGCGACCTGCTCCACAAAGCTGCGTTCCTGCTGAGGAGCATCATGCCGGTGGTTGAACAGGCTGAAAGTGCCGTCCACATATTCGGAAAGCTGCTCCTTTGCGCGCCGAACGGAGCCATAATAGCGATCATCCTCCGGCAAGCCGTCCAGCCGGGAGGTCAGCGCCGCCAGCATTTCCGCAGCTCTATCCTTATCTTCCAGTTGTTTTTCAATAGTAGGGACCGCATCATAAAAGTCCGCACCCTTTGGATAGGGACGCGGGACATCGTCCGGCGCATTGTAAAAACCGTTATAGACGGTTCGAGCCAACTGCCCACGCTCATATTCCGGGATTTTGGCGATAGCATCCTCGCCGGGGAATCGTTTCTGTGCGATCAGGCGCTCATACTCCTTGACCACATTGGGGATGGTCAGATGGACGGTATCATATTTCTTGAAATTATAGTCGCGCTCATACTCCAGCCCTTTTGATGTTTTCGTGTGCTGGTATCCGGCACGGCCACCGCCGCTGTACTCACCAAAGCTGCCCTTGATGAATTTCTGATGCTCCTCCGGCGTGTGGGGATAGCAGAAGTGAGAATATACGGCCAGTCGACTATCCAGATGGTCGCAGAGGAAAAAGCCGTCAATCTCGTCCTGCGTGATGAACATTTTGCATTGCCGCAGGAAATTCGGCTGTGCGGTGAAGTGGCGCTCCGGCAGGTGCAGACCGTCCAGCACAACGCCGATGCGATGGGTGTTATAGTCAGACAGGCGGAAACGCAGGATGTCCCGATCCACGGCATAAGCGTCGAGGAACGCATGATATTCCTGTGCCAGAATTTGCAGACCGCCCTCTGTCTTTGCGAACGCAACCATATCCTCGTCCAGCTCCGGGTAGCCCTTGTGCTGGTCATGGATGGCCAAAGTCTGTGGGAATAGACCCTGCGCGCGGCCATCTTCGTTTAGGTCGCGGGCCGTCATCAGAAGCGCGTCCATTGCTTCGTGCAGCACCTTGTCCGGGGCCTGCGCCAGCTCGGACGCAGAGAGATAAGTCCCCGCCTCCAGCAGCTCCAGAATGCGAGCCGATGCCTGCTCCCATGTGACCATGGTCTTGCTGTACCCGGTGCGAATGCTGTTCCCTTGGGCGAGGTGGATGCCGTCCTCCAGAAACCACACGGCGTATTTGCGGCCTTCGTATTCAATGCCGCGCCCGTTCGCCCTACCGAACTCCCGGCGCAGAAATGATATATTTTCCGGTTCAGGCCGCTCCCGCATATAGAACACTGCGATGCGCTCCGCACTGTTGGGTTCGTTGCCGCCCGTGCAGAGGGCCAGATCAATGACCTCCTGCGGCACCGTGCGGGCCGGGGCCAGAATGCCGGAGGGCGCATCTGCCGGAGCCTCGTACACCGGAGCGTCGCCGCCCATGTCGAACAGGGCAAGCTGCTCTGCGACGATTGGGGCATTTTGCAGGCCCAGCTTGATCTTGTACTCGCCGCGCTCGATCAGCCCCTCGGTCATTTCGGTGATGACCGACCATGAAAAAACGGACTCTGAGGTGCGGGAGAGGTAGCTTCCCTCCCACATCAAAAGTCCGTCTTTCTCGGCATGGTAGCCTGTCCGAACACCGTCGGTCAGGACTTCCACCCATATGTCGTTGTAGCTGTTTTTGAGAAATTCCGTCCGTTCCGCAAGATTCTTGTGCGCCTGAAAGTATTCAAAGATCTCCTGCCGCTTGTGCTTGCGCCCGCCGTCGTCCAGCAGATTCGCTTCAATGAGGTGCATATCCAGAAAAGCAGGAAGCTCTGCGGTATTTTGCTGTGCGGTGTCATGCTCCAGTGCAAAGGCTGCGGCCTGTTCCCGCGCTTTTTCGTCCGGGTAATCACCGTAGACACGGAGGCATTGGCGTGTTTCGGCATCATAGACGGCAGCGCCGTCGTATGCAAAACCATCTTCCTCCATCGTACCGGCAACATAGCCCTGCGCTGCGGCCTCCGCTTCTTCCAGCGTTTGATAGTCCAGCTTATCGTCAAAGCCGTTTTCAATATGGTGATAGGCCGCAACCTGATAGGGCGCGGCCATCTGCGCGGCGTAGCGGTCAATGGCTTCTGTGGTCAGCCATTCCGGTTTTTCCGGGAGGGCGTCATACAGTTCCCGCATTTTTTTGATCTGCGCGTAGACACTGCCTGCCCACAAATGCTTTTCACTCCGGCCACCAGCGCCAAGGAAGTAGTCACAGTCAGCGCGCAGGCGATCCAGCAGCACATAATCTCCGCTGTGATCGACAAAGGCAGGAAGCTCATCACTTCCTGCCTCTGTGGGTTCTTCGGTTGTCAGGCGTAGATCAGGTCGCTGAGCACCAGCTCCTCCGCGCTGTGCCGGAGATTGTTCATCAGGCCCGTCCAGCGCAGGGGATCGGTCGCTTTCAGCTCCTCCGTCACGCCCTCGGCCTGCGCCATCCGCGCCACGGTCTGCTCCACCATCTTCCGCGCGGTCTGCTCGATCTCCGCCAGATGCTCCGTCAGAGCGCCGCTGGTCTTGAGGTTGGTGTAAAGCACTCTGCGGCGCTTCTTCAGGTACGCTCTCCGCAGTTCTGCGTACTTGCCCAGATGCACCTCCGGCATCTGCGGCATCAGCAGGTTCGGCACCTGATAGCCGTTCTGCATCCTGTAAGTGACCTCCATGCTGTTCGCTCCTTTCATGGGGTGTTTCGTGTTGTTCTGTGTGGTCATCATATCTGCTTTTTTCACGGTTTGCAAAAAACTGATCCCGCTGGGCCTGCATGACTGTGCGGCTGATCTCCCGCAGGCCCATCTCCGCGATGTCGCTGGTGGCGATGCCCAGGGCGTTGATGGTGGGCGGCGTGTTGAATTCGTAAACATGGGCAAATTCGTCAGCAGTGAAATAATCGTCCGCCCGCAGGCCCAGCCGGGTCATCAGCATATAGGCCACGCTGACCTCCAGTGCATCCCGATAGAATAACTCCAGATTGAGGTCGTCCAGTTCCTCCAGCAGACTGTCCTCCCGGCAGTCGCGGAGATCTTGCAGGTAGTCCGTGGAGTTGTCTGCCACGGCATTGTGGCAGGCGGAGCGCACCGCGTCCGCAAGATTTTCTTTTTCGGCCAGGTTGCCGAAGGTGGCCTCCAGCGTTTCGATGACCTCCGGCTCAAAGGCCGGGTGCATCGTCCAGATGGGCAGCGGACGGGCAAAGCGGGACGCATGGGTGTCCGAAACATCAAAATAGAGCTTCAGGCAGTTTTGACCATCATCACCAAATACGGCAATGCTCTTGGCTCCACGGTTGACCCAGCGGCCAAACTGACGGTTCCATCGCTCCATCTCAAGGACCGCCGTGGCGTCCGGGCGCTGAGCGTAGATCAGAATTTGATCATCGAAGGGGCATTTGTAGTTATAGCAGGCCGCGCGGAGAAAGCCCGTCCAGCTTTGATAGCTGCCGGTAACGCTCTGCACAGTCTGGTCATACAGCTCTGTGATAAGCTGAAATTTGGTTGGCAAGGCTCGCACCTCCTATCTCTCCGGCTCCGCCCGCTTTTTTACTGCAAGCCGGTCATTCTTTTGCTGTTCTTTTTGGGCCTCTTCAAATGGCTTCCGCTGATAGCAATAAATATAAAACTGGTAATCACCTTTAACTGGCGTACAGCGGAGCATATACACATACCGCTTTGTTTTCACCATGAATCCGCAAGAGGGAAGCAACGCACCCTTGATGGCGCAGATCTGCTCATACCGGTTGCAGTAGCGGTTCATGCTGTCGAAGTCCCGCAGCGGGGAGTCCGGCTGTTCCCGCAACCAGTTTATGGTACGGTCAATATCGGCCTTAAACTCAGGCGTATTCAGTGCGTCTTGCTGGTGGGGCCACCATGTTGTGTAAAACTGCTTGCCGCTGCCAAAATCACCACGCAGGTGTCCCACACAGCCCGCAGACTTGTCCTGTTCCTCACTGCGGGAGAAATAGAGAGCGTGCAGCGCAGGCTCATTGACGCTGTAAAAGTCAATGACATCCTTATCACTGGCGGGATATTTCTCCTGAAATTCCGCAAGGGTGCGGCATCCGCCATCTTGAAAGGAAAGGCTGCCGCTCTCCAGCGGAATCCACCCATCAATGGGAAGCTGGAACGGCTCACGAGTGAGGACAGTGCCATAGAAGTTGACCATGAGGTTTCGGGCCAACTCCCTCGGTTCTCCCCAATCCTCATCCCCATGTCGCAGCTCGTAGCGATATACGCCCTCCGGCACGGTAGCTTGGTCAATGCGGCATTCTGTAAACAATGCCGGTTGGTCAAAAATTGTGACCTCCTCATAGTGAACTTGATTTACGCCATACCTCATCTGGCTTCACCTCGCTCTCTGTGTTTCTTTTGCACTCTCTGACGTGCTAAAAACTCCGGCACTTCTTGGAAACCGAAGGTATCTGCGTAGTAGGCGGTTTTCTTTCCACCCTGCGTCAGTACCACAATATCGCTTACGGACAGGGAACGCATTCGACGGGCAAAGGGGCGGTGGTCGCTGTTGTGCTTTGCCCATAGATGCTCCAGCGAATTTTCCTTTGCGAACATACCGGCGTAAGAACGCTGATAATCAGCGTTCTGGAGTTTTCCCTTTGCCTCTGCATAAGGCCGGAAACAGTAGTCTACATCAGCGATTGCAGGGATTTGGTAGATTTCATAGGTGCCGATCTCAGCGCTGATTTTCGGCGTTCTGGGAACATAAGTGTTGCCATTGCGTTCCTGCATTTCTGCAAACTCGCAGATATGATAGGCAGAATTACCGATGCAGACAT
>ENA-UOIY01001618-UOIY01001618.1-human-gut-metagenome-genome-assembly--contig:-P114-NODE-1618-length-22090-cov-4.729022_pt1 | contig 22090 bp, 15 predicted proteins | sample MGYA00242335_ERZ723882 | MGnify/ENA metagenome assembly ERZ723882
CTCGTGGCCGTCCCAGGGGTACTGGGTATTCACATAGTGGGGGGTGCCATACGGACGCCCGGGCAGATGCAGGCTCTGCATCTGGATAAAGCCCGGAACGGTCAGCTTTCCCCACGCAGAGAAAGGGGCGGACAGGGTCTCAGCATAGCGGAAATCCCACTCGCCGGACAGGTCCAGGCAAAGCGGCGCACCGGGGCGCTCCAGCTCCAGGGCGGCGTGGGGCGGCAGTCGGTGCAGCTGAAAGACCGTAGGGTCTGCCAGCAGCGCCGGGGTCATAGGCTCACGAATCGGCATGGTCCAGTACCTCCGTTTCAAGCAGGATATCTCCGGCGGGGATGGCGTAGCGCACCGCCGGCAGGTGGACATTGGGATGGTACAGGCTGGTGTTGGGGTCGCAGCCGATCACCACGCCCTGACCGCCTGCGCCCTGTACCCGGCAGCGCATCCCAGTGCATTGGGCTTCGGCGGCGGTATCGTCCACCATTTCGGTATAGCCGGGGGCAAAATTCGGGATGGCAAAGCCGCAGTCGTAGGCTTCGCAGGCCCATTGGCTGTGGATCTGGTGGCGGCGGCGGTGGCCGTTGGCGGTGGGGGTGATGGTAGTGGTGACCTCGATGCCGGGGAAGGGAGACCACTGGGACCACACCTGTCCTTTTTCAATCTTCCAGCTCTTGGACACCTTGCGCACAAATACATTGTCGTCGATCACAAAAGCCAGCATGGAGTCCGGCGCAGCCTGATGCAGGACCTCCCGGCTGCGGGAAGCGCAGAAGCCAAACCGGGTGTCATAGGCAAACTTTGCGTATTTTTCCGGGAACTGTCCGTGGCCGTGGCCTTCGTTGACACCGGCTGCATAGGCCGTCACCCGGCCATGGCGGCGCTGCACCAGCATATTGGCGTAGGGCATGGGCTTGAGCTTGTCCAGTGCGGGCAGGGGTGCGGCCTCTGCGGACCAGAAGGGATGTTCCTCCGGCAGAGCCAGCAGCAAAAAGCTCTTCATCCCCCAATAGGGGCTGCCCGGGGCGTTGTACCGCTCTGCCATATACATCTGCGGGTAGCAGTAGCCGATGGTCAGGATGCCGTCCCGGTCAAAGATCTTCTGGCCCAGCCACCACTGGAAGTTGCGCACGATGAGGCCCTTCATCACCGGCAGGGGCAGCGGCTCCAGCCCGGCCCAGATGCAGGCAGCCCAGAAGCTGTTCTGGGCAAAACGGTAGGACAGGCTGCGGCCAAAAGGCAGAGCAGAGCCGTTCTGGTCAAACCAGTAGACGAACTGCTGGGCGAACAGCTCTGCCCGCTGGCGGTACAGCGCCGTCCGCTGGGGGTCGGTGTCCGCTGCAAATTTGGAGTACAGCAGGCCGTAATACTGGATGGCCCAGGGGATATAATAATCCTTCTGGACGCTGGCGCCGTCGGTGGACCAGCCGTCCCCGCTGTAATAGCTGTCGATCTTGCAAAGGCCGTCCTCCAGCAGCTCCGGGCTGTAGGGCATGGCCACGCTTTTCAGGGCAAGGTTTACGAGGATGCGGAAAAACTGCCAGTTGCAGTCCGGGATGGTGTGGGCGTTGATCTGCCCCAGCCATGCGGCGAGGTTCCGCTTTTCAGTATCAGAAAGCGGTGTCCACAGCTTTTCCGGTGCGGTCAGGATGCCGCAGGCAATGGCGGCCATCTCCACATAGCACTGGTCGTACTCCCCGGTGGTGCCCCAGTATTCGGGGTTTTTCGGGTCGGTGCCGGAGGCGAGGCCCCGGCGGTACAGCTGCTCAAATTCCGGGTCGCTGCCGCCGCCGGCCCAGAAGGGCACCAAGGCCCACAGCGGGCGGCTGAACGCCTCCAGCTCGATGGCATTGCGGTCGTAGGTCACGCCGGTGTCACCCAGATGCAGCCGTGCGCCCCCGGCGGAATACAGGGGTTTGAGCGGGTCCAGAAAACGGTGCATCAGGGCTGCGAAATCCGCTTTGGTCTGTAAGTTCATCACCAGTACATCTCCCAGTCTTTGGTCAGGCGGGTCAGCGCCTCCATGTAGAAGTAATCGCCCCAGCTGGTACATTCGTCCACACCCTCCGGGGTGCAGGTGTTGTAGGGGCTTTTTTTGCTGTAAGTGCCGTGCAGCAGCTGGCCGGAACCGAGGGTGCCGGGCTTTACCGCATAGTTAGCGGTCAGACTAGCCAGCATCTGCCGTGCCAGCGTGCGCCACTGGGCGGCTTCTGTTTCGTCCACATATTTTGCTGCCTCCAGCAGGCCGCAGGCAACGATGGCGGCCGAGGACGAGTCCCGGGGTTCGCCGCTTTCCGGCGCAAAGATCATGTCCCAGCAGGGCACCAGATCCTCCGGCAGGCGGGAGAGGTAGAAGTCCAGCGCCTTGCGGAACACATCCAAAAACTTTTCGTCCTTGGTGTAGGTGTAGCCAATGGCGCTGCCGTATACGCCCCATGCCTGGCCTCTGGCCCAGAAGCTGTCGTCCTTATAGCCCTGGCAGGTGCGGCCTCCCTTGGGGGTGCCGGCCGGGTTCATGAAAAAGGTGTGGTAGGTGCTGCCATCCGGCCGGAAGGAGTTGGCCAGCGTGGTGGCGGTGTGGGCGGCGGCGATCTCGCGGTAGTGGTCGCTGCCGGTCACCTGCGCTGCCCAGTACAGCAGCGGCACGTTCAGCATACAGTCAATGATATAGCGGTAGTTGTCGGGGTCATCCATGGTGCCCCATGCCTGCAAAAAGCGGCCGCTGGGCTGGTAGCGGGTCAGCAGCTGGTCGGCGGCGGCGATGGCGGCATTTTTGCCGGTTTCGCTGCCCACCAGCTTCCATGCCGCCACACAGGTGGGGCTGTACAAAAAGCCCATGTCGTGGTGGTCCACCTCCACCTTGCGGGCAATGCGGTCCGCAAAGCTGTTCACCTGAATGAGGGCGGCGGTTTTGAATTTTTCCTCCCCGGTGGCCTCGTAGGCCAGCCAGATCTCGCCGGGCCAAAAGCCGCAGGTCCACTGATTATTGGCGCAGCCGGGGTAGATATTGCCAACGCTGGAATGGTTCTGGCACTGGTAGGTGTACAGGGGCAGATTGGTCTCCACCTGTTTGCAGGCATCGGCCAGTGCCTGCCGTGCCTCGGCATCGGTCATGGGATGGTTTGGATACTGCTGTTTCACAAGTCGTACCTCCAAGATCATACAAAAAAAGAAAGCGGGACGCGGGTACAGCCCACATCCCGCTCAGGGTGTCTCTGAGTGTCCAGATACACTCTACGGTCTTATTTTAGCCCTTGATGCCGGTGGATGCAACACCCTGCACAAAGTACTTTTGCAGCGAGAGGAAAACGATCAGCACGGGGATCAAAGCGACCACCGAGGCAGCCATGATCAGGCCGTATTCAGCCGAGTACTGGCTGATGAACATCCGCAGGCCGATCTGGATGGTCTTGAGCTCGGTCTTGGTCAGGTAGATCAGGGGTCCGAGGAAGTCGTTCCAGGTGTTGACAAAGGTAAAGATGGTCAGGGTGGACAGGGCGGGCAGGCTCAGGGGCAGCATGATGTGCCACCAGATGCCGTATTCGCTCAGGCCGTCGATGCGGGCCGCCTCACACAGCTCGCTGGGCACACCCTCGTAGAACTGCTTCATCAGGAACACGCCAAAGGCGCTGAATGCCTGCAGGCACATAATGGCCAGATGGGTGTTGTTCAGCTTCCAGGAGCTCATCATCATGAACTGAGGAACCATGTAAGCCTGCCAGGGCACGGCGATGGTGGCAATGTAGCCCAGGAACAGTACGTTTTTGCCCTTGAACTGCATCTTGGCAAAGGCATACGCAGCAAAGGAGGAGGTGAACAGCTGCAGCAGCGTGACCACAACGGTGATCTTGACCGTGTTCTTTACAAAGGTCAGCAGGGGGATCTGCGTCCAGATGTCCACATAGTTCTGCCAGCGGGGATTTTTGGGGATCCACTGGATCGGGAAGCCGAACACGTCCTTGTTCAGTTTAAAGGAGGAGGACAGCATCCACAAAAAGGGCAGCAGCATACAGGCCGTGATGACGATGAGGAAAAAGTAGATGAAAAATTTGCTGGTGGCGTTGCGCCGCTTCTGGGACGCATGGTCTTTTACAACTGCGGTAGACATAGAGTCGTTCCTCCTTTCTTAGTTTTCGCCCTTGGAGCCGCGGAACTGGATGATCGTGACGATCAGCACCAGAACAAACAGCACCATGGAGATCGCGCTGGCGTAGCCGTACTTGGGGGTGTTGACAAAGGCTACATTATAAATGTAGTACACCAGGGTCATGGTGGAAGTGCCGGGGCCGCCCTGGGTGATCATGTACATCTGATCGTACACCTTGAAGCCGGAGATGGTCAGCATGATGATAACAAAGAAGGTGGTGGGCCGCAGCTGGGGCAGGGTGATGTGCCAGAACTGCTGCCAGCGGTTGGCGCCGTCCAGCTCAGCGGCTTCGTTCAGATCCGGGTTGCAGCCCTGCAGACCGGCCAGGTAGATGACCATGTAATAGCCCATGTTTTTCCACACGCTGAACAGGATGACGGTCAGCATAGCGGTGTCCTTGCCGGCCGCCCATCGGGGCAGGTTTTCGACACCCAGCTGGGATAGCAGCATATTGATGGGACCCATGGCCGGGTTGAAGATCATGTTCCACACCGCTGCCACAGCCACCAGAGAGGCTACATAGGGGAAGAAGGCCACCGTGCGGAAGAAGTTGCGCAGACGGACGTTCTGGTTCAGCAGCACAGCCATGGCCAGGCTGCACACCAAGGTCAGCGGCACAGTGCCGATGACATAGACGATGGTGTTTACCAGTGCTGCCTGGAAGGTCTTGTCGGTGGTGAACAGCTTGATAAAGTTCTTCAGACCCACAAACTCAATGGCGTGGCGGCCATCCCAGGAGCAGAAAGCCAGTGCAATGGCAAATACCATGGGCACCAGGGTAAATACGCAGAAGCCCACAAAGTTGGGGGCGATGAAGGAGTATGCGATCAGAGAGTCCCGGGTGGTCTTTTTTAGTACCTTGCGGGGTTTTGCCTGAACAGCGGCGCTGGGCATAGGGGAAATCCTCCTTTCAGGGGTTGCGATGGCATAAAAACAGGGCGGGCGCATCTTCGCCCGCCCTGCGCTTTATGCTTGTCGGCTCTTGCCGGGGTACATTCTTATCAGGGTGAGATCAGACCATAACAGAAGGGACCTGGTCGTTCATGTTCTGGATGCCCTCGTCCACGGTCTCGCTCATGGTCATGATGGCGTCATGCTCTGCATTCAGGATGGTCTCAATGTCCGAAGCATACTGGGTGTAGGGCATCTCCAGGTAGACGGCTGTGGTGCTCAAAGCCTCCACAGAAGCGGCGTCGGTGGGGAAGCCCTCGCTGGACTTGATGATCTCGCTGGTGGCAGCAGAGCCGCATGCGGGGAAGGTGCCGGTCTTGGCAATGGCCTCGGCACCCTCAGCGGAGACACACCAGTTGATAAAGTCCGCAGCGGCCTCTGCCTTGGGAGAATCCACGTTGATGGCCAGGCTGGTCACAGTGCCCAGGGTAGAGCCTGCAGGGGCGCCTGCCGGGTGGGGATACTTGGCGATGCCCCAGTTGAACTTGGTCTCGGCGTCCTTCATATAGGTCTGCAGGGTGGCGATGAACCAGCTGCCCATGTTCAGCATAGCGCACTGCTGGTTCTCAAAAGCAGCGGAGTAGTGCAGAGAGCTGGTCTTGAGGTAGCCGTAATCCATGCAGATGCCGTCGTTCTGCTGCGCAATGATCATGTCGTAGGTGGGCTTCATGAAGTCGTAATTGCCATCGATGATGGTGTGCTCACCGTCCAGGATGGAGAACAGGGACACGGCAGAACGCCAGGTGTGGTAGTGGCAGCCGTAGACCTTCTGGTCGCCCTCGCCGCTGGTCATCTTGCGGGCCAGTGCATCGTACTCCTCCATGGTCATGTCGTTGGAGGGGTACTCCACACCGGCAGCGTCGAACAGATCCTTGTTGTAGTACAGCACCCAGAAGTCGCTGCGGAAAGGCACGGCGTAGAAGTTGCCGTCGTCGGTGGTCAGCTGCTCGATGGTGCCGTTGAAGTCGGCGGTGTCCCGGGTCAGCACGTCGTTCAGGGGCTTGAGGTAATCCAGGTTGATCAGGTTGGCGTAGCCGGGGATATCTTTGATGGTCAGCACGTCCAGGTCAGCGCTGCCCGCCAGCTGGGTTGCCAGAACGGTCATGTAATCGGTGGAGCCCAGGTCCACCATCTCGATGGTCACATCCTTGTGGGAAGCCATGTAGCCGTCCGCCATTGCCTGCCAGTAAGCGGTGGACTCCTTGTCCCAGATGGCCCACTGCAGGGTCACAGGGCCGGAAGCAGCTTCCGAAGAAGCGGCGGAGCCAGCCGGAGCAGCAGAGGAAGCTGCAGTAGAGCTGGAAGAACCGCCGCAGGCGGTCAGGGCAGCAGCTGCACCGCAGGCAGCGGCAGCAGCCAGGAAGGAACGGCGAGAGATCTTTTTCATCAGGGATATCCTCCTTGCATATTTTCAGCACACCGGCCTCGTGCAGGCGGTGTGTTTTTTCTGAAATTAGGATACACCAAAATGAACAGAATTTGAATGGAAAATCTCCACCTGCTGACTGCAATTTTTTCACGGTTTTTTGTAAAAGATGCAATATCTTATAGCGGGCCTGTACTTTTTATCCCGGATGCACAAAAGTGCTGCTGTATAGGACGAAAAAACAGAGAAGGTGCATAATAAACCGGTTGACAAACCCCACCGGATGTTGGTATTTTATTAGTTGCAACATTAGTTACAACGAAATGCGGACTGGAAAAATGAGGAGGGAAAGCTGCTATGCCTGTACAGAACCACCGCTTTCCTCTGCGCAGACAGATCGTGTGGGGGATGCGTCTTTTTACTGCCATCGTATCCCTGGCGGTGGGGCTGGCGCTGTTCTGGCTATCCAACCGATATGTGCGGGACAACACCCTGCAGTCGGCGGAGTTCAATCTGCGGCTGATCACCGAGGCCATCCAGTCCAGTCTGGACAGCGCCGATGATCTTTTGAACTGGGCGGCGGTGGACAGCACCATCCGGCTGTATCTGGACCGTTCGGAGCTTACCGGTGCCCAAACGATGACAGCGTACAAGGCAGCGCAGGAAAAATATCTTTCCAGCCCGCTGCAGACCCGGATCCTCCGGTTTTTTATCACCGATGAGCAGGACCGCTTTTTGCAGTTTGGCAAGCCGCTGCCCAACTCCATGGCGCTGGACCGTGCCAGTGTGCAGCTGTTCCTCAGCCGCGGGTATGGGATGGCCCTGTGGGAGGACCCTCTTTTGCAGGGGCATCCCCAGGGGCTGGTGCTCAGCCGCCCCATCCGTGCCCGCGTGGGGGCCGAGCATCGGGGCACGGTGTATCTGGGGCTTTCTCCCACGGTCATCACAGCCCCGGCCACTGGGTATGCCATGGACCAGGGCAGTGCGCTGTACTGGGAGATGGACGGCCGGTTGTGGAAGATCGAAGAGGGGGAGCTGGTGGGATCGCAGGACCTGTTCTGCGAGGTGGAATTTCACCGGTTGAAGAACAGAGACCAGCCGGACTGGCTCCAGGAGGCCACCCAGACCTCTTTGCAGCTGGAAGGCCGGGAGTATCTGGCGGTGCGGGTCCGGCTGGAAGGCCGGGATGCGGCGGTGATCCAGCTGATACCGGAAAATACCTTTTTGCAGCAGCCGTTCTGGTACTGGGGTCTGCTGAGTTTTGGCCTGGTCCTGATCGTAGGGCTGAGCTACCTGCTGCAGCACTGGCTCAAGTGGGCCATCAACCGTCCGGTGGAGGCGCTGCAGGCCCGCATCGCAGCCGTGGGTGCCGGAGATTTTACGGTGGACCGCTCCATCGAGTGGGACAACGAGCTGGGGGACATCGGCCGGGGCATCAACAAGCTGGCCGGGGATATCGACCAGCTGCTGGCCAGCCGCATCGAGGACGAACGCCGCAAGCAGGATCTGGAATACCGGATGCTGCAAAATGAGGTGAACCCCCATTTTATCTATAATACGCTCAACAGCATCCGCTGGATGGCGACCATCCAGAACGCCCCCGGCATTGCGGAGATGGTCACCGCCTTTGCGCGGCTGACCAAGAGCATCTCCAAGAGCACCGAAAAACTGGTGCCTTTGCAGCAGGAGCTGGAACTGCTGAACGATTACTTTATCATCCAGCAGTACCGCTACGGCGGGGATATCGAGATCGAGGTGTCCAACATCGAGGATGAGCGCCTCTGTCAGGATTGCATGATCCCCCGGTTTACCTTGCAGCCTTTGGCGGAGAATGCCATCTTCCACGGCATCGAGCCGCAGGGCGGCCATGGCAGCGTGCTTTTATCCATCCGCACCGACCCGGATACGGGGGATGTGCTGCTGACCATGACGGATGACGGTGTGGGTATGCCGGAACAGGTGCGCCTGCATGCGCTGGAGGAACCCACTGGGGCCGAGCGGCAGCAGAAGTTCCGCCATGTAGGGCTGTGGAACGTCCACCGCCGCATCCAGTATTCGTTTGGCGAAGCCTATGGCCTCACCCTGGAAAGTGAGGAGGGGGTGGGCACGGCGGTGACGATCCGCCTGCCTTACCGCAAACAGAAAGGAGCACAGGATGATACGGGTCCTATTGGCGGACGATGAGCCGCTGGTATTGATCGGGCTGCAGGGGATGCTGGAGTGGGAGAAGCTGGGCTATACCATCTGCGGCACCGCCCGCAACGGCCGTCAGGCGTTGGAGACCATCCAGCAGGAAAAACCGGATATCGTGGTGGCGGATGTGAAAATGCCGCTGATGGATGGGCTTACCCTGGCCCGTACCTGCCGGGAAAAAGGCTCGCTGCCGGTGTTCATCATCCTGACCAGCTTTGAACAGTTCGACTATGTGCGCCAGGCGATGGGCGCCGGAGCGGTGGATTATCTGGTGAAGCTGGAGCTTACGCCGGAAAGCCTTACCGCAGCATTGGCGCGGGCTGCGGAGCGGGTCAAAAAGGAACGGGCGCTGATGGGGGAGCCGCCTGCCCCCTCCGGCATGGCCGAAGGACTGCGCAGCTACCAGGACAGTTTTTTTACGCGGCTGTACGCTGGGATGTTTCAGCAGGAAGAGGAGCTGGAAGCGCCGCTGCGCCGGTTGGGGGCAGACCTTGCGGCGGACCGGTATCTTCTGGTCAGCTGTGAGATCCGCCCGGCGGGCGCAGCACTGACCGACCCGCAGCAGATCAAATTGAGCTTCTCCTGCGCCAAAATGATGGAAAATCTGCTGAAAAACTATCTGCCCTGCTATGTCACCGGGGCCGATGTGCTGCGCTGCAATGTATTGTTCTGCCTGACGCAGACCCAAGCGGAGAACTACCAGTAGCTGGTTCGCCCGCTGCTGGAATTAGCCAGTCAGATCCTGTACTACTACTTTACGGTGCGGCTGCTGTGTGCGGTGTGGCGGCCTACCTCCTCTCTGCTGGGACTGGCCCGCCGCTGCCGGGAAAATGGGCATCTGCGGCCCTTGCTCAGTGAGGAGCAGCCCCTGTTGTTTGCCGAGGCGGAGGAGGGGGATGCCACTGCCGCCAAGATGCAGGTGGTGGCCCAGGTGCAGCAGTATATCCAGGACCATCTGTCCGAAAAGCTGGCCCTGGCCGATGTGGCAGCGGTGTTTGGCATCTCAGCCAACTATCTCAGCCAGCTGTTTGGCAAGTATGGGGATGCGGGATTTGTGGAGTATATCACCGAGACCCGCATCGCCGCTGCCAAACGTCTGCTGGAAAAAGGGGATAAGAAGGTATACGAGATCGCACAGGAATTGGGCTTTGAAAGCTCGTTTTACTTTTCCAAGGTGTTCAAAAAGGTCACGGGCCTCAGCCCGCGGGAATATCAGCAGAGCCTGTAAGCTTTGCGCCGATCATGAAAGAAGGTGTGACCCTTGGTCACGGAACGTCTATCCTACTTGCCGGATAATCTGCCGGATTACCGTCCCTGCCCGCCGGCTTCCCAGCGGGAGTTTTGGCAGGCACTGCCTGCCTCGGCACAGGAGCGCTGGTGCAAAGCGGGGGAAGATGCCCTTGCGCAGCCCATTGCCCCCCTGCCGCTGACGGCCTGGCTGGATTTTACACGCACCGGACGCCGCACCGGCTGGGAGGATGCCTATTTTTCCCGCCGGGCCCGGCTGTGCGCTTTGGTGCTGGCAGAGTGTGTCCAGCACAGCGGACGCTGTCTGGAACCGGTGCTGGATACGCTGTGGGCCATCTGTGAAGAGAGCGCCTGGCAGCTGCCCGCCCACAACAGCTATATCCGGGATACCCCGCAGCTGCCTTTGCCGGACACCACCCGCCCGGTGGTGGACCTGTTTGCCGCCGAGACCGGCGGTCTGCTGGCGCTGGTGCATTACCTGCTGGGGGCAGAGCTGGAATCTGCCGCCCCGGGCATCTGCCAGCGGCTGTACCGGGAGGTGGAGGACCGGGTGCTGCTGCCCTGGCGCAGCCAGCATTTCTGGTGGATGGGAGACGGAGCAGAACCCATGTGCAACTGGACCAGCTGGTGTACCCAGAACCTGCTGCTGGCCACCTTTTTGCTGCCCACCACCCAGACGCAGCGCCGGAGCGCCGTGCAGCAGGCGGCGTACAGCCTGGACTGTTTTTTGAAGGATTACGGCCCCGATGGGTGCTGCAATGAAGGCGCCCAATACTACCGCCATGCGGGGCTGACACTGTGGGGGGCGCTGGAGGTGCTGGGCGCCATAGCCCCGGCGGCGTTCCGGCCGCTGTTCCGGGAAAAGAAGATCCATTATAGTGCTGAATATATCTGTGCTGTCCATGTGCAAGGCCCCTACTACCTGAATTTTGGAGATTGCAGCCCCTTAGCTGGGCACTGCGGAGCACGGGAGTTCCGGTTTGGACAGGCTGTGGACAGCCCGGCTCTGTGCGCACTGGCGGCAGAGGATCTGCGGGCAGACCCCGACCCGGACCGGCTGCAAAACCAGGATCGCAGCAGCCAGATCAACCTGTGGTACCGGCTGCTCACCGCCTTTGCACAGCAGGAGATGGAGGCGTATACCGCAGATGTGCCGCAAATGCCTACGGTGTGGTACCCCAGTGTGGGGGTCTATGCCGCCCGGCAGGGGGCATGGGTCCTGGGGGCAAAGATGGGCTCCAATGGGGACAGCCATAACCACAACGATACCGGCAGCATCACGGTGTATAAAAATGGCCGGCCTTTCCTGATTGATGTGGGGGTGGAGAGCTATACCCAAAAGACCTTTAGCCCCCAGCGGTACGAGATCTGGACCATGCAGAGCAGCTGGCATAACCTGCCTGCCTTTGACGGGGTGCAGCAGGCTCCGGGGGCAGAGTATGCGGCCAGCGGTATCCGGACGGGGGCCTGCTCCATTTCGGCAGAGCTGGCAGGGGCCTGGCCTCCGGTAGAGGGGCTGGAGAGCTACCGGCGCACCGTGTCGGTTTCCGAACAGGGGGTGACGGTGCAGGATGTCACCGACTGGCCCGGACAGGTGGAACTGACCCTGATGACCCAGGCGCGCCCTGTCCCCGCAAAGGACGGCTTGCATCTGGAAAAGCTGGGCCGCATCTGTTTTGACCCGGACACAGTCGAGGCTGTGGTGCAGCCGGTGCCGGTCACAGACCCCCGGCTGCGTACCGCCTGGCCGGAAGAGATCTATCGGATCACGCTGCATTTCCGTCATGCGGTGGAACTGCGGCTGGAATAACAAAGGAGAAATAGAGTATGAGCACGATGAAACTGAAAGTTCTGAGCAAGACTGGTCAGACTCTGATGACCTGCAATGAGGATACCGAGGTATCTCTGGTATATACAGCACCCTATCAGCCGGGGGATTTTATTGCCCTGACCCTGGATCATCCGGGGCAGTACTGCGTAGTGCAGTTTGAGGACACCATGCAGCCGGTGCTGGCGTATATCGCAAAGCCGGAGGTCTGTTTTACCATCCCTACGGGAGAGCAGGCCATTACCTATTCGCCCAAGAGCTTTACCGGCAGCCGCCATGTCATCCGGGCACGGTTTGCCACCCCGGAGGAGATCGCCCAGCGGCGCAACCTGGCGTTTAACTGCTATGATACCCATCGGGATCTTGGCCTTTACCCCCACGCAAGCGCCAATGTGGAGACCCGCGGCGAGGCGGTGTTTGCCGCCCGCAATGCCATCGACGGTGTGTGGGAGAACGCTTCCCACGGAGAGTGGCCGTACCAGAGCTGGGGCATCAACCGGGACCCCAACGCGGCCCTGACGGTGGATTTTGGCCGGGAGGTGCTGCTGGATGAATTGCGCATCACCGAGCGGGCAGATTTCCCCCACGATAATTACTGGGTGCGGGCTACGGTGGAGTTTTCGGACGGCAGCCGGATGGAGATCCCGCTGCAAAAGACGAATAAGCCCCAGCGCATCCCGATGGAACCCCGCCGGGTGCGCAGCTTGGTGCTGAAAGAGCTGATCTCAGCCGACGGGCCGTCGCCTTTCCCGGCACTGACCCAGATCGAGGCTTGGGGCGTGGAGGCTGACGGGCAATGAGTATGTACGATGCCCTCTATGGCCGCCCGGGCCATGGGGTGAACCCCAATGAGCCGGAAAAAAAGGGTCTGGCCCGCTTTGCCCAGATGGTGGGGCGGGACCTGGGCCAGCTGCTTGGCACCAACCTGCTGGTCTGTGTGCTGCTGCTTCCGGCGGCGCTGGGGGTGTCTTTGGGGGTGGTGCTGATGCACCTGCCCCTGACGCTGGCTCTAGGAGCGGTCACCGGTCTGCTGGCCGGCCCGGCGGTGCTGCTGGCAGCGGATTGCTGTCTGCGCAGCCTGCAGAACGACCCGTCCTCCTGGCTGCCCAGAGCCAAACAGACCCTGGCAGCCCACTGGAAAGCGGCCTGCGGCTTTGGTGCGGCAGGCATGACCCTGCTGGGGGCGCTGTGCTTTGTTTCGGCCTTTTTGTTTGAGACGGCCGAACAGCAGGGCTACTACCCCGGCGTTGGGGTGCTGGTCTTTCTGGCGCTGGATCTGCTGGTGTTCAGCGTGGCAGCGGGGCTGTGCGCAGCGCAGCTGCCTCTCCGGCGCAGCCAGGGGCTGCTGCGTGGCGCTGTGGGGTTGCTGTTGGCGCAGCCCGGCCGCTGTGTGGCGGGGGGTGTTGTGCTGATGGCCGGGGTGGGCGGTATGATCCTGCTGTTCCCGGTAAGCGTATTCTGGGCGGTGCTGTTCGGGTTCTGGCTGCCGGGTCTGGCGGCGATGCAGCTTTATTTCCCGGTGCTGCGGGAACAGTACGGCCTGACCGTGCAGCAAATCCCCCGGCCTGCGCCTGCACCCCAGCCGCAGACCGAAAAAGAACAAAAACGGGCCCGCCGTGCCAACTGGTGGTACTATAACTGGGGCATCGTGGCGGTGCTGGCGGTGGTGGCGCTGGGCGTTGTGTATGCGGTACATGGCCTGACCACCACAGTGGACCCGGACTGCACCATGGCGCTGGTAACGGCAGAGGCGCTGCCGGATGAGGCGGTGCTGCGGCTGGAGCAGAGCCTGACCCCATATGCGGAGGATCGGAATCGGGATGGCGTGACCGTGGTGGAGGTGTACAATTACACCTGGAGCGCCCATGCCCAGCGGACGGACATGAACAGCCAGATGGCGGGCGCCGCCCGGATGAATGCCGACCTTGCCAATGGGGAGACCAAGCTCTGGGTGCTGGAGGATGCCGACGGCTTTGAGCAGGCCTTTGGTGTGCTGAGTGAAAAACTTGGCCCGGACTGGAAGCAGAAGCTGGTGCCCTGGTCCGAGCAGCCCGCTTTGGCCGGGCTGGAGCTTGGCAGCTATGCCACGGCGGCCGATGGGTCGCAGCGGCAGGATATCCAGCAGCTTCTGGCGGAGTACCGGGTAGCGGTGCTGGCCCAGGACCCGCTGTGGGAAAGCCTGGACAAATAAAGAAAAAACTCTCCCTGCACACAGCAGGGAGAGTTTTTTTGTCTGTGCTCTTGTGGTCTGGGCAAAAATATGGTATACTGTCTTGTATGATGCGCCATCGCCAAGCGGTAAGGCAGAGGACTTTGACTCCTCCATCGCAGGTTCGACTCCTGCTGGCGCAACCATCAAAAAATCCGCACAGTTCGCTGACTTTGAGTGAATTGTGCGGATTTTCGTTTGTTTTTGCTGTTTTGGTTGCGCTGTAGTATACAGTGTTGTTCCGGATTGAAACAGCTGCAAAGTAGTCAAAACAGAAGATATATATTTGGGATGTTTCCCCCACAAGAAACAAAGGCCCGCAGGCTATGACACCTGCGGGCCTTTGTTTTACTGGGGCTGCTCCGCAGCAGTCTTTTCCCGGTTGATGTCCGCACCGTTCTCCTGCATGAGCCAGTTCAGCTGCTCCTCGGTAATGCCGGGGATCTTGTTTTTTACATCTTCACGCTTCATAAGACGGGGTTCCTTTCTCAATATAAAACCACGGTTTTGTGACGCAGTTCTCCGTCTGCGTCCGGTTGTGGGCAGGGTACGCACTGCCCGCTGCGTGGCACCGTCTGGAGGCATCGAACCTCCCGCTTCCGGTTTAATCGCAAGGCTGGAAGCTGCCTTATATAAAAACAGCATCTCTGCGATATGCAAGCCAACGTTGTTGCCAACGATTGAAAAGTTGGCTTGCGATGGAGACCGGTGCTCTTCCCGAATGAGCTAAGACGGCATGAAAAAAGCGCCCCTGCCCGGACGGGCAAAGACGCTTGCGGTATTTGGTTGTTAGTCCCAGTCAGCATAGTGCTGACACTTGAGGTAGCTTTTGTGGGCTTCATCCCAGCTGCAAGGCGGCTTATCGTCGCCCTTCAGGCAAAGAATATCATCGCCGATGTTGGAAATGTCGAAGCACAAGCCGCAGTCGATTTTTCGGTTGTAAATGGGACAAAACCATTCTTCAAGCTTCACATCGTCGCTAATGTGGGATTCCATGCTTTTTGACCACCTCCATCAATTTCTTTCCGCCCTCATCCAGCGGGCCGATGCTGGATACATTGCCATCTTGTCCGATGGCGACAAAGCCCAGCTCAGAGTAATAACAGGTCTGTGTACCGTTTCGCTGAGACATTGCGACCTTAGAGGAGCGGATGATGCGTTCGGCATCCATCGGCCCCATGCCACGTTCTGCCCAGCGCTGCAGAACGTGTTCGCTCGCAAAGTTGATTTCATTGGGTGCAGGCGGCGATTCAATCAACTTGCTTTTTGCCTTTATTGTACCAGCTTCCCGCATTTGCTGCAACTCAGTATTTGCAGCATTGAACCGCTCCTGTTTCCGGGCTGCATAGCTGGCCTTGCTGCCCTCGCTCCGCACAAACCCGGCCACGCTGGTGCGGGCACTGTCGGCCCTGCCGCCGGTGGCGCTGATAAAGTCAGCCAGCTCCTGGCGGGCCTGCCGGAGCTTCACGGCACTGACGGTGTTATCCACCCCGGCCTCTGTTTCGGCCAGATACCGGCGCTTATACTTGCGCACGGTGCGCTCCCTGGCCCGCTGCATCTGGCTGATCTCGTACCGGGTGTATCTGCCGCTGCGGTACTCGATGTCCCGAGCGTCGAGCTTTTCAAGGCTCTCCTGCGTCCAGGCCGGCGGTGCGCCCAGCTCCGGGAAGATGGCGAAAAAGGTGTGACGGCAGTTCCAGCAGCAAAGTCCAGCCCCAGTGCCGTAGCCGGTGGCGGCTTCAAATTGGCCGCTGACGGTGTTGGCTGCAGAGACAGCACAAAACGGCACACAGCCGGAAAAATATGCGTATCGCTCCGGTTAATGGGACAGATACTGTGCTATACTTCAGATGCATTGCATAAATCGGTGGGAAAGCGATGTCTTGTATTTTTGGGCGTGAAGCTTATGCAGGGACGGAAAGCGCACAAAAGCCCCGCCTTTCGGGCGGTGCCCGTAAAACAGGAAAAAATTAAAAGTCCCGATTTTTGGGGAGAGTACGGCGTGACTTCGGTCACGCCGTTTCTCTTTGCAACAATAAGTTCAGCGGAATAAAGCCTGCACCATCATAGTAGATTTCAATTTTCTGCCGACGTTTGCCGGAAGATTTGTCCGGCGCACCTACATAGATGGCACTGACCATATCTCGCAGCGCATCAGGAGTCAGAGAATTCAGATCCTGATAGTGTCTTGCTTTCTGAATAAATTTCTCCAATCGCTCATTCTGACGCTCCTGTTCTTCGATATTCTTCTGAAGCTCTACAACGTCCATTCTGAGCTTTTTCTGTTCCGCTTCATAGTTGCCACTCATCATAGAAAAACGCTCATCAGACAGTTTCCCTTTGGCATTGTCCTCATAAATCTTCACGAACAGTCTGTCCAACTCAGCAATACGTTTTTCACCCTGTGTCAACTGCTTTCTCCATGCCTGTATCTTTTCATCACTTTCTATTTTTAGCTGTTCCTGCACAACTACACGGAAGTGATCTTCATAGTGGAGAATATAGCTGATGACAGTTTCCATGTGCATCCACACCATATCCTCCAAAACGACTGCACGAATGTAGTGGGATTTACATTTTTCATCGTTCTTACGATGGGTGGAACACTCGAAGAAATCCTGTCGCTTCTCAAAATTTTTAGCTGTGCAGTAATACAGCTTCTCACCACAATCGGCACAATACACCATGCCGGAGAACAGGCTTGTTTTACCTGTCTTGGATCTGCGTTGGCGATTCTGACGCAACACCTGAACCTTCTCGAATATATCCTCTGGAATGATTGCTTCGTGAGTATCATAGAAAACAGAGTGATTTTCTACCGGATTATCACGCTTTTTCTTGTCCCAAATGGAATTGGTAAAGGTCTTGAAGTTGACGATACAGCCTGTATATTCTCTGCGTTCCAGTATTTTTCTCACTGTGGTCTGATGCCATTTACTTGGATTCTCCGGTGTCGCCTGTGGAGTATTTAAGCCCTGCTTCTGCTTATAGGCTGTTGGAGTAAGTACCTTGTCCTTGGTCAGCTGCGTTGCAATCTGGCTCGGCCCACGTCCCTCCATTGCCATCTTGAAGATATACTTTACAATGATAGCTGCTTCTTTATCAACGAGCCAACGGGTAGGATCATCCGGATTTTTCATATATCCGTAAGGGACATTGGTTGTAAGTGGAATACCACGGGAACCTTTGGATTTATTGACGGCTCTGATTTTGCGACTGGTATCACGGGCATAAAACTCATTGATCCAGTTCTTGATGCCTGCCATATCAATCCCCATGCCATTCTGATCGCTGGTATCGAAATTATCATTGATGGCAATATAGCGGACACCGTGTTTCGGGAATGTGATGTTGGTGTACAGGCCAGTCATAGCAGAGTTTCTGCCAAGTCTGGAAAGGTCTTTGGTGATACAAACTGCCACATTGCCGGATTCAATTTCATCCAGCATTTTCTGAAAACCAGGGCGGTCAAAGGTAGTGCCACTGTAGCCATCGTCTACGAAAAAAGTCGGATTCGGAAAGCGATTATCCTTGGCATATTGGAGCAGGATATTTTTCTGATTTACAATGGAGTTGCTATCGCCAGCCAGTGCATCCTCCTGAGAAAGTCTGCAATATAAAGCGGTAATTTTGTCTGTTGCCCTTAACATTTCTCTTTCCTCCTTCATAGGGACAACTGACAGTTCTTGGTTAGTCAAGGATATTGTATCAAAGGTTTTATTATTTGTCATTGATGTCGTCCTCCATAGCTCTGCGCATTCTGTCAACGGTCATTCGTTCCAGTTTGCGGAGGAAATCAGTTTTCCCTTCGTAATATCCGGTGACGGTATAGACTGTCCCGCCAATTTCCCTTTGGAGCGTGATCTGCGGTATCCAGTATGCAGAGATATTGCCTGCATGGATATTTCCGTTGGCATCCATCTTTGCATCAGCATTTTTCTGGATTTCTGGCGAACGTACACATTTAGTGTAAGGGTCTGGCTCAGAAAGTAGTGAGCAATCAGCATCCGAAACCTGTTCAATCTGGTTGAGCCATTCCTTGTAATCTTCGTGCTTTACATCAAAATTAAATTCGTTGGTCATTTATTTCCTCCTTCGTGTGTTGCCTGTTAACTTCCGCCCAAGTTGGGCAGAAGTTAAAACAAAAAAGCTGTCACATAGGCATCAAGAAACAAGCACAAGAACACTTGCACTTATCTGATGGTTCTATGTAACAGCCAACGTGAAGAAGGACTCGTCCCTTCACAAATATGTCGGACTTCAAATCTGGTAATCCCGCAAAACTATAAAATCAATCTCGAACCGATATTCAATTTTCTGCGTTTATTCTACTGGATAATTGTAGAAAAAACAAGTATGTCGAGGAGTGCCGGAAAAACATTTTTCACTTCGGCGCAAGTTGCACAGAAGTTATTTTTTATCATGTTACTTCTGGACAAATTGGCCAGAAGTTGCACTCTCGGAAACGCTCAGAATGAGCGAGCAGCCATCATCGAAAGATGATGTTCGAAGGGGATTGGGGATGTTGCCCCAACAAGCGGATTTGCAAAAATCGTGAACCTGTACAGGTTTACACTGCTTGCCAATTTGTGAAGGGGCAAAATACGGCTCTAATTTATTTCCAACTTGGGAATAATTCCACTATGCCACCTGTGGCCAATTCGTCCACAAGCCGAAATACTCTTTTTCCATATTTGAACTTGTGCCCAACTTGGGTACAAGTGAAATTAAGAGTTCTCACGATCGGACCTGTTCCCAAATCGGGAACAAGTCAAAGAGCAGGAACCGTACCTCTCGCCAAATTGGCGAGAAGTAACTTCGTGCCAGTTTGGCACGAAGTCAGAACCGATAACTGACAAATTTCAACTTCTGATCAATTTGCGCAGAAGTTATTTTTTATTCCCGACGAGTTAGTGGGGATTATACTTCTCGATAAACTGTCGGGAAGTATATCTTTCCCAACCTTTATATATCGTTTATAACGCTTTCAACGTAAAACAAAGAGTCCATCAATTTACAAAATGCCAATAGACGTACTCTTTTTCATATTGGATATTAGAATAATTTACGATACTGAAGGTAATAAGAGAAACATTATGACAGATACCGTTTCAATTATCTGTATAAGCTCGCTCGGATCATTTTTATTTATTATCACAGTTTTGATTTCTTCGTAACAATCGAAGAAAAGCTGCACAACATTTAGTAGTTCTCTATTTTGCTCATCTGCATCTTCAATCAGTTCATTTACGATATCTTCGACCGAAATAAAGTCGTTCCACAATGCGTTGATTTGATTAATCAGCAACTCTGTGTATGCAGTTATACTGCAAAGGCATTTGTCATCAACAGGTACTTGAACAATTTGCTGATACCTCTGAATGTATAACTTCATTTCACTAAGTTTTTTCATGGACTCAATCCACAGATTCAAAGATTTAGTTGCAGTCATTTTTTCAATCAGCGCAGGCTCTGTTTCACATGGATACATCGGTTTTGCTATGCGAGATTCTTCCGTATCTAAAAGTTTATAGAACGGAATCGAGTACGCTACCGGCGAGAACACGCCAGAAAAAACAGGTACATACGCTAACTCTAAGGATTGCGTTTCCAAATACCATCTATCACTTGATGGCAAAATACTGTTTTTAAATACATCCCTGATCGTCATCACGATTCTGGTGTATTCATTTTCAAAGGTATTATCCTCTTCCATATTGTAATCAATAATGATGTAGGCATATTTATTACCCTTAAGAAGGGTACCGTTCACCGCCGTAACTGCTTTTGAAAGCATATCACAAAAATAGTTCGTTCCCTTGCGATATTTTTGTTTTGAATCATAAGCAATGGCGCAACCTTTGGGCTGATTATCCAGTACATAACGCCAAACATTAACTAAAGTAAGAATATTCTCAAGTTCTTGTTTTGCAAAATCTTCATTAAGTGAACTGTATTCGGAAAACAACAATTCATACTCTTTCTGGAAGTCCACGATGGCTTTAGCCGCAGAATAGAGATTAAACATAGCGAGTCTTGGATTCTTAACAATGCTAATATCTTGCTTATTAATTCTTACACGAAGAACTTCAACAAACTGATTATAAAAATTATCCAACGAGGAATACACATCATTCAATCGTTTTCTAAATTTCTCATACTTACCAACCGAAAGTAATTGACGCATTGTAAAATACTCTGCAACAGGGCTTTTTGCGTTTCCTTCAGAATAAAGACAGTACGGATCAACAGCAAAAGTGGGAAGTCGATTTTCGGCAAAGGTGTGTTCTTTAAACACTTTTAGCCGATCATCAACCCTTTTTCCTCGATCCTGTGTATATCTCCCTTTTCTGTATACATCATCAATGAGCTTGATTGTCTCAACAATCAAATCATTGACATTGATTCTTATTTCGTCAATATCAGCCACATATTCCTGCCACGAAGAAGGACGCAAGCTATAATCTATTCGTGTTTTGGTCCATCCATTCAATTCAGATACCCATGCATTTGGGCGCTTGCTCTTATGGATATGAAGTTTGTGATCCAAAGCTTCAATTCCCAAATCCTGAAGGAGATCAACACCAATCAACTCAATATCAATATACTCTTTCTCTGGATACAGTTGCTTTAAAATATCCAGCATTTTAATTCGCCAATACTGATTTGTATTTTTCGTGTTCTCCGGAACCCCTGTTTCTGTCGAAAGAGGCGGAATGAATTTACAAGACACTTCATCATTTGTAATCGAAAAAGTAAGCACTTGCATTTCATAGATGAGCTTTTCCACTAATACATCCACGGCAACCTGATAGCTTTCCAGCAATGTAGGATGTTCAAAGAGTCCACGTATCGCATCAGCAGACGGCTGGAGTTCGCCCGCACATACGCTGGCAACGATTTCATCAGTCTTGAATGGTAATGTCACATTAAAATTACGCTTTGCCATCCAAAATAGCGCATATCCAAACGATGATCGCTCAGCGTCTGTATTAGGCAAAACTGATGGCACCACACAATTATTCACAAAACAGTCTGTTGCTTGATAATTGATTGAGAGTGAGGTTAGAGATTTCTTGACCTCATCAATGGCATTCTGTAAATCTACTTTATTGAAAATAGATAAATCTTTCATTCCATCTGCAATTAACTCATCTGATCGCTCAACACCAGAGAGATCAAGGGGTAAAAAACAGAGCCAACCTTTGCCACGTTTTTTTACCAGAGAGCTAATAAATGTCATGTTTCCCTCAACATAACGCTTCGCATCTAACCAAAGCATTGACCTGATAGCATTTGCATATCCTATCCAGTCAAGGAATCTTATTTGAGAGAGACGCTGTACATCTTCAATGTCATATTGCTGGTTAGAGAAGTAATCCAACAAAACCACTCTCACATTTTGTGAAGATATACACGAAAGAGCCTTGAACACAACCTCTCTTGCTCCGGTGCAAATTTGATCGCACAACGCATCAAAAACAATTTTCGCACGGACAGGATGAAGTGCTTCAATGGTGTTTTCATCAACTTCTCTGATGAGGTACTCATCTTTCAGACGTCTAATGGCAGCGTGCATTGTAGAACAATGAGTTACGTTTTTTACGGCAGTAAGATTAACAGCACATCCTAATCGCCCTGCGTAACAAACCAACTGAAGTAATTCTAACCATTCATCCGAAACACCTTCTTGTAGCAATGCATCGATCTGCTCTTGGAGGCGCTGAGTCAAAGTCTGATTATTTGTCAACAAATATACAAATTCAATCAATGGGCCTTGTCCACCAAAAGACTGCCATGCTTCTTCGAAAGTTCTGTGTTCAGTATGAGGCTGCGTTTCTGTAAAAGAATTATAAATGTGTGCAGCTTCCTCCTTAGATAAAGCCAATTCCACAATCCCATATTGGATCGCCTTTCCGCTAATTGGTGTTAGATTATAATCTTCATCTCGAATGGAAATAAGCACTGGAATGGAAAGACCACGAGATTGTAACTCTTGCAGCAAAAATGCCCAAAGTGTTTCACCTGGCTGGACATCAATATAGATGATTAAATTTTTATTATACTTGCCAAGCCCATCTAACGCTGTAACCAAATTCTGTGCTTGTCCTTCGTTAGCAATGGAACGCACACAAAATACGCAGCCTTCAG
>ENA-UOIY01001623-UOIY01001623.1-human-gut-metagenome-genome-assembly--contig:-P114-NODE-1623-length-21973-cov-102.633680_pt1 | contig 21973 bp, 20 predicted proteins | sample MGYA00242335_ERZ723882 | MGnify/ENA metagenome assembly ERZ723882
AGGCGAACGCAAAGCCGCTCGCTACCCGCTAAAAGCCTCCTTTTTGAAAATTTCTCAAAAATTTTTTTCGAGGCGGGCTTGTCCTCGGAAAACAGAAAAAAGCGCCCAACAAGTCGCAACGGACCTGCTGGGCGCAGAAGTGCTTTATAAAGAAGAGCGCTTACATGGTATAGTTCATACTCAAAGCCAGACGACTCCGACGGAGGGGCTACGCTTTTTTTAACTGGTGCAGATCATGGATACTGCGAAATAAAAAGAAGGACACGGCAAATTAACCTCCCATCGGCTACCGTGTCCCTGCAAGTCGTCATTGGTTTGTGCAAGCGCAAAGAAACGGCGGCTCTGAAAATCAAAGCCGCCGTTTCAAATGGGCGTGTTGATAGGCTGCTGTACGACGGCTTTTTTTCTTTTGCCGTCGTGCGGCAGCTTGTTCCTTTTGCGCTTATCTTAACAAGCAATCCTCACAGAAATGTCACTGACACACGCTGTTTCGACAGAATAATGGGCTGAAATCTCACGAACCTGTGAGATTTGAAAAACCGGGAGAATAATCTCCCGGTTTTCATCGCAAATATTTAATTCTGCCGCAGTCTCTCTACAACGCTTTGCTTAACATTTTGCATGAAAGTTATGACGGGGGTTGCCAAGCAGACCAGCAAAACAATAGCTGCGACAACCAACAGAGAAATTACAGGATAGTGAAAAGCTGCATAAGGAACCATTCTTCTAAAGGCTGAGTATATTGGAATATATATCGCTGTTCCCAGTGTGGCAAGCAGTAGGAAAGAAATACTCCAATAATACCCGCCTTCCCAAAGCAATACATTTCTAATTTGCTTTTTCGTCATTCCTATACTTTCAAGTGTTGCAAATTCATGTTTCCGAGTATTTACACTAACAACCATTGTGTTAATGAAATTCATAATTCCTATCAGCAAAAATACAGCGGACAACCCTGCGGCTATAATCCTTGAGGTCAGCAAATATCCGGCCATTTCTTGCTGCTTTTCATATCGTGACAGAATCGTAATGCCCGGTGACGAAGCAGTAATGGATTGAAGCTGCTCCATAATCCCTTTGTCATAACTGCTATCAATCGTATCAAAAGCAATCCGAAAGATTTTGGTTTCTCCAGACAACTTCTCTATTGCCTGCTCACTGATATACAAATCAGGGGCAGTACCTCTCTCATTTCCTCGACCACTCTGAAAATCAGCGTCCAGAAAGCCAGTTGCCACTGTAAAGACCTGTTCCCCGGACTCACCGACAACGGTGATTGCTTGCCCTGGCTGAATCAATAGGTTTCCCTCATCATCCGTCATAGCGGACAAAACCACCAACTCTCCCTTTTCAAAGGCGGTTAAGTCAATAGGCTTATCAAGCGTTTTATTAAGTTCTTCGATATATCTGGAATCTATTCCGTAAACGCCGCTCCAAAAATTATCTGTATAGTTTTTTCGTGTTTCCGCATTTGAAAAATCAAGACCTGATACGCCATCCAAGGAATCAATATATTTCCCGAATACATTTTCGTCGTAAATGACATCCATAGTGGGCCACGGTGAAGCAGAATAAGTGACGCGCAGATTTTCAATTCCCTGCATTGTTTCAATTTGCTGCAACATTTCATCAGAGAGCAGGTTTCCTTCTTCGGAAATGCTGTAAGTCAATGCGAAATCACTTTCTCCCCATTGATTTACAAAATTGTCGGGACTTAGGCTTGATAGTAGACCAGCAGAAACCAAAAACAATATTAAGCCTAAAAATAAGGACGCAAAAGTAAGGAAAGCGCTTTTAGGGTTTCTAAAAATATTATCTCGTGCCATCCGAGATAATTTTGTTCTATGGCTCTTATGATCTCGGTAACTCCTTGTATTTGCCTCCGTATAGCGTGAAGCCGCAACAGGAGAAATACTTGCAGCTATTTTCGCTGGTTTCATGCTGCCGATGATTGCAGTAAAAAATGTGAAGATTGCGGCACCCGCAAAAATAATGGGGGAAAAGGACACTATCTCCCCAAGGTCTGTATCGCTTGAGTACATCATATTCATGGCAAACGGAACAAGTCCAAGCGAAACAATACCACCGACAATCAGGCCGCTGGGAATACCGATCACCGCCGTTCTGAATATTTGAGAACGCACGATCCGCTTGATTTGTCTTTTTGTCGTGCCTATCGTTTTAAGCTGTCCATAGAATTGTGTATCTCTTGAAATTGAGATATACAGAATGTTATAAATCAGCAAATAGCCGCTGATAATGATAAAGACGATAATAGTAGCCAGTGGAAGAACAATGGTGGTGGAATTGCTCTGAGCAATAGGTACAATTTCAAAGGACTGACTTTCTGTAAACGAAATCTTCCGTTTTAGTTTTTCACAGGATCGCAGGGCATTACTGTCATCAGAAAAAGAAATCATTGCGGTAGACACACTATCAAAGGGAAGCCCTGTTTGTGTTGCAAAAAGCTCCGAAACATAAGCGGCACCACGGTTGCCTGCACGTGAAGCCGAATAATCTGTGTAATAGCCCGACAAAACAAATTCATCGGAGATATATTGATAATCTGTTCCGAGTTGATAGGAAAGGGAAATATTCATCCCTATCTGTGGATCATCAATCCCCATTGCACGCAAAGCCCATGTAGGGAGCATAATTTCATTTTTTGCTTGCGGATAATCTCCGTGTATATCCGAAATTGTTGGTACACGGTGTTCTTGCCATTCTGTTTCGTCTATCCAAGTAATACTCAGCAGGGCATCGTCCATTCCAGATGTATCAATGCTGCCCAATCTCTGACTGACACCAACTACGGATACCAAGCTGGATCGGCTCAATTCTTCATATTGTTCTTCTGAGAGGCTTGTAATTGCCACATCCGCAGTCGTGCCCATCTCACGAATTTGCTGCATTTGATAGGTTTCAAAATAACTGCACCCCAAACTAAATACAGATGTAATCATAAAGGCGGTCAAGAATAATGCGATGGTAACGAAAACATTTCTCTGCTTATTAGCGCGGTAGCTTCTTTTGGCAAGACGATTGATTGTTGCCTGATTATTGTTCCCAAATAAAATATCATCCATCAATGTCACCCCCTGTCACTGTGCGATTTTTCCGTCCTCAATACGGATAATTCGGTCGGCAAGCTGGGCAATTTCATTGTTATGGGTAATCATTACAAGCGTTTGATGGAACTTCTGACTTGTAACTTTCAGCAAACCAAGAACATCACTACTTGTCCGGCTATCCAAATTGCCTGTCGGTTCATCTGCAAGTATAATAGCTGGTTTGGAAACAAGGGCGCGGGCAATCGCTACACGCTGCTGCTGGCCGCCGGACAGATTGTTAGGCATACTGTTCAGCTTCCCATCGAGAGCCAACATTTTCACGACTTCATCCATAAACCGCTTGTCCACGGTATCACCATCCAGCTCCACCGGCAGGACAATATTTTCATAGACATTCAGCACAGGAACAAGATTGTAATTCTGAAAGATAAACCCGATGTTACGTCTGCGGAAGATGGTAAGCTGTTCATCCTTGAGTTTCGATAATTCTTTCCCTTTTACTTTAATACTGCCGGAAGTTGGCGTATCTAACCCGCCCATCATGTTCAGCAAAGTAGACTTACCGCTGCCGGAAGTACCAACAATGGCAACAAATTCACCTTCCTCAATGGATAGGGTCACGCCATCCAATGCTTTTGTAATGTTCGGTTCGGTGCCGTAATATTTCTTCAAATCTGTCGTTTGTAATATGTTCATATAGAACACCACCCTTTCTTTTTGATGGCTCTATCATAAAAGGTAAACCTCACAGAAATGTCACGGGAAACAAAATACCTCTGTTTAATTAAATCTCAAATGTCATAGGCCTGTGACATTTTGTTTTTTAGCGTACTTATTTTATTGTCGAGGCAGAAAGACGGAAAAAGTTGAACCCCTCCCAACCTCGGATGTTACCCGGATATAACCGCCTTGCAAGGTTACGATCTCACGAGCCAGATATAGACCAATACCAATTCCATCTACATCATGTACGATGTCCTCTCGATAGAAACGCTTGAAAATTGCTCCCTGATGCTGTTCTGAAATGCCAATGCCTGTATCTGCAATGTCGATTTTCACATACATTTCCCAACTTTCAACCGAAACACGGATTTGACCGCCCTCCGGCGTATATTTCACTGCATTGTCCAAAATATTGAACAGTGCTTCGCTTGTCCATTTTCTGTCATGGGAAACGACCAAGTTCTCCGGGCAGTCCACTTGAACATTGATCTGTTTTTTCTCGGCGTTCAGAAGAATACCTCCCAATGCGGCGGCAAGCGTGTCATAAAGCGGCTGGCTTTTCTTTTCCAGAGAAATAACACCTGTTTCCAAACGAGAGGTTTTAATCATAGCCTGTATGAGAAAATCCAGTTTATCAAGCTGGCTGGCCTGTGCCGTTAGAAACTCTTTTTGTTTTTGCACAGGGACTTCATTTTCAAGCAGAGTGCTGTTAATCATTTTCAAGTTCGCAATCGGGGTCTTGACCTGATGGGAGATGTCGGAAATCAGTTCTTGCAGGTCAGCCCGTTCTTGTGCAATGCCGTTCTTGTTTTCCTGCATGACTTCATATAAACGGTTCAGCCGATATTCAATTTTATAGAAAAGACTTTCTTCTTCCACAGTCTGTTTCGGCTGCATATTCCCGGATAACATATCATCCATTAAACTGCAAAAAGCATCGGAGAACATTGCCAGTTTGCGGCGAACCAGCACCATAAAACAAACGGCGCAAACCAGCACAAAAATGCCGAACAATAATACATACCAGACAGCGGTTATATTTTGGGTCAGCCCATACAAAGCTGCTGAAACCGTCCCCATTGCCACCAGCAGGAGAACAGCAAAAAAGATACAGGCTTTGTTGACGGAAAGTTTTCGCACATTCATTTCAGCGCTCCTCCGATCCACATATAGCCCATACCATATACCGTTTTGATATACTGACGGTCAGGTGTTTCGATTTTGTTTCGTACCCGGCTGATCGCCGCAGTCAGAGCGTGTTCATCCACAAAATTTCCGTCTGCGTCCCACAGCTTTTCCAACAAGACTTGCCGGGTCAAAACAGTCTGCGGATTTTTCATCAGGATTTTCAAAAGTCGATATTCCAGTGGGGTGAATGTAAGTGGCTTTCCTGATAGAGTAGCACTCATTTCTGAAAAATTGATGGTCAGTGTGCCATCCTCATAAGTATCACCACCATATTGTTTTGTCAGCCTACCCAGCACTACCGCTAATTTCTTTTGAAAGACGCTCATAGGGAAAGGTTTTGTCACATAATCCTCTGCGCCCAGTTCATACCCTTTGAGCATATCGCTTTCCATATCATTTGCGGTCAGAAAAATAATAACGGTATCAGGGCGACGCTCTTTTATTTCCCGGCAGAAGTCAAAACCGTTCCCATCCGGCAAATTTACATCCAGCACAATCAGGTCATAGTCCTGCTTTGTCAAGAAACTACTGGCCAATGATTTTGTCAGTGCAGAATCAACCGTATAGCCCACAGTATTCAAGTTATAGCATAAAGTATTATTCAAAAGCCGATCATCCTCGACTACTAAAATTCGCATGGTATCACACTCCTTCATTTTCAGTGTATCACCCAAATGTCACAGAAACCTCACTGAGATTTGTTTTCTTTTCTCCGCCTGTCTACTGGCTTCTCTGCATTTTTAGGAATAAGCCAAATCGTCGCCATTTTTACAGCACCGGGGATGCGCCCAGATGTACACAAATAATTTATCTGGCGCGGCGTAACATTCCATTTTTGGCTTGCCTCTTTTAATGTTATATAGTCCATTTTGCACCTCCTAAAATATTATATTTCGTCTGCTCGAAGAATACAAGGTTAAAGATATGAATTATAAAATGTAGTCAGAATGGATATCACATCATTCCACGCGCAAACTATGAAATATAGAATGTATGTGGGTGATGTTGAATGGCAAAAGTGAAAGACTGCCCTGGCTTTGAAACCTTCGGTGCAGATGTAAAAGAAGCACGGAAGGCGAAGAACCTTGCACGAAAAGATTTAGCCGAAAAGGTGAATATTGATACCAGGTATCTTGCCAACATTGAAAACGAGGGCACGATCCCCAGCCTGCCGGTCATCATACAGCTTGTAAAAATCTGCGGCCTGCCGATGGAGAGATATTTCAATCCAGAGGTCATGCGAGAGGAAAGCGAGCTGCGCCAGCGGGTCGGACAGAAGTTAAAGCTCTGCCCGGAACAGTATTTGCCTATCGTGGAGGGTGCCATTGACGGGGCCTTAAAAATTGAAAAGCCGAATGAAGAAACGGAGGGTGTCTGAACATCCTCTGTTTTTCTTATTTTGCGGGCATTTTGAGGTTTCCGAAACGCTTTATAAGTAGGGATAAGATACGGTAGCAAGCACAGCAAGTGAGTACCCACTTGCGGATTTTTCCTATTTTCAGGTCCCTTGCCCGAAAATGTAAAAATGCTTGTTGGGATAGTCCCAAACCCTTATAAAGAACGGAGGCGGCGCATGGCAAATCGAAAACGGAATATCCAAATGAAATTCTATGTTACGGAGGATGAAAAACGGCTCATAGACGAGAAAATGAGCCAGCTCCCCACACGCAGATATGGTGCCTACCTCCGAAAGATGGCGATTGACGGATATATCATCTATACGGACACCGCAGATATCAAGGCATTTACCAAAGAGCTTTCTGCCATCGGCCGGAACATCAACCAGATCGCCAAGCGGATCAACGCCGGAGGTTCTGCGTATCAGGCCGACATGGACGAGATACGGGAAAGGCTGGACGAGATATGGCAGTTACAAAGACACATCCTATCAAATCAACGCTGAAAGCAGCCATTGACTATATCTGCAACCCGGAAAAGACGGACGGAAAGTTGCTTGTTTCCTCCTATGGCTGCGCCGCCGAAACTGCGGATATCGAATTTGCCTGGACCCGCCGCCATGCCATCGACAAGGGAACGAACCTGGGGCGCCACCTGATCCAAGCCTTTCAACCTGGGGAGGTCACGCCGGAGCAAGCCCATAAAATCGGCATGGAACTTGCAAAAGAAATTCTGGGCGGCAAGTATGAATTTGTACTTACCACCCACATAGACAAAGATCATGTTCATAACCACCTGATTTTCAATGCGGTCAGTTTTGCGGATCATAAGCACTATCATTCCAACAAGCGGAGTTATCACTATATCCGCCGCACTTCGGACCGGCTTTGCAAAGAACACGGTCTGTCCGTCATAATCCCCGGACAGGACAAGGGCAAGAGCTATATTGAACATCAGGCCACGCAGAACGGCACCAGCTATAAGGCGAAGCTGAAAGCGGCCATCGACCGACTCCTGCCAGCCTGTTCCGATTTAGAAGAACTGCTTCGCCGCCTGCAGAGAGAAGGTTATGAGATCAAGCGCGGCAAGTATATCTCCGCCAGAGCGCCGGATCAGGAACGGTTCACCCGTCTGAAAACTCTGGGTGTGGACTACACCGAAGAAGCCCTTGTTGCCCGGATTGCCGGACGTTCCAGACCTTCCCACCAGCCGAAACCGCAGAACGGAAAGATCAGCCTGCTCATTGATATCCAGAATAACATCAAGGCACAGCAGAGCGCAGGCTTCACCCATTGGGCGAAGCTGAACAATCTGAAACAGGCCGCCAAGACCATGAATTTCCTGACCGAACACGGGATAAGCAGTTATGGAGAACTGGAAAGCAAATTGACCGCAATATCCGCACGCAGGGATACCGCTCATGCAGAGATCAAGCGGATAGAAAGTAGAAGTGCCGAACTTGCCCTTGTGATGAAGCATGCCGGAACTTACCGTCAGCTAAAGCCACTTTATGATCGATACCGTAAATCGAATGATAAAGAAAAGTTCCTGCGGGGGCATGAGAGCGAGATCATCCTTTTTGAAGCGGCCGCCAGAGAATTGAAACGGCTGGGGGCTGTGCCGCTGCCGACAACAGAAAGCATGAAAACGGAGCTTGCCAATCTCAACGCAGAAAAGGAACGGCTCCTTGCTGAATACAAAGCCGCAAGAACCGAAGCCCAGGAATACGATACTGTTAAACAGAATGTAGATGCACTGCTGACCGTTCCAAAGGAACAGGAACAACAGCGTCGTCATGAACTTGAATAAATTTCTTTGAAAGACGCTGGGCGCAGCTCCCGGCATCCTGTATAATGGAACTGCGGAAGGAGGTTTTACCGATGACAAGAAGCGAAGCAATCAAAGCATTTTTCTTCAAAAGCGTATTGCCCGTGACCATGGCACTGATTCTGTATTGTATCTTCAAATCCGCCTGCATGAAGAACGGAGAAATTGACTATGTATGACTCTGGATACTCTGCGGGCTGCCGTTTGGCCTCCATCGGATGTGCCTCTGGATCGTGCCGGGCGGCGGCTCCCTGGGTGGAGGGATCGCCCTGTTCGCGTTGAACTTCATTATTGGCGGCGTAATCGGTGGTTTCGTTCTGGTATGGCGGCTGATCGTAGCGGTATGGTATGTGCCGCTGACGGTGTACCGGCTGATCGTTGGATGATTTTCTTGCGTCATGGAAATATGGAAAACTGCCGCTCGTGCCGATGGAAAAACCATTCACAACCTGATGGAAAAAGACAAGCCTTTTCCCACAGGCCTGCAAACAGCTTTCCCACAGCCTCACAATCCTGGCAGTTTACACACATTCCCACAACGCCTACTGCGGCGGCTATCCATCCTTTCCTATCCAATCCTAATGAGAAAATACTATGGAAATTCCTTTTCAACGGAGGTACAATTTGTACCCCTGTTCAAACAACAGAACCGTGTTAAAGTAATTTGATGATAGCAAAAAGAAAAAGCGGGAGTACAGCCGATCGGACGAACCGAAAAGCTGTACTCCCGTTTTGCGTGACAGAAAGTGTGCGAAATCAAGCCTTTTCTTCATGTGCCAGCAAGCAGACCGACACATGAGAAATCATAAAGGCTCTCTTTGAAAGTACGGATACAGGGAATTATTCTGCGTTTTTTCTACCCTTATCCTCACAAATTTTAGATCGTTTGGAACTGTAATGCGGACAAGCGACCAGACACGCCCGGAAACTCTGCTTGCAGCCGTGAACACATTTTTTACAGATATGGTTATACTGCCGCCTGCCGTTCTCACCCAGGAAGAACGCCCATTCCAGCCGCCATTTCTTGCTTCGACTCATAGGCAGTCATGCTCCGGCACATCACGGCCGGGCTTTTTTCCTTCTGGGGGCTTGTGCTCGGCACACTCCCGTTTGGCATCCTCCAACCGCTCACGGATGGAAGGCTTCTCCGGCGTCGTCCGCTCTGCGTACCCCTGGGCTTTTTCCAATTCCTCGCCGCGTCTGCCGTTGTTGATAACGCCGTCGATCATGCCGTAGTCATCCTCCAGCGTCATTTCAGCGGTGCGGAGAGGATTGTCCTTCTCCGGCTGCTCCGCTGCCACGGCAAAGGCCCGTGTACCATTTCCCATGATAAGATACTTTCCATCATCGGAAATATGGTGGACACCGTAACCGGCCGCCTCCATCTGTTCCCGGCTCATAGCCGTCACCTGAAAGCTGCCCCTCGGTGTCTGCACACGCTCGCCAGTTTCAAAACGGTCTGGCAGATAAGCGAGGTCTTGCTTCTCTGCCGGGACAGGGAGAACAACGATATTGCCATTGATCTGCATAAATCGTTCCGGCGTTTTGAACTGTTCCGTGTATTTCTGAATCAGTTCCGGGGACAGGGACGCAAAATCTTCCTCACCAAGTCCAACCACCAAAAAAGTCCCTGCTACGATATCATAAATTTCTCCATTTTCATCCCGCAGCCCACGGTTCAGATCAAGCCCGATGAGCTTTCCTTCATCATTGCAAACCAGCGCCACCGGGTCAGAATAGGGATAAGTTGCGCCAATGTCTCCGCCGACCTCCGCCTGCAGGGAATGAAGATCGGGGTCGATCTCCTTCACATAGGGTTCCTTCATAGGCTCCACTACAAGCACAGTCATCTTTTCCGAGGCAACCTTCTCCGCAGCGGACAGCATTTCATCCGCATGGGACTTCTCCGGGTCATCCAAAGCGGCCTTGACCTCCGCCGGATCAAAATCAAGAAATTCCTCATAGCCCGTGGCGTCCTTGAACTTTTCAATCTCCGAAGGAAGATAGTCCTCCTGCGTCTGCCCCAGTGCTGCCAGCTTTTCATCCAAAGCGGAAATGCGTCCGGCCATCAGATTTTCATACAGTTCTTCCTTTGCGGCGTGTGCCTCCGGATGCTCCGCCGCATACTGTGGATCGTTCTGACGGAAAAACTCGTCCATGTCAAAGGCAATATCCATAGCCCACTCGGATTTTTCTTCTTCGGGAAGATCGTCCTGGAAGGTCATCACCCGGTACTCGTCGGGGATACTGCCGCGCTCACCGTCGTAATACTCATGGAAACTGTCACCCGTATCACGCACATAGCCCTGATCCGTGAAGGTGCCGTTTTCCTCCAACGCAACGTCCCGGCCGTAGGCCTCATAGTCGATGTAATTCTGCAAATGCTCTGGCACCTGCATAACGTCCAGTTCTTCGATGTAATAGCGGCCCAGATCGTCATAGTCATGGATATCGGGGTAAACCTCATAGCAATCCAGATTCTCGGTGAGGTTGATGATCTCCTGCAGGCTGCCGCAATGGTCGCCCATTTCCATACCGGCCTGAAACTGTGCGTATTCGCTTTCGCTCATTTCATCCAGCTTCGACGCCAGATAATTCAGCTCGTCCAGACTTTCGTATTCGCCCAGCTTGCTGTAAAGACCGTCCACATAGCAATCATAGTCCGTGATGAACCATTCCTCGTAGGGCTGGCCGAAGTCATCCTTCTGGCCGATCCCGATCCGCTTAAACACTTCCTTCAATTCCTCGGCGGTGGTGGGAAACTTCACCCACTCGCCCACAAGCTCGCCCTCATTGTACTTCCCAAGATTGGTGATAAAGGCGGCAAAGGGATAATCCTTGTCGTGATCGTAATATGGCATATCAGCACCTCCTTACAGTTCCGGCGCAGATTTTTCCTTATGGGGCTGCGCCTTGTTTTTCTCCGCACATTCCTTCTTGCCCTGTTCCAGCCGTTCCCGGATGGAAGGCTTTTTCTCCGGCTCCGCAGGGCGTTCATGATTCCACTCGTCGCCGGAAAGAGAAATATATCCGTGTTCCGTAAAATGGCCCTGTTCCTCCTGCATGGCGTACTTGCCAAACGGAACAGGGTCGATTGCTTTCAGAAGTTCTGGGGGCAGCAGCATATCCATGTGCTGTGCCAGATACCGCCACCCCAGATCGTTCAGATCGTGGATATTGGGCTCAAATACGAAATAGTCGATGTTGGCCGCAAACTCCTTGAACTGCTCCGGCGCTGTCAGCTTGAAAGGCGATGCCTGCACTGCCGCCAGCAGTTTCCGGTCCTCCAGGGAGAGGGCAGCCACCGCCGCCCTCACTTCGGGTAAATGTTCCAAAGTCTTATTTTCTGCCATTGACACCTTCCTTTCTTTTCGGAAATTCCAGCTTGAAGTTGATGTACTTGCCGACCGTGTCATCCAGGATCACCGCAGCGTCATAAGCAGCCTGTTTCTTTTCAGACCACATTCCCTTGACATTGGTGCGACCCTTTTTCAGAAGGTCCGTCGCCATCTTCTTTGTCAGCTCCTTCTTGCGGCTCGTCCAGAAGCGGTCATTTTTCCAGAGGACGAAACCGCAGGACCGATCCGAACACGCAAAGTTCTTCTTGCCCTCATAAACCGGCTGACCGCAGCGGGGGCAGGTACCGATCACTTCCTTCTCCGGGGCAAACAGCTTTTTGCCATCCTCGGAAATACAGGAATAGGTGGACACGATCTCCCGGACCATCGTGCGGATACCGTCCATAAAGGTATCCGGGTCAGCGCCGCCCTTTGCGATCTCCGTCAATTTCTGTTCCCATTCCGCCGTCAGCATGGGAGAGGTCAGCGGCTCCGGCAGGACCGTGACAAGGTTGATACCGGCTTTCGTGGGAATCAGGCTTTTGCCCTTGCGATCCACAAATCCGGCTGCCACCAGCTTTTCGATGATGGCCGCCCTGGTGGCAGGCGTTCCAAGACCTTTTCGCTCCGCCTCATCGGGAATATCATCCTTGCCTGCGTTCTCCATAGCGGACAGGAGGGTATCTTCTGTGTAGGGCTTCGGCGGCTGGGTGAAATGCTCGGTGACAGCAACCTCTGCGCCGTCAAAAGTCTGCCCTTCGGTGAAGTCCGGGAGCGTGCCGCCGTCCCCATCCGCTGCCTTTTCCTTCAAGAAGGCACGGAAAATGCGGTCGATCTCCCGCCAGCCTTCGGCAAGGATGCGCTTGCCCTTTGCGGTAAAGGAATGGCCGCAGCAGTCAAAGGTGGCCGTGACCGCCTCATACACATACGGCTCCGCCGATGCACACAGCAGCTTGCAGCAGACCAAGAGAAACAAATTGCGCTCACCCAGAGGCAGAGCCTTGATATCCGCTTTTTCAATCTCCATCGTGGGGATAATGGCGTGGTGGTCGGATACATCCTTATCGGAGATCATGGTCTCCACCAGCGGGAAGAAGTTGGAGCAGCAGTCAAAGGGCGGCAGCTTCGCCGCCAGGTGGATCACACAGGAGGCCGTTTCTGCCATGTCGGAAGTCAGATACCGACTGTCTGTGCGGGGATAGGTCAGCAGCTTCTTTTCGTAGAGGCTTTGCGCGTAGTCAAGGGTCTGCTTCGCCGTGTATCCGAACAGGCGGTTTGCCTCCCTCTGCAAGGTGGTGAGATCATAGAGCTTCGGCGGCTGTTCTTTCTTCTGTTCCTTCGTGACAGAGGTACAGGTGACGGCCGCACCCTTGCACATGACCGCTGCCTGTTCAGCCGCTGACGGATCGGTGAACTTTTCCGACACCGCCTCGGCTCCATCCAGCGTCAGACGCAGCAGATGATATTTCTCTTTGTGGAACAGCGTGATCTTTGCGTCACGCTCCGCCAGCATTGCCAGCGTAGGCGTCTGCACACGCCCCACATTCAGGGTGCGGTGATAGAGGACGGAGAAAAGGCGCGTGGCGTTGATCCCCACCAGCCAATCCGCTTTCTGGCGGCAGAGGGCAGATTGATACAAGGCTTCATAATCGGTGCCGGGGCGCAGACCAGAAAAGCCCTCCCGGATAGCGCTGTCCTCCATCGAGGAAATCCAGAGACGGAGGACCGGCTTGCGGCAACCAGCCATTTGATACACCAGACGGAAGATCAGTTCCCCTTCGCGCCCGGCGTCACAGGCATTGACGATGGTATCCACATCGGGGCGGTCCATCAGGGCACGGAGATTTTCAAAAGCGTCCTCTTTGCCCGGTGCCAGCACATAGCGGAACGGCTCCGGCAGAATGGGAAGATCGTCATAGCGCCATTTCTTGAAATTCTCGTCATAGCCGCCCGCATCCATCGGGGATACCAAGTGCCCCACACACCAGGAAACGAGAAGTCCGCTGCCCTCATAAAAGCCATCGGCCTTGGATGAAGCACCCAGGGCCGATGCGATAGATTTTGCCACACTCGGTTTTTCCGCAATAATAAGTTTACTCATTCTTTTCCTCCGTTTCCTCGTCCTCGGTTAGGTATTCTTCTTCATCCTCCAGGTCGAAATCATCCAGATCAGCGGGAACTTTCTTGCCCTGCTTCGGTTTCAGCACCAGGAAATAGACCGCCGCGCCGCCTCCGGCTGCAAGGATCAGCAGCACCGCCAGGATCGCCCCGGCATTGCTTTTCTTTTCAGGTTCCGGATTCTCCGGCTCGGTGGGCTCCGCAGCTTTCTGTTCTGTGCCAACACATTCACTGAGGTTCTTTACGCAGACCGGGCAAGCGGTATTGACCGCTCCGGCCTGGCACTTTTCCGTACAGGTGCAGACAATAGGTGTTTCCGCCTTTTCTCCATCCTCCGTAAGCGCCATGAGGTCGGCTTCATCCACCTGGTTCAGAAAATGCACGGTTTCCTCGCCCTCGTCGTCACGGTCGATAATGAGATAGAACACATTGCCATTTTTCGTTTCTACTGTAATAAACTGCTTGCCGCTGGCGGTCGGGCTGCCGATATCATCAATCAGCGAAAGGTTCCCGTCCGGCGTCAAAGCGGCACCGCCATTCAGACCGCCGCCCAGCATCCCCAGCAGATTTTCTAGCGTTTCCGCGTCCAGAGAGAAAGAACCTTCCCCGGAACCAGCCTCGCCGTCACTTACCGTCATGTAGCCGGAATAGACATAGCCGATTTTCTCTGGCAGGATGACCTTCAGCCAGTCGCCGTCCGTGCCGATCACCTTCACGGTCGTTCCGTTGGGAAGCTGGGTGAAGGCGGTATAATCCATTCCAGCGCCCGTGCGGACATTCAGATTGCCGCCGCCCGTGGTGACGGTGCCGGTCTGCCCGGAGTCATTTTCGCCGGAACTGAACTGGATACCATCCTCGGTGACGGATACCGTGACCTGGCTGCCTGCCAGAGCGGAAAGCAGATCAGAAACATCTCCAGCCGTTTCCTGTTCAGCCACGGACTCCGTGCTTTCCTCGCCGCCGCTGGCAAAGGCAGTGACAGAAAAAGCGGCAGTGCTGAGCACTACCGCCAAAAGAGCCGATGCCATTTTTGTCATAAAGTTATGCTTCATCCTCGTATCCCTCCGTTTCCTCATTCTCGGTGTCTCCCTCCTGCAGCATACCTTCCGGCAGGGAGATCATGCCGCTGGCATAGGCTTTCAGGAAGGCGGTCAGTTCCTTGTTATCCATCTTCACGGCTTTCACCATGCGGACGATTTCCAGATTTTCTTCCTCCGCAAGCTGGGACTCCAGCGCACGAAGGCGTTTCTGCTGCTCCGCGATCTTTTCTTTGGTTTTCGCAATGTCATTGCGGATTTTCTGTGTCGTTGCCATAAATCAAATTACCTCCATATCGTTTTTTAGTTGTAGGGCGGTCGCCCGAAAGCGTAAAAGTGGGATTGCCAGTAACTTGTGTTGATATCTGCATACTGAATGGGGTCGCCGCAGTGCAGCATTTTTCCGCCGCCCACATAGATACCCACATGGGAAATGCCCGGTGTATCGTAAGTGCCGACGAAAAAGATCAGGTCGCCGGGTCTTGCGTTGGCAGAGGATACCGGGGTGGAAATATTGTAGAGTCCTTGGGCTCCCAGCCTGCCCGTATTGCAGACGCCGCTTTGCGTCAGCACCCAGGATACGAAGCCGGAGCAATCAAAAGAAGTGTTCGGATTGCTGCCGCCCCAGACATAGGGATAGCCGATGTACTTCTCCGCCTCGGTAATGAGCGCCGCAAAGGTTTCATCTTCCAGTGCGGAAGGCGGAATATCATAGGTGGTGGGCGGATTGGTGTACTTGTCTACATAGCCGGAGCCGGGGAACAAATCTTCCCGGTTTCCCAGCGTTGCCATATAGACCGCATACAGGGAAAGCGTTTCTTCGTCCATGATGTAGACCGGCACATGGGAAAGGTCGAAGTTTTCCAGCTTCACCTTGCAAATATAGTAGTTGTACGGTACTTCCACGTCATAGTCGTTTCCTTCGCTGTCTGTCCGTGTCTCCGTCCGATAGCGCACCTCCACTTCCACGGTCTGCGTCAGGATGTACTGCTTTTCAAAGAGCATTTGCAGCTCCGCCTGAACCTCGTCGATGGTGAACACCCCTTCATGGAACGCCGTGAGAATGGAGATCAGCACATAAGGATCATGTTCGATCTCGTCCAGATCAAAACGGTATTCGTCATATCCGGGGTGCAGAGCCTCATAGTGGTCCAGCTTATATTGAAGCTCCTGCTCCAGTTCGCAGTAGGCCGCCTCCGCAGCCAGCATATCCGCATCCTCGGAGAGATAAGAGGAAGTAAATACACCGCCCACACCGGAACCTGCCATCATGGAACAGGAAGATACCCCGCCAAACAGCAGAGCAACACAGGCGCCAATGCCGATCACCAATAGCACCGCCCGGCTATGGTGCTTGATGTAGAGGAAAGTTTCCTTGAAGGCGTCCTTTGCTTTCTGCGCCGCACTTTTCGCCGTGGCCGCTGTATTCTTTGCGGTTTTCTCCGTCTGCCGCAGCTCCTTTGCATAGTTCCGTTTGATCCGCTGTTTCTGCAGAAAGCGGGATACCGGGTTAGAAGCTGCCAATGCAGGATCATCATGCAGTGCCTTTTGATAAAGGTAGTCGGCGTTTGCCTTGACTGAAGCCTGCTCTGCCTTCGCCGCGTCACGCCAGGGCTTTGTGCGGTGATGGTGGACAGCGGCACGGACTTTGCCTTTTCCGTAGGCAAGCCCGCGTTCCGTCAGCACCTCGCCCTTGTGTCCGGCCTCTACACCCACATTTTCCTGCTCTACCTCATGCACCTTCGCATGGGCAGCGTGGACGATCTCATGGACCGGCCGGGAAAGCGGATTGTGCCGCAATCGTCCGTTGGGGCGTTTCTCCACTTCTTCAAAGTGAAGCTGCATTTTGCCTTTTCCGGCTGTTTCGTCAAAAACACGCTCGGTACGGAGAACTTTCTTTGTGGGGATAGCGGCCTTTGCCGCGTCCAGCCTGTCCGCCGCACGGTCGGAACGGTCGATGTACTTTCCAAGTACGGGATCGGCACGTTCTTCCTCGGTAAATTGCAGGCGGGAGGACGGGCGCTGCCTTGCGGCAGAACCATCCCGCACCGCCTGGGTGTCAGCCTTTTCCGCCTTTCGTGCGCTTTTCTTCTCATGGTGTTCCGCCGCACGCAGGGCAAGGTCAGCCGCAGCGCCAGCGGATTCTTCCGAAGAAGCGGACAGTTCCGTTTCCGGCTCCCGGCTGCTGATATGTTCCACCTCTCCCGTGGCAAGATTTTCCGATACCGCACCGTCACGGGTCATTTTCTGCGTGATCTTATCGGTCGCTTTCAGTTCCCTCATAGGCAGTCACCTTCCTTTCCATAGGGGCAGAAGTCACCGCAGGTGCCATTCTCAATCATGGCGATATAGCGAAAAATGGGATAGGCCTGGGGCGGGCAGACCGCATTTCCCAATGTTTTCAGCCTCAGCGCCCGGTCATCCATGCGCTCGGTCATGCGGGGGATTCCTTCCGGTTCGGCGGTCCAGAGGATACGTCCGTCCATCCTTTCGGGAAGCCCATGAGCCATTCCACCCAATCCGGATTCAGCGCCGCCGTTTCGGACACCGGTCGCTCCTGGGAGATGATCTGCGCCGACAGGTTCCCGTCCTTCTTCGCCGGATCGAAGGCCGACGGCTTCAAGGTTGAGCGGAAACCGTCCGACGCCACCGGGGTCAGATAGAATACCGCCGCCGACAGGCTGAGGCTCCAGATCGCCCCGTTTCGGTTCCTCTTGCGGAATATCCCATTGTCCGACAGGAACACATCCAGGCTTGCCGCGTCCCTGGCGGTGTTGTTGTCGGAGGCAAGGGGTGTGGGAAACATCAGCCGCGACGATAAAAGTTCGCTGGCGCTCATGCCATGCGCCGACGCCGCAAGCCGGAAATACGAATGGGAGAACAGCGTATCCCGCTTTTGCCAGGTCAAAGATCGTTTTGTCGAGCCCCATATTGATGAAGCCAGCAACATTTTCCCCAAGCACCCAACGGGGCCGCAGCTCGGTAATAACGCGGCACATTTCCGGCCACAGGTAGCGTTCATCCGCAAAGCCCTTCCGTTTTCCGGCGGTGGAGAAGGGCTGACAGGGAAAGCCGCCTGAGATAACGGTAACTGTTTCAAGTCCTGTTCTTTCAAAAAACGCCTCCTTCGTGAAAGTAGTAATATCCCGGAACCTGGGAACATCCGGCCATCGTGCGGAGAGGACGGAGTGCGGAAAATCCGCCCACTCACACTGGCAAACGGTTTCAAACCCGGCAGCCTCCGCCGCCAGGTCCAGACCGCCAATGCCGGAAAACAGGCTCACATGGGTCAGTTTATTCATGGTTCTTCGGCGCACGGAACGGTTCGATCTCACTTTCCAGCTCCGCAAGGACCGCCTCCATATCCGCCGTGACCGCCTTGTTTCTGGCGATCAGCCGGTTCATCACATCAAAGAAGGTTTCACCTTCCTGTTTTTCTTCTGTATGCAAATAGCGGGGATCATTCATGTTCGTTTTCTCCTTTCCCGGTTTCACCAAGTTTTGTTGTCATAATGCTGTAAAGTTCATTGTCCTTCGGGAAGTCATCCACAAAAGGCAGGATCACATTACCGAAGAAGATCAGCCCCTCGCCGGGGCCTGCGTTGCTGATATGCGCCGCCTGCTGGTTGGAGATATTCAGGCGCTCGCAGAGGATTTTCCTGTCTCCGCTGGCCTGGTTCAGAAGGTACACAAAATCGCTGTTTTCAAAGATGTTCTCGATCTCCTGGGAGGAAAGCAGGTCCTTAATATTCTGCGTGATCCCCGTGGGGATACCGCCCCATTTGCGAAAGCGTTTCCAAATTTCCACGCTCCAGGAACCAACCTCGCCCCGCAGCAGAAGGTGGAACTCGTCTACGAAGTACCAGGTGGATTTGCCCTGATCCCGGTTTTGGGAAACACGGTTCCATACCTGGTCCTGGATCACCAGCATACCCAGGCTTTTGAGCTGCTTTCCCAGCTCCTTGATATCGAAGCAGACAATGCGGTTGTTGATATCCACATTGGTGCGGTGGTTAAAAACATTCAAACTGCCATGCACATACAGTTCCAGTGCCGCCGCGATCCGCTGCGCCTCCGGCTCCGGCTGCCGTTTGATCTCGTCATACAAATCTTCCAGCAGCGGCATATTCTCCGGGCGGGGGTCTGCGATATAGGGGCGGTACACGATCCGCACGGCACGGTCAATGACCGTTTTTTCCACGGGCTCCAGACCGTTCCGGCCGCCTGCCGCCAGTTCACAGAACGACAGGATAAAGTCAGATTTCAGCGCCAGCGGGTTATCATCCTCGCTGTAATTGAGGTTGATATCCATAGGGTTCACATACTGCGTGCTGGTAGGCGAGATTTTGATGACCTGGCCTTCCAGCCGGTTCACCAGCGGAAAATATTCCGCCTCTGGGTCGCAGATCAGGATATCGTCCTTTGTGTTCAGGAACACACCCACGATGGAACGCTTTGCTGAAAAACTCTTGCCGCTGCCGGGCGTACCTAAGATCATGCCGTTGGGCGTTTTCAGCTTTTTGCGGTCAGCAAGGATCATGTTGCCGGAAGTGGCATTGAGCCCGTAGTAGAGAGCTTCGCCGCCGTGGAAAATCTCCTGTGTGGTGAAGGGAACGAACACCGCCACCGCCGAAGTGGTAAGTCCGCGCTGTATCTTAATGCGGTTGACACCCAGGGGCAGAGCCGACACGAAGCCGTCCTCCTGCTGAAAGTCCAGCCGCACCAGGAAACAGTTATATTTCTGCGCCACGCTTGCCGCACGGAGAAGGTCATTCTCCAGCTTTTGCTTGCTGTCCGCAAAATTTACCACCAGGAAGGTCATCAGGAACATTCGCTCATTTCTGCTTTGCAGGTCACGGAGGATATTCTTTGCCTCGCCTGCGTAGGTGGCAAGGTCGGTGGGGATGATATCCATATCGAAACCCTCACGCACAGCCTTTTTCTGCGCGTCAATCTTCATACTGTCAATGTCGGTGATCTTCCGTTTGACCGTTTTGATCGCCTCGTTCTGGTCCATGCTGCGGATATGGAGGCTGACAAGCAGCCCGCTGTCCGTATCCAGCAGCTCGGTGAGCATACGGTCATCCATTTCCGGTGCGCTGATCTGCAGAAAGGATACGGCACAGAATTTATCCGCCATCGTGAACTTCCTTGATTCACCGAAACGGAAGGAAGATGGTGCGATAAAATCCTGGACCGACAGGCCGGAAGGGGCAAGCCAGCTCCATTCAAAGGCAAACCGATCCCCGTCCGGGTGCAGGATGCCGTGGAGTATTTCCAGCCACTCCTTGCCGCCAAGCTCCTTTGCCAGAGCACCCATGACCTTGAAATGGTTGAGGGCATCCATGACAATCCGGGAAAACCGTGCCCGTGCGGTTTTGCTGTCCCGTGCCTCGATGGTGAGGGTCAGGTACTTTGTTTTGATAAGACCGTTGTTGCCCCGTTCAAGCTGCTTGCGGAGCATTTGCGTGTAAAGCTCACGGATATGGTCGAAGTGATCTCCCTGCGCCGCGATCTCGATACGCTTCACAAAATCCTCCCGGTTCATGCGGCGGCTCACAAGAGATAGCTGCATCCCGATAGAAGCGTCATGGGCGTTATACATATCGCAGAGGGCTTCAAAGATCGCCGTCTGGTCGTCAGGCTTTGCAAGCTGATAATTCACATCCTCGAACTCGATACACTTCGACCAGGTGTGGTCGTCCAGCTTGCACAGACCGTCCGGGTACATCTGGCGGAACGGTAAGGTGTCCTGTGCGGAATGTACCTTGCCGTCGCCTCTGGCGGTTTCCAGGATACGGCTGATCTCACGCTTTTCTGCGGCGGTCAGTTTTACCGCGGCTTTTGCCGCCTGCTGTGCCTGCGGCTCTGGCTTTCGCTTTCTGAACAATGGCTTTCACCTCCTTTTCCGCCTGGGCCTGCCGCTCCAGGGCTGCGTAGAAATTGTTTGTCTGGTAAGGCCGTTCCTTCGTCCGCAGGAACATACAGCGGATGATCTGTCCGGCCACCACCTCAAGAGGTTGGCCGTGCCGCTCATACATGGCGAGCAGAAAGAACGGGAGCATGACGATAATCATGCAGAACGCGGCGGCGCTGTTGCTGGCCGTGCGTCTGAGCAAAAAGAAAAGCGGTACTCCGATGAGTGCCGCCGCTCCGAAACATATAAGCTGCCGTTTGGTAAGCCCAAACAGCACTTTGGATTTTACTTTCGTCAAATCCTTTGGAATGGTTACATACGCCAATTTATCAAGCCTCCTTAATGCGCTCCGAACAGGCTCTTAGAGAGGCTGCCGGTCTTGAACAGGGCGAAGCACAGCAGGACCGTGTAGCCCATGCAGGCCCATATCGCGCCTGAGATATTTCCGTCCGTGGCGATACTCTGTACCAAAACAGAGTAGATTCCCACGCACACCATGATTAGAAATGCCTGGAACGCCAATGCAAACAGGGATTTCAAGTAGTTCTGTCCTGTATGGCTCCAATCCCGGTTTGTCATAGTGGCAAGCGGAATCGGTCCAACGGAAGTTGTCAAATACACCTCGATCATGCGGCCGTAGATGACAAGCATGATACAGATGGAAAGGGCGTTCATGGTAAGCCCCACGAAAAGGGACTGGAACCACAGCCCGAACAATTCTCCCGTGCCCAGGGCTTCAAGCTGCGCCTCCATATCCGTGATAACGCTGCTGATATCAATGGAGGTATTCCCGATGATGACGCCTGCGCTGCTGTTCACAACGCTTTGCCCCACATCAAAGATACCCATGACGATATTCCATGTGTTCGTCACAATGAGAACGGCACAGAAGGTCTTGAAAATCCACTTGAAGAACATCCAGGTATCTACATCGTGCAGATTGTTTTTCTCTGTCACAAGCTGGATCAGCTCATAACACATTACGAATGTCAGGATAACCCCGGCGATTGGAACGATCACCGTTTCAGAGAGGTTTCGGATCATAGAAAAGACGCCGCTGTTCCATGCCAGCGGCGTCTGGCCCACTTCACCGGCGATCTCGCCTACTTTGGTATTGACCGTATCGAACATGCCCGACAGGTTTCCCGTGATCCCCTCGATGAGCAGCCCTCGGAGCCATTCATCGAGTTTGTCGAGTATGCCGCCCATAAGCGATCACCGCCAGACGATCAACCGAACAGGCCGGAGAGCAGAGGTACAAGGGTGATGCCGATGAGGGCGACACCGCCGCCGGCCATCAACTGTTTTATCCCCAATTAGGTGTAAAACTCTGCTCGATGGCGGGCGGCGGCGTAC
>ENA-UOIY01001628-UOIY01001628.1-human-gut-metagenome-genome-assembly--contig:-P114-NODE-1628-length-21948-cov-7.636139_pt1 | contig 21948 bp, 18 predicted proteins | sample MGYA00242335_ERZ723882 | MGnify/ENA metagenome assembly ERZ723882
ATTCCCGATACTGGGTGTAAACCTCTTTCGTCCGGCTGTAATCCCGGATCGTTTGCCGCTGTCGGTTGATCTCCTTCATTCGGTTTTGTTTTTCCCGGAGAGCTGCTTTCAACTCTTTTTGCTGATTGGTCAGCTCCTGAATCTGATCGTTCAACTCTTCCAGCGAATCGATCTGATGCTCTTTCAGGAAAATGACCATCTGCGCTTTTGCGTCGATGTTGTTTCGCTCAGCCCAGACTTGATAACCTTTTCCTTTGCCGGCGTGAAGCTTTGCTTCAATGTCGATCAATCGCTTGACCTGACTTCCGTTGAAATCGCCCCGTGGGATTTTCGGAATGTGCACATGATCATGTGCCAGCGTCCGGCGCAAGGATGTCTCATCGTATTCCGATCCAAGGGTATCGAGCCGGATATATCGCTTTCCCTTCGGCAGCTTGATGCTGATTTGCGCGCCGCGCTTGATGCGGCAACCGGCATCTTCCAGCAACTGCATCAGCGCATCAAAGCCGTCAGACTGCATCCGCAGCGCGGCGTCAATGATCATTCGCAGCTCATCCCGATGGGTGAAACGCCGCTGATTGCCCTGCCACTTATCGTAGGAAACCGTTTTGTTCTGCGGATCCCGAATGACTGAAAGCTGATGTTCCTCGCAGATCTCATCGCTGAGCTGAGCAAGATCCTTGCCGCTGCGTTTTACATCCCGATACTTATGCTGGCAATCAAGTGCCGTTGAGCAAATGACAATGTGGTTATGCACATGATGTTTGTCGATGTGCGTTGCAACAACGTATGCAAACTGATCATTGGTCATACGGGACGCCAGCTCTTTTCCGATTTCGTTTGCTTCCTCCGGCGTGATCTCATCCGGCTTGAAAGCCTGACGGACATGATAGACCAAAACTTCATTGTCGATTTCCCTGCCGGTGTTCTCGAAATACTTCTGTCGGTACAGCATGAATTCATTAACCGCCGTTTCCGGCATGCAGGCGTGTGATGAAATCAGCGCGCCGCCATTGGTCTTTGTCGGATTCATGATGTAATTCAGCTGCGCTGCAACGCATTGCTTCGGTGTCTTTCCTTTGTTGATGTGTATGGTCAAAATCGTTGTGGTCGCCATAGTTTCTCCTGTTTTTCCGCATAAGAAAGCGGCGATCTGCAAACTGCAAACCGCCGCGATAGTATATGATGATCCCAGCTTATCGTCTTATCCGATCTAGGCTGGTAAGGATTTTGTCCAGCGTATCCTGTAACTGCTTTTGCCTTTCCACAATGTCGTCCACCTCTGTTTCATAAATAGATCCGCCTTCATGCAGCCTCCGGGCGCTTTGATTTACGTTGTTGGAAAGACTGCCCATGAGGCGCGTTGCACTTTTCAGCTCCGGCAGATCCAGACGCAGAATCAATCCTCCCAGAACAATGCGTCGGATGAACGCAGATTGATTCTTGATTCCGGTAAGCTCCATCTTTTTCTGAATGATCTCATCCTCCTCCGGCGTGGCTTTGAAGCTGTAGTGGATGGTGCGTTTCTGATTTTCGTTCATGCTCTTCCTCCTTTTTCGATGGGCAATGGGTAAAAGAAAAGCACCAGCATAATCGCCAGTGCTTCTAACTCCTCTATGTACATGATAGGATATTTTGATAGTGCAGTCAAGTGACTAACTGGGGGCTTAGAGGGGACCTAATGGGGGCTTGCTATGGACAACTTTTATCCTTCTTTTACATCGTACATTATAGCATCGAAAGGGCCTGGTGTTAAGACGGCACAGGGGCGACATTGGACGACAATTTCACGACGTGGGAACGACAATTTTTGTCTAACTTTACATCGTACATTATATCACACCTTGCCTGGGCGTCTTGCGACTTTTGGAGACACGCGGCGACGATTTTCGGGATCGGGGATTCATATCCGTGGAAATTACAAGAGGCGTTGCTGGGGGTGAGTCCAAGCTTTCCCGGTTGCATTTTTCCATGATACATGATATCAATTCTCCACCACGACATCAAGACGACATCGGGGCGACATTGGACGACACATTTTTTCATATGAACTTTGCAACTTTTTTTGCGGAGGAGCTATTGTTCACCTTTTCAATACTGCCATATGATATTTAGCCACGCCGATCACTATACTTCAGATCCAGCCAATAGCCACTGGCTCCATCATGGATCCAGTGGAATGAGTCCTGGCTTCATGGTGGAGCCACAAACGAGGCCAGTACAAATCATCTGGCTCCATCATGAAGCCAGAAACGGAACCAGAAACGAGGCCAGGAACGGAGCCAGGGATACATGCAAAACTCAATCATAAAGCTATCCCGATGATTGTCACCCTACCCCTGAAGGACAACTGCCATGAGTGCAATGATGACGGCAGAAGCAGCATCTCAGGAAAGGATGGCACCGATTGAGGATTGCAATTTTATATTGCAGATAACTGTAGGATGTGGTATACTCTTCAAGGAACACACTGCCGTTATTTCGCATATGGAGGGACAACGCAATGTCTGTATCCTACAATAAATTATGGAAGCTGCTTATCGACAAAGGTATGAGTAAAACGCAGCTCATCAAAGCGGCCAAGATCAGCACCAACGCCATGGCCAAGCTGGGTAAAAACGAGGATGTGCGTGTGGAAACGCTGGTCAAAATCTGCGGCGCGCTGGGCTGTACCATGGATGATATTATGGAGCTGATCCAGGACCCTCAGTGAATTTACACGATGGAGGTATTCCCTATGTCGAAAGGCGTTATCTATATTCTGACCAATCCATCCTTTCCTGATTATATCAAGATCGGGTATGCAAAGAATTTGGAGCGTCGGCTGCAGCAGCTGAACCGCAGCGAAACGATCCCCTTTGCTTTTCGGGCTTATGCTGTCTATGAGGTTGAAAGCGCTCTGACCGATAAGGAACTGCACAAGCTGATCGACCGGCTGAATCCCGACCTTCGCTCCATCGAAACCTTCGATGGCCGTGAGCGGGTGAAGGAGTTTTACGCCATGTCTGCGGAGGATGCGTACAGCCTGCTGGAGAGCATCGCAAAAGTCAGCGGAACGCAGGAGCGTTTGAAGCGGGTTCAGCCGGAAGGCCATGAAATCATTGACGAGCAAATAGCTGAGGAAGTACGGGAAGAAGCCCGGCGCGGGCCCTTCCGGTTCAGTGAATGTAGGATTCCTTTCGGTGCGGAAATCGTTTTTGTTGACGATGAATCCGTCCGCCCCACGGTGGTTGATGACCGGCATATTGAGTATAATGGCGAGACCACATCGCTGTCTGCGCTGGCGCAGAAGCTGAAAGGCTTCACCCATCCCGTTCAGGGAACAATCTGGTTTACCTATAATGGGGAAAAGCTGGATGACCTGAGGAAAAGAATTGCGCAGCAGGAGTAATCCCATCGTAAGACCAAAGGAGGAGCGCCATGCTTCCTGAAGAACGAGCGCGGGAGAAGATTGACCGGCAGCTGAAAAAAGCCGGCTGGGAAATTGTATCCCGTGAAGAATATACTCCTCACAGTGCTTCCGCCGTTAAGGAAGGGCTGATGCAGGGAAATACGGAAAGCGATTATCTGCTTTTTGTGGATGATAAGGCTATCGCTGTGGTGGAAGCCAAGCGGGAGGAAAACCCGCTGGCGGAAGATGTGCAGTCCCAGGCCGAGGGCTATGCCACTCATCCGCAAAATTGGTATGGTCTTTGGTATGACGGGTTGATTCCGCTGGTTTATCTGGCCAACGGGAGCAAGATTTATTTCAAAAATCTGCTTTCTCCTGAAACGGATTATATTGAGCTGACCGAAATGCATTCTCCCAAGAAGATGCTTCAGCTGATTCATCAGATTTCTGCCTATGGCGCTTTGCCCTGCTTGGAGAAGCGCGGCCTGCGCGATTGCCAGTATCGCGCCGAGATGGAGTTTGAAAACGCCATCAAGAACGGGAAAAAGAAAAGCCTGGCCGTGCTAGCCACCGGCAGCGGCAAAACCTATCTGGCCTGCCTGGCCAGCTATCGCCTGCTGAATTATACCCCTGTGCGCCGCATCCTGTTCCTGGTGGACCGGAACAACCTGGCCCGTCAGACAGAGAGTGAGTTCAGCCAGTTTGACCGCACGGAAGGCCAGACGGAAATGAGCTCCCTCTATGAGATCAAGCGGCTGAAACACGATACCGAGCTAAAAGCCGACATTGTGATTTCCACCATTCAAAAGCTGTTTGCCGTATTGACCGGGCAGCAGCTTTCGGAGGACAGCGAGGACGCCGAAGACGAGCGGACGACACAGGAGGAGGAAAAGGAAGGCAAGGATATCATCCGCCTGGATGGGGATTTGAAAATTCCGCCGGACTACTTCCAGCTGATCATCGTGGATGAATGCCATCGCTCCATTTACGGCAAGTGGCGGGCGGTGCTGGATTATTTCTCCGGCGCGCATATTCTGGGCCTCACCGCAACGCCAACGCCGGAAGCCTATGCGTTCTTCAATAATAACATCATCGAGAATTATACCTACGACGATTCCGTGGTGGATGGCGTCAATGTGCCTTCCCGCATCTATCGCATCAAGACCCAGATCACCGAGCACGGCGGAGCAATACGCGCGGGAACGAAGCTCATGGAAACAGCCCGCAGGACAGGCCGGGAAACGATTTATACAGCTGGCGAACGGGTGGACTATGATCCTTCCGCCCTGGACCGCTCCGTGGTGAACGAGGATCAGATCCGCAAGGTGCTAACAGCCTACAAAAAAGCCGTCTATGAAGAGCTGTACCCCGACCGGGAAAAGAAATGGGAATACGTGCCCAAGACGCTGATTTTTGCCAAGGATGACAACCACGCCACACAGATCGTGGAAGCGGCAAAAAATGTATTCGCGTCTGAATTTGAAGGCGGCGAAGTGCCGGAGCATTTTGTTCAGAAGATCACCTACACCTCAGGCGATTCCAACGGCCTGATTCGCGATCTTCGCATTGAAAAAGACTTCCGCATCGCCGTCACGGTGACGCTGGTCGCCACCGGCACCGACGTAAAGCCCCTGGAAGTCGTGCTGTTTATGAAGGACGTCATGTCCGATGTGCTGTACACCCAGATGAAGGGCCGCGGCTGCCGGGTGGTGGATGATGAAAAGCTCCGAGAGGTTACGCCCAACGCCGGCACCAAGGAATGCTATTACATTGTAGACGCTGTGGGCGTGACGGAGCATGAAAAGGTCATTCCCCATCCCGTTGTGAACCCTGCGCCGGGCCGCAAGGTGCTCTCCCTGGAGCATTTGCTGGAGCACCTGGCCCATAACGAGCTCAGCGACGAAAACCTGTGGCTGCTGCGGGATTACTGCGCCACCATCCATCGCCGTTATGAGAATAACGCGCTGTTCGGCAGGCATCTGGATGTCTTCATTTCCAATTACGGCTTCGCTCCCCGCACCATCGCCAACGCCATCCAGCAGGCGTTTGATCAGGATGCCCTGCCGCTGTACAGCAGCCCCTCCGAGGACAATTCCGCCCGCATGGCGCTGATCGACTGCCTGATCACCAGCATCCCTGCCAGGCGAAAGCTGCTGGAAATGCAGCGGGGCTACGTCGTCCGCACGGAGGAGGACCCGGACGAATTGATTTACGCCGGTTTCTCCAAGGAAACGGCTAAATCCTTCATCGAAAACTTTGAGAAATATCTGAACGATAACAAGGATCGTCTGGAAGCCCTGCGCATCATCTACAACGCCGAGGACACCGTGATCACCCATACCATGCTGGCGGAGCTGCGGGACAGTCTGCTGGCTCAGGATCGCCGCTTCGGCATCTATCCCATCTGGAAGAATTACAAGGTGCTGGATGAATCCGGCGACGTGGACGAATTGGACACCAAAGCCAATGTGAACGCCCTCACCCACCTGATCCAGCTGGTGCGCTTCGCCTTCAAGCGGAGCCGCACGCTGACCAGCCTACTGAACGGCTACACCCAGCGCTTTAACCTGTATTGCGGCCAGGCCCAGCGCAGCCTGACCGACGATCAAAAGGAACTGATGCGGCAGATTGCCGAGTTTGTCATCAACGACGGCGCGCTGTCGGTGATGGACCTGAACGAAGTGGATACCGACCTGTGGCGCAGGGGCATCACCCTGTTTGGCGCGAAGGTGCTGGAAGCCGAAATGCGCTCCATGGCCCAGATTTTGCTGAAAGCTGCGTAAGAGGAGTATCAAAATATGGCACAGGAAAAGAACCAGAAAACCGAATCCGCCCTGCTTTCCAAGGTGTGGAATATCGCCAACGTGCTGGCCGCAGCAGGCGTGGGCTTTACCGATTATATCACCCAGCTCACCTACATCCTGTTCCTGAAAATGGACGATGAAAAGGAAGCCCTGGGCCTGGGCAGCTATCTGCCGGAGGGCAGCAAGTGGAAGGAGCTGTGCGCCCTCAGCGGCACCGATCTGGTGGAGAAATACGAAGAAATTCTCAAGGAGCTTTCAGAATCCGACGGTCTCATCGGCACCATCTTCACCCGGGCCACCAACAAGATCGACCGCCCCGTGATGCTGAAAAAGGTCATCGATATGGTGTCCGAGGATAACTGGTACATGATGGACGGCGACCTGAAAGGCGCGATCTATGAAGGCATCCTGGAAAAGAACGGCCAGGATAAAAAGAGCGGCGCGGGCCAGTATTTCACGCCCCGTGCGTTGATTGCCGCCATGGTGGACGTGGTGGACCCCAAGATCACCGAAACGGTGGCCGATCCCTGCTGCGGCACCGGCGGCTTTTTGCTGGCGGCCTATGAGCACATGCGCAAACAGAGCAAGGACGTGGAAAAGCAAAAGTTCCTGAAAAACAACGCCCTTTTCGGCGCGGATAACACCTCCCTGGTGGTCACCCTTGCCTCCATGAACCTGTACCTGCACGACATCGGCGTGAAGAAAAGCCCCATCGTGTATCAGGATTCCCTGCTGGACACCTCCGATCATCTGTATCAGGTGGTGCTGACCAATCCTCCTTTCGGCACTCGGCCCCAGGGCAGCGTGGAGGTATCCGCCAACCGCCCGGAATTCATCAAGACCAGCGACAACCAGGTGAACTTCCTGCAGCACATCATGTCCATTGTGCGCACCGGCGGGCGCGTGGGCGTGGTGCTGCCCGACAGCGTGCTCACCGACGCGGGCACCACCAAGCAGGTGCGGGACAAGCTGATGAAGGATTACAACCTGCACACCATCCTGCGCCTGCCCACCGGCATTTTCTACGCCAACGGCGTGAAAACCAACGTGCTGTTCTTCGATAAGGGCGAGCCCACGCAGGATATTTGGGTCTATGATTACCGCACCGGCGTCAAGCACACCATGGCTACCAAGCCCATGGCCCGGGCGCATTTGCAGGAGTTTGTGGATTGCTACTGCGCCGGGCATCAGCAGGACCGACAGCCCACCTATGACGCGGAAACCAACCCCAACGGCCGCTGGCGCTGCTTCTCCGCCCAGGAGGTCGCCGCCCGGGAGGATTTGAACTTCAAATGGATCGACTTCACCGAGGAGGATGACCGCTCCGTGGATGAAATCCTGGCCGAAATGCAGCAGGAATCCGACGGCATCGCCGCCGCCGTGGAAAAGCTGAAATCTCTCTTGGGAGGGATGGAGCTGTGATAGATACCCAGGCGATTCGCAAAAAGATATTGGATCTGGCCCTGCGGGGCAAGCTGACGGAACAGCGGCCAGAAGATGGGACGGCGGAAGAACTATTCCAGCAAATACAAGCACAAAAGAATACTTATATCGCAAACAAAGATACAAAAAAAGCCAACGTATCTGTGCCAATCTCTGATGGTGAAGTTCCGTTTAATAAACCAGAGAGTTGGAAATGGGTAAGACTTGGAGAAATTGTTATTATCAAAACAGGAAAGCGAGACGCAAATTTTGGTTCTATCAATGGAAAGTATAAATTCTTTACATGTGCGAAGGAACCAATCAAATGTAATTCCTTCTCTTTTTCTGGCGAAGCACTTCTACTTGCAGGAAATGGAGATATTGGCAACATATCATATTATTATGGCGAATTTGAAGCCTATCAACGTACTTATGTTCTACAACCTTATCTTGAAAATGTGTACTTAAGATACTTATACTATTATTTGCTATCGTATTGGGTACAGTATAACTTGGCACAGATGTTCGGGGCAACTATCCCATTTATACGATTGGGTAATGTGCAAAACTATATAATTGCTCTTCCTCCAATAGCTGAGCAGCATCGAATCGTCTCTAAGATTGAATCTATCTTTTGCATTTTGGACACCATCGACACCCTGCAAAGCCAATACCAGGATAACCTTGCCACCCTGAAAAGCAAGATCATTGATGCTGGCATTCAGGGCAAGCTGACGGAACAGCTTCCGGAGGATGGCACCGCGGAGGAACTGTATCAGCAGATTCAGCAGGAAAAGCTCGCCCTGGAGAAAGCCGGAAAAATCAAAAAGTCTAAGCCCTTCCTGCCCATCACCGATGAAGAAAAGCCGTTTGAAATTCCGGAGAACTGGAAATGGGTCAAATTAGGGAATGTTATAACGCTTGTTTCTGGTACCGATTTTAAACCGGAAGATTATAATGATGCAGGAATCGGAATGCCATATATGACAGGAGCAAGCAATATTGAAAATGACAAGTTGATAATCAATAGATGGACGCCATGCCCGAGAAATATTGCGCACGAGGGAGAGCTCCTTCTTGTTTGCAAAGGATCGGGGTTTGGAAAACTTGTTATTTGCAATGTATCAGAGGCACATATCGCAAGGCAGTTCATGTCTATCCGCCCATATAGCGGAGTTGATGTGAATTATGTCAAAGCAGTCATGACCAACTCATTCCAAATCATCAAAGAGGCAGGAAAAGGTTTAATTCCCGGTGTCGATCGTGAAACAGTTCTGAACATTCCCTTACCCCTTCCGCCCCTTTCCGAACAAAAACGCATCGTTGCAAAGCTGGAAGAACTGCTGCCGCTGTGCGAAGGATGATAGGAGCCAATTAGAGATAAAAAAGAAGGAGAACCGTCATGCTAAACAGTCTGATAACGATTGATGAACTGCTTAATGCCAAAGAAGGAGAGCACTATCAGTTCAAAGAGGCAAAGCGGCGCTTTGATTCGGACGAAGCGACACAGATTTGCTGCGCTCTGGCCAACTGTGGCGGTGGTATGCTGGTTCTTGGCATCACGGACAAACGGCCCCGCAAGGTCGTCGGCAGCGAGGCATTTGATCAGCCTGAGCGTACACGAAAAGGGCTGATCGACAAACTGAAGGTTATGGTGGACTTTCAGATCCTTTATGATGACGAAGGTCGGCGCGTCCTGGTGTTTGATGTCGCCAGCCGCCCCATGGGTCTGCCTGTACAGGTGGACGGCGTGGCCTGGTGGTATGAAGGCGACAGCCTGATCCCCCTGCCGGAAAATGTCCGTCGTCGGATTTACGAGGAGACTGGTATTGATTTTTCCGGCAGCGTCTGCGAAAAAGCGAAAATCTCCGACCTTGATGAAACTGCCATCGACGCATTCCGGGATAAATGGATTGAGAAGAGTGGAAACAGGCGTCTGGCCAATCTGTCCGCCGAACAACTGCTGCACGACTGCGAAGCGATCACAGACGAAGGCATCACCTATGCCGCGCTGATCCTGTTCGGAAAGAAGGAAGCGCTCGGAAGACTACTGCCACAGTCGGAGATCATTTTTGAGTATCGTTCTTCCAACGTTTCCGGACCAGCCAACCAGCGGGAAGAGTTCAGGGTCGGTTTCTTCGCCTGCTTCAATCGCCTGTGGGAACTGGTAAATCTGCGCAATGACATTCAGCATTATCAGGAAGGCTTCTTTATCTTTGATATCCCAACGTTCAACGAAAGCGTTGTCAGAGAAGCAATCCTGAACGCTGTCAGCCATCGAAACTATCAGCTGGCCGGAAGCGTATTTATTCGGCAATTCCCGGACAGACTTGTGATCGAAAGCCCTGGCGGCTTGCCAAATGGCATTTCTCTTGACAACATCCTGGATCGACAAATCCCCCGCAACCGCCGAATCGCAGAGATCCTGGCTCTATGCGGTCTGGTGGAACGGTCCGGTCAGGGTATGAACATTATCTACGAAACCAGCGTGAAAGAAGCCAAGCCGCTGCCGGATTTTGCCGGGACAGATGACACTTTTGTCAGCCTGGCTCTGAATGGCCTGGTGATCGACAAGCAGATGCTATCGGTAATCAATCGGATAGGAAATGAACGGCTCGACACGCTCACTACTGCTGATTTTCTGACGATCAATGCTCTGTATCATGACATGCCTCTCGACAGCCATATGCAAGATCGGCTGAAGCACTTGACAGAAATGGGGATCGTGGAGCATATTGGCCGGAGCAAGTATGTTCTTTCACGCAGCTTATACAGTGCTGTTGGTAAATCCGGCGTCCACACAAGGATTGTCGGCCTGGATCGTGAGACAAATAAAGAACTGCTGCTGAAGCACATGCGGGAGAAAGGTCCGGAGGGAGCACCGCTAAGAGAATTACAGCAGGTTCTTCCTGGGCATAATCGAAGTCAGATCCAGGTATTGCTTAGGGAATTACGCAATGAGAATCGAGCTTATTTCCGTGGTAATACAAGCGCTGCAAAATGGTTTGCTGGTCCATCTCCAGCAGAGAACAGCTGAAGCTTGCTGTCCAACTTGCAACTAACTTGCAACTTAGTTGCAAGTTGATAGCAAGTTGGTGTAGCCCATGAAAAAAGCCGCCCCTGAAGAGGCGGCGATGCGAACTCAGTCAAAAACCAATTCATCAAGTACGATTTCTTCAACCCGATGTTGGATGCTATTCATTCGAGAAATCCACCCCAACTGATCTGATGCTTTCAGCTTTTCATTGATGCCTTCAGCTTCAGCCATCTGGGCGATCATCCGTTTCATGCGATCCCGGCAGACCTGGTCAGTTTCTGCCAAATGCTCATACAACTTGCCGAACAGAATCAGACGAGTGTATAGGCCGGGACGATGCTCTTCCAGGTAAGCTTTCCGCATCCTGCCGTAGTGGCCGATGGATTGTCTGGAACCTTCAGGGAGATCCAAATCGGGGAAATTAGTCTTGTCTGCCTCTCACTTTGATGGATCGGTGGCTTCCGATCTAACTTTCCCTGTCTCCACGGAACGTAAGAATAGAAAAGGGAAATTACTCCTTTCCGCACGTCTAATTGCTTGCGCTTTTTGCGCTTTTTCTGATGAATCATCGAGTTATGTTTTTCTGATGAATCATCGAGTTATTACTTGTTTTTTCTTTTTGTTTCCCTTATAATAATAATTTGTGAAGATAATGCGCATGTCATTTAAACAAAAAGGAGCGGCAGTATGAACAGGTTAATGGTTATGGGCAGTGTAAATATGGATATAATCATGCAGGTAAACAGGATGCCAATGGCAGGTGAATGCATGGTTGCCCAGCAGGTTACAAAGCAGGTTGGCGGCAAAGGCTTAAATCAGGCGGTGGCAGCCGCACGGTGCGGCGCTCAGGCAACCTATGTTGGAAAGGTTGGCGCCGATGAGGCGGCCGATGAAATTCGAAAAGTATTATCCAATGAAGGCATTGTTCCTCAGCTCTATCTGTCCAGAAAGGAACCTACAGGAGCCGCATATATCATGCTGGACAGATCTGGACAGAACCGTATTATTGTGCACGGCGGCGCAAACCAGGATTTTACAGATCAGGATATTGCCCGGCTTGAGGAAGCGATTGCTCATCAGGATATGCTGCTGATCCAGCTGGAAACGAATCTCCCATCGATTGAGGGCGCAGTCAAATGCGCGATAAAGCACAAGGTTCCAGTGATTGTGGATGCCGGGCCTGCCAGGCCAGGTATTTTGGAACTGTTTTCAGGGGTTGACGTAGTTAGCCCCAATGAGACAGAGCTTGCCGAATTGCTTGGATGCGAGAAAATCGAACCCGCTGACCGCATAGCAGCCTGCCGAAAAATTTTAAAGCATGGGGCAAAAGCGATATTGCTGAAGTTAGGCTCGGAAGGCTCTTTGTGGGTAACCGCTGACGATGCTATTTTCTATCCTGCATATCGCGGGGTTAAAGCAATAGATACCACCGGCGCGGGGGACGCCTTCACCGCCGCTTTTGCCTGTGCCGTGCTGCATGGAGAAAGCATTGATGCTGCCATCCATCAGGCGACGCTTGCCGGCGCAATAGCAGTTACACGCCGCGGCGCCTTGCGCTCCATGCCAACAAAGAAAGAAATCGAGGCGCTTAGCCAGGAAATCAGTACGGCGGGATAAAAACATGAAAATCCGATGGAAAGACCACTATTTCATTCGCCGAAATAATAGACTGAAGCGCAAAATGGGGCATGCCAACCTATTTGTCCAACCGAAAGCAAAGCATATCAAAAGCTGCTGTGCGTTAATCATGAACCGCTGCGCGTTTATCGTGCTGATTTATGCATTGCTTTGTGCACTGTAATGGTTCTTCTTGGCCTGAACCTGCCGTATGCTTGAATTTACACAGAAGCGCGATGCTACGCTGCGAGTCGTTGCGGCTTTTACCGGCTGGGCTCCTTTATCATATCATAGTTCACCAAATTAACCAACTAAGTCCTCACGTTTTGATACAAAGCATGAGGACTTCTTTTTGCATTTATAGGCTAATGAGCCGTCAGAATATAGGCGATAAGTACCAAATACGGGCTATAGACGCAGGAAATCGATCGACCGGCGTCATGTTGTCAAATGGCAGTTCCCGCTCCCCGCCCCTTTTTAGTCTCCTCATACCCATTTTTCGGGGTCGAAATCAGATGTTTATCATGAAATGTATCCTACTTTGGACGATAGCAGGGCATCGTCCACAATGTGAGGTTTCGTCCAAAGTATAGCGAAATAGCGTAAAATGTACCCCTGAAAGTGGGCACGGTAAAAGTCCAAATCCCTATTCGTGGAGAAAGAAAAGTCCACCCCCCGAATGGGTGGACAGTGAAAAGAAGTGCCCCCTCTGTGCTCTGCCATCACATATCATCCATATAATCCACCAAATCTCCGTGGATTTCAAGGATGTCATCTATGCTTAGAGCCAACTATAAACAGTACAATATTTTTTAACAACGTTATTAAATCAGGCAAAATGGCCGATTTTTTTATCGCAATGACAAAATCTAATATTTTTGAGTGCAGATATATTGTGTATAATATACATGAATAAGAGAAAAATTTAAACGGAAGCGAGTGAATTTAGCGATGGCTGAACGAACGAAGGGATTAGCGCACTCGAGAAAAATTCGTAATGCTGTGTGTGGATGGGGATTTATTGCGCCGTTGTTCCTATTCTTTCTTGTTTTCACCGCTATTCCGGTCCTTGTAACCCTGGGATACCTTTGTTTCACGAAGTATAATATCATGGCGAGTCCGTCTTGGATTGGATTAGACAATTTTCGAAGAATGTTGAAGGATCCATCGATCCCAAAGATTGCTTGGAACGTTCTTCGGTTGCCGCTGTATTTGGTTCCAGCGCATGTGATTTTCAGCTTGCTGATGGCCTACGGCGTGTATCGCATTCCGAACAAACTTTTTAAAGGGATTTGTCGCACAGCCATTTATTTTCCGGCAATTACGACGACAGCATCTGTTGCGATTGCTTGGGGATATATCTTTAATAAAGACTTTGGGTTGCTGAATTGGGCACTGCGAACGATTGGCCTGATTTCACAAAACATTCCATGGACGACTTCTTCGCGTTACGCCATGCCGGCAATTGTGATTTTCAGTATTTGGAAATTTACGGGCCTGCATTTCATTTATTATCTTATTGGCTTGGAGAACGTATCAACCGGATATTATGAAGCTGCACGAATAGATGGCGCGAATGAATGGCAGATTTTTACCCGCGTGACTATTCCGTTGCTTACTCCTTCCATTTTTTATGTGCTTCTGACCACGCTCATTGGTACAATGCAGGCATTTGACGAGCCTTTCTTTGTGACGGGCGGAGGCCCTGGCGACAATACTCGTACGGTAGCACTGTTTATTTATGAAAAAGCTTTCCAATCGTATGATATGGGCTATGCTTCGGCGGTAGCGGCATTATTGTTTATTGTGATTTTTGCCATGACAGCTTTTCAAATGAAAGTGCAGAATCGTTGGGTCGTTTACGACTGCGAATAAAGGGGGGCGAAGTGATGAATCATGCAAAATTGAAAAAGATAGTGTTCCGCTGTCTCCATTATTTGTTAATGGGTACGATCTCTGTCATGATGCTTCTTCCATTTAGTTGGATGTTAGCTACGTCAATGCGAAAGGCCAGCAATTCTTTTACGCTGCCCCCCGCCATTTTTCCGACCATATGGAATGGAGAAAATTATCGCAGAGTGTTTGAAGAACTAAAAATCTGCAAATACATGGCCAACAGCCTGATCGTTACGCTGGGCTCCCTGGTTATCATGGTGCTGTTTACAAGCATGGCGGCTTATGCGTTCTCGAGAATTGAGTTCAAAGGAAGAAACGTGCTTTTCCCGGTTTTACTGGCGGGGTTGATGATTCCCAGTCAATCCATTGCAATTCCTGTGTTTCTAATCATCCGTCAGATGAAACTGATTGATAATTTGTTTTCTTTGATCTTGACGCTGGTGTATTACCCGTTGGGGCTGTTTATGCTTCGACAGGCGATGATGTCTATTCCAAAGAGCTATGACGAAGCTGCTTATTGCGATGGTGCAGGACATATTGCTATTTATGCGCGCATCATTCTGCCAATGACGAAATCTACGATTATGATGATGGTGGTTATGCATTTTATCCGCGCTTGGAACGATTTCTTTAACCCGCTGTTGTTTATTAATTCTAATGCTAAAATGACGGTGCCTCTGGGTATTCGGATGCTGAATACCAGCAATGGAAAAAGCAACATGCCGCTGATGATGGCTGCCGTCATGGTTTCGCTAATTGTGCCTCTTCTTGTCTATATTTTCGGGCAGAAATATCTGACGCAGGGTACAATGCTTACAGGACTGAAAAGCTGATGTCCTGCCGAACATGAAAACAAATTGTGAATGCCGGCCGGATTCGCGATTTGTAAATAAATCAAATTGGAGGTTGTCCTAATGAACAGAAAAATGCTCTCTTTACTGCTTGTTTTGGTACTGACGCTTGGCGCGTTTGGCACAACGGCTTTTGCGGCAGACAAAAAAGTGCTGAAGGTTGCGATGTCTTCTGGTGATCTGCCTGTCGACGGCACGGCGACGATTGAGAAGATGTTCGCCAAATTTGAAGAAGAGAACGACTGCGATGTGGAACTGGTTGTGATCGCACATGACGGCTGGTCGGACTATCTGACCAAGCTGCAGACGATGATGGTTTCCGGTAATGCGCCGGATGTATTCCAGAACCCGCATGAGGGGGGACGCATGGCCAATGCCTTGGGTATCGTTGCCCCGCTGGATGAGTACATTGAAATGCACCCTGAAAAATGGGAAGCATTCAAAGAGCGCTGCCCGGAATGGCTGCTTAACGCGCGGCTGGTGGACGGAAAGATTTATGGGCTTGCGGATTGCTTCCAGCGCACAGTAATGTGGTTTAATAAAGACCGTCTTGCCGAAGCGGGGCTTGAGGTTCCGGCAGCGGATTGGACGTGGGAAGAATTTGAACACTATCTGGAAGTGCTGTCCCAGCCGAAGGAAGATGGAACCAAGCAGTATGCTATTGCTATTCCGGATTATTACTTCGTTTATAACCAGTGGCTGTATTCTTTCGGAACGGGCTTCCTGAACGACGAGTATAACGAAGTGACTTTCGACAGCAAAGAATCCATTGAATTGATGCAGTTCCTTGCCGACTGCGTTGCCAAGGGCTATGCGCCGGTTCCGGACAAGAATTACGATTATCTGCAGCAGCTGATTGACGGCTATGTTGCAATGACGAACGCCGGTCGTTGGATGCTTAAATACTGCAGCTCCAATGATTTTTACAACGTGGCGGCAGTCGAGATTCCGCACAAGTATTCCGGTCGTCAGGAGTATGCTATTGGTAGCTTTGAGGTGATCAGTAGCACGTCGAATTATGAGCTTGCTTCTGCGTTTGCGTTTTATACGGTGACTGACGATTGGGAGTACGGCTGGGTAAACGATACGGCGAATATTGCGTCTATTACTGGAATCGAAACGACGGATGAGCTTTCCAAACGCGGTTATGTCGGCCAAGAATTGTTTGACCTGACCAATATGCCGGCAGAATCCTACCCGATGCAGAGTCCGGTGGCATTCACTGAAATCAGCAATATTTTTGATCGTTGCTTCTCTTCTGTCATGTCCGGTGAAGTCAGCGCGGAAGAGGCCTGCAAGGCGGCTGCGGAAGAAATGCGCGCGGCTATCGCCCAGTAAAAGGAATACAAATCTACTTGCCGCCGGTGTAGCCGTTGCCGTGTCTGCGCCGGCGGCATTTCAATCAGCAATGGAGGAAAATATGGAACGCATTAAAGTGATCCTGGACACCGATATCGGTACGGATATCGACGATGCGCTGGCGCTGGCATATCTGCTCAATCAGCCGCGCTGCGAGCTTGTTGGAGTTACAACACTTACGGGCCAGGCAGAGATCCGCGCACAGATGGTCAGTGCGATGCTGCATGCTGCAGGACGAACAGATATTCCGATTCATATTGGGGCAAAGGATTGCATCATCATTGAACAGAAGGAACGCTATGCTCCGCAGTCAGCAATGCTTGAGAAATGGCCGCATGATACAGAATTTCCAACGGATGCCATTGCATGGATGCGCGAGATGATTCGAAAATATCCTGGCGAAATTGTGCTGCTTGGAATTTCGCCAATGAGCAATATTGCGCGTCTGTTCCTAAGCGATCCGGAGATTGCTTCGCTTTTGCGCGGCATGTATCTGATGTGTGGAAAATTTTCTGAGTGGGACTTTCGACCGTGGAGTCATGCACATGTAACTGAGAAAGAAGAGCGCAACAGCGCCTTTGAACCAGCGGAAACCAGTGGCTTTATGGCGGGAGGGGCGCTGGAAATGAACGCGCTGATCGATCCGTATGCCACTGCGATCGTATATCAGCATGCTGTGCCGGTGCATCGCTCTATCGGCGTAGACATGACGCACCGTGTGACGCTTTCGGCAAATGAATTCCGACGCCGTTGCGAAATGCATCCGATTTTTCGGCCGATACTGGATATGGCAGGCGTGTGGTTTGAGTGCAGCGATCATGTAACGTTCCATGATCCTTTGGCAACGGTGTGCATATTTGAAGATGATGTTTGCAAATTTGCCAAAGGCAATGTATCCGTAGATGTGGATAGCAGAATGCTCAAGGGGTATACGCACTTTCAACAAGACGAGAATGGACGTTGCGAGGTGGCGGTTGATGTGAACCCAAAACGCTTTTTTGACGCATTCTATTCAGTGTTCTGATCTCAGTGAAAAAAGGTTGCAATTATGGAAGGATTGTTATAATATTATTCTGGCGACAGCAGAAAATGCGGGTCAAGGCGGAGCAGAAAGCTGCAAAAATCGGCTGCAAAATCCCGCATGCCAGAAGGAAAAGGGTAGCCTGCGGATGTTCGCCGCAGGCTTTTATGCTTTTCATGAAGCATATGCATGAGGAGATAAATTAGTTGAAACAAATTTGGAAATGGCTTTGCGGCCGCGCAACACAGACATTGAAAATTTATATTCTTATACCGCTGATTTTGGTTGTAGTAAGTATCACTGCCCTGGAGAGTTATTATATAACAGAGAAAGTTACAGAGATTGTGCGCCAGCGCGTGTTGGAGACGCAAGGAAAAAGCAATGAGCAGGTGCTTTGCGGGATTGATCGATATTTTCAGGACATTGCCGATATTGCGCGAATGCCGGGCAACAGCATGGAGATTTTGCCGATTTTGCGAAAATACCCGGAAGATGTGACGGCCGTACAGATTTTGGCCGATCAGTATACTGCGCAGATGTTTATGTTCCGTGAAATTATGATTCGCAATAATGACTTTGAATCAGTTCTGATTTATCATGAGCGGCAGGATAAGTTTTACGCATTGAGCACAGCCTATTTGATCCAGCGAGACCGTCAGTATGATTTCTCCATTGCACGTCAGGACTATCAAGAGCACTTTCAAAAAGCGCAGAGAAAGGGAACGACGAGCTACATATCAGGTGTGCGCCCAAGCGCTATGTTGATTGCGCCGGCCAGCGATTATGTGATCACGTACATTCAGGAAATCCTAATTCCAGCGTCGATTCAGCGCATGCCTTTAGGCGCTTTTTTTATCAATATTGACGTCGGTACGTTCAAAAAAATATACGAGAGGTATTCTGCTGATCTGCAGAGCGATTATTACATTATTGACCGTGATGGAAGAATTGTTGCATGTTCAGATAATGGGCGGTGTGCGCAGCCGATTGCGCAATATATCTATTCTCTGAAACTGAACACACAGGAAGAGCAGAGTTGTATGTGTGATGATGTGGTCTATACAGCTTCGCGGGTATCAGAAATATGTGGCTGGCGGGTTGTGAAAGCGGCGAAAAAAAGCACGGTGTTTGCTTATGAACGCGATATTCTCAAGTTTATTCTGCTCGGCACAATCATTTTGCTGTTATTGGAATCCGGAGTGATTTATTTTCTGGTTTCGCGATTTACGCAACCGATTACGTCAATTAAAATCCGTCTCAAGCAGATTATGGAAGGAGATATGAGCATACGCTTCGATGAAGGCGATCAGCATCCTGTGGCAGAAATTCGCGATATGAACATAATGCTGCAGGAAATGCTGGATAAGATTAATTGCCTGATTCGTCAGATCTATGCCGAGGAGGATGAGAAGCGCAAACTGGAAATGAGCGTATTGCAAAGCCAGATCACACCGCATTTTATTTATAATACTATCAGTCGTATCCAATGGATGGCAACCATGCAGCAGGCTAATCAGGTTGCCAGTCTGCTTGGATCGTTCTCGGGAATTCTTTCCTACTGCAGTAGAAATACGGATTATTACGTATCGTTGGCGGATGAAATTCGCTTTATTCAAGAATATATTAGAATTATGCAATTGCGTCTGTTAGGAGAGGTGGAAGTACAATATGATGTTCCATCCGAATTGATGGACGCGCGTGTGCTGCGTCTGATTTTGCAGCCGATCGTAGAAAATGTCTTTTTACACGCATTTGAAGATGATGGGACAAAAAAGTTCCAATTGATGATTCGATGCATAGGAAGCGGAAATACCTTGTTGCTGCGTGTGTCGGATAACGGAAAGGGAATCCGCCAAGAGGTATTGCAAACATTGCTGGAAGAAAGAGAACCGCATACGAAGGATTCTATTGCGCTTAATAATATTCAAAAGCGGATCCATAGTCATTATGGTGCGGGTTTTGGCTTGACAGTAGAAAGTGCAGAAGAAATGGGCACTGTGGTAACCGTGAGTTTGCCGTTGCAGCATATCATTCCACATGGGGGACAGGAAAAATGAACGATGCTCTCAAATTAAAGGTACTGGTCGTTGAAGATGAATTACTGGTTCGCGTGGGAATAAAATCGAGCATTGATTGGGAAGAGAATAATTTAATGCTTGTCGGTGAAGCGGCAAACGGGCAGGAAGCGGTTCCGCTGCTGCGCACCTGCCGCCCGGATATTGTGCTGCTGGATATTCGGTTGCCGGATATTTCTGGGCTGGACTTATTGCGAATGATTCGCATGGAACTGCCGCAGGCAAAAACGATTATCATCAGCGGGCTGGACGATTTTGAAACCACGCGCGAGGCGTTTCGGCTGGGAGCGTATGAGTACTTTCATAAACCGCGCATTCAGTCGGGCGACTTGTTAAAACTGCTGCAAAATATTCGAGATCGGGCGCTGCAAGAAATGAAATCGACTGGGGTATCGAAAAATGGAAGCCGACGGCAGGCGCTGCAATATGACGTGTTGAGCGACGAAATCTCTGACGAAGTGTTGCGGCAGCTGACGCAGGAAATGTCCATGCGTGCATATTTGATAATGGCGGTTTCATTGCGTGGACTTTATGAAAAACAGCATCGGCAGTCCGGCTTTAGCCGGGAAATTGCTTTACACTCTGCCGAAAACCTGATTACCGAAATGACCTCAAAAAGATCTGACGTGCGCTTTTTGTCGGTTGCACCGAACGAGTACTTTCTACTATGCTGTTCAGATAAGGTGGAGAGCGGACTGAACGAGAACGCGAAGAATTTGTTTGAAACGCTTTCTGGTATGTTGCAGCGATTTATCGACGTTTCATTACAGGGGGGAGCTAGCGCGATACATTATCGGTGTGAAGAATTAAATGCGGCGGTGCAGGAAGCACGGAATATGCATGACCGCTGTTTTGCGGATGGGGAGTCATTTCATTTTTTTGATAGTATTGGTGTGAAAAATAGGGGACAGGCTGAAATATCTGATATGATGAGATATTTGATGGATACGATTCGAAATAGAATGATCGAAGAGCATCTGCTGTGTATGAAACGACTTCTTGCGAAAATGCGAGACGATGGCGTGCCCAATCGAAGAACATTGCTGCGGAATGCGCAGACGTTTATTTCTCTTTTGGATTCGAATTCTAAAGTCCATGAAAAGGACGCTGATCGATTGCTTTTATGCGAAACATCGGAGCAGTTTCTTACATATTATCATGAAATTCTGAAAGAAATACCGATGGACGATGCAATAGAACAACGGGAGGGAAAGGTAGAACAGCTAAAAACCTATCTTAAAGCGCATTATGCCGAGGAAATCTCGCTGCAAGGTCTATCGAAAGAGTTTCATCTTTCTAAATCCTATATCAGCCGCGCATTTAAAGCAGAAACAGGAACAAATCTGTTTAGCTGGCTGAATGAGTTTCGAATTGAAAAGAGCTGCTGTCTGCTGCAGGAAACAAAACTGAAGATATATGAAATTGCGGAGGTTACGGGATTTGGAAGCACTGTAAGTTTTAATTATGCTTTTAATCGGGTTATGGGAATTTCACCTTCGCAGTATAAAGAAAAAATTGCAAGGGAAAAGACGGATGAACTGTCCCCCATTTGTTAGACAGTGTGATATAATGTCTAACGAATGGGGTGTTTAACTATGCCAAAAGGAGTACCGGATCAGCGGTACACGCCGGAATTCAAAAAATGGTTATCACTGCAAAAGTTTGAGGAGTAGGTTAATCCGGCTGAACGAAAACGTTTTTGTGGCAAAGATGAGTGGAATGGTGAGAACAAAAAAAGCAGTCTACAACTGCCAATATGGGTGGCCTCAGAGCCTCGGAATGGGTGATATCATTGGTGTTTTCCCTTCATGTTGATTTTTCACGTCATTTTACCAGGTTACGCTATACCCCTAAAAGGGTTATTTTGTGTTGTTTTTTGTTGCTTTCTGTTGTAGATATTGGTTGATTATTCTACCGCATAACGCATGATTTTGGACTGTTTCTGTGCCCCGGGCAGTTCAAGTCCTGTTTCCCGCACCACGGAAACCCTTGCATTCATTGTCATGAGGAACTAATCATCCCACCTCAACACAACAAGTCGGCAACCGTAGTGCTTAACCTATTTCACACTAAACGACTACACTTAAAGGAGGAAATGATGATGAAGTCCCTATATGAAGAACTTGGCGGCACCTACACCCTTGGTGATGATGGCATGCTGTATCCAGATTTAGCAATCGGTGACAAAGACTCGCGCCCCATTGGAAAATGGGGCAGGATGCACATGAAATACCTAGCGGCAGAACATCCTGGGCTGTATGAGCGGCTCATCCTGAAAGGAACACTTAACAGGCATCTGGCTGATGCGAATGAAAGAGCGATAAGGACGCTGGAAAGGCTGATTGTGCAAATGGCGGCCCAGGAAGGCATCACGGAGAGCTTGAAGAAAGCACAGTCACTTGAATGGGTCAGCAGAATGAATAGCATCCGCAGCAGAGCAGAAGAGATCATCCTTCATGAGGTCATACTAACTCT
>ENA-UOIY01001643-UOIY01001643.1-human-gut-metagenome-genome-assembly--contig:-P114-NODE-1643-length-21720-cov-113.129195_pt1 | contig 21720 bp, 28 predicted proteins | sample MGYA00242335_ERZ723882 | MGnify/ENA metagenome assembly ERZ723882
CAGCTTGTCCGTCATGTAGGACAGCAGATTCAGAAGGATCGTGCTGCGGACGTTGACTGCGACCTCATTCAGCCCCTTTACACCGAACACAAGGAATCTGGTCGAGGTCAAATTGCTGTGACCATTGAAGAACTTCGCGTCAGCTCCCTTGCACATGGAGTACAAGCCCAACAGCACCTGCTGGAGCATCTCCTTTGTATAGAGCTGCGGCTTCTGCTCGTCAAAATTCAGGTATTCGATTTCGATGTAGTCATAGAGTTCAGAAAGGATCGGATAATCCTCTGATTTCATCAGGCTGAAATCTGTTTCTTCTGTAATGCCCCATTCGGTATAGAGACGCATCAAAAGAATCTCGATGGTGTCGATCTGCGCCGTTGTGAAATCCTTATAGCAGCGCAGTACGTCTTTCAAAAACGAAATGTGCTGTGCCAGCCGCGTGGACTGGCGGAAGGCGCTCGGTGCATCCACATCATACGGATCAGCGTCGGTATCCCAGCAGCGCGGTTCCAGCAGATTGATCTTATACGTTCCTTCGATGATGTCTGCAAAGCACCCACCGACTGCACGGCACATCTCCCACTGCTCGTGCTCCACGTCCAGCGTGATGATCGACTTTCCTGCTTCGAGAAAGTTCAAAAGCAATAATTTCATCAAGAAACTTTTGCCCTGCCCAGTATTGCCGAGAATGAGAATATTGGCAGAAGTTTTATCTTCATCACGCTGGTCAAAATCGACCACGATGTTGCTGCCGCATTTATCCTTGCCGATATAAAAGCCCTTTCGGTCTGTCTTGCCGGAGTAGTTGAACGGGAACAGATTCGCCACAGAACCGGCAGGCAGCACCCGTTCATATTCCGTTCCGAACGCATTATAGCCGCACGGACTCACGCAGCAGAAGCCCTGCTGCTGGCGCAGCTTCAGCTTGTCCACATTGAGCTTTGCCCGTGTCAGCTCTACCGTGACCTGATTCTGCAAGATTTCGAATTCCGTCTGATCCGATGCGATCAGCTCCATATAGACCGCGCAGTGCATCAGGGATTCCTTGTTGCGGTGCATGGAGCCGACGAGCGTTTTGACATCCTGCAAATTACTCTCGGCCTCGACCGCCTGCTGGATGTTCTGCGTGCTGTTCCGCTTCATGCGGTTGCGGATCTCGGCGTTGTGGACGATCCGGCTTTCCTCCAGCGGCGTAACAATGCGCGTATAAACGTGCAGCGTTACGCCGTGCATCTCACCTAAGTGGCGCAGGATGGCCTGATCGTCCGTGGCGGTCGGATATTCCCGCAGTGCCCAGACGCACCGGATGCTGTTGCCGCAGAAATAGCGGTCAAATTCAAATTTGACCAGCGATGGCGCGATCATATCCAGAAACGATTTCAGTTTTTCCGCTTCCGGATCGGCGCGCTGTTTTTTCTTAAAAAGCGCCATGTTCATCCCTCCAGAAACCGCTGACCGTCGTAGTCCTCCATCCGCTCCGAGGTCGTGTTTTCTTCAAAATAGAGCGCAAGAATGCGCTTGAGATCCTCGCGCCCTGCTCTGCGGACAGGCAGGCCGCTCTTGTGCAGGGATTCCTCGATGGTGGAGAGAAGCGAATAGACGGTTTCGCGTTTTTCATTCTTTAGCCGCACAACCAGATAGAACTCTCGCGCCAGCTTCATTTCCACCTGCATCTCGTCCAGATGCTGTCGGTCCTGTTCCAACAGGCGCCGGATCTCCGGATTCGTTTCCTGCTGGAGCCGGTCATGGTAGAACGCACGGTTCTGCGTAAAAGATTCTCTGGAATTGAGCGCCAGCAGCTCGATGTTTGCCTGTGTACTCAGTACATTTTTCAGGGCCTCGATTCTGGCATAGATCGCGTTCGCAGGCAGAACACCGAGGTTGGATGGGCGGACAATGTAGAATACAAGATCGCCTGTATCGGTGGAAATGCAGTAGTCCGTAATCTTCTGGATTCCCATGAGCTGCTGGGTGGACTGCCGCCGTTTATCTTTCTTCTGCTTTTTCATGTTGGATCCTCCCACTCGAAAATTTGCTGCTCTGTGATGTAAAAACTCACCACGAACGAGAGAAAATCCAGCACACTGAGCCCGTCTAGATGGATGGACAAAAACGCATACGCCGCCACCAGCACCATTGGCAAAAACAGCCCAAGCTGCGTCAGCGCAAGAACTGCAATGAGCAGTCCAATGCCGATGACGGCCAAGTCCCGTAGCTGCCAGAGCCAGAGCGTGGCTTTGGCATTCAGGTTATCGGGGTAAATGTAAATACGATCACCTCCAAAATGCAAAAAAGCGCCGCCGCAGAAATCTCTGCGGCGGCGCTGGGTGGTTATTCTTCTGTTTGCGGCTGCGCCGCGTTTAGCTCCTGCACACGCGCCAGAGCGACGAAATGGGTGGCATAGCTCCGCTCGATCTCCGGGCTGCCGCTTTTACTGAATTGCAGCGGAATGACCGGCTTGTGGCCGGTCCCGTTTTTCTTGCGAACGCCCCAGCGCTTGTAATAGCAAAAGGATGGCTTCAGATCATGTGCCTGCGCATACACGCGCATCTGGTGCAGCACGAAGAACAGCCGTTTCAGGTTGGCATTGCACACGGCTTCGAGATACCGCACTCGTCCAAACCGCCAATCCTCATATTTCTGCTTCGGCAGGATGCCCGTGTCGATGAGCACATCCACCGGCGCGGCATATCCGCGCACTTGAAGTTGATGGTACATGGAGCTATGGATCTTGCCGATCAACTCTTTCTCATTCATGCACTGCACCTCCCGTCTGTAATTTTAACTATACCACAGCGAGTCTGCAAATGCAAAAGCAGAAGCCGCAGGCGATACCTGCGGCTTCCGGCTGCGCGGTTATTCTTCTTCGGCATCCGTATCCGGTTCGTCGGGTTCTTCTGTCTCCGAGCTGCCTTCGCTGTCTGCCTGTGCTGCGGTGTCTTCCGCGTCCTGCTCCAGCGCATCCTCGATCAGTCCGATGATGAACTGCTTCTGTTTGAGGTTGTTTTTCTTGAGGTATGCCTTCAGCCGCTCGAAGAGTTCTTCCGGGAGCTGGATCGCCATCGTTCTCATATCGCCTGTCATTTTTGTTCCTTCTTTCATTTTGTAATAATCTGTGATAAGCTGTTCTACGAATTCGCTGAGTGTCTTGCCGGATCGTTCCTGCTCCTGCCGCACACGCGCATGGAGGTCTGCTGGGATCATTGCGCAGAGGTTTTTCTTGTCTGCCATTGGGCTTCGTCCTTTCCTTTTTGATTTGCAAAGCAAGCATACTGTAAGCGCAGAAACAAAGCTATTCACAATAAGCAACAAGAAAAGTGTGTAAAATGAAGCATATTACAAGCCAAAAATCTGCGCTCATTTTCCTAAAACTTCTGCGATACCCGCCATGATATACTCTGCACAGGGCAGTGCGATGGCATTTCCGAGCGCAGTATAGCGGTTCGTGCTGCAAATTTCTCTGCCGTCTGCTCCATATTTTGTCCACCCCTCCGGCAGTCCCATGAGACGCTCACATTCTGTTTCTGTTAGAAAGCGAATGCAGCCGCTACTTGGATCATCCTCATACCAAAAGGCAAAAGGATATAGTTCGGATGCTAGAAGAGTGGGAAACGGATCTGTCCGCTTTCCAAAGCTTCGGAGAAACATCCGCTGATCGTGGTGCTTGGCGCCACCGCGCATTCGCAGTCCGGAAAAGGGTTGGACGATGGGTATACGCCGCCCTGCTTCAATAAAATCTCCTCGATCGGCTTCGGCGGCGGACACCCCGCCAGCACTGCACAGATTAAAATTCTGGAACAGTGGGCGGGACTTAAATAATATTTCTCCGGCACGTTGGCCTGTAAAATCTGCCACGAGAAAGATTCTTTGCCTGCGTGCAATTCTGGGGTTTGCCCAATATTGGGCGTCCAGGATGCGCCAAGCGAGATCACATCGTCTCCCTCGCACCATTCCGGCATCTGCCCACTGTCCAGAAGCAGGCATTGGAATTTCGGCGCCCGTGAACGCTCGCAGTACGGAGAGATAATCCAACCGGTTTCCTGATAGCCGAGCTCCGACGACGTTTTCCCAAACAGCGATTGCTGGAAAGCGATTTCCACTGGCATTCCTCATTTCATCAATAATTCGAATTTCCTGATAAAACAGGCTTGATTTTACGCCTTGAATGCCGGATTTGTCGCCAATTTGCGAGAAATTTTGACAGGGTGAGCCAAACGTGATCACATCGACCGCTGGAATTTTGCTGCCGGATAACTCTGTAATGTCCCCCAAATGAACCATTTCAGGAAAATGGCGTTTTGTAATGGAGATTGCATCCGGCACGATTTCACTTGCCCATACCGGTACAATTCCATGTCGGCTTGCAGCCAGAGGGAATACACCAATGCCGTCAAAGAGGCTGCCCATTGTCAGCTCCGGCATTACATTCCTCCGAGCTGCGGTTCCTCGCTGTACTGCCGCAGCTCGTCCAGAGACGCAGCCATGAAGTCATGCACCCGCATAGCTCCGCCGAGGAAGTTGGGCGAAGTGTCTTCTGTCAGATCTATTCTGTCCGCGCCGCCGAAGTCAATGGGTTCCTTTGTAAGCACGGTACCGCCATGATTGACCACTACGAGCGGAGCAATGTAGCAGAAGTTGCCCGTATCGCAGCTTTCATAGAGGTCATACGCACAAAGGCCCTCCGGCACAGCCGCACGAGGGATTCTGCCGTTTGAAAAGAGCGCAGGACGATCCAGCACCTCGATCATGTCTAAGTCTTCATCTAAAAAGTTTGTGTTCATGCTCTCACCTCCGTCATGCCGCTGCCGCCTTTGCGACGGTTTTTGTAATGTTGATCGCCGTCTGCGCCGTGTAAACCGCGCTGGACAGGTTTGCTCTGGTTGAGGTGTCCAGACCGAATGCACCCGCGATGCGCGGAATTTCTCCGGCTGAGAGCATCAGCCCCAAGCCGAGCAGCGCGTGTTCATTGAACAGCGACAGTCCCGCAATGAGGATCGTGGCCTGCAAAAAAGCCGTGAGGCAAAGCCCCACGACCTGTTTGCACCACTGATAGAACCCGTCCAGATATCCGCGCGGCACAGAAAACATATACAGACTCCCGACTGCGATCTGGATGAGCAGGATTCCTCCGCGCTTCAAATTCGCAAAGAAAACTTTAATGACCGCATACGCCATGAGGATGATGCAGAACAGCACCATGATCGGGCTGGTAACCGAACCGAAGCCGCCGACGTGCGTCGTAGCAAAATCTACGAAGTTTTCAACGGTCAGCTCGTCAATGATATTTCCGGCGACCGTGCCGAAGCTCGCGCCCGCGCCGCTGATGGCATAGCCAAAGTTCGCCTGTAAAGACACACAAAGCTCATAGAGCTTCACCGGCACGACGGAAAACAAACTGACCGCCATAAATCCCTTGATGAGATTCATGGCTGTTCCTTTGATGTCGGCCCTGCCGGACGAGTATTCCAGCCCGCATTCCGCGCAGGCGACCACGAAGCCGACCGCATACAAAATCCAAGCAAGATACGAGAAAAACAGGACGATGCTCTGCACCCAGCTCATTTCAAACATCTCGGCTCCCATGTTGCCCATCTCTGCAAAGAAGTTTGCAAGGAAGCCGATGATCTGCTTGTAGACCCAGTCCATGATCTGCTCCAAAATCGTGTCGGCTACAAAGTCCCAGATAAACAAGCCGCGTCACCTGCCTTTCCTTTCTGAATTGATCACAGCCCGACGATGCCCCAGATGTAGGTCGGCGCGGTCAGCGTAAAGACCAGGCACGCGAAGAGAATGGCGGGAGCGGTCCATTCGAACTGTCCGGATTTCCGATAGTCAAAATATGCGGTACCGAGTTTTACGAAGAAAGCAATGGCTAAAACCATATCAATTACCGGAAAAACCACGTTATCCACAACCGTTTTGATCTGTTCGGACGCCGTGGTCCAGGTGCTTTCGACAGCGGACGCTACATCGCCGCTGCCGGCCGCCGACGCGACCGTCGCAAACAGCAGGCAGAGCAGTGCGCAGAAAACGAGCAGCTTTCCGCGCTTCAAAATCTTCATCATAAATTATTCCCCCTTCCATTCCAGTACGAACACGACGGACAGCACATCCTGCTCTGTCACGGGCTGAGAAACGGCACTGACAACTGCATCGTAGGCAAGCGGCAGTTTTCCGTTTTCTGCAATCGTCCAAGGCGCAGTCAAAGAGAATGTTTCTGCATCACCAGTTTTACTGGTCTGCGCGTCATTGATCTTAAAACCGAGAAGCTGGGCGTCAACCTTTTCATGTGCCATATCCGTTGCGTAAGGCACGATCTGCCAGCCGTTTTTGGTCGAGATGCTGACAGAGGACACGACAACCTCGCCAGTAGAGCCGTTGATGATCTCTGCCGTGCCAACGTGAACTTCTCCGCCCTCATCAACGACGAGAGGCAGGGTAACCGGCACGGTCACGGAGAATACTTCGGTGATCTCCCAATGCGCATAGTAGGTGCTGTCAGCATCCGTCTTGTAGATGCTGTTGGCATCGACCTGCGTGCCGCCAGTAGGCGATGTGAACCAGCCGAGGAATTCGGCATTCTTGCGCGTCGGCTCAGTCGGCAACGTCAGCTTTTCCCCATAGGTCTGCTTCGTTTCCTCTGTCGTGCCATTGCCAAGATCCCACGTCAGCGTATAGCTGTTGGCAGTAAACTGCGCATAGAAGGTCTTGGCTGCCGTAATGGTCAAAGTGTTGTACAGACTGCCGCCGGAAGCGGACGTGTACCAGCCCTTGAAAGCGTGACCGGTCTTGACCGGCGTACTTGTCGGGGTGGTCGCTGTGGTATTCGGCTTGCCCGTCGTGGTGATGCTGGCCTTGCCGTCAATGGTGCCGCCGTTGCTGCCTGCGTCCCAAGTGACGGTCAGGCTGACCGTCGCGCCGCAGTCGTCACACTTCCCGTCACCGTTTGCGTCGGTGTGGTCTGCATATTCTTCGCCGGAATCGCCGCAAGCGAAGCAGGTTTTCGTGCGCTTGTGCTGCGTATCGTCCGCTTTTGACCATGCCCCATAAGAATAACTATGGTCCGCGTAATCATAGGTCGATGCGCTGCAGGACGTGCAGGTTTTTGCACGGCGGTGCTGTGTATCACTGTACTTGCTCCATGCGCCAGTGGAATAGCTATGATTTCCGTATTCAGTTGTGGAGTACCCACAAGTGCGGCAGGATGCTGTTCGGCTGTGCTGACTGGAGGAAGAATTGCTCCAGGAGCCATAACTCATGCTGTGCGAAGCGTAGTCATAGTCTGTCGCGCCGCAGTTCCGACAGGAACCAGTGCGCCGGTGCTGACTGGACGAATACTGCTCCCACGAACCATAGCTGTAGCTGTGGCCGCTTGCATAGATGGTTTCGCTCTTGGTCTGACCGCAGGCGCAGGAATACGACCGGTAACCGTTGCTGGTACAGGTGGCAGCCTGCTCATTCTGAAGAATCCATGTATGGCTGCCGCAGTCCGGACAAGTACCGGAACCGTAGGCACCCGCACCGTGGCTCTTATAGGTGTAAGTGCCAAGGTACTGGACATAGTGGCAGGCGTAACACTCGTTATAGTTTGCATGACCGCGCGAAGAATGTGCAACTTCAACGTATGTGCCCTGGAACGAATACTTTCCGCATGAAGGGCAGTTGCCGATGATGGAGCCGGTGGACTGAACAGAAACACCCGGCGCTTTCTTGATACCATCGGTCGGAGCGGAGCCAGCATCCGCATTCTGATATGCACCATAGAGGTCATAAAAATAGCGCTCGCTGCGGTTGGAAGCCGCCCAATCATAGGTGTAGAACGGCACCGTTGCTTCCGGGTAGCCAATGATGTAGGCGATATAGAGCGTGTCGCCGGAATCGGCTTCGCGCCAGAACGCATCCTCGCCGATGCTGTTCAAAACCGTTTCGCCGTAGTACATGGTCAGTGTAGAGAGTTTCGGGCAGTTATAGAACGCATGGCGGCCAATGACCGGGGCCAGCGGCAATTCGGCGGTAGTCAGATTCGAGCACCCCTCAAACCAATATGCCAGATCTGAGATTGTCAAGGTGCTCATATCGTCGTACCAGACTTCCGTGATTTGTTCCCGATATTCCCCCCACGGCTGGTCGCCTGCGCTTTGGAATACGGGCGCCTCACCAGAACCGGAAATGGTCAGCCAGCCGTGAGAATCGATTTCCCACTTGATTTTGCTGTCAGGAATCGTACCACTGGCGACAGAATCGTCAGCCGCAAACGCCGAAATGCTCAGGGAGAGCATCATGCAGAGGACAAGCAAAAGTGCTGTGATTTTTCTGAATTTCATAGCTTAACCCTCCATGACGGCGGCAATCGTAAACACGACGGTTGCTGCGGCAACGTTGGTGACGGCCTCGCTTGCGGACACCTTTGCCTTGTAGCGGATGGCAAGCGATTTTTCTGCGTCGATTGCCGGAAACGCACCATCCACGAGGGTCAAAGCGCCCGCGCCTTTGGTGGCGCAGCCGTTGATGCTGAGCGCAATGCTGTTTTTACTCGCAGAGAAATCTTCATAGTTGCCGATCTCGAACGTACCGGGTTGAACGTCCACCTTTGTCACACGAATTGCGCCGGTTTTGCCAGTGTTGGTAATCATGGCATTATTGGCTGTCACAACATAGCCATCCACCAGTGAAACCGGCAGCGCAGCGGGAACTGTACACGAAATTGGCGCGACGGTGTTGACCACGGTGAGCGTCACCGGCACACGCGCTTCGGTCATTTCTGCTGCCGATACACCTACGGCCAGTGACAGAATCATTGTCAGTGCTAACAGAAAAGTGATAGCTTTTTTCTTACTCATCACTGCACCTCCTTGGGCCAGAGGTATGCGGTATGCAAAGTCAGCTCTGTGTTCAGCGTGCCGATCTGTTTGCCGTCACGGAACGCGGTGACAGTGACCGTGCAATCCACGTTCCCGAACTCCGGCGCTTCCAACAGCGTCAGCGCGGAAATGCTCTTGCCTGCGGCAAGCTCAAAGGCGTCCGCGATCAGCGTATTGTCCTTATTCCTGCGGATTTCCACTTTATAAGTGTCGCTCTTGCTGTTGTTCACGAACTCCGCTTTTACGCCGGTTTCTCCGACCAGAGCATATAGATGAGCAGGAGCAGTAAGAGCAATCCGGTTGTCCGTGACAATCGCGTTGAGTTGCTTCTGCGCTTCTCGCAATCCGCTGACATCGTAAAAGATGACCTCGGTTTCCTTGTGCTGTTTGGCGCGCTCCGTAATGCGAACTTTGATCGTGTCAATCACAGCGAGGGTAGAATCTCTGTCATAAATGACTTTGACCGCATCGTCCACGCGCGCAACCACGACTTCCGGCATCTGCGTTCCGTTATTGCAACACACAGCTTTTGTGCCGCCGCCCCAGACAAGCAATCTGCCCTTAACAGTTACGTTGTCGAGCGTGATTTTTCCATCTGCCGCGCCGCAGCCGATGATGAGATCGCCGTCCACGGTCATGTTCTGGAGCGTCACATCGTCGGTGCGAATCAAGGCGCTGCCCTTGATGTCCTTGTCATAACTGCCCTTTACCGTGATATAGCTGCCGATGATATTCGCAAAAATCTGTGCGAACTCGGCGCGGGTGATGTTATCCAGCGGGGCAAGGACTTTGCCGCGGCCGTGGATATAGTCCGCACCGACCATTGCTCGGACGTAGGGCAGCGCCCAGTTGGAAATCTCGCTGCGGTCGGAGAACGCAGACAGATCTGTTTTGGAATACGAATCGTAGTCCAGTTCCAGCGCGCGGGCAACGACCGTCATGGCTTCCTGCCGCGTGATAGGCGAATCTGGTGCCATTGAGGAAGAACTGCGCCCGTTATAAGTACCCATCTGGACGGCGAGCGCAACATCTTTGTAATACCACTTGCTCTTGGATACGTCCTTATACTGCGAAATGTCAGCCGTTTTGTAGCAACCGAACGAGCGGTTGATGATCGCGGCCATTTCCGCGCGGGTCATATCTCCGTTCGGGTCAATAACGGTTGTGCTCTTGCCGTAAAGCAGACCGTTATCCACGGCTGCGGACACGGCTTCGGCATACCATGCGGTACGGTCATAGTCCTTGAAATCTGTTGCTTTGCGGGTAGTCGTGCCTGCCGCCGACGCGCTGACTGCCAGCGATAAGCAGGATACCGCCGCGAGGAATAATGCGAGGATTCGTTTGTGTTTCATTTGAAGTCCTCCGTTTCATAAAGTGAGGGGAACGCTTGCGCGTTCCCCTGTGCGATAGGCGATTGAATCAGACCGCGTCCCATGCGATAATGAAAAGCACGGATGCGATGGCGGCGTTCGTCACGGCCTCGGAAACCGGAGTTACAATAGCATTATAGGAAATGCTGATGCTGTTTGCAGCGGTATCGCCCACACCGGACATGAAGCAGCCCTCGACGGCATCGGTCAGAAGCGTCTGCTTGCTGGCGTTCTTGCCGTCGGTGATCTGCGCAGCGCCATTGCCGAGAGAGATGGAGAAGCCAAACTTATTGCTGTTGACCTTTTCATGCGCAAGGGATGCCTTGTCACCAAACGCGGCCAGCGACCAGCCCTGCGCGGCTTCAATGCTCACGGAATCGACCTTGACAGCGCCGAAAGAATTGTTGACGATCTTTGCATCAGTCGCGGTGGAAACAGTGCCGTCAGTGCCGACGGCAATCGGGAGCACGGTGGGCACGGTAACGCTCATTTTGGTGGCCGCAGGATCGCCGCCGATCGAACCGTCTGCGGTCGAGGACAGGGTGACGGAAGACGTGCCCGTGCCGCCCGATACGTCAACCGTGTTGGCAGCGGATGCAGAAATTGCGAGAGAAGCGATCATGCAGACCGCGAGGATGAGGGAAATGATCTTCTTAGTGTTCTTCATAGTAAAATCTCCTTATAAATAGTTTAAATTGGTTGTTGTGTTGTGAAATCAGTTTTTCACGGTGATGGTGATGATGGCCCCGGCTGTGCCGATGATTTCGCCACTGACTGGGTCGAGATTGTGGAACATGGCTGTGCATTCATAGCTGCCAGCCGGAAGCTCCACGTTAAGGGCAGCACGTTCGATTTTGCTACCCACTGGGATTGCTTTGCTCTGGAAGATCTGTTCGCCGGTGTCGTTGCGGATGAACTCGACCTGCTGGGGATAGTTGTTGATCGACTCGTTTACGATCATGACGTTGCCCTCGGCTTTGCCGTCCTCGAAATAGGGCGCAGTGTTCATCGAAATATTGATCATGCCCTCGGCTACTTTCTCATTCAGTTTCTCCGCAATTTCTTCCGGACTGAGATTGTCCCAGCCGCCCTCGATGGCTGCATCGTCATAAACGATGCCCGTCTTGGAATCGTCCTTGGATGCAGCAGGCTTGCGGATCATGCGGACGGCGGTAAAAATGCCGACCGTGAGTGCAGCGGCGAGACCGACAACGGCGAGGATAACGAGTGTTCTGGACTTCGCGTCCCGTTTTTCAAATTTATGCATAGCTTTTTTCCTTTCTGAATTGGGACGCGGAGCTGCTCTGCGGCTGGTCACGCGCCCGGTATGGTGTGTATTCGATCATGTGGTTGTGCCTCCTTTCAGGAAGGCGAAGTTGCTTGCCCATGAAAAAAGCGCCCCCCTTCAGGGCGGACGCAGACAATGTGTACGATATTTCATTGTTTCCTCCTGCTTTTTATTTCGTCGCTTTTCTGTAAGCGTCGATGACTGCTTCCTTGAGCGCTGTGCGCGCTCCGGACGTGATGGGATGAAAAACATCCGTGTACAGTGTCTTTCCGTTCTTGTTGAATGCTTTCTGCGGCATGAAGATGTTCAGTCCCTGCTTGGACTCGGCAAGCCGGACGCCGTGTACCTTGAACATCCCGTCAAAGGTGACGGTTGCGTAGGCTTTGATCTTCACGCCTGCGTCGGCAATGTGGTCAATGGTGACTTCCATGTTAGAAAAGTCCATATGGTTGATTCCTCCTATAACTGCATTGTCATTTCGTTTTTCTGGGTTTGCGCATATGCTTCATCCAGCGGATAATCCTGCTCGGCATGACCTTCGCTGCGCAAGCTCTCCAACATGCCGAAAAACCGCGTTCCCTGTTCCGTGCTCTGATCCAGTACCCAGCGATCCCGCAGTACCTCCAATGGATTTTCAAATTGCAGCAGATATGCAAGATTTCTGCGTGAAAGATCACTGCCGCTGCACAAAAATTCCGAATAGCAGGTCGCTGTTGCCGCGATTTCATCTGCTGTGCCAATCAGCACGCCGGGGGTTCGGGCATACAAACTTTTCTGATACGCCACCCACCCCTGTTCAATCTTTTCCGAAAGCTGCTCCAAAAGTTCGGATGCGGTCTGCACTCTTTGGCGAACGACACGACCATTCAGAAATTTACCGACATCGATTGTTTCCGCATCCTTGAACGCCAGATCGCCGCGATAGCCGATCTTCAGCTTGGAAAACTCTGCCGCAGCCTGCACCAGCTCCGGAGGGCTGTTCAGTGGGATCTCCTGATTCCAGCGATACCAGTTTCCCTCACGGCGGCACGGTGTCAGCTTCAGGATGATGTGCTTGTCCGGCTCGAACTTCGGATAATGGCAGAGCTGACCGCCGACACCGTAATACGCCTTGCCTTCACAGAGAACCGTCTGCTCCATGTACGCTTTCATCTTCTCAAGGCTTTCACAGAACCAGCATTCCGTATCGCCAAAGCGCCGGATTTTGCCGTCATCCAGAATATCATCCAGCTTCTCCATCTGCGTCAGATGGTAGACTTCGGATGGGATTGGAGCTTTTACATACGCCATTTCGGTCTCCTTGTCATACTTCGTAAACAGTATCGCCCTTGACCAAATGCCGCGCAAGCTGCCGCAGGCATAAGCCACGCTTGCGCAGACGCGCAAGCAACTCTGACGGGATGGTTTGCAGGATGGCTTCTGCATTTTCGTCGCTGCGCGCATAGTCCTCACAGAGCGAGTCACAGCTTCCGCAGGCTTGTTCAAGCGCTGCTAGGAGCGTTTCCTGCGCGCTTTTCAGCATCGTCAGCGTATCAAGCACCGCTGCCGCGCTCATCTGGCGGCTGGTCAGCAGGATACTGCGCCGGCCGGTTGCCATCGCCGACATTGGGGCCATTGCTGCCAAGATGCATTTCTCCGCTGTGTCCGGCGGAACCTCCAATTTCAAACAAAGTTCCTTTTTCGTTCTTTTCATAAAATGCTCACACACCTTTCTTTTCTGCGCAGGCATCATACAGAACATCTCCGCTGGCAAGCGCTTTCCCCAAATTTCGAATGCAAACGCCCTGCTTTCGCAATGTTTCCAGCAGCGCCAGCGGCAAGCGTCGCAGTGCATCGATTTCTTCCTGCTTTGCGGCCCTGCATTCGCAGAGCGCGTCGCATATGCCACATTGTTCTATCAACTTTTGCATATACGCAGCATATGCCTCACTAAGATCCCAGACTGCGAATGCCAGATCCTCCGCTGTCATCTGCGCAGATGAGAGGATGGAAAGGCCGCACCCCGTCCAAAACAGCGTTCGTATTGTATCTGGCAGAAGAAACGTCTGAGCACATTCATCCGGCAGGGTTTCGTGTACAGGCTCTTTCTGTTCCAAGCTCCGGTTTCCTCCTTTTCAAGTTTCGTTCCCGCAGCGAACCGCAGCCGGGTTCATGTACCAGCACCAGATCGCCGTTCTCGATCTCGGCAGGAAACATACTGAACTGCGGCTGGATGTACGGGCGCGGGTCATAGTTCGTGATAATGAGTTCGCCGTAGGTCGCGCCAGCTTTCTGCGAGAGGGGATTGTTTCTGCGGAATGCGAGGATAAAAAAATCGCCGTACAGACTGCGGATAAACGGGCAGTCGTTGTACGACACGACGATATACCCCACGCATTGCGAGAGAATGTGATGCAGCTCTTCGTGCTTTTCCTTCGGAAAGTCGACGGCGTATAAACTCTCGGCATCAAAGTACGGCGGATCGCAGTAGATCAGGCTGTCGGGTCCGTCGCGTTCGCGGATGATGTCCAGACAATCTTTATTCTCAATGATCACATCCTGCAAGCGTTTCGAAGCATCATCAAAAAGGTAAAGAAAATTCGTGAGGTTGTTCGGCCTGACACCGAACGAGCTGGTCGTGCCGCTGAAGCTGCCGCGGCAGACCTTGTAATACGCGGCGGCACGCTGGACATCGAACAGGCGGCTTCGCTCCCGCAGAATTTCCAAAAGTTCTTCCCGTTCTTCGCCGGAGAAGCATTCCATCACGGCATTTCGCTCGTCTGCAATGCGCTGCCGCAAAAGCTCCTTGTGCTTCATGAACTCTTTTAGAAGGTCAAATTCGGCCCTCGAATGGAGCGGCAGGAATTTCAGCTCCTGCACAAGCTGGATCGTACATTCCCGCGCACAGAGGAACAGATTTACAAGGTCGCAGTTGAAATCATTGTAGATGTCCATGCGGCTGACCTTGGGCTGCATACCGAGCAAAAGTGCGCCGCCTCCGCCGAACGGCTCCAAGTACAATTTGGGAGTTGGCGGAAACACCTGCCAGATGTATGGGATCAGCTTTTCTTTGCTGCCGATCCAGGGGATAAACGGTCTAGCGATCCCGGCCACCCCCGTCCGAGGGTTCGGTGAAGGTTTCCATTGCCTGCTCCAAGCCGCAGATCGCCGCATCCAGACCGGCGCGCATTTCCTTGAGCTGCCGGATGGTAGAATACAGCTCCGCAGCATTGCTGGCGTAAAAATATCCCTCACGGCTGCTGGCGATGGGGACGGCTTTGCGCCGCAGACGGTTGACCTTCTTCCGCAGGTCGCTCTCCCGGAGATTTTTCTGCCGGACGAGGTCGCGGCTGCAAATGAGATGCTCACGCCCAAAGCAGAAGCGTTTCAGATAGTCGCGCAGTTCTTCATCATTCATGTTTGTCCTTTCCGGGCCGATTTCCCGGAAAAAGGTGCAAAAAAGAAGGGCGGCTTTCCTCTACCCGGAAAACGGCCCTGCGTCATCATAATATTATTGAATTTTTACATCCCCATCTGCGGTTCCTGCGTTTGCTCCTGCTTCTGTTCCGGAAGCGACTCGTGCAGCGGACCGAAGTCCGCGCGGTTGACCATACCGTAGGGTGTGAGCTCCGCGCCGTACTGCTTGAGGACATCTTCGGCATAGGCTTCGCGGTTCAGATGCTTATAGATCAGGTCTGCATCCTTGCCGCCGAGAACGAATTCCAGCTCATCACGCACCAGCGCGTCCTTGTCACGGATTTTCGCCTCGAAGCAGTATTGCGGAAGCTTTTCAAGCCGGTCGAAGACATCGTCCAGTGATTCGCACTGCGTCGCGCCGACTACAGCCTTGAATTTTGTAAGCTGCCCGCTGGCTTTTAATTCTTGAAGCGACTTTGCCAGCTCGTTGATCCTCGGAAGATCTTCCACATCGGTCAGCATGCTGTTCAGCTGCGGCGCGATGGCATCGCAGCCGGTGAACTGTGCGTCGAACCATTCCGGCGCGTCCAGTTCGTTCTGCACCTCCAATAGCCGCTGCTCCGTTGTGGGCAAGTCCAGAACGGATGTTCTCTGCTCATTCTCGTGGTTCATGAGCGTCAGGCGGATCATGTAATTGATGTCCCGCTGCGGCTCATGCTCCGGCAGCGGCTCCAATTCCTCCGTTCGGACAACGTAGCCGTGCGGCGTGAATGTGCCCGCTTCGCTTTCACGCATCTGTTTGCCGATTTTTGCGTAATCCAAGAGGGCATAGGCGCTGTCCGGCAGGGCATCCAGATCCTCCCGAAAGCCGTTTTTCACATAGAATTTTCCGAGATCTTCGTTCGAATGCACATCCGCAAGCACATGGCAGCGATCCACATTGGAAGCCAGCATCATTAGCTCTTGTGCTGTGATGGGCCCGCCGTTTTCCTGCATATGCTTGTCGGCCTGCATTTGCAAGAGCCCTTCCAGCGCCGTTTCCTGCAATTCGTCCATCCTGGAAAGCTGCTCCGTCAGGGAATTGAACTCGAAGATCGACATACTCTCGTCCAGGTGCGGGGCGAGATAGTCAAAGCAGTAGAATTCATCCACCTGCCAGTAGACAGCACCCGGCGACTTGGTGTGAATCTGCTCGAAGGCGTCCATCATCTCGTACTGGCCGACAGGAAACGTCAGCTCCACGCCGCGTTCGTCTGATGCACTGTTGCTTACCAGATAGACCTCACATACTTTGCGCAAGGGTCATTCCTCCTGTCTGCTCCTGCTTCTTCTGCATTTCTTCCACAAAGGCTGGATCAGCGCCGGGAACATTCCAGCCGTGCATACTCCCGCAAACCATAGCTTCCTCCTGCGCCGGTGTCACACCGAGGCGCTGATTCTGCTCGTCTGCGATCTGACGGTTCTGTGCGCGATCCGGCGTGTTCCAGTCACTTGGATAGTAACCGCTCTCTCCGCGTTTGATACAAATCAGTGCGCCGGTGCTGGGCAGCGTGGAAAAGCAGAGTTCTGGCAGACCTTCTGCATACTTCTGACTGAATCGCTCCTGCTCGGTCTGGATGCTCCAATCCTCGAAATTCCAGAGGTGCGCGTAAAACTCCTGTTTGCCGACCGTAATTTCGTGCTGCTCCACGCCCTCTCCGAACCCATCACTGGCTTGTCCGGCTATATAGTCTTTGAGCTTCGCCAATTCCTCGCCGGTCAATTCACCGGAGACCATACACTCAGCCACGCCCCAGAGCTTTCCGTTTCTTGCTTCTGCTTTGAAATGGAGCGACTGCACCTTTGCGTCAACACCGTCGCTCCGGCTGCTGTAGTATTTCATAAATCCGCGCGGCGTGTCCAGAAACTTTGATTCACGCTCCAATGCACCGTTGACGGTATCCACATAGCCAACTGCATCGCTGTCGGGAAGCGTGAGCTCCTCACTTTCGTAGTCGCCCCAGTCATTTTTTTCATAATAACCGAGCTCCAACGGCATGTAAAGCCTTAATTTCTGCGGCTTTACCACAGAAAAATCATCCTCGCCGGGGACGAGAGAAAGCCCGCGCCCATTATCCCATTTCATTAAAAGCTGACCAGCATCGTCAATGCCCTGCACCGTTCCGGTCATGCCTTTCGGGATTGGCTGCGGATCATTCATCATGGAATCCAGCCGGACTCGTGTGCCCGGTGGAAACTGCTCACGCAGAAGCTTTACCATAGAAGTCGTACACGATATCATCCACTGCCTTGCGAATCACCGGGTCCTGTGTGATTGTGCGGAATCGGAAACCAGTTGTCGCCTCATGCGGCAGTTCCTCGCGGATGCAGTCCAGATATTTTTTGGCATCTGTAAACTGCTGTGCATCGCCATTGATAAAATGTACCCGACCGACCAATGGCTGATAGGCGTGGTTGATCTTCTGCTCGTTCAAATCGTAGCAGCTTAGATATGCCTGATAATCTCCCGGCACGGGATTGCAGCGCAGGCAGTATTCGTAATGCTCCGTTTCTACGACATAACCATAATTCTGTGACCAGCCGCCCGGTATTTTGCCGCCGTTTTCATAGCAGAAGCGTCGCATAGAGGAAAGGTCTTTCAGAACCGTTTCCCGCAGCTTGTCCACGACCTGCTGGAGTTCCGCTTTGAACTCCGGCGTGTTAAGGCTCTCTGCGCCGCGCGGATGCCATGTGTGCCAAAATTCCTTTCCGCTTCCTCCGAAATCCATGCGGACGTGACCAATGCCCCCCATCAGCGCGTCCTGTTCCGGTGTCTGGGCAAAGAAAACGCCCGCTTCCTCCGGCTGCGCTGGCCGGACACGGAATGCGGGCGGATCAGTAGATATCTTCGTCATCGTCGTTCTCCGGCACATACAGTGCCAGCCTCGCGGCGTCCGCCAGATGTGCACAGATGGCAAGAACGCCGGTCAAGCCAATGATCACGCCAAGTGTGATTACAATTGCTTTTTTCATGACAAAACCTCCATTCTATAACGTCATTTCGTATGTCTGCTTTGAGGTGTGCAGATCATCCAGAACTGCCTTCGGCAAGCCCTCCTTGCGCACAACGAATCCACGGCTGCACGCTGCGCCGCCATGCGCGTCGCAAAATTCAATTCCGACGGCTTCGTAATTGATGTACCCAATCAGCTTTTCCGGGACAGGGAACACGCCGCAGCCAACCAGATACTTTCCGATGGACTGTGCACTGCCGCATCCTGGCAGAATGACGTAATCGTCCAGCCGCTCTGTCAACCGCAAAATGTCTTTCGTGCCGGAGATGCTGTTTGCATCCAGCATTCCCGCGAATTTGTCACAGTCGACCTCCGACATATGCTCCAGCCGCTCGGCAAGCTGATCGATGCGCTCGACTTCGCCCTCTGCGGCAAGATCTACGCCGCTCAGATACAGACCTAAATTCATGACCTCGCTTGCCGCGCCCTGAATGGTGACTGTTTTGGACATAGATTTCAAGCTTTCCATCGTTGCAGCCACGTCCGCTTTTTCTGCCGGTGTCGTTGCAGGAAAGGAGAGAAGTACCTGCTTCCTGTCTTCACCCTGCCTTAAAAACAGCGTCACCATGCCATGCCCTCCATTTTTGCTTCCTGTTCCTGCTGATAGCTTTCTTCCGGATCGCTCCGCATCAGCTCGTCCAGCGTCAGTGCGCCGTGGTAGGAAACATAGCCGCGATCCACAAATACGCCGTCTTCCTGAAGCACTCGGCTTACGCCGTAATCGCCGTAGTTGTAGAAATCTTCAAGGTTTTCGTCGTATTCGTAATGACCGGACTGCTGGATCATGTACTTTCCGAGTTCCTCCGGACTATGAACATTCGGTGCAAAATCGAATTGATCGAGATTTTCAGCTAACTGGCGGATATTCGCCGCACATGCCGGTTTCGCCATCTGGCAGACCGCGCCGAGCTTCACGAAATCCTGTTCCTTGAAATTTGAACACGCATGGCATAGCCGGTTCAGTTCAAAGAGCGATTCGTATTCAAAATCCAATGTGCAGTCGACCTCATCCGGGAACTGGCTATCTGAAACCAGCATCTGCATTTCGCCGCAGGAGGCGATCCCGACGCGAAGCATCGCGCGTTCCAGCTTGATTTGGCTTGCCGGGAGCTGCACCCACTCCTGCTTCTTTGGATCATCTTCACCTGTGGCTCGGAGCTTCAGCTCCATGATACAGCTTTCTGGCATCCAGATCGGAGGCAGATGCTTGCGGTCATACGCCTGCTCCAGCTTGATGCCGTTGTCATACACAACACCAAATTGCGTTACATACCCCGGCTGCCCGGAGATCAGCGCCAAAGCCGTCTCCTTTCCATCCAGATTTTCCAGTTCTTTTGGATCACAGGCGCCGTGGACGGTCAGATAGTGCCGTTTCCCGACCAGCTCCAAATCATTAAAATCTGAAACGACCGTCACCTCTCTGGCGCAGAAGGAAAGATCGATCAGCTCGTCCGCTGCGGATAATCCGAATCGCTCCACCGCTGCATTAAATTGCAGCAGTTCATATCGGTCGAAGCTCTCCAATTGCTTTCCGAGCCAATCCAGCTCGTCCACATTCGCCATCGTGCCGGTCATTCTGAGCAGAGCAGGGCAGTTTGGCGCGGAAACATTCTCAACAAGGCAGTCTTGCACCCTGGCATCGCCGATTTGACTTTTCTCCAATGCGAGAATTGCCTGTTCATATTGATCTTCGGGAATCGGGAACGAGATCGTGACCGGCGCGAAATGTGCGCTGCTTCTGTTTTTCAGCGTTGCTTCAAACACGTTTTTCACCTCGCTTTTCAATTTTCTGCATATCCGTGAAGGTACACTCGCCATTGCTGCGCCAGCAAATCAGAGCCAACCGCATATACGGGCACTGCCCCTCGTATGGATACCAGCTGCACTGGATAGTCGGCGGCGGATCTGGGTGCGACCGCAGCGGCGGTGCGTGGAAACGCGGCCGCCAATATTCTTCTTGACTGTGTTTCATGAAATTCCTCCCTGAACGCAAAAAAGCCGGGACTTCCAAACGAAATCTCGGCTCTTTGCAAATATTACATTGTCTGTTCCATTGTTGGGCGCTGCTCCTGCGTCTGCTGCGGCAAAAGAAGTTCGATTTGCTCCTGCACACTTTGGAGCTGCTTTTCTTCGGCATACGAGAGCGTCGCGCCAGCTTCCAGTGCAAACTCGCATGCATTTCTGATTACGGCAAGCTGCTCGTCTGAAAAAAGGCGCTGGCTTTCCACAAGACCGGCACGGACGGCGAAGTCCTGCTTTGCAGCTTCGTAGTTTTCCATGAAGTAATGACCGGCGTGAACGCCTTGCCGGTCAAAGTCCCATTCCCACGTCACGAATTGAGCGCCCTTTTTGCCAAGTTGCCCAGCCAGCACCGCGTCACCAAAATCCGCAAGTACCTTGTAGGTATCTTCAAGGCCAACAGCTTTCAGCGCAGGCGCGCGTTCAAAGATCCGCATATACTCCTTGACCTGTCCAGCCGCCTGTATTACCGTCCGAAGCTGCCGATCTACTTCCGGCACTGTGATATCTGCCGGTCTGAAACGGACAATGCCGTCTCTGTCAACTGAGCAGAGCGGTTTCTCATTCCATCTGATGTGGATCAGACCGTCGTTCAGCAGTCTTGCGTCCAGTTCCTTGCGCAGGAGCTTCTGTTCTACCTCTTGCAGAAATCGTTCTTTCTGCGGTGCGTTTTCTTCGCTCATTTCTAACCTCCAATCTGTAGCGCCCTTTTTGAGCGCAAAAAAGGCGCTGGACTTGGTTCGTGAAAACCAACAATCCAGCGCCCATATCTTTGTGAAAGATTTTTCTTCAATTTTTCCGAAATCCGGCTGCCGCAGCCCTCTGAAAAAGGGCGCTGGCTACAAAAACTCCCTTGAAAATGGAAAAGCAGAGGTTCAAACCCTGTTTGAACCTCTGCAAGCTGCGATTTCATCTATGGAGTTACCTAAGAATTTTGAGAATAAAAAATTGCCGAACCCCTTGAGACGACTGGCTTTTTCGCCATTTCATCTATAGTGTTCGGCAATCATGGCAGGGGCACAAGGACTTGAACCCTGAGCCTACGGTTTTGGAGACCGCCGCTCTACCAATTGAGCTATACCCCTATATTCATTTCAAATGGTGGGCCTTCGGGGACTCGAACCCAGGACCGACCGGTTATGAGCCGGCTGCTCTAACCAACTGAGCTAAAGGCCCATAATCTTTGAAAATACGATAGCCGCCACATTCGTGACGGCTATCAGTGGCTCCCCCTGTTGGACTCGAACCAACGACCCCCTGATTAACAGTCAGATGCTCTACCGGCTGAGCTAAGGAGGAATATATATGTTGGCACTACCTATTTTCCCGGCCAGTCACCCGACAAGTATCTTCGGCGCATGTGAGCTTAACTTCTGTGTTCGGTATGGGAACAGGTGGACCCTCACACCAATCAGCACCAACTATATATATGTTAACGATCTTTCGATCGATAACAACTGAATCAGCATGCCGCGCTTTTAAAAAAGGTGGTGACCCGTACCGGATTCGAACCGATGTTAAAGGCGTGAGAGGCCTCTGTCTTAACCACTTGACCAACGGGCCAGCATGCTCTATATAAAGCGGAAACCGCTTATATACATGGTCCGCCTTCAGGGACTCGAACCCGGGACCCACTGATTAAGAGTCAGTTGCTCTACCAACTGAGCTAAAGGCGGATGATGGATTACACCCTGAAAACCGAACACCATGGAAGTTCTGCAAATCGGAAAGCACTT
>ENA-UOIY01001646-UOIY01001646.1-human-gut-metagenome-genome-assembly--contig:-P114-NODE-1646-length-21702-cov-10.783065_pt1 | contig 21702 bp, 21 predicted proteins | sample MGYA00242335_ERZ723882 | MGnify/ENA metagenome assembly ERZ723882
GACTTCATTCAGTCGGAGCCTGCAAACAATTTTGCGCATAAATCTTGACGGGACCGTTTTTATTTACCAAGTTAGCTTTGTCAAACTCACGCATATTATAAAAACGCCTCCGCGGCTTGTCAAGCCGCAGAGGCGCTCCGTCTGCCAAAAAGTATTTATTGTGCGGCGGGATCCCCGGCATACATAAAGCCGTGATCACCGATCCTGCGTTTCGTTAAAGCTTTCCGGCCGCAATGTCGTTCAGGCATGCTTCGAGCCGGTTCAGCCCTTCCGCCAGAACTTCGTGACTTGTGGCGAGGCAGATGCGGATATGACCTTCGGAGCCGGGGCCGAAGAAGCGCTCGCCTCCGGGCACGAGAGCCACGCCATACCGTTCTTTCAAAACGGCGACCAGTTCCACAGGGTCTTTGCCCGTCTCCGTCACATCCGGGAAGATCACAAATGTGGCCTGCGGTCTGTGGCAATGGATACCGGGCATCGCTTCGATGCGGGAGAGCGCATAGTCTCGATTCTCCGCGATCTGCTGGCGAAATTCGTCCACACGGTAAAACGCCTTTTCCAGCGCCGCCTGACCGGCGATCTGCGCAAGCACATCGATACCGCCGATCGTGGTGTCAACAAGAGAGGCTTTGACCACGCGCTCGTAGTTTTCCTGATTTGTTGTATACACACAGCCGATACGCATACCGGCCAGACCAAAGGTCTTGCTGAAGCCGTAAACGGTAAGCGTTTTGGCATTGCGCTCCGCCCCCAGTTCCAACAGACTGCGGAAGCGACATTCCGGGTAGATCATGTCCGACCAGATCTCGTCATTCATAATGTAAAAACCGTACTTTTCGGACAGCGAGAGCAGGTACTCCAGATCCTCCCACGAATACAGCATGCCCAGAGGGTTATGCGGGTTGCAGAAGCCGACCATTTTCGTGTTCGGCGTAATATAGCTTTCCAGGCCTTCCAGGCTGACGCGGTCTTCCTTCAGATTGCTCGGGAAAAGGACGACCTTGGCTCCGGCGGATTCCATGCTGGTACGGAACAGAAAGTCCACCGGGTCAAAGACGATGACCTCATCGCCGGGCTTCAAAAAGGCATCGGCAATGATCTTCATGCCGCGCGCGGCGCTGTCGACCGGGAGCACCCAGTCCGGGTTTACTTCTTCGTTTTTGCGTTCCTTCATCGCCTTGGCAATTGCCCGGCGGAAGCTGGGCAAACCACGGTGCGGCGTATAGGTGAAATACCCTTCGCGGATGTATTCCTGCAGCGCCTCAACGACCTCCGGCGCCGCCGGGAAATCGTGATCTGCCGCCGTGAGCGGGATCACGCCGTCCGCCTGCTCCGCCCAGCGCATGTTGAATGCCCGCTGCTTGAGAATATCAAAATTTATGTTTTCGTTGGTAAAGCCCTTCATGGCGTTTCTCCTTATTTACTGTTCCGCGATCGCTTCCACTTCGCAGAGCAGCCCCTTGGGAAGAGCCTTCGCCGCAATGCACGAACGGGCCGGGCAGCTGATAAAGTGCTTTGCGTAGATTTCATTGAACACGGCAAAGTCTGCCATGTCCGCCAGAAAGCAGGTTGTCTTGACGATCTTCGTCATATCGCTCCCGGCAGCTTCCAGAACAGCGGCAACGTTTTTGCAGACCTGTTCCGCCTGTGCCGCGATGTCCTCTCCCGCCTTTCCCGTCGCAGGATCCACGCCGATCTGGCCGGATGTGTAAACAAAGCCGTTGGAAATGATGCCCTGCGAATACGGGCCGATCGCCGCGGGCGCGTTGGATGTGTTGATCTTGGTCATTGGTTTTCTCCTTATTGGGTTATTTCTTTTTGTTTTTCTCGGAGCTAAGGGGCGGCATGAAAGCCGCCCCGGTTTTTTCAGCATTTTTTCCTGTCTGCAAACAGGCCGTAAATCAGGACGCCTGCGACGGCAACGCCGATCACACGCCACAAAAGAGTAAGTACCGCCATTTTATTCGCTCCTTTTATCCGTTAGTTATTCAGGCCTTCGCGGATTCTTTGCCGTAAGTTGCCAGACCGGCGATGAGCATCGTGAGCGTTGCGCACACCGTGCCCACAATGATATGATGCACGCCAAAGGCACCGCTGGACGCCCCCTGCGCGACCGCGCCAAAGATCCACCAGCCGCAGGTAGAGGCCACCGCTACGATGATCGTAAGCAAAGCCGCCTTCGGCGTGAGCTTCTTCCAATAGAACATGCCGATAAAGATCGGGAACATGGCCGAAGTGACCGGCGCGCTGATATTCTGCATAATGGAAATAATGTCGCTGCCGAAGATGGCAAAAACGAGACCGAGCGCCGTGAACACGATGCCGGACACGCGCGTCGTCGCAAGCGCTGCCTTGTCGCTGAACTCCGGCTTGAGCGGACGAACTATGTTGTTAGTAAACGTGACGCCGATCGCGATGAAGAGCGAGGCCGCCGTTCCCATGACCGCCGCGAGAAGCGCGGCGAGGGCAAACGCGCCGATGAGCGGCGTGGTCAGCGTGTCCAGCATGGACGGAATGATCGCGTCACGGCCGGCAAGGTTCGGAAGAAGGACAATACCCGCGAGACCGATGAGAACACAGTTGGCCATGTATGGTGCGCCCAAAAGCACCTGCGAGCCGATCAGGGCAACCTTCGCTTCCTTCTCGTTTTTTGCGGAGCAGATCTTCAAAAATCCTTCCGCGTTGACCATATTCGTTGCGAAGATATAAAGGAAGGTAGAGAGCATCGGGAGCACGCCCATCGTTGTCGGCGCGAGCGCCGCGGGTTTGATCTCCGCAATGCTCTTGACCAGCCCGCCGAAGCCACCGACAGAATTGAGGATCAGGTTCGGAAGAATGACAACGACTGACAAAATCATGATGACAATATTGATCGTATCGGTTTTCACCGCACCGATCATTCCGCCGAGCGCCGCATACACGACCATTACACCCGTCATGATAAGGCATGCAGACACGATATTCAAGGAAGGAATAAACACCATGAGGATCGTGCCGAGGGATTTGATCTGTCCGGCAAGAGCGGCAAACAGCGCAAACACCGTGAGCGCGCTCATCGCCTTCGCAACCTTTTTTCCGAGCTTCAGCTCAACGAGCTCAGGGATCGTCGTGACACCCGCCTTGCGGATCTTGGAAGCAAAGAAGATGCCGCTGAAAATGATGCCGAGGATCGCGCCGACTGCCAGCACACAGCCGGAAATGCCGAACGCCCACGTCATGGACGCCACGCCCATTGTAGCTCCCGCTCCGATACCGGCAGAAGCCATGGAGCGCATATTCTGCCACATCGGAACACCGTCACCGGCCACCGCGTAATCCTTTGCGGTTTTCACTTTTCTCGACTGAAGCCATCCGATAAGCAGCATCACAAACATGTATAGGATGGCGACAACTATTTTAAACATCGTAAACCTCCTAATTATTTCTCTCTGGATAAAACGATGGACAGGGCGTAAAATCCCATCCGTTCGATCCCGCACGATCTGCTGCACCATCAAAAAAACGGTACTCGCCAACATGCGCTCTCTGACGCCGTTTTTCCCCCCTCGGCCATAGAATACTAAAAAAAAGTTTATCTGTCAATTGGGTATAGTAAATAAAATTTCACCTCTCATTTATTTATGCTGCCCAAAGCATCCTTCCGCATCTTTTATTCCAAGCCGCAAGAATCTCAAATAATTCAATATATTGCAACGGTTTCTCCGTGTTCTCCTTCCGTTGCTTCGCATTTTCCCAGCCTTTATTCGCTGAAATTACTTTTACCTATTGACTAAAATAAATTTCATTGTTATAGTATGATCACATAAGCCGCTATTCTTTATTTCACAGAATTTCACAGAAAGGAATTGAAATATGGTAGACCTGATCCTTCGCAATGCCACTGTAGTCGACGGCACGGGCCGGGACCGTTTTCTTGCCGATGTGGCTGTAAAGAACGGCCGGATCGCCGCCGTCGGCGATCTGAAAGGGCATGCCGCCGTTCAAACGATCGACGCTGACGGGCTTATTCTTACCCCCGGCTTCATCGACGCGCACGCGCACTCGGATTTTGCTCTTCCGCATAACCCGACCACTCACTCGCAGCTCGCGCAGGGCGTGACCACCGAAATCATGTGCAACTGCGGCATCTCACCTTACCCCGTCTGCGACCCGACGCTTCCCGCGCCGCCCCCGCCCTCCATTCAGTTCAATGCAAAGGAAGATTTCTGGAAGGATTACAAAGAGTATTTTTCCATTCTGAAAAAGCAGGGTATCGGCGTCAACACGTATCAGATGGTCGGTCACAACTGCCTGCGCATCGCCTTCATGGGCTATGAGCAGCGCCCGTGTACCGACAGCGAGCTCCGCGCCATGCAGGAGTACCTGCATGAGCTCATGCAATTCGGTGTGCGCGGTTTTTCCACCGGACTGACGTATGAGCCCGGCTGCCATGCCGCGCCAGAGGAGATCAAGGCGCTGGCCGCTGTCGTCGGCAGCTACGGCGGCATGTACACGACCCATATGAGCAGCTACTCCGGCAGCGGGATCGAAGCGGCCATGGACTTCGCCGTAGAAACGGCATGGGAAGCCGGCACAAGTCTCCAATTCTCGCATGTTGCTCCCCACGGCGAGGGACTTTGGGGCAAAGGAAAATGGCTCGCCGACAAAATCGCCGGCTATCGGAAGCGCGGTGTTGACGTCTGCGCCGATACGGGCGAATATCCAACCATCGGTGTCTGGTGGGCGCCGAGAGCCATATTCCCGCGGGATATATACAACTGGCAGGAGCCCTGGGAGACGGCAGTCGTAAAGATCCAAAACGCCATACGCGACGAGTCTGCCAACCGCAGGATCCGTGAGCATGTGCAAAAGGCGCTCTCGAGCGAGCATGATTCGTTCAACGCGCAGTTTTTCCTCATCCAGAATTGGGAATCGATCATCATTTACGAGGTAAAGCCCGGTGGCAGCCATGTCCCCTTCGTCGGAAAGTCCGTGGCGGAGATTGCCAAAACGCTCGGCAAGGAGCCGATCGACGTGTATTTCGATATGCTTCTCTCCGACGGCGCATACCTTTCCTCCGTGAACATTCTCGAAAAAGCGGAAGACCGCGCAGAGTTTTTGAAATCGCCCTATGTCATGTTCGGTTCCGACATCATCTCCACCAGTCTGGACGAGCCGTTTACCTGTTTTGCCAAAATGCAGGTTCACCCGCGCGTGTTCGGTCACGCGATATATGCTCTCGAGACCGTTGTCGGAAAAGAGCATCTGCTCACGCTGGAACAGGCCGTGCATAAGATGACCGGTCTTTGCGCCTATCATTTCCGTCTGCACGACCGCGGCCTGATCCGCCCTGGATACAAGGCCGATCTCACGCTGTTCGACCCGAACGATCTGCACGAGCGCGGCTCGTTCCTGCATCCGACCGCCGGATACCCTTCCGGGATCAAAAACGTGTGGGTCAACGGTGTGGAATCGTATAATGAAAGAGGGTTTACCGGAAATCTCGGCGGAACAGTTCTTCTGGATTAATGCTTGTATTTTGGGGAATGTTTTGGTAAACTCGAAACATACATTTGAACAAAGTCAGGATATTTTTCTATGCAAAAGAATCAAACACCTCTGGAGGACGACAATCTGGTTCTCACCGAAACCGACCGGAAGATTCTTCAGTCGTACTCCGCAATGCTCGACGGGCTTTCCGAATACCTTGGCGAGGGCTATGAGATCGTGCTCCACAGTCTCGAGGATCACAACCGGTCTGTGATCGCGCTGAAAAACGGGCATTATTCCGGCCGGGAGATCGGTTCTCCTATCACCGATCTTGCCATCTCCATGCTCAAGGAAATAAACAACGGCAGCCACAACACCGATCACCTGGCCTATTTCAATACCGCCGATCCGTCCAACCCGAAGAAGTCCATTACCATTGCGATCCGCGGGGAAAACGACCGCATCATCGGCCTGCTGTGCATGAACATGTATCTCAACACGCCGTTTTATAAGATCGTAACGTCGTTTTCGCCGCTGGGCGCCATGGCCAAGGCAGAGCACTTCACCAACAACACCGACGATCTTCTCGCCGGGATCCTGGAAGAAGCGAGGGAAACCGTCAATCACGACAGCAGCATTTCCCCCAACCTCAAAAACAAAGCGATCGTTTATTTGATGGCAGGCAAAGGCGCTTTCAAGCTGAAAAACTCCGTCACGCTGACAGCTCGTGCGCTCGGCATCTCGACCAGCACAGTGTATCTTCATCTTCGCGCCTATCAGGAAGAAGCCGATCAATAAACGAAGAAAAAGGATCTCCCCATCGTCACATAGGCCGCGCGTTCAGCGCACGGCTCTCTACTGCAAAACCGCCGCAGCTTGACAAGCTGCGGCGGTTTTGTATACCCGAAAACCACGCGTTAGACGCGTGGTTCAAAAGAGCCTTTGGCGATGAGGGAGACAAAAAAACTCCTTTTGCTTTAGAATAAAAAGTGCGGTCTGCCAACTGCACTTAAAAAGCAAAAGGAGGGCATTCAGAATGAGCCTGAATGACATAAACAGTTTATCTCATACAAAGTGGAATTGCAAATATCATATAGTGTTTGCGCCGAAGTACCGAAGAAAAGTATTCTACAAAGAAAAGCGGGCAGCGATAGGCAAGATACTCCGGCAACTATGTGAATGGAAAAGTGTAAAAAACATCGAAGCGGAAGCCTGCCCGGATCACATTCACCTGTTCGTAGAGATACCGCCGAAGCTGTCGATATCAGGATTTATGGGATACCTGAAGGGGAAGAGCAGCACTATGCTGTATGAGCAATTCGGGGAACTGAAGTACAAGTACCGCAACAGAGAATTCTGGTGCAGGGGTTATTATGTGGATACGGTAGGAAAGAACGAGACCCGAATTGCGGAGTACATAAGGAACCAACTGAAAGAGGACGAATTAGGTGAACAGATGACGATAGCCTCTATTGGCCCGTTTACGGGCGGCAAGCAACAATCCCTGCGCAGCTGGCAGACCGTATTACACGTTTACGCGTTACGCGAGGAACAGAGGGCTTTGCCCGCATAGGAAGAACCCCCGGTTTTACTGGGGGGGTACTTTTTCGACAAAGTGTGAAAAAAGGATGGGAGCTCTTTAAGCCAAATCGAAGCTCAGCGCAGCGGGTTCGATTCGGAAAGGAAAAACAACACCATGCGGTCATCGGACGCCGCCTGCGGCGGCCGATGACCGCATGGTGTTGTTTTGACGTGGCGGGGAGTGCAGGATTCGAACCCGCGTGGGCTTGCACCCTAACGGTTTTCAAGACTTTTCGGTTAAATGGACTTGGGTGGATTTGGGTGGAAAATGGCTTCCTGTTTTGGAAGGCTAAAAGCGGCTGGAACACCTTCATTTTTCAGAAGAAATTTGCCTCAACCCCTTGCGCGGCAAGGAAAATCGAACTCACGGCCACGAGAGCGAAAAAACGCTTCAATCAGGAGAGAAAGGAGAGATTTAGGAGAGAAAAAGCGAGATTTTGGGAAATTGGAGAGAAAAAGGAGAGAAATTCGGCCCTTGATTTTAGCCCCAAAATGAGCCCTTTAACAAGAGAATCAATGATACATTTTCTTCTGCTGTTGGCGAAAAAAGCAGAGGTGTATCACATGAAAACAAACCATTATTATTCTGATCTCTTACGACAGTATCCTGAACACATGACAAAGGAGCAGATGTATCAAGTATGCCATATCAGCAAAAAGACCTGTTTGTTTCTGCTGCAAAGCGGCCTTGTTCCCTGCCTTGACAGCGGCAAGAAAACCCGGCGATTCAAAATCGAGACAGCCGATGTGATCCGTTATTTGGAGGATCGTGAGCTGCACCCCGACCGGTACAAGCCACCGGATGGATTTTATGAGCGGAAACGAGTGAAAGGAAAATCTCGAAGGAAAAAGCGCCGCAAGCAAGGGACGGACGCTCCCTCTCCCTCGGTTACCGGCGTTGATCCGTGCATCATGCGTGAGTTCTACGAAGCCGAATTGGAGATCTACCCAGATGATGTATTAACTACCAAACAGATCTCCGAATTTACAGGTTATAGTCATTCCTCTGTTGTGCGGTGGTGCAATAAGCAGTATCTTCAAAACTTTTACATAAGGCATTGCTTTTATGTCCCGAAGGAATACCTTCTTGATTTTTTCGTGAGCAGGCACTTCATTAACATATCTGTGAAGTCCGAACTTCATAAGGAAAGGAATCAACAGCTGATCCAATATCAAGCAGAATCGTGTTCTGCAATGGTCAGCACTCCACAGCCAAGCGAGAAGAGAACGAAGAATAAAGTTTATACTAAAAACCAGGGGAGCTAATGGCCTTTAGCTCCCCTGGTTCATGTGCCTGCGAATTGTAATGTGGGGCAATGTCTTTGGTCGTTTCAAAGACTGCTTACAAAACTGATATGAACTTAGGGGGTACCCCCCAAGTTACCCCCAAGTTACCCCCTAAGATGCCCCCCAAGATAAAACCGTTAAATTCTACGCAAAATCCCGCAGCAAAGCAGAAATCGCCAACTATTGTGGCTTCAAATCTCCGAACATTGGGTTTCACAGGTTGTCTTATGTGTCTTTCCTAAGGATATCCAGGTACTCTTCATAGGCAAAGACAAGCGCTTTGCCGGATTTTGCGGAATACTTGAGAATATTCCGATTGCATAGCATGGTAATATAATTTGCCGTACCGTTTCTGGAAAGGCCGAGTGCACTCGCCGTCTTGACGGTTTCTATAATTGGGTTCTGCTCAATATAAGCAAATAGCCTCATGATGTTTTGCCGAGAACGAGTTGGAACATCAGTCAGCTTAGCTTCATTTTTCTGATGAAGCGCATTTAGGCGGTCAATGGTTTCGGTTGCATCTTCGGCTGTTTCCGCAATACCGCGGAGGAAAAATTTTACCCACTGCTCGTAATTACCGGCTTTGCGAACCTCGCTCATTCTGTCATAATATTCGATTCGATTCAATTTCAGGAAGCACGACAGATACAGTACCGGAGAAGAAAGCTCGTTTGCGCTCATCAGAAACAATGTTATCAGTAGTCTGCCAACTCGTCCGTTGCCATCGAGAAATGGATGGATTGTCTCGAACTGATAATGGATCAGCGCAGCCTTAACCAACGGATCCATGCCATCCTCATCGTTCATGAATTTCTCAAGAGCTGACATGCACTCGGCCATGTCCTGCGGGTTGGGCGGAATATACCGAGCGTTTTTCAGCGTACTGCCTGCGCCCCCGATCCAGTTTTGCGATATACGGAATTCGCCAGGTGTTTTATCGCCGCCCCTTACACTATTCATCAGCACCGCATGTGTCTCCCGAATTAATCGGTTGCAGAGTGGAAAATCTTTCAGACGCTTGGTGGCAAAATTGATTGCGTGAACATAATTAACAACATCTGAAACGTCCGCATTAACGTTCTCATCAACCTCAGGATTCAGGACATCTTCCAATGTGCATTGCGTCCCTTCAATCTGGGAGGACACAAGAGCTTCCTTTCGGACGTACATGGATATAAACAGGTCCTTGTTTGGAATGCGGTCAGATAGGCCGTTGAGCAACGCGAGCTTTTTGTGAGCGTCAATCAGAAGCTGCTGCATCTCAGTGTCAATCTCTATATTCGGTTGCGGCGGCAATGGCTGGGGATAAAATGAGGTGTACACCATTTCTCCGCTGAGGTTCTGTACAGTCTTTCCTGCACGATTCTTCACGCCGTCTCCTCCTATTTGAGTTTTTCAATAATAGTATAGCCAGCAAAACTCACAAAATCAATAGTTCATGAGCTTTTGCGCCTTGCTTTTTCGCGTAAGTTCATAAAACAGTACTTTCCTATAACTATCATTCCGTGCATGAGCCTTAAAGGGCATATCAGCGCGCCGTCTGTCCAGTTTCGGATAGACGGCTTTTTCATGTCCGTACATAGCCGTCGGATCGCGCAGATGACGAATTCATCACAAAGGAGATACGAATAATGACCTGCGATAGTAGACAAAGAATAGTGACGACTGCATGAGACACGGCTTGGAGAATCTGGGTTAAAGGTGTGTTTTACGGCAAAATGCTATTCAATTTACGCGACCTTATCGCACGTTTGCAAATTCAGTTAGAGCATGCTACTATAAAAAACAACGCGGTCAAGTGTTGTGTGCCTTGGCAGCATGGCTATACGGATCGAATGCTCTGCCAAAAGCAGAGCATTTTTGCATATCGGGACAAAAAGAGTTTGCTTTGGCTACAGCAAAGGAGGCAGAAGAGTTTGAATGGTAGATTAACGCAGCCCAAAGTAGATGGGTACATCCAATGGATGCGGCGAAACGATCCATTCGGAATGACAGGCCAATGCTATGATGCGGAAAGCTGCAAGCTGCTTGACGAGTTTTTCGCCCTGCTTAGGCAAATTGCTCCGATTTCTCAAAACGGAGCAAAGGTCCTTTGGTTTCGAGCGGAACGCGGGCCGATTGAGGATTTTGGTAGTATAGAAGACGAGATCGCCGAGGGGAATTACGAGACGGAAGACGAATTCATCGCAGAATGGAAAAGCTGGTTTCCGGATGAAATCAAGTGGTATCAACTTCAAGCGGTGGAGGATGAAGCAGCAGGATACCGAGCCGTTATGCTCCGGCACAGCCATGTTATCGTTCAGGACAAGCGCAGAGAACCGGCAGGATTTCCTATGGAGATTTCAGAGTTTGTGTACTGGTTGATTGATGGAGTTAAGGATTGCATCGATATGCTGAAAGCGGGAACCTATAACGATTTTGTCAGAGAAAATCTGCCGCCACAGCATCGTACCGGCACGATCTGCCGAAAGGATTTTTGGAATGTCTGGCCCGAAGCAAGAGCCGACTTCTTCAAAAACATCTCATCCACGGATGTTGCCGAGTTCATAGAAAAGGCGTCCTTGCAGCCGGAGGATTATAAGGCGATAAGCGGACGTCTGCCATCCATGACGGCAAATGACTTTTTCCAATTTTGTGCTATGGGCTACGCAGAAAACAGTTACAACGGCTGCGATAACTCCCCGAAGGAACAGTACTATCTCCATGCCGATGGGCGAGACGAAGGATTGCGGGATATCAATGCAGACAGCCCCGAGGCGTTTCATTCGTGGCTCCATGACAGAGAACAGGGCGGCCATCCGTGGGAGGTATGCCGTGGCGGGAATTCCACTCATATCGACCTTCAGGCGGTGGAAGATGCGCGTGGTTATTTCCTGTTCTTAGCCGGCGATGCATGGAACAGGACGATTGAAACCGTGAAGTTCTATCTTGCCCTGACAAGAGCAAATATCCCGGTTTACCTGGCAAAGGCGCACCTGCTGGCAGACAGATTGGCGGAAAAGGAGAAACTCGGGATCGTGCCGGAGGGTGTCTTTCCCTCATACTGCGAGAGTTGGTTTCCCGGCGAGAATATTATCGACTATATGAATTTGCCCGACGAGGATCGGGAAAAGTTCCTGCCGTATTGTACTTGGTATGAAGAAAAACCCGTTGCTCTTGCCCAAAAGGAAGAAGGTGCTTCGACATGAGTGGTGGTCGTTGGCTAGCTATTGACAAACGACTCTACTAGAGCAAGCGATCAAGCCTGCATTGCCATCTGCGAAAGAGATTAAAACTATTTGTTTGAGTGCCGCCTGCTCCGTTTCCGGACTGGCGGCATTCTTACGGCATAAATACATAGCGTGCCTGCCTTTCTTCCATAGCAGACAGATGCTATTTTGTGGAATGAAATTATTGATAATTGCAAGTTCGTTCCCAATTCGGAATATTTAATTGACTCCTGGCATATTGTGCTCTATAATGAGAATACTTCTTTTGGGAGGTGGCTGTATTGGTAGAACGAAAGGAATATCTTGCGGAGCTGATCCAGTGGAGGGATGAGCAGGTCATCAAAGTTGTGACTGGAATCCGCCGCTGCGGAAAATCCACGCTGCTGACGCAGTATCAGGCATGGCTCAGAGAGAATGGCGTGCAGGATTCGCAGATTGTGTCCGTGAACTTTGAAGAGCTGGAATATGAAGAACTGCTGGACTATAAAAAGCTCTACACTTATCTGAAAGAACGGCTGGTTGTCGGGAAAACGACCTACATCTTTTTGGATGAGATCCAGAAAGTCGCGGCTTTTGAAAAGGTTGTGGATAGTATGTATGTCAAGCCGGATGTGGACATCTATATCACCGGTTCTAATGCGTATATGCTCTCCGGCGATCTTGCTACGCTCCTGACCGGACGCTATGTTGAGATTAAGATGCTGCCGCTTTCTCTTAAAGAGTTCCTGACGATCACGGGACTGGATACCGATCGCGGTTTTGCGGAGTATCTGCAATGCGGCGGACTGCCCTATATTGCCAGAATGGATCGTACCACGGAAAAGGTGGAAACCTATTTAGAGGGCATCTATAACACCGTCATTGTAAAGGATATCGAAGATCGGCAGGCCCGCAAGGAGAGCGAACCCGCTAAGCGTAAAGTTACCGATATTGCGCTGCTGAAATCCATCGCAAAATACCTTGCCAGCGTAGTGGGCAGCCCGGTCTCTATCCGGGGGATCACAGATTATCTGATTTCCTCTGGCAGAAAGGTTTCGCCGAATACGGTAGACGATTATGTAGAGGCCCTGACGGAATCCTTCATCTTCTATCCCGCCGATCGCTTCGATATTGTCGGCAAGCAGCTTTTGAAGGTCAATAAGAAGTTTTATATTGTCGATCTCGGCCTGCGAAATCACATTCTGCCGCGCAGAGACTACGACCTCGGCTTCTCTTTGGAAAATGTGGTCTACTTTGAACTGCTGCGCCGGGGCTATAAAGTGATGATCGGAAAGCTCGGTAACACGGAGGTCGATTTCGTTGCGGAACGGCAAGGGGAGTATACTTACTTTCAGGTAACGGCGGATATGTCGGCGCAGGAGACATTCGAGCGCGAGATGCGTCCGCTGAAGCTAATCCGCGACAATTACGAAAAAATCGTTTTGACCGCCGACCATCTGACGGCAGGAAACTACAATGGCATCCGTGTAAAGAATCTCACGGACTGGCTGCTGGGGAACTGAATTATTTCTTCCTTCCAAAGTCCGGCTGCAATTCGCAGCCGGACTTTTGCGTGGATGAACAAGAGAAAACGGCGGAAGCGAGAGCTGTTTCCGGGGAGTTCTCATTTCAGCCATGGTACTCCTATCGAATATCGAAGAAAAATGGGGGATCTGCAAAGAATTCAATGGGTCCCGAGACGTTGCGGTACTTTGCCGAGAACTATTGGGTTTGGCTCCGCATGAATCACAAATTATATATCCGCGCCGTCTATCCAGTTTCGGATAGGCGGCTTTTTCATGCCTGTACATAGCCGTCTATTTTCCGCAGACGGCGAATTCATCAAAAGGAGGAAAACCAATGGACAACGGCAAAGTAATTGCCATCACGAACCAGAAAGGGGGCGTCGGAAAGACTACAACCGCCGTGAATCTCGGCGTTGGTCTGGCGCAGTTTCAAAGAAAGAAGGTGCTGCTCATCGATGCAGACCCGCAGTCGAGCCTCACCGTTGCACTCGGGCACAAGAATCCCGATGCGCTCGATGTGACGCTTGCTACAGTTATGGATGCGGTGATTGAAGACAGGCCGCTCGAGAAAGGCGCAGGTATCCTGCATCACAGCGAGGGTGTGGATATTCTCCCCTCCAACATTGAATTGTCCGGTATGGAAACTGGGTTATTCAATCTTATGAGCCGCGAATACGTTCTGAAAAATGCTATCGACGGCATGAGAAGGGATTATGACTATATCCTGATCGACTGTATGCCCTCGCTGGGGATGATGACGATCAACGCCTTGGCCGCTGCGGACAGCGTTATCATTCCTTCCCAGCCGAGTTTTCTGTCAACAAAAGGTCTGAATCTCCTGCTGCACTCTGTCTCAAAAGTGAAGCGCAGTATCAACCCAAAACTGCGGATCGACGGGATTCTGCTGACGATGGTGGACAGCCGCACAAATAACGCCCGAGGTATTATCGAGTCTCTCCGAAGCACGGTAGGTCAGAACATCAAGGTGTTCGATACTGAGATCCCGCATTCCGTCCGCGCAGCAGAGTGTGCCCTGACCGGCGAGAGCATTTTCTCCCATGATAAGAACGGCAAGGTCGCCGCGGCCTACGAAATGCTGACAAAGGAGGTGACCGAACTTGAAAGAAAGACCGTTGATCGATCTGGGCATGACTGGGTACGATGAGCTTTTTATGAACGATACGGAACGCCGGGAGGCGGCGCTTCCAAAGATTTATAACATCCCGCTTTCGGAGATTGACGACTTCCCGGATCATCCGTTTCAGGTTCGTCTGGATGAGGATATGGATCAGCTCATGGAAAGCGTCAAAGAGCGAGGCGTAATCACCCCCATCACCCTGCGCCAGAAGACGGATGGGCGGTATGAGATTGTGTCCGGCCACCGACGCCGAAAGGCTTGCGAGCTGGCAGGCCTCGCAACCGTCCCGGCAGAGATCAAAGAACTGACAAGGGACGAAGCCATCATTTTAATGGTGGAGTCCAACTTACAGCGGTCTACGATCCTGCCAAGCGAGAAAGCTTTTTCATATAAAATGCGGCTGGAGGCAATGAAGAGACTACCGGGGAGGCCATCCAAAGAAAATTCGGGACCAATGGTCCAGAATTCCTCGAGAGATGAACTTGGTGAATCTGCTGGGGAAAGCGGTCGTCAAATTTCACGATACATCCGCCTTACAGAACTCATCCCTGACCTCCTTACTATGGTGGATGAAGGCCGCATCGCTCTGCGGCCGGCAGTCGAACTCAGCTATCTTGGCAAGCTTGAGCAGCAAGATCTCGCTGCGGCAATCGGGCTCTCTCTTGCCACACCGTCCCACGCACAGGCCATCAAGCTGCGTACATTTTCCAAAGAGGGCAAGCTTTCCCCGGCGGTCATCGAATCCATCATGTGCGAGGAAAAGCCGAATCAAAAAGAAAAGATCAACATCAAGTATGCGGAGGCGAGAAAGTACATTCCCTCCAGCGTTCCCTATGAGCAGACCGGTGCGTATATTTTGAAAGCGCTTGAATACTACCACCGGCATCTGGAACGCCAGAGGGGCGACGCAAGATAAAATGCCGGTCACGCCAAGGGAGCAGTCTGCCCTTTTCACAATGGTGGCATTGCGCTCCCCCTCTCACACTCTCCCCCTGTAAACCCGGCTGCTTACCGGCTGAAAGAAAGATATACCGGCTTGTTTTCTCAAGTCCCAACACCAACAAAGATCGGAGTGATGCAAGATGAAGTATTTCGTGGATGTGAAAGATATCAGTTACGCCACCATCGCTGTGGAAGCAAAAGATGTCGCCGAGGCGGAAGCCATTGCGAAGGAGCTATATTTCAGCGGAAAGATCAACTGGAATGAGGCCGACGTCACATGGGAAGCCCGTCCCGATGAGCGGAATCGCGGAGACTGCCGATGAGCCTGCCTGTGTCCAAAGAGCAATTTACGTTTGTCATCTGGTCCAACGAGTATCTGGACTGGGATAACTACCGGGATGCCTTTGAAGAGGATTATTCCAGCCTGACCGACGACGAGAAATACCAGCTCATGTGCGATCTCAACAACGATTATCTGGACGATGAGCGTCGGAATCTGGATATTCAAGTTGGAACACCCATCATCGTCATCGCCGACATCGGCCGGTGGGATGGACGGCACACCGGCTACCGGGAAATCTCCAGCGGCTGTGTCAAGGATTGCCTGGAATCGCAGCTGGACGGCGTAACCTGGTATGTGGACGGCAAGGGCGATTTCCGCATGGACGGCTATCACCACGACGGCCGCAATTACTACCTCTACCGCAAATACCGGGAAGGCATCAGCGAGGACGCCATCGAGGACTTCAAAGGAAAGATCCTCGACCATACGCTGACAGCGGAGGACATCGACCGAGTAACAGCACGCCTTGGCGATGACATCGCCGATGTCTATGGTTTCCGGCTGCCGGAGCAGACAAGAGAAAAACGAGAAAGGAACGATGCAAGATGAAGGTTTGCTCTCACAACGGTGTAAACCTCGTAGCCAGAATCGACTATCTGGGTTTCCGTGGCGAAGTGGTCGAGAGCGTCGAATGCAAGAGCGAGGAACAGTTTCTGACTGACCTGAAGGAGCGGTTGAACTGCGGCGTACCGCTGTGCGTGACGCTCTACCGAGACCAGAATGGAAAAACGATCTCTCGGAATTTTCTGGCAGAGGTTGATACGCCTCCGAAAAGGGTTTCCGTTGAAGACGTTCCTTCTCAAACACCGAAAGATCGGAGGGATGCAAGATGAAGACAGAAATCGTGTTTATCGACGAGGACACCCTGACGCCGGAAGAATGGGAGGCGATCGCAGATGAGCCGACCGAAGAATAAGGACGAATACCGTGCTGAGCTGGCCGATACCTTCGCTCATGTGCTGGAGGAAAAGGGGCTGGAGTGGCAGAAGGAATGGCGCGGCAGTGGCAACGATGCTCCGCATAACGGCATCACCAAGGCCTGCTACCGGGGCAGCAATGCCTTCTGGCTCTCCCTCATCGCCATGATGAAGGGCTACAACGATCCTCGCTGGGTGACGATGGTACAGATCATGGATGCAGACGGCAAGTACCACCCCAAACAAAAGTGGCACCTGAAGAAAGGTTCCAAGGCAACCTATGTGGAATACTGGTATCCCTACGATATCGCCAACAAGAAGGCGCTGACCTGGGAACAGTACAAGCAGGAGTTGGAGAACGGCCGCGGCGAAAAGGAGTTTACGCTGTCCACTCGTTACACGGCGGTGTTCAACGCCTGCGATATTGAGGGAATGCCGGAGCGCCCTGCGGTGCAGAAGAGCGACATTACACCGGATGCATTGATCGAAAAGCTCAGCAGCGGAATGGGCGTGGAGATTCTGACAGACGGCGGCGATCAGGCCTACTATTCACCCATGCAGGACAAAATCCACCTGCCCAGCCCCGGCTCTTTCCATAGCGAGTACGCCTTCAACGCCACAGCACTCCATGAACTGTCTCACTCCACCGGCCATCCCGCAAGGCTGAACCGACCGCAGGGGGCGCTGTTCGGCACACCGCAGTATGCTTACGAGGAGCTGGTGGCGGAGATGTGTTCCTGCTTCATGGGTGTCAATCTGGATGTGACCGCTACACCGCAGCACATCGATAACCACAAGGCCTATGTGCAGTCCTGGATTCAGGCCATCCGGGACAAGCCCGAGACGCTGATCCGCGCCATCAAGGATGCGCAGGCAGCCGCCACTTACATGGATTATAAGGCCAGGCTCATTACCGACAAGGAATACGAAAAGGCCTGCGGTTCTGTGCTGGAGGTGAAGCAGAAGGAGCGCGATCGGGAACGGTGATTTGCATATTCGGTTAAGGTTGCATTATATACTTTGATGCAAAACGTCGATCTCATTGAAAGGTTGGCTCTAAAATTTTCCTGCTTCTCAATAGGCCAGCAAAAAACGCCATATATGGCCAACCGAAATTCAATAATTGAATTTTTTATTCGATTTTAAAGTTTAACCTTGCAAAATTTCAGAAAAGTGGGTATACTAAGCTCCGAGGTGGTATCCGTGAACAAAACTCCTATTATTCGGATTCAACGCGCAATCATTAAGAATTTCAGAAATGTTGAATCCGGAGAAATCCGCTTCCCCTGTAATTATAGTGAAGATAATTTTTCCCCCAGAGCTGATGTTCTCGGAATTTATGGCCAAAATGGTTCCGGAAAGACAACGTTTATTGATGTGCTGGAAATTCTTAAAACCTTGCTATCTGGTGAAAAGATCGGCGCAGAATTGTCAGATTGTATTTCTTACGGGCAAAAGACCGCCGAGTTGCAATTTGATTTCAGTATTCTCAAGTTAAATGATGACAACGCGGTTTACGAACGAAAAATCGTTTATTCTGCCGTTTTGAGCAAAGACACCATTGATGAGACCATCAAATGCGCCACGTTCCGCAGCAAACCGGAAAAAAGCACGCGATTGAAAACAATTTTTGACTGCACTCACCAATCGGAGGATAATATATTCTCGCCGCAGGTCAAGTTGGAATCATTGTTTGGCGCGAAGCAGAGCGCTAAAATGAATGAGCTTCGTGTCATAAAGCTACTCTGTCAAAAAGAACATCGTTCTTTTCTCTTCTCCCCGGAGTTTCTTGATATGCTCCATAGCCTTTCTGAGCGAGGAGATGACGAGATTGCCCCGCTATTTGAAATGTCCTATTTTGCAAACACGTCTTTCTTCGTCATTCTGAACCGCAACAATGGTCTTATTTCGCTGGATGCGGCAATCCCCGTTAATTTCAGAACAGAAAACGCAGGTGGTACATTTGCCCTGCCGATTGACCAGCCAGCCATAATTCCAAATTCTATTTTAAATACCATAGAGCAGGTCATATCAACCATAAGTACAGTCCTATGCAAAATTATTCCTGGCGCAAAATTGGCGCTTATGGTACTCGGCACAGAACTGATGGAAAGTGGCGAGCAAGGGACGAAAATACAGTTGGCGCGGGAGCTTTCCTGCGCTAATGGCACACAACGTCTCTTGCCTTTGAAATATGAGTCTGAGGGTATTAAAAAAATCATCTCTGTTTTGCATTTGCTGATTGCCGCATATAACATCCCATCCATCACCCTTGCGATTGACGAGTTGGACTCTGGCATATATGAATATCTATTGGGAGAACTGCTCCGTATCATGCAAAATTCGGGCAAAGGGCAGTTGATTTTCACTTCGCATAATCTTTATCCGCTGGAAACGTTAGAAAGCAATTCTATTATCTTTACAACAACGAATCCTAGTGCTCGTTACGCTCGCATTAAAAGTGTTCGTGCAACAAACAACCTGCGTTCTATGTATCTACGCGAAGTCATCCTTGGAAGCGATAATGCCCCATCACTATATGAAGAAACCAATGTGTCTGAAATTGCTCATGCGATGAGAGTTGTCGGCAAGCGCATGGAAAGCATCTCTCCGGAAGGCAACACATCCTCGGAGGTGGCTGATGGCTAAAAAGAAAATTATTCTCTTTATTGTAGAGGGACCATCGGATGAAACCAGCCTTTCTACCGTTTTGAGTCGTATTTTTTCTTCTTCATCAGTCAAATTCCAAGTGATACACGGCGATATCCTAACCCGCGGTTTTACTTCTCCTGAGAAAATCGTGACTGCCGTGTGGGATCAAGTCAAAGCGTTTATGGGCGTTATCTATAGAAAGAGTGATATTTGCCGGATTGTCCACCTCACCGACACGGATGGTGTTTTTATTCCGGATAGTGCAGTTGTTGAGGATTATGCCTTAGATGCTGGTGCCTATCCACACTACACAGAAACGCAGATTCAGACGCCGGATCCGGCTGCGCTTCTGGATCGGAATCGGCGTAAGCGAAATAATATTAACCGGCTTTCCATTCGCACCGAGATTTCAGGCATTCCATACAGCATGTATTACTTCTCTTCAAATCTGGATCATGTTCTCCACGGAAAAATGAATCTTTCCGAGTGGGAAAAAATTCGGTATGCCGAGGAGTTTGACTTAAAGTATGGCGATGATCCGGATGGGTTCACACTCTTTATGAAAGAATCGTCTTTCTCCAAATGTGATGATTATCGTAGCTCATGGGCATTTATCAAGACAGAACTGCATTCATTGGAAAGATACACTAATTTGGGGATAGCGTTGCCGTAAACCGCTCAGAGGTGTAGAAACAAAGCAAACTGATTTATTACAAATCGTATAGGAATTATTCTACTGGCTAAGCCTAATTCGCACATTTGCACTCGCCCGAATTCTCAGATAGCATAAAAGAAAAAGGCAGGTGGTAATCGTGTTCTGGAAGAAAGAGCAGAAAGTGGTTGTTGCGCTGAGTCCAAGTGAGGTGCGCTTGCTGAGGACTGCGCTGCTGAATTTCCGGAACAAAGCTGTGAAGGCCGGAAAGCCCACGGAGGATATCAACGAATTGATACTCCGAATCATGAAGTGAATTTGGTCGACATGGGGCAGCACGGTCGCTTCTGCGGACATACTACTCCAAAATCATTTCTGCATATAGCTTGAGATAATATGTGCAGATAATCCGGACGAGCTCTTGCTTTTCTGCATATAATATTATACAATAATATGCAGAAAGGCGGGAGCTGTATGAGAAAATTCGATTACTCTTTTTTAAATAACGGTTTGCTGCCTGCAAACTTTGTGAACCTCACCTCTAATATTGCGGCGCTGAAAACCATGGCAGGCGTGCGCAAGGAAGAATATACGCAGATCTTTACAGAGCTGGAAGCCGTCGCAAAAGTGCAGTCCATTAAAAGCTCCAATGCCATCGAGGGCATTGTGACAAGCGACGAGCGTATCGCCGCCATTGTCAATCAGAACAGCGCTCCGCTGAACCACAATGAAGCAGAGATTGCCGGGTATCGTGATGCGCTGAATGAGATCCACTTGGGCTATGAGCATATTGACTTTCGGCGGAGTGACATTCTGCGGCTGCACGAAACGATGATGAGCTTTGCGGGCTATGAGTACGGCGGACAATACAAGACGGACGATAATGTGATTTTAGAAATCGACGCTGACGGAAACCGCTGTGTTCGTTTTCGTCCCACGTCTGCGAGCGAGACGCCGAAAGCGATGGAGCAGCTGGAGCTTGCCTATTTGGATGCCCGAAGCGATGCGAATATCAACCAGCTTCTTTTGATTCCCTGCGTGATTCTGGATTTCCTCTGCATCCACCCATTCCGTGACGGCAACGGCAGAATGTCCCGCCTGCTCTCGCTGCTGCTGTTATATAAAAACGGCTTTGACGCGGGGAAATATGTGTCCTTTGAGGAGCAGATCAACAACTACAAGGCGTATTATTACGAAGCCCTGCGGCAGTCCTCGGCCGGTTGGGAAACGAATGAGAATTCCTATTTCCCTTTTATGGAGAACTTCCTGTCCACCCTCTATATGTGCTACAAGGAACTGGACAAGCGGTTTGCGGTGGTACATGGCAAGAAGATCACGAAAAAAGCGCGTGTGGAAGCGACCGTTCTGAACAGCCTGACCCCGCTTTCCAAAGCCGAAATCTGCCGGATTCTCCCCGATGTAAGCCCCACGACCGTCGAAGCTGTCCTTGGAGTAATGGTCAAAACCGGTTCGATAAGGCGTATCGGCGCAGGACGAACAACACGGTATATTAAGGCATAAACGGAGCGTTGAATTTTCTTCCGGAAAGCAGAAAGCTATGACACATTTTTCCGGGAAAATTGATAGCCGCTACGCATATTTTTCTGACTTTTGTGCGGGAAAAATTACACATTTTTTCCTGCATATCGCCGAAAACACGGAGATACTTTTTTCGGCTTCCTCCAATTTGGCCGTCTGATTTGTAATCGGGCGGCTTTTGCGTTAATAACTTATAGCCTGTTGCAGACGTGCATAACGGTTGCTCGTATAGGCTAAAATATAAGTGCATCGTATTTTGGCCTGAAAATCATTGACTTTCTTTTGCTTTTAGGCCATAATATATATGCATCGTATTTTAGCCCAAAGGAGGCGGGGCAATGTATATTGAGAGACAGCTTGAAAAGAAGTTTATTGCAATCAATGAGGAGTACGCTTGTGTGCTGCTGACGGGTCCGCGTCAGGTCGGAAAATCCACCATGCTGCGGCATCTGATGGAGGGGACGGCAC
>ENA-UOIY01001651-UOIY01001651.1-human-gut-metagenome-genome-assembly--contig:-P114-NODE-1651-length-21627-cov-98.117745_pt1 | contig 21627 bp, 18 predicted proteins | sample MGYA00242335_ERZ723882 | MGnify/ENA metagenome assembly ERZ723882
GATGTGGCGGTCATTCGGTCGTGTCGCTTGGCTCATCTGTTCCACCTCCCAAGTAAGAGAAAAGGCGGTTCTTTGCAACCTGCTCCTGAAGCTCGGTGATGACCGTCATATCCGGAACGGTCACATCGGGGATTTTCAGGATCGTCGGCAAGGTCAGCGCCTTCAAATCCTTTTCGGTTTTACAGCCTGCGTCAAAGAGCTTTGCCAGCACCTTTATTTTCTGCTGCAAGCCCTGTTCTCCTGCGGTTTTCTTTGTTGCCATAGAAATCAGCCTCCTTATCGCTCGTGGTCTTTTCCTTGAATTGTGCGGCTCAAAGCAGTCGCTTTTTCTTTTGCCCAATCAGGCATACGCTCCGGCTTTACTTCACCCAGCACATCCATACGCTCATAACGGGTATTCTTGCCGTCATAGAGATTTTTGCAAAATACGGCGCTGCCACGGGCATTTGCTGAAGCGCCGAAGCCACCGGTCACAAGGAAAAGCTGTCGATCTGCTCTTTGATACTCCGGCTTGAGGATTGCCGGGTTGATGGCGATGATTTTGCCGTTGATGTCGTTCTTATAGTGGTCGGGGATGCAGTCCGCTTGGGTGATAACCGTCACGGGAATATCCAGCTTTTCAACCTCTGCCCGAAACCTCTCGGCGTCTTGCTTGATGCGCTCTGCAAAGAACAGCGCTGCATCAATATAGTCGTCGCCAACGGCACATTCGGTAAACTTCTCAAATATGTCGTTGCGCTCTCCGTAACAGCAGAGGAAGCGTTCTCCGTTGGTACTCTGCTCATTCTCGGCAAGGATGATTTCACGGGCGCCGATATTCACGGCGCAGAGGACGGTGTAATCACCGACCTTTCTCTTTTCATTTTCCATAGCCGTTACCTCAGAGAATGCCGATGATGATAACCATATCATCCTGCTCGGCGTTGCGGGAGTATTCCGGAAAAAGCGACTGCACACGCTGCCTTGCCCTGCGGATGGTTTCAAAGCACGGCAGTCCGTAGACTTTGTAGTTGAATGCAAGGTCATTGAGAGGCAGTTCGCCGGCTCGCAGGAAGTTTGCGTATCGGTTGTAATAGTGCATAACGAGAACCATATCGTCGAACCTTGCTCTCGGACAGTCCTTCAAGATAGAAAGCACACGGCTTTCCACCGTTTTCTGTTGATTCATTGAATCCCTCCTTCGGGTAGTAGAAAAGGGGCGGAGTTTTTGCTCCGCCCCTTGGATAATCAGCTCACTTCTTGTTTTTCTTTCTGACCTGCAAGAAGATAAAGCCGCCGATGATAAAGGCTACCAGAACGATAGCCACGATGGTTTTAGGTTCCATTAGTTACGATCCTCCTTTTTCTTTTTCTTGAATCCGATAACGCCGCACACAGCGATGCCCACTGCGGACAGTCCCGCAAGGGTATAGAGCAACGGCAGATTGGTGGTATCGCCGGTCTTAGGCGTATCACGCAGAACATTGTGCATCTCCACAATAGTTGTGGAGCCGAGCTTGACCGTTGCCTTCTTATCAGCAGGGATGACATACATCGAAGAAGCCGAGTTGCTTACCTCGGAAATGGTGTAGTCCCCGATGCGAAGCCCGTCAATGAAGATCTCACCCTTGTCGTTGGTTTCAAGGATAATGTCATAGCCATTTGCACCGGTAATGCGGAAAGCGAAGCCCTTGACCTTGCCGTCAGAGGAGGTCTTGACGATTTTCAGGTTGCCTCGCATAGCTTCATTGATGAAGCCGACACCTGCCTTGTTCTCCACCTCGTAGGTCTTGCCGTTGGTGTCGATCATCACTTCATACACGCCGATATCAAGAACAAATCCCTCCGGTGCTTTGGTTTCCTTGACGAAGTAGCGACCGTAGAACAGGTCATTCATACCGTATTCACCGATTTCCTTTTCGGTCAGTATGCCGAGCAGTTCATCACCGTCGTCCAGCTTGCCGTTTGCGTTACTGTCCTTATAGACCTCAAAGGTTGCTCCGGTCAGCTTATTGTCAGGATATTCGGAATCCACCTTGGTCAGATGGATGTTTCCACGGACATATTTGTTGACGATCTTGATCTCCACGACCTGACCGTCTGCGCCGATGGTCACGGGATAGATGGTATCGTCCAGCACGAAGCCGGCGGGCTGTTCGATTTCACGGACATACCAAGTGCCGTAAGGGATGCTCTCAAAAGAAAAACTACCATCTTCAGCAGAAGTGGCAGTCATCAGAGCATTTTCCTTTGTAAACTCGCCGTCATCCGTGCGGAACAGTCCGATCAGCGCACCGCCGAGGGAATCGCCGTTTTCATCGACCTTCTTACCGGAAACAGAACCGTAGATCAGCTTGTTTTCAACAGCATTCCCATCATTGACAGCGATTTTCACCACCGCTGTATCCTGACCGGCATACCCAAAGGTAACGGGATACTTGGTATCGGACAGCATATAGTGGCTGTCGGTAGCAAGCTCCTGCACATAGTAGCTTCCAAAAGGAAGGTCGGTCTTAACCTTTGCCGTTCCGTCCTCATTCAGTGAGATGATCTCAACAAGACCATTTGCGGGAATGGAAGTACCGCTGGCAGACACGATTCCCTCGGCGGCGAACAGACCAAAAGAAATGTTTTTCATTTCACCGTTTGTGCCAATGCCGAAGTGCTCATTCTGCTCGATGGACTTTACAAGGCTGATCTCCACCTTCTGACGCTCGTTCTCGAACGAAGTCGCCGTTTCCGTAACAGCAACATTCTGACCGGCGTAAACAAGCTCGACGCAGTGAGGTTCCGGGTTGAGCACCATCCCGTGGGGTGCTGTGATCTCACGCACCTCATATTTGCCAAGGTAGAGTTCACGGCTCACCGCTGTGCCGTTTTCATCGGTTGTAACGGTGTCTACAACCTCGCCCTTCTGATTTCGGACAGTGCCGTCCTGCGTGATAATATCCTCTGCGGCGATGATCTCATAGACCGCACCGGGAAGTCCACGCTTTTCATACTGCGGCTGATAGATGGTGGGCAGTTCGTTTCCGCTTTCATCTACGCCGCCGATGACGGAAACGCCGAAGAACACCTCGCCGGTTTTTTCCACGGTGATGGTGCCTTTCTGTGCCATATTGGGCTTATCCACTTTTACTACCGTAACCCCGCTTTCTTCTGTGGAATTATCCTCCGTGACATCGAAGTACACGGGCGTTTCGTCGAGGACATAGCCGTAGGGAGCCTGTACCTCGACAATAAAGTACCCCTTTCCAAAGGGCAGCTTTTCCGGCGTAACAAGAGAACCTTCTGCATTGGTGTAGAACACATCAATGGTGGTGGGCGTCGGGTAAGTGAAGGTCATTGTTACGGGGTTGCCGTCCGGGTCATAAATCTTGAATCCTGCACCGGCGTAAGGAATGGTCTTGCCGGTTTCTGCGTCCTGCTTCACGATTTTGATGAAGCTGTTAAAGGGTGCATTGTTGATAAGGTAGCGATAAGTCGCCCCATTCTGAGAAATGAACACATCAAAGTCGGGCATCAGCTCGCTGCCTTCCCAGCCGGATACCTGATGGACGGTGTAGATGCCGTAAGGCATATCCTTGGTCTGGGCAAAGCCGTTTTCATCACAGGTGAGATAATCACGCTCGGTGTCCTCGGCAACCTCGTAGCTGCCTGCGGCTTTCAGGTACACAGCAAACTCTGCGCCGCTTTCGGGAGTTTCGATCTGCGTATCGCCGTTATCCGAGTGCTTGATGATGGCGATATTGCCCTTCTGCACCTGCTCGGTTACAGCCACAGCAGGTGCAGCGTTCAGCTCAACGGTGTAATTGGCCGCCTCTGCACCGACAGCATAAACGGTGCTGTCCAGCAAATAGCCCTCGGAGGGGCTGATCTCACGAATCGTCCAGTCGTCGCCGCAGACATAATAGTCGGTGGTGAACTGGCCGTTCTCGTCGGTGTAGTAGGTATCCACAAGCTGATCGCCCTTAAAGATGCCGTAGGCAGCACCGGCAAGCGAAGCGTCGCCCTGCGCCATTCCGCTCTCACAGTCGCTCTTGGTGACGGTGACATTGAATTTCTTGAGGATGTTGGAAAAGCTCTTATTGGTTACACTGTTCCATTCCACTGCGGCGCTCTGACTGTTGGGAACCACATAGCGAATGGCGGTGTCCATCTCCTCCAGCGTGTAGCCGGTGCCGATAAGCACATCCTTGAAAGCCGCCACACCGTTTTCATCGGTGACGGCGTATTCATCTACAGGCAGGCCGCTAAGGGAGGTTCCAAAAAGGTGGAACTTCACGCCCTGATTCAGCCCATCCTCGGAGGTCTTGGTTGCGGTCAGATCGCCGCGACGGAGCACATTGTTAAAGGAAACCGTCGCCGTCTGTCCGGCAAGCACGGTAACACGGTGGCTTTCCTGGGGCTCGTATTTGTCATAGCTCTGCTCGGTGACGGTATAGGTGCCGGGCATCAGATTGTCGACGCGAATTTCACCGTTCCGGTCGGTGGTAACGGTCCGATTGACGCCCTCGCCGGTGATGGTGAAGGCAATGCCATCCACCTTGCCGTCCTCCGAGGTTTTGACGATCTTAGCAGAGCCGTAGGACACCTTCAGATTGAGGAACGCCTGCACGGGGTCCATAACAGTGGCTGCGTAAGTGACCGCATCCTGCATGGTTCCGTCAGGCCCATAGTGACCGTCGCTCCATACGACAACGCCCTTACGGATATTGTTCTTGCTGGCGGAGATGGTCACAGGTTCCGCAGGTGCAGTCTTAGCGGTAATGGTCAGTGTGTCGCCATTGCTCGTAAAGACAATATCGGACAGGTTGCTGCTGAAGGTATAGTCCGATACCACATGATTGCTGTCGGTCAAGGTAGCTGTGTACTGATTACCGTCCCATTTCAGCTCGACCGTCTGCGCCTTGTTGGGAGTCTTGCTCATAAAGCTGGGAATAACCGTATGACTCTGAACGCTGGCTTCGATGCTGTCGTAGTAAGCAGAAAAGCGACTATACAGCAGGTGAGAGGTGCGGTACACGGATTTCACGGCATCAGCACTGCCGGGGTCAACATGGTTGAAGTTTGCATCCCGCTCTCCGACGACCGTTTCCCATACCAGCACCTGCGTAGCCATCATGTGCGCCATTTTGTCAGCATCGGATTCATTCTGCGAGCGCCAGTCGAGGGACAAGTCACCCTGATAGCCATACTGCATGATTCTGCCCAGCAGTGTCTTGATGGTATCGGCATCAATGGTGCTGTTGTAATTAGATGGATAGTTCTTCCAATAATCCTCGCCGTATCTTGTATAGGTTTTCTCCAGTAGTCGGGGAACCCCCGGCTCGATGCAGTAGCAGGCAGGGCCATCGAAGGAACCGATGGTGTGCAGTGTGGTCATCCATGTTGCCTCACCGGAGGTCCATCCGTTCATATAATGCAGCTCATCATGACCCCAAGTGCCGCTGTAATCAAGATTAGCATCCCCGCTGCGGGGGAAGCCAATGGAATAGGATTTTGCCACTTCGCCGGAAGAAGAAGCGGCAAAGGCGGTGATACCGCCGCCGAGAATGGTTGTGAAGCAGATCAGCAGCGCCATAAGCCCTGAAATGCTTCTGCGATAGAGTTTTTTCATTTGCGTACCTCCTTGTAGATACGAAAAAAGCACCGCATTGCTGCGATGCTGATTTCAAAATGTTGATTTATGCGTATCCGATGTAGATCAGATAACTGCCAGCGGAGACGGACTCATACCAGACCCACACATCGGTGATGTCCGCATCTGCCGCATAGCGATTGAGTCGGGATTGTATGTCCCGTTCCAGATAGATACAGTCGGCATCCGCATCAATGGGGTTGTCCCAGCAGTACACCGCTTCACTGTTCAGCGTAAGACCGACACTCTCGGCATAGCTCTTAGCAAAACTGATCCAGTAGCTGATGTCAAATGCCGGCTCTGTGGATTCCTGCTTGGGTGGCTCTGTGGGTTGTGGTTGATCCACCGGTTTTGGTTCTTCCGTTGCCGGAGGTGTGGGCTGTTCTTTTTCTGTCGGGGCAGCGGTTTCCGGTCGGCGTTCGGACTCGTCTGTTTTCTTTTCAGGTTCGCTTGGCTGTGGCAGCACTGCCGTGCTGTGGTCAGCCTGATCGGGAACCTCTGTTGTTTGGGTGTCACTTTCCGATATGCTTGCCGGGAACTCTGCGACACGGTTGTCTGTTTGTGATTCTGTGCTTTGGGGACGGTCAACCTCCGTTTTCTTTTCTGCCTGAGCCGTTTCGGATTCGCTGGGGACGATGTTACTGTCCGAAGAAGAAATAGGGTCAGGCGTTTCTGCAATATGCGAGGCGTTGTTGCATCCCGTAGTCAGACACAGAAACACGGCGAGTAGAATAACTGCGATTTTGGATTTCATACGCTTCACTCCCTTCGTCAACATTCTACCCGATGAGAACCGTTCCGACAAAGATGCGTTTTGAAGCGCAACTTTTTATCATATCGCCAAAACGCAGTTTTCTGAATTGTGCGAACTCCGTTTGCTCTTAGATAGATTTAGCTTAGAGAGATAGAGATAAATCAGGAGATAGTTTATTTCGGATAGTCTGGTAGTTCTCAGGGGTTGGAGTGTGAGGAAGGGGACGGCAGGAAACATACTCCGTGTGTCTATCGGCTGTCACGCTCTGCCCGCTGACGAAGAAAGCGACTGTAATGCTCCAATGCTTTGACCACATAATCCTCCGTTTGGCTTACGGGGATATTCTTCGGGATCAGGCTGCGCACCTTGTCCCCACGCAGGACGATTTTCTCACGCTGATTTGGTTTTTCCTCGCCCATAATGGCGGACACCACCTCCGGCGTGAGTTTTCCATCTGTGAAGAACTTCCGCATACGAATGGTCTGATCGTGGGACGGGGTGCATTGGTTCAGGTCGATTTCATCAACCACCGCCCGCTGGCTGTCCTCGTCCAAATAGGAAAGCTCCACCGCAGGACGCATTTTAATTTTGCCCTCGTCCACAAGGTCGAGCAGTTCAGGCACAAGACTTGTCAGACGGATATAGCGTTTGATTTGCGAGGTACTGTCACCTGTTTCAGATGACAGCTCAATGTTTGAGCGTTCTCCCGACAACTTCGGTCCCACTGGGTCCGAAGTTAAATCTGTGCGTTTTCCTTGACGGCTCATAGCTTCCAACCGCATTTTATAGGCAAACGCCTTTTCTGAGGGAAGTATCTGCGACCGCTGGTAATTGCTCTCCACCATCAGCACAGTGGCAGCATCACGGTCAAGGTCTACGACCTCGCAACGGAGTGCTTCAAACCCGGCAAGCTCGCAAGCCCGTTTTCGCCTGTGACCGGAAATCAGCTCGTATCTGCCATCCTCTTTCTGACGCACGGTAGCCGGAGTAATGACTCCTCGCTCCTTGACGCTCTCCACAAGCTGTATCATATCCTCGTCGTCCCGTACCTTAAATGGGTGGTCGGGAAAATCGTCGATCAGCTCAAGGGGAATATCTCGGATTTTACTGAGCTTAGCATCATCCCGTTCCTCTTGCGTAGAGAACAGCTCATCGAGTGTGTTCGTGGGAAGCGTGAAGTCGCTCTTTCTGCCTGCCATCGGCTAACACCTCCTTCGTAAAATCCGTGTAAGCCTTAGACACGGTGCTGCTCGGCTCATAGGCGTATATGCTTTTCCCTTTAGATGAAACCTCGGCGGCTTTTACGGCAATGGGAATGGTCGTCCGGTATATCCTGATCCGACAACCGAAGTTCTCTCGCAGCGCTTCTACCGTACTTTTGGCAAGATTGGTTCTACCGTCTACAAGCGTGAGCAGAATACCGTCGATTGTCAGGTTCCGATTGGTGTGCTTCTTCACCTTGGCAATCGTCGATAAAAGCTGCGTCATACCTTTTGCGGGGAGATACTGTGCCTGCACGGGAATAATCACACTGTCTGCCGCAGTCAGAGCATTGAGCGTTATCATACCGAGGGACGGCATACAATCTATCAGCACATAGTCGTATCTGTCCTTCACTTGGCTGAGATAGTTTTTCATCACGCTCTCTCTGCTCATTGCAGTCACAAGGCTCATCTCCAACGCTGAAAGGTCAAGGTTTGACGGAACAAGGTCAACCTTTTCTTCGTGGCTGAGAATGCCGGAGAACGGGTCTTGCTGTTCTTCCCGCATTACCGCTGATAGCTTATTGGAAATGGTCTGCTGCAAGCTGTCAGTGTCCTGCCAACCGAGGCAGGTAGTAAGGTCGCCCTGCGGGTCAGCATCCACGAGAAGCACCTTTTTGCCCTGCATAGCCAATCCAATGCCGAGGTTTACTGCCGTGGTTGTTTTCCCCACGCCGCCTTTTTGGTTGCATATCGCTATGGTTTTACAGTTTGGCATTTCGCTTTTCCTCCTTCTTGTTAGATTTGGATCGCTTGATCCACCAAAACACAGGAAGCGGAGTCCTGTGCTTTGGTGGTCGCATTTAACTCGATCTCATCCCCCAAATGCGTAAAAGGAAATCAACAGGCGTTCGGCTGCTGACCGAACTCATAGGAATCTCACCTCTGCCGGGTACTCCGCCAGCCCCATAGGGAAGTATCATTGTCCCTGAATCGTTTCATCGCCTTATCCGTAGCAAGCGGATATTTCAGAATGGTTCGGAATCGCTACCAACCTTGCTTTCCGTGATAACCCTTGTGGGCAGGAAGTTCGTGGCGCACCTTCATCCGGCTGGGGCTTTCGCCCCCGATCAGGAATGTACCTGTTGAGTGTGTATTCTGTTTTCAAGGATCACGAGGAAACTTGTTTTGTCCCTCAATAGGTAGCCAGCGAGAAGGCTCATTTATAGACCCCCTAAACGAAAAAATTTCCAAAAATTTTTTTGGGAACGAAAAAAGCCGCTGATTTCGTAGTGAAACCAGCGGCTTGATTTGCGGTGTGTTCATCTGAAAATGGGCAAAAAAATAACGGTCACACAATCCAAAGGGACTGTGTGACCGTATTTATATCAGTTGTTTTGCCTACGCTACAAGCGTCAACTTCTTATTGGCGCTGTTCGCGGATGGCAGCCTGCGCGGCAGCCAAACGCGCAATGGGGACTCTAAACGGGCTGCAGGACACATAGTCCAGACCCACCTTGTGGCAGAACTCCACAGAGGAGGGATCGCCGCCGTGCTCGCCGCAGATGCCCAGATGCAGCTCCGGACGGGTGGCGCGACCCAGCTTGCAGGCCATATCCACCAGCTTGCCCACGCCCACCTGATCCAGACGGGCGAAGGGATCGCTCTCGTAGATCTTGTTGTCGTAGTAGGCGGGCAGGAACTTGCCGGCATCGTCGCGGCTGAAGCCGAAGGTCATCTGGGTCAGGTCGTTGGTGCCGAAGGAGAAGAACTCGGCTTCGGTGGCGATCTGGTCGGCGGTCAGCGCAGCGCGGGGGATCTCGATCATGGTGCCCACCAGATACTTCATGTTCATACCGGCGGCGGCCAGCTCCTCGTCAGCGGTCTTGACAACCACGTCCTTGACGAACTTCAGCTCCTTGACCTCGCCCACCAGCGGGATCATGATCTCGGGAACCATGTTCCAGTCGGGGTGCTTCTTCTGGACGTTGATGGCGGCGCGGATGACGGCACGGGTCTGCATGACGGCGATCTCCGGGAAGGTGACGGCCAGACGGCAGCCACGGTGACCCATCATGGGGTTAAACTCGTGCAGGGAGGCGATGATGGCCTTGATGTCGGCCACGGTCTTGCCCATATCCTTGGCCAGCAGCTCGATGTCCGCCTCCTCGGTGGGAACGAACTCGTGCAGAGGGGGATCCAGGAAGCGGATGGTAACGGGGCAGCCCTCCATGGCCTCGTAGATGCCCTCGAAGTCGCCCTGCTGCATGGGCAGCAGCTTGGCCAGCGCCTTCTCACGCTGCTCCTTGGTGTCGGAGCAGATCATCTCGCGGATGGCGGCGATACGGTCGCCCTCGAAGAACATGTGCTCGGTACGGCACAGGCCGATGCCCTGAGCGCCCAGAGAACGGGCACGGGCGGCGTCGGCGGGGGTGTCGGCGTTGGTGCGCACCTTCAGGCGGCGGAACTTGTCCGCCCACGCCATGATGCGGCCGAAGTCGCCGCCCACGTTGGCGTCCACGGTGGGCATAGCGCCGTCGTAGATGCTGCCGGTGGAGCCGTCCAGGCTCAGCCAGTCGCCCTCGTGATAGGTCTTGCCGGCCAGAGTGAACTGCTTGTTGGCCTCGTCCATGTTGATGGCACCGCAGCCGGAGACGCAGCACTTGCCCATGCCGCGCGCCACCACAGCCGCGTGGGAGGTCATGCCGCCGCGGACGGTCAGGATGCCCTGAGCGGCCTTCATGCCCTCGATGTCCTCGGGAGAGGTCTCCAGGCGAACCAGAACCACCTTCTCGCCCCGGGCAGCCCACTCCTTGGCGTCCTCGGCGTTGAACACGATCTTGCCGCAGGCAGCGCCGGGGGAGGCGGGCAGCGCCTTGCCCACCGGCTCGGTGGCCTTCAGCGCCTTGGGGTCGAACTGGGGATGCAGCAGGGTATCCAGGTTGCGGGGGTCGATCATGGCCACGGCCTGCTGCTCGGAGATCATGCCCTCGTCCACCAGGTCGCAGGCGATCTTCAGAGCGGCGGGAGCGGTACGCTTACCGTTGCGGCACTGCAGCATGTACAGCTTGCCGTGCTCCACGGTGAACTCCATGTCCTGCATGTCGCGGTAGTGATCCTCCAGAATGTTGCAGACCTTGACGAACTCGTCATAGGCCTCAGGGAACTTCTCGGCCATCTCTGCGATGGGCATGGGGGTACGCACGCCGGCCACCACGTCCTCGCCCTGGGCATTGGTCAGGAACTCGCCCATGAGCTTCTTCTCGCCGGTGGCGGGGTCACGGGTGAAGGCCACGCCGGTGCCGCAGTCGTCGCCCATGTTGCCGAAGGCCATGGACTGGACGTTGACGGCGGTGCCCCAGGAGTAGGGGATGTCGTTGTCGCGGCGATAGACGTTGGCGCGGGGGTTATCCCAGCTGCGGAACACGGCCTTGATAGCGCCGATGAGCTGCTCCTTGGGATCGGTGGGGAAGTCGGAGCCGATCTTGGCCTTGTACTCGGCCTTGAACTGCATGGCCAGCTCCTTCAGATCCTCGGCGGACAGCTCCACGTCCTGGGTCACGCCCTTCTTCTCCTTCATGGCGTCGATCAGCTGCTCGAAATACTTCTTGCCGACCTCCATGACCACGTCGGAATACATCTGGATAAAGCGGCGGTAGCAGTCCCACGCCCAGCGGGGGTTGTTGGACTTCTTGGCGATCACGTCCACCACGTCCTCGTTCAGACCCAGGTTCAGGATGGTGTCCATCATGCCGGGCATGGAGGCGCGGGCGCCGGAACGCACGGACACCAGCAGGGGATTCTCCAGATCGCCGAACTTCTTGCCGGTGATCTTCTCCATCTTCTCGATATACTCCATGATCTCCGCCATGATCTCGTCATTGATCTGGCGGCCATCCTCGTAATACTGGGTGCAGGCCTCGGTGGTGATGGTAAAGCCCTGGGGCACAGGCAGACCGATGTTGGTCATCTCCGCCAGGTTTGCGCCCTTGCCGCCCAGCAGCTCACGCATCTTGGCGTTGCCCTCGGTGAACAGGTAACAATACTTCTTGCTCATGTCAGTTCCTCCGTATATAAATATAAATGTACCAAACGATGAGAACAATTTATTATAGTCATAAAACCGCGGAAAAGCAACCCCGGTTCCACATTTTTTTGCAAAAATTGTTTGGCGTCATATTTTTCCCCTGTACGGAGGGAATCATACTTGCCTGCACCGGCAACCTTGTGATATACTACTACATTGAAATAGTAGGCAAGGGCGTGAGTAAATGGTGCAGCTTCCCGCGGAAAACAGCATACTGGCCGCGGCGGTGCGCCGCGCCGCTGACGAGCACCGGCTCAGTCACGCGGTGATCCTCACCGGACGGGGCGACCTGACCGCCGCCGCGCGGTTTCTGGCCGCCGCCCATGTGTGCGAGGGTGAGCATAAGCCCTGCCTGACCTGCCGCCACTGCCGCAAGGCGCTGGAGGGCGTACACCCGGACGTGATCTCCGTGCAGGACACGGAGCACAAGGAGCTGACGGTGGAGGCCGTCCGTGCGCTGCGCAAGGACGTGTACATCCGTCCCAACGAGGCGGAGCGGAAGGTGTATATCATCGCCGACTGCCGCCAGCTGAACGAGCGGGATCAGAACGTGCTGCTGAAGATCGTGGAGGAGGGGCCGCCCTACGCCGCGTTCATCTTCTGCGCCGATTCCCCTGCCGCGCTGCTGGAGACGATCCGCTCCCGCTGCGTCATGCTGAAGTACGACGACGGGGCGGAAGCGCCCTTGCGTCCGGACGCGGTGGAGCTGTGCCGGGCGTTCGCCGCGGGGCGGCTGCTGCCGGTGACGGCGTTTCTGGTGGGGCTGGACGCCAAAAAGCCCGTGCCCAAGCGGGAGGAAGTGAGCGCCATGCTGCGGGATTGCTGGCGCACGGCGGCGGAGGCGCTGCTGCTGCGGCGGGGCAAGCCCCGGCCGGAGCCGTCCTGCGCGGAGGAAGCCCGGCGGCTGGCCGACAGGCTCACCGACCGGCAGCTGACGGGGCTGGAGAGCGTGCTGCGGCAGTACGCCGGAGAATGTGACTACAACGTGGGCGTAGGCCACGTACTGGGCGGCCTGGCCGCAAAATGGGAGGAACTTTTATGACCGAAGTCATCTCTGTCCGTTTTCGCAACGGATGCAAGGAATACTATTTTGACCCGAAGGGGCTGACCGTTCCCACGGACACGGACGTGATCGTGGAGACGGCGCAGGGGCCGGAATTTGCCCGCTGCTCCCAGGGGAACCACCAGGTGGAGGACGGCGCGGTGGTGAAGCCGCTGCGCGGCCTTATCCGCATCGCCACCGACAACGACAGGCACACCGCCGCCTACAACCGGGGACGGGAGAAGGAGGCCTTTGAGGTCTGCAAAAAGAAGATCCAGCAGCACAAGCTGGAGATGAAGCTGGTGCGGGTGGAGTGCAGCTTTGACGGCAGCAAGATCCTGTTCTTCTTCACCGCCGACGGGCGGGTGGACTTCCGTGAGCTGGTGAAGGATCTGGCCGGCGTGTTCCGCGCCCGCATCGAGCTGCGGCAGATCGGCGTGCGGGACGAGGCCAAGATGATCGGCGGACTGGGCATCTGCGGACGACCCTTCTGCTGCTCCCAGTTCATGGACGAGTTCCTGCCGGTGTCCATCAAGATGGCCAAGACCCAAAGCCTGAGCCTGAACCCCACCAAGATCTCCGGCACCTGCGGGCGGCTGATGTGCTGCCTGAAATACGAGCAGGACGCCTATGAGGACGCCATCAAGCGCATGCCCAAGAACGACTCCTTCGTGCTGACGCCGGACGGCACCGGCAACGTCAGCGACATCAACGTGCTGAAGGAGACGGTGAACGTCCGGCTGGACGACCGGCCGGAGGGCGCCCGGTGCTACCACAACTGCGAGGTGTGCGTTCTGCGCAACGGCAAGGGCAGCCGGGAGGGGATCGTCGTCCCCGACAAGCGGCCGGAGCGGTATATCGAGCCGATCGCCGAGGAGGAGCTGCCCGCCATTACGCTGGTCAGCGACTTTGACCCGGACGCAGCCGCCGCCGAGGACGGCAAGCGCCGCCGCAGCCGGGGCGGACGCGGACGCCGCCGCGGAGAGAGCGCCGGAGAGCGCCCGGCGGAGAAGGCCGCCGCGGACAACAAGCCTGCCCGCAGCGAAAAGGCGGACAAGCCCGCCGGAGACAAGCCCAACCGGGAGGGCGGCAGCCGCCGCAGAAGAAGCGGCCGCCGGGGCAGCGGCGGCGGACAGGCCGCGCCTGCCGCAGCGGAGGCCGCGCCCAGGAAGCAGGAGCGTCCCGCCGGAGAAGCACCTGCCGGCGAGAAGAAGCGGAACAACAACCGGCGCCGTCCCCGCCGCAGAAGCGGCGGCGGAGGCAAGCCCAACGGCGGAGCGGAGGCGTAAACAGTCATGGGAAAATTTAACGGTCTGCTGCTGGTCAGCGACTTTGACAACACACTGGTCTACACCGAGGAGGCGCTGCAGAAATGCGTGGACATGCCCCCGGTATCGGACAAAAACCGCGCCGCGCTGGAGTATTTCATGGCCAACGGCGGCCTGTTCGCCGTGGCCACCGGCCGCGCCAAGCCCGCCTTTGAAACGGTGGTGGACGGCATTCCCATGAATGCGCCCACTGTGCTGTTCAACGGCGCAGCCATCTACGATTTCTCCCGGAAGAAATATCTGGTGACGGCCTTTCTGCCGGACACCGTCCGGGCGCACATCACCCAGGTGGTGACGGCCATGCCTCGGGTGGCGGTGGAGCTGTATCACGATGACAATACCATCCACGCCCTGAACGCCAACGACGTGACCCGGCGGCACATGCACATCACCCACGCGCCGTCCATCGAGGTGGACACCATGGACGCGGTGCCGTCCCCCATCAGCAAGGTGCTGTTTTCCACGGAGGAGCAGCACCTGAACGACCTGCTGGACTATCTGCGCGCCCAGCCGTGGTACCACGACTATGAGGTGGTGCCCAGCGCCGTGACGCTGGTGGAGCTGACGGCCAAGGGCGCCAACAAGGGCGGCATGGTGCAGCGTCTGGCGCAGCTGCTGGACGTGAAGCGGGAGAACGTGCTCTGCGTGGGCGACCACGCCAACGACATCAGCATGCTCACATGGGCGGGGGAGGGCTATGCCCCGGCCAACGCCATCCCGCTGGTGCTGAACACCCCCGGCGTGCATCACCTGCCCGACTGCCGGGATGATGCCATCGCCGCGCTGGTAGCGGAGCTGGACAAGCGGTTCTGAATAGCGGAAGCAAGCCCCGCCGGGGCTTGCTTTTTTTGCTGCCGGAGACGCCGCCCCCACGCATCCTGTCATTGCGAGGAGTACCCCAAGGGCACTTGCTTCGCGGCGCGCAGCGACGCGGCAATCCGTTCCCAGCGCAGCGCTGCCGCGCTGACGGGACGTCGAGGACGCCGTCCCCTACACCGGGACGGCGAGGACGGCATCCCCTACACCGGGGCGTCGGGGACGCCGTCCCCTACGGAGCGGTGTACCGCGCCTGTCTGTGGGGTACCCCGAAAAAACTTTTCTTCCAAAACAGCTGATTTTGCCCCTTTAAGGGGTGTTTTTCGGCGTTTTCCCCGGAAGAGGGCATTGTTCACAATTTAATCCTTGACGTGGAGCGCATTTCAGGGTATTATACTCTTTGTTTGTAACTATTTGTAACTTTTAGGGGCACACCATGACACAGGATCAACAGCAAAAAAATACCGCCCCGCGCGACCCCAACAGGGAGCACATGACCCTGTCGGAGCTGTGGCAGCTGTGGCGCGACAATTTAATGAGCTGGCGGAGCTTCTGCGACGAGCACCACGACCTGTTCACGCTGAACATTCAGGCAGGCGTCCGCCGTTTGGGGCAGTGGCTGTCCAACCTGCGCGGCAGCGCGCGGACGTTGGCGGCCGCTAACCGCGACCGGCGCTTCCCGGAGTCGGAATACGGCACGGCGCAGCTTTTCCTGTTTTTCCGCAGCAGTCTGGAGCGCTTCGCCGCCGCGGTGCGGGAGCACTTCTCCGACCGGCGCAAGCTCTTCATCCGGCTGGGCGACAAGCGCCGCCGCTTCTTTGAGGAGATAAAGCTGCATCCGGCCATCTTCCTGAGCAGCGCGGTGGTCATCGCCGCCGCCGCCACGGTGCTCTCGCTGTACACGCTGGGCGCCGAGGTCAGCTATGACGGGCAGTCGCTGGGCGTGGTCTCCTCCCGCCATGCAGCGGAGAAGGTGGTGGCGGAGCTGGAGGATATCACCCGCCAGACCACCGGCGACAGCGCCTACGCCGTGGACACGGCGGAGCTGGCGGTGGAGACGGGCGTCTATCCCCGCAGGGAGCTGCTGTCCCACGATGAGTTCCGGGAGGAGCTGGGCGACGCGCTGGGTCAGGTGGAATACGCCTATGTGCTGTATGTGGACGGCGAGAAGATCGTGGCCACCACCCGTTCCGGCGCGCTGGAGGATCTGCTGGAGCAGCTGAAGCTGGGCTATGAGACGTCGGACACCGTCAACGCCTATTTCGTGGAGGACGTGGAGATCCGGCAGGAGTATGTGGAGTCCTCCTATGTGATGAACCTGGGCTACATCGCCGAGAAGCTCAACGAGACGAAGGAGGGCGAGGTGACATACACCGTCACCGCCGGCGACAGCTATTACAGCATAGCCGCCGACTATGACATGTCCATGGAGGATCTGATGAAGCTGAACGAGGGCTATGACCCCAAGATCCTCCGGGTGGGCGACGTGCTGACCATCAGCAACGCCGTGCCCTATCTGACGGTGGTGAACGTGGAGCGCCAGCGGTACGTGCAGGACGTGGCCTATCAGGTGGAGTACACCGACGACGCGTCCATGTATCAGGGCGAGTACAAGACCACTTCCCCCGGCGTATACGGCAAGGCGGACATCACCGCCAACGTGACGTACATCAACGGTGAGGAGACGGAGCGGGAGGTGGTGGCCAGCGTCACCCTGTCCCAGCCCATAACGGAGCAGCAGCTGCGGGGCACCAAGGAGCGCCCCACATGGTATCCCACCGGCAGCTTCAGCTGGCCGTGCAACGGCGTGCTGACCAGTCGGTTCGGCTACCGCAGTCTGCTGGGCAGCACCTACCACAGCGGCATCGATATCGGCAACAGCTACGGCACGTCCATCTACGCCTCCGACGGCGGCACGGTAACGTACTCCGGCTGGATGAGCGGCTACGGATACCTCATCATCATCGACCACGGCAACGGCTATCAGACCTACTACGGCCATAACAGCAGCCTTGTGGCGGCCAAGGGCGAGAAGGTCCACAAGGGACAGCTTATCGCCCGGATGGGCTCCACCGGACGCTCTACCGGCAACCACTGCCACTTCGGCGTCAAGCTCAACGGCACGTTCGTCAACCCGCTGAACTATCTGTAAGCGCTTTGCACCCCCGCCGCAGGGCGGGGGTGTCGTTTCGGGGTTGCAAAACGCAAAATCTATGGTACAATATGCTCACCGAGCCATATAGAAGGAACGAGGTGAAGATGATGAAGAAAGTACTGTGCCTGCTGTGCGCGGTGTGCGCTGCCGTCATGAGCCTGTGCATCGCCTGCGCCAGTCCCCTTACCGGCGACACCAGCAACATGGGTCTGTGGATCGCCATGGTGGTGGTAGCCGTCATCGCCGTGGTGGTGCTGCTGATCGTGGGCGCCAAAAAGAAGAAAAAGTAAACCGATACGACAAAAGCCCTGTGCCGCATGGCGGCACAGGGCTCAGCTTGTCAAAAAGTCCGCTCGGACTTTTTTGACAAGCTGAGGCAAAATCGCAAAATTAAAAGCAGTATTTTATTTTGCGATTTTGGTCGCTGCGGCGGGTGATTGAACGCGAAAGGGAACCCTGACGGTTCCCTTTCACACTACCATCGATCGACAAGGGCAGACACGGTTTTGACGGGCAGAAATGCGCCCATACTGCGTCAAGCCCCTTGACAATACGGCAAGTATTCTCTGCGGGTCTTTTCTTGTCTGGACACATTTCTGCTCCGGCAAAACTGCTCCGCACCTGCCAGCGATGTATTTTCGAGTGATTTTTGGTTTTTGAGCCGCAGGCTTGCTGAGTCGGCATATTCTCGCCGATGCTGCCGAGCGACGTTCCTTTGGAGCGAGGCTGGCGCAAGCCAAGGCGAAAAGAGCAAAAAGCGCCGGAAAGACACGCTGTCAGGCGTGTTTGCCCTTGCCAATCGATGGTATCCTTCCCTCCGATACTTGTAACTAGGCAGGTTTTTTGACAGGCTGAGCCCTGTGCCGCATGGCGGCACAGGGCTTTGCTTATTCAGGGGGCGGCGGCGCTGCGCGGCGTAGGGGCGGATGCGGGCATCCGCCCCTGCGCGCCTTGTCATTGCGAGGCGCGCAGCGACGCAGCAATCCGTTCCCAGCGCGGCAACGCCGCGCTGACGGGACGTCGGGGACGCCGTCCCCTACACCTGTTATACGGACGCCCGCCTGTCATTCCGAGCCAGTGCGCGCCGCGAAGCAAGTGCCCTTGGGGTAAACACTGGCGCGGGAATCCGCTTTCCCATGCGCCGTGCGGCGTGTCATTTTTTCCTGGGATACGGCGTTTTTTCGTCGGTACGCCCCAGCAGGTAGTCCACGCTCACCTGATACAGGTCAGCCAGGCGGCACAGCACATCTATGGGATAGTTCAGCACGCCTATCTCGTACTGAGAGTATGTGTTCTGCTTCACATTCAGATATTCCGCCACCTGCTGCTGGGTCATGCCGGCATCCACACGCAGGCTGCGGATATTTTCATACGGTAAAACTTCATAACGCATCATATCACCCTGCAACAGGATAAAATATCTTCTTTTCAGATATTGCATTTTATCTTGTTTTCAGATATACTATGCGCGTAAGGGGGTGACACGATGGCCGATTACAGGCAGATGTATATGAAGCTGATGGATGCAACAGAAAGCGCCATGGATATCCTGATCGCCGCACAGCGGCAGTGCGAGGAGATTTACATCGAAACGGAGGATCCTTCCGATGGGGAGGATGCCTGAGGCGGTACACCAAAAGCAAAAGAGACGGCTAAAGGCCGTCTCTTTTCCGTTTTCATGCAAAGGCCCTGCCTCAGCGAAGGGCGGCGCTGCGCGGCTTAGGGGCGGATGCGGGCATCCGCCCCTGTGAAATCGCCATATATGCGCCGTTACGCCACATGCCAGCGGGCGGCGTCCTCGGTGTCCACGCCGTTCTCCGCCAGCGTCTCCATGACCGCGGCAATGACCTCATCCACTGCGGCGGATGTCTCCTCCGTCTCCGCGCCGTACAGCTTCAGCTGCGCGGGGTCGATGTCCGGCATCGTCTCCTGCCCGTCCCAGACAGTGGGGAAGCGGCTGCATCCGTTGTCCTCCATCAGCTCCATGCACTGGGGGGACAGGGCGAACTCCTGCCAGAGCTTGGCGGCGTTGGGGTGGGGCGCGTCGGCAAAAATGGCGGTGGTCTGCACCCGGCCGGGCACACCCTCCGCCGCCGGCGCCCACATGTCGATGGCGCTGCTGCCGCTGTTCCGCTGGGCGGTCAGGCCGGTGCTGAGCCAGCCGATGCCGATGACGCACTCACCGGTGGACAGGCATTTGGCGGCGGTGTCCGTGCCGGTGGTGTAGAACTGCACGCTGGTGTCCAGCTGGGTGAGATAGTCCGCAGCGTCATCGCCGAAGTATTCCATCATCGCCCGGACGAACAGGCGTCCCTCCGCCGTGTCATAGGCGGGCAGCCACACCAGCTCCCGGTACACCGGCTCCAGCAGATCGTCCCAGCTGCGGGGTGCGGAGATGCCCATGCGGGCGAGCACATCGCTGTTTACCATGATGCCCAGCGCATCGGCGCTGATAACGCAGTAGTCCTCATGGCCGTAGCCGGGGTCAATGAGAGCAGATGCGGCCTCCGGTGTGTAAGCCATCAGCCCGCCGCTTTCGGACAGGGTGCGGCACAGGGCTTCATCGCCGCCGTACCACACGTCCGCGCCGCTGCCGTTGGGCAGGGCATCCGGCTCCGCCGTGCGGACGGTGACGCTGATATCGAACAGCTCCTCGAATTTCTCGCAGGCGGCGGTCAGGAACGGTTCGTCGCCGGAGACGCAGACCGTCAGCCGTCCCTCCTCACGGGCAGCGTCGATCTGATCCTCCAGACCGGCAAAGGCGGCGGGATAGGTGGGCCCGGTATCGCCGCCGCTTTCGCCGCAGGCGCAGAGACTCAGCGCCAGCACCAGCGCCAGCGCGGAGCACAGGATTCGTTTCATAGGGGGTACCTCCTTGCAGAGCCGCCCGGCCGGGCGGCAGTCGTCACCGCCATTATAGCGGAGATGGCGTACCCTGTCAAATCCCGCCGCCGGACGGGGTTGCACCGAATGTTTGGATGATGTGCCCAAAATTTGGGCGTCATATTATGCACTATACACAAAATCAAATCAGCGCACACACAAAAATATTCCATGGGAGGGGGGTTGTTTTGTGTAATGCGCTGTGTTATACTGGCTATCACGTTCGGATGTTTCTATTCTGTTAATGTATAGGAGGGTGCGGGCATGAGCAAGACCGTCACGCGCCGGAGGGCTCTCACTGTGGAGATGACCTCCGGTTCACTTTGGAAAAATATTCTGCTTTTCAGCTTGCCGCTGATGATGACGCAGGTGTTGGAGGTGCTGTTCAACCTCAGCGACGTGGCCATCGCCGGTAAGTACGCGTATAACACCTATATCGCGCTGGGCGCGGTGGGCTCCACCACCACGCTGGTGTCCCTGTTTACGGGACTGCTGATCGGCGTGGGCGCAGGCGTGAACGTAGCCGCTGCCCGCGGACTGGGCATGGAGGACAACGACAACGTGGAAAAGACCGTCCACTCGTCCTTCCTGATCTGTCTGGGTCTGGGCGTGCTGGTATGCCTTGTGTGCGTGTTCTTCGCCGAGCCTATGCTGCGGCTGCTGAACACCAAGGAGGAATTTTTGCCCGGCGCGGTGCTGTATCTGAAGCTGTACGCCATCGGCCTGCCCGGTATGGGGCTGTACAACTGCGGCAACGGCATCCTCAGCGCCACCGGCGACACAAAGCGGCCGCTGGTGTACCTGTTCATTGCCGGTGTGCTGAACGTGGTGCTGAATCTGGTGTTCGTCATCGGCTGCAACATGTCCGCCGAGGGCGTGGCCATCGCCAGCGCCATCGCCCAGTGGGTGTCCGCCCTTCTCATCGTCATCCACCTGCTGCGTCGGCAGGACGCCTGCCGGCTGGACATGCGCAAGCTGCGGCTGCACCCCATGGCAGCCAAGCGGGTGCTGATGATCGGCATCCCCTCCGGCCTGCAGAACGCCATCTTCGCCGTGGCCAACCTGTTTGTGCAGGCGGGTCTGAACTCCTTTGACGAGATCACCGTCTCCGGCGCGGCAGCCGCCGCCAACGCCGACACGCTGGTGTTCAACATGATGGGGGCGTTCTACACCGCCTGTGCCAGCTTCGTCAGCCGCAACTGGGGCGCGGGGCACAAGGAGCGCATCACCAAGAGCTATCTCATCAGCATGTTCTACGCCTTCGCCGTGGGCAGCATCTGCGGCGGGCTGCTGCTGGTGTTCGGACGGCAGTTCCTGAGCCTGTTCGCCGACAAGCCGGAGGTCATCGACGCCGGTATGGATCGGCTGCGGATCATGGCCTTCTCCTACGGCATCGGCGCGCTGATGGACGCCAGCATTGCCGCCTCCCGCGGCATCGGCAAGAGCATCGCGCCCACCATTATGGTCATCATGGGCTCCTGCGTGTTCCGGGTGATATGGATCTACACGGTGTTCGCCTATTTCCACACGGTGCCGTCCCTGTACCTGCTGTACATCTTCTCCTGGGTCATCACCGGCATCGCGGAGTGCATCTACTTCCGCGCGGCGTACAAAAAGAGCATTCTCAAGGCGCAGATATGGTAATATGGTAAAAAGCAACGCCTCAGGCCAGCGGCCTGAGGCGTTCAGACTGTCAAAAAACCTGCCCGGTTACAAGTATCGGAGGGAAGGATAGTGTGA
>ENA-UOIY01001658-UOIY01001658.1-human-gut-metagenome-genome-assembly--contig:-P114-NODE-1658-length-21533-cov-43.987615_pt1 | contig 21533 bp, 13 predicted proteins | sample MGYA00242335_ERZ723882 | MGnify/ENA metagenome assembly ERZ723882
CTCGTATATAATACCACCCCTTTCCTGTTTTGTCAACAGGTTTTTTCGATTTTTTGAATTTTTTTGATTTTTCCTTGAAAAGCTTCAAAAGGCTCGTTAGGGAACCTCCGATTAAATTGCAAGAGCGGTCAGCGAGGGATTTTGTGCCAGATTGAGGTTTGGAAATCGCAGGAATCCTTTACGTATTTCAAGATTTTCAAACCGATAAGCTGGGACAAAAGACCCGCTGAGCGCCGCTGCCGATTTATTCAGAGGTTCCTTAGGATCAACGCTCGGAGAGCGGAATGTAGTCCCGATGACGGATCAGCGGCTTATACGCCGGGCGATAAATGCGGCCGCCTGTGAGCACCTCTTCCATGCGATGGGCGCACCAGCCCGTGATTCGCGCAATGGCAAAGAGCGGAGTGAACAGGTCGGGCGAGATGTTCAGCATCCGATAGACCAAGCCGGAGTACATATCCACATTCGCGCACATGATCTTCCGCTTCCCCGTGATCTCCTCAAAGACTCTCGGAGTGACGCGTTCGATGGTCTCCATCAGCTCCAGCTCGTCGAGCATCCCGCGCTGCTGCGCAAGCTTGCGCGCGGCGCTCTTGAGGATCACGGTACGCGGGTCGGAAAGCGTGTAGACGGCGTGTCCCATACCGTAAACCAAGCCGCTGTGATCGCCGGCCTCGCCGCTCAGGATGCGCCGGATGTAGTTCTGCACCTCGTCCTCGTCCTTCCAATCGCGCACATGCGCCTTGATCTCCTCAAACTGATTCAGGACGGCGCGGTTCGCACCGCCGTGCTTCGGCCCCTTCAGGGAGCCGACCGCCGCCGCGATTGCGGAGTAGGTGTCCGTCCCCGTCGAGGAGACGCTGCGGCAGGTGAAGGTAGAGTTGTTGCCGCCGCCGTGCTCGGCGTGGCAGACAAGGCAGAGATCGAGCAGGTGCGCCTCCTCCTGCGTAAACTGTTTATCCGGGCGGATCATGCGCAGGAAATTCTCCGCAATGGACAGCCCCGGCTCGGGACGGTGGAGGTAAAGGCTGTCATTTTCAAAATAATGACGCTTTACAACATAAGCATGGGCAACAATCACCGGAAAGCGCGCGACCAGCTCGATGGACTGGCGCATCATGTTCTGCACACTCAGCTCGTCCGGCGTCGGGTCGTTGGAATAGAGCGCGAGGACGGAGCGCCCGAGCTTGTTCATGATGTCGTGACTGGGGTTTTTCAGGATCATGTCCTCGGTGAAGTTCACGGGCAGATCCGTCTTGGCATGGAGCAGGCCGGTAAACATCTCCAGATGCTCGGCGTTCGGCAGCTCACCGAACAGGAGCAGATACGCGACCTCTGGGAAGCCGAAGCGCCCCTCACGGCGATAGGCGGCGACAAGATCGCTCAGCTCATAGCCGCGATAGATCAGACGGCCCTCCATCGGCTCGCGCTCGCCGTCGACGACGCGATAGCCCAGGACATTGCCGACCTTGGTACAGCCGATCATAACGCCCGTACCGTCGTCGTTGCGCAGACCGCGCTTGATGTTGCTGTTCGTGCGCGCCTCCTTCATCAGAGAGGTATGAATCCGGTAATCGGCGCATAGGCTCTGAATGAATTCGTCCATTGCCTTCGGGTCGTTCATCAAGTCCGCCATGTTCTCGCCTCCATCAATGCTATATTTTTACTATTCTATCAAATTTTCTGAATTCTGTCAAGAAGGAGCAAGGTTTCCATGAAACGATTTTACCTGGGACTGGTCGCTGCACTTGCTGTGCTCTGCGTGGTGCTGTTTTACCCGTCGGGGCAGGCCGCCCGCACACAGGCCGAGCCGACTGAGGCAGCGGCTGCGCCAACGCATTCCGCCGCCCTCCCTGCCGCGCGCTTTGACGCGCAGACAAGCATATCCGTGCTGCTCGAAGGGCAGACGCGCGAGATGAGCCTGCAGGACTATCTGACCGGCGTGCTGCTTGCGGAGATGCCGACCGATTTTCCCGCTGAGGCGCTCAAGGCGCAGGCTGTGGCCTCGCGCACCTTTGCGCTGCATCAGCGCGCGGCGCGGAAGCATACGAATGCCGACATCTGCGGCGACAGCGCGTGCTGTCAGGGCTGGGTATCCTCGGAGGGCTTTTCGGCCGAGGCGGTGAAAAACGCAGTCGAGGCCGTTGCGGCAACGGACGGGCTTGTGCTGTGCTACGACGGAGAGCTGATCGACGCGACGTTTTTCTCGTGCTCCGGCGGGTCGACGGAGGCCGCCGTGGAGGTCTGGGGCAGCGACGTGCCCTATTTGCAGGCCGTGGAAAGCCCGAACGAGGAGGACGCGCCGCGCTATTGCGACGAAACGTCTCTCCCGCGCGCGGAATTCGTTCGCATTCTGCAAACGGAGAATCCCGCGATCACCGGCGCAGAGCCGCTGCTCGGGACGATCACGCGGACGCAGGGCGGCGGCATTGCCACGGCGACGCTCTGCGGGCAGGTCTTCGAGGGCACGACGCTGCGGCGGCTGTTCGGACTGCGGTCGACAGATCTTACCATTCGGGACGAGGGCGAGCGCATCGTGCTGACCACGCGCGGCTTCGGTCATCGCGTCGGGATGAGCCAATACGGCGCGCGCGCCATGGCCGAGGCCGGGGACGGTTTTGAGACGATCCTGCTGCATTATTATCAGGGCGCAGCGCTCTATCGGCTGGAGCTTTCGGAGTGAAGGAAAAGTTTCGGTTGCAGTCCGTCGGAAAAAGTTGTATCATGTTCTTATCAATACAAAAGGAGCAAAAAGATGCGTTATCTATTTTGCACGAACATTACGAACAACATCAACAATGAGACTACGGATGGCGAATGCCTGCAAACCGGGGCGCTGCCTCAGACCATGCGGGAGCAGCTTCGGCAGGAGAGCATTGCCTACGACCGGACGATGCGCCGGTTTCGGCTGCCGAAGGCGCTGCGATGGGTGAAGTACATTGCGTTTGTGCTTGCGCTGATTATTTTGCGGGGCATTCTGGACGCAGACGTCTCGTTCGGGCAGGGCTACCGCAACGCGCCGTTTCTTTATTGGGCCGACGCCGGTCTGATCGCGCTGGCCGCCGGGCTGCAGATCACGGAATGGCGCTTGAAGTCCGCTCTGAAGAAAAACGAGAGCGCGCTCGACGCCGACCGGCGGATGAGCGCAGCGCAGCAGAGCGTGCGCAGCTATCTGGGCGTTCCCGACGAGTGCTGCGACGTTGACCTGCTGCTGGGCGAGTATGCGACGAACGGCACGGCGGTCACGTTCCCGACCGGCGCGCTCAACGCCGAGTTGCAGCTCTACCGCAAGGGCGAGGCGCTCTGCGTCTTTGACGGCTCGGAGGTCTATTCTCTGCCGCTGAACGAGCTGACCGGGCTGCGCGTGATCGAAGAGCCCGTCTCCGTTGTCGGTTGGAACAAAGAGGGTTCTCCAAAACACAAGCAGTTTCTGGACGGCGGCGTGATCCTGAGCCGGGACACCATAAACGGCCTGAAATTCTTCTGCGCGCTGGAGCTGCGGCACGACAGTGAGGACTATGCGCTGCTGTTCCCGCCCTATGAGCTGCCGGTTGTGGCACAGTTGACCGGGCTGAACGCGCCGGAGCTGCCGCCCGTGAACCTGCGCGAGAGACGCGCGCAGGGCAAGCGGGAGCTGGAGCCGGTCGCGCCGCCTCCCGAGGACGGGCGCATCCACCCGATGTTTTATTGGCATTTCCCCGGCTTTCAGAAGGTTGCTTATTGGTGCACGCCGGGGGCTGACGTCACCTTCCACAGCAAGCATCCGGTCGCCTACGTTCTATTGTTGACGCTCGGACTGATCGTTTTCTGTCTGCCTTGGCTGGCCTTTGCGGTCGGCGTGCGCTATCTGCTTCCAGAAGCATGGGGCAGCGGTTGGATGTGGCTGGGCGTGGCCGGAGGGTTTGTCGCGGGTGTCGGCCTTTTCAACTTTGTCGGTGCTTGGCTTCATCAGTATCTCGGCCATGTTTTCACGCTGCTCTGCGTCGGCGGCGGCACGCTGATGATGGCCGTCAGTCTGCTTCTGCTCGCGTGAGTAACTCGAAGCAAACGGGGCTGCTGCAAGAATTTTGCAGCAGCTCCGTTTTTTATCGCGCTGTCCCTGCAGGGCAGGTTAAAATTTTAAGCTCGTCCGTCATTGCTCCCGCACTTCGTTCCGGGATGCCATGCCTTCGACTTTAAGATTGCACACAGTGAAAAGGCCTCCGGGAAAAATCCGGAGGCCTTTTTACAGTGCTTTATTTTGCTTCGTTGTCGATCATATCCTGCGTGACCTCGGATTCGGGCCATGCGTCGGCGTGGTAGTCGCGGTAGATGTCCAGACCGGAGCCGGCGGGGATCAGCTTGCCGATGATGACGTTTTCCTTCAGGCCGACCAGGTGGTCGACCTTGCCCTTGATGGCGGCCTCGGTCAGGACCTTGGTCGTCTCCTGGAAGGACGCGGCGGACAGGAAGGACTCGGTGGCCAGAGAGGCCTTCGTGATGCCCATGAGCATCAGGGTGTTGGTTGCAAGCCGCAGGTCGGTCTCGCCGGCATCGATGCGCTTCTGGACGGCCTCGTTGGCGTCGTCGAACTCATAGACGTCGACGACCGTGCCGCTGAGCAGCGTGGTGTCGCCGGGATCCTCGACGCGCACCTTGCGCATCATCTGACGGATGATGACCTCGATGTGCTTATCGTTGATGTCAACGCCCTGCTGACGGTAGACCGCGAGAACGCCCTGTGTGAGGTAGTTCTGAACGGCCTCGACGCCGGAGATGCGCAGCACGTCATGCGGATTGAGCGCGCCGTCGGTGATCGGCTCGCCCTTGCGGACGGGCTTGCCGTTTTCGACCTTCAGGCCGACGGAATACGGCACCTGATAGAGCTTGACCTCGCCGTCGTCGGAGGTCACGGTGATGTCGCGCAGAGCGCTGCGATGGCTCTCGTCGATGGCGACAATGCCGTCGGTCTCGGCCAGAACAGCCATTTTCTTCGGCTTGCGCGCCTCAAAGAGCTCCTCGACTCGGGGAAGACCCTGCGTGATGTCGTCGCCCGCGACGCCGCCGGTGTGGAAGGTACGCATGGTCAGCTGCGTGCCCGGCTCACCGATGGACTGCGCGGCGATGATGCCGACGGCCTCGCCGAGATTGACCAGCTCGGAGGTTGCAAGGTTCATGCCGTAGCACTTCGCGCAGACGCCGCTGCGGGCGCGGCAGCCGAGCACGGTGCGGGCATAGACGTTGTGGATGCCGTGCGCCTCGAGCAGCTTGGCATCATCCTCGACCATCATGCGATCCTTGGAGAGCAGAAGCTCGCCGGTCTCCGGGTCACAGATGTCGTCGACGGGGAAGCGGCCGTGGATACGGGAGGCGAAGGACTCGATAACCTGCCCCTTCTCGACAACCTCGCAGAGGTTGATGCCGTGCTTCGTGCCGCAGTCGTGCTCGCGGATGATGACCTCCTGCGAGACGTCGACCAGACGGCGGGTCAGATAACCGGAGTCGGCGGTACGCAGGGCGGTATCGGTCAGGCCCTTACGCGCGCCTCGCGAGGAGATGAAGTATTCCAGAACGCTCAGGCCTTCACGGAAGTTCGCCTTGATCGGGATCTCGATCGTGCGGCCGTTCGTGTCGGCCATCAGGCCGCGCATACCGGCCAGCTGGCGGATCTGGTTCATGGAGCCACGGGCGCCGGAGTCCGCCATCATATAGATGGGGTTGAAGCGATCGAGGTTCTCCTGCAGCGCGCCGGTGACGTCCTTGATGGTCTGCTCCCACTGGCGCACGACAAGGCGGTAGCGCTCCTCGTTGGTGATAAAGCCGCGCTTATACTTGCGGTCGATCTTGACGGCCTCGGCCTCGGCCTCCTCGACCAGCTCATATTTCTTCTCCGGGATGGCCATATCCGCAATGGAGACGGTAATGGCGCCCTTGGTGGAGTATTTATAGCCCAGCGCCTTGACGCGGTCGAGCATCTCGGTGGCGATGGTGAAGCCGTGCTTACGGATGCACTTGTCGATGATGACGCCCAGCTTCTTCTTGCCGACGAGGAAGCTGATCTCCAGCTCGAAGGCATTTTCCGGCTTGGAGCGGTCAACGAAGCCCAGATCCTGCGGGATCGGCTCGTTGAAGATCAGGCGGCCGACGGTCGCATTGATGATCTGATAGCGCATCTCGCCGTCGATCTCCTTGCCGTAGCGCACGCGGATGGGCGCATGCAGGCCGATCGCGCCGCAGGAATAGGCCTTGATGGCCTCGTCGACACTGGAATAGGCGTGCTTGGAGCGGAACTCCGGAGCCTTCTTATGCTGACGCTCCGCCTGATCGAGCGCAGCCTCAACGAGGTCGCCGTCGACGAGCTGGTTGACCGGCAGGTCAAAGTCGCCGGGATCGGTGACGTAGACCTCCTCCGCGCCCTTCTCGCTCTTGCCAAGACGGACGTAGGTCAGGTAATACGTGCCGAGGATCATATCCTGCGTCGGTACGGTGACGGGCTTGCCGTCCTGCGGGCGCAGCAGGTTGTTCGCAGAGAGCATCAGCATACGCGCCTCGGCCTGCGCCTCGGCAGACAGCGGAACGTGAATGGCCATCTGGTCGCCGTCGAAGTCGGCGTTGAAGGCGGTGCAGCAGAGGGGATGCAGCTTGAGCGCGCGTCCCTCGACCAGCACCGGCTCAAAAGCCTGAATGCCCAGACGGTGCAGCGTCGGCGCGCGGTTGAGCATGACGGGGCGATCCTTGATGATCTCCTCGAGTGCGTCCCAGACCTCCGGCTCGCCCTTGTCGATCTTCTTCTTGGCGCTCTTGATGTTGTTGGCAACGCCGTCCTCGACGAGCTTCTTCATCACGAACGGGCGGAACAGCTCAATGGCCATTTCCTTCGGCACGCCGCACTGATAGAGCTTCAGCTCCGGGCCGACGACGATAACGGAACGGCCGGAATAGTCGACGCGCTTGCCCAGCAGGTTCTGACGGAAGCGGCCCTGCTTGCCCTTGAGCATATCGGACAGGCTCTTGAGCGCACGGTTGTTCGCGCCGGTGACGGCGCGGCCGCGGCGGCCGTTGTCGATCAGAGCGTCGACGGCTTCCTGCAGCATCCGCTTCTCGTTGCGGATGATGATGTCCGGCGCCTTGAGCTGGATCAGGCGCTTGAGGCGGTTGTTGCGGTTGATGACACGGCGATAGAGATCGTTCAGGTCGGAGGTGGCGAAGCGGCCGCCGTCGAGCTGAACCATCGGGCGGATCTCCGGCGGGATGACGGGCAGAACGTCCATGATCATCCACTCCGGCTTGTTGCCGGACATACGGAAGGCCTCGACGACCTCGAGCCGCTTGATGATGCGCAGCTTCTTCTGGCCGTTGGCATTCTTGAGCTCGCTGCGGAGCTGCTCGGACAGCGCCTCGAGATCGATCTCGGAGAGGAGCTTCTTGACGGCCTCGGCGCCCATGCCGGCATCGAAATCGTCCTCGTACTTCTCGCGCATGTCGCGATATTCCTTCTCGGTGAGGATCTGACCCTTGCTCAGGGGTGCGTCGCCCGGGTCAATGACGATATAGTTCGCGAAATAGAGCACCTTCTCCAGAATGCGCGGGCTGATGTCCAGCAGCAGACCCATGCGCGACGGGATGCCCTTGAAATACCAGATGTGGCTGCACGGCGCGGCCAGCTCGATGTGACCCATGCGCTCGCGGCGCACCTTGCTCTTCGTGACCTCGACGCCGCAGCGGTCGCAGATCTTGCCCTTGAAGCGGATCTTCTTATACTTGCCGCAGTGGCACTCCCAGTCCTTCGTCGGCCCGAAAATGCGCTCGCAGAACAGACCGTCGCGCTCCGGCTTGAGTGTGCGGTAGTTGATGGTTTCCGGCTTCTTGACCTCGCCGTAGGACCACTGGCGGATCATCTCGGGCGAAGCAATACCGATCTTGATGGAGCTGAATTCTTTGTTCATTGTATCACTCCCCCTCTCTTATTCCTCGTCTCCGGCGTCACTGCCGTCGGTGTCGTCGACGACGCCGAAGTCGTCCGCTTCCTCGTCGGCATCGGCGTCGTCGTCATCCGTCTCGAGGCCGATCGCGCGGGAAAGCGCGTTGATGTCGTTATCTATGCTGTCCGGATCGACGGCGAAGCCGGAGGAGAGCACCTCATTCTCGTCGGTGACAAAGTTGTCGCCGGAGGTGTAGCTGACCTCATCGTCCTCGTCCTCATCCTTCAGCTCGATCTCCTCGCCCTGCGCGTCGAGCACGCGGACGTCGAGGCAGAGGGACTGCAGCTCCTTGACCAGAACCTTGAAGGATTCCGGCACGCCGGGCTTCGGCACGTTGTGACCCTTGACGATTGCCTCATAGGTCTTGACACGGCCGGTGACGTCGTCGGACTTGACGGTCAGGATCTCCTGCAGCGTGTAGGCCGCGCCGTAGGCCTCGAGCGCCCAGACTTCCATTTCGCCGAAGCGCTGGCCGCCGAACTGCGCCTTGCCGCCCAGCGGCTGCTGGGTCACGAGGCTGTACGGGCCGGTGGAGCGGGCGTGGATCTTGTCGTCGACCAGATGGTGCAGCTTCAGGAAGTAGGGATAGCCGACGGTGACCAGATTGTCAAACGCTTCGCCGGTGCGGCCGTCATAGAGCACGGTCTTGCCGTCCTCGGACAGGCCGGCGAGCTTGAGCGTTTCGCGGATGTCCTTCTCGTTTGCGCCGTCAAAGATCGGGGTGGCGACCTTCCAGCCGAGAGCATGGGCGGCGTAGCCGAGGTGAACCTCCAGAACCTGTCCGATGTTCATACGGGACGGGACGCCCAGAGGATTCAGCACGATGTCCAGCGGCGTGCCGTCTGGCAGGAAGGGCATATCCTCCTCCGGCAGGATGCGCGAGACGACGCCCTTGTTGCCGTGGCGGCCGGCCATCTTATCGCCGACGGAGATCTTACGCTTCTGGGCAATATAGACGCGGACGACCTTCGTGACGCCGGGGGCAAGCTCGTCGCCGTTCTGGCGCGTGAAGGTCTTGACGTCGACGATGATGCCGGCCTCGCCGTGCGGCACCTTCAGGGAGGTATCGCGCACCTCGCGCGCCTTTTCGCCGAAGATCGCGCGCAGCAGGCGCTCCTCGGCCGTCAGCTCCGTCTCGCCCTTCGGCGTGACCTTGCCGACCAGATAGTCGCCGGACTTGACCTCGGCGCCGATGCGGATCACGCCGTCCTCGTCGAGATCCTTGAGGGTGTCCTCGCCGACATTCGGGATGTCGCGGGTGATCTCCTCCGGGCCGAGCTTGGTGTCGCGCGCCTCGGTCTCGTATTCTTCAATGTGGATGGAGGTGAAGACGTCCTCCTTGACGAGACGCTCGTTAAGCAGGATGGCGTCCTCGTAGTTATAGCCCTCCCAGGTGACGAAGCCGATCAGCACGTTCTTGCCGAGGGCGATCTCGCCCTGCGAGCAGGCCGGGCCGTCCGCAATGACCTGTTCCTCGGTCACGCGCTCGCCGACTGCGACGATCGGGCGCTGGTTGATGCAGGTGCCCTGGTTCGAGCGGGCAAACTTTGTCAGGTGGTAGTCGCGGACGTTGCCGTCGTCATAGCGCACGGAGACGCTGTTGGCCGAAACGCGGGTGACGACGCCGTCTCCCTCGGCCTTGATGCAGACCTCGGAGTCCACGGCGCACTTCTGCTCGATGCCGGTGGCGACGATCGGAGCCTCCGTGACCATGAGCGGCACGGCCTGTCTCTGCATGTTCGCGCCCATGAGCGCGCGGTTCGCGTCGTCGTTCTGCAGGAAGGGGATGAAGGCCGTCGCGATGGAGGTCATCATCTTCGGCGAGACGTCGAGATAGTCGATCACATGTGCGTCGACGGCAATGATCTCGTCGCGGTGGCGGCAGGTGATGCGGCTGTTGACGAGCATACCGTTCTCATCGACCGGCTCCTTGGCCTGCGCGATGTAGTAGTCGTCCTCGACGTCGGCGGCCATGTATTCGACCTGATCGGTCACGCGGGAGCCGACGTATTTGCCGTTTTCGTCATAGATGCGCTCGACCTTGCGGTAAGGCGCCTCGACGAAGCCGTATTCGTTGATCTGTGCGAAGCTGGCCAGATAGTTGATCAGGCCGATGTTCGGGCCTTCCGGCGTCTCGATCGGGCACATACGGCCATAGTGGCTGTAGTGCACGTCTCGCACGTCGAAGGACGCGCGCTCGCGGCTCAGACCGCCGGGGCCGAGCGCCGACAGACGGCGCTTGTGCGTCAGCTCCGCGAGGGGGTTGTTCTGATCCATGAACTGCGACAGCGGCGAGGAGCCGAAGAACTCCTTGATGACCGCGGTCACGGGGCGGATGTTGATAAGGCTCTGCGGGGTCACGGTGTCGATGTCCTGCATGGTCATGCGCTCGCGCACGACGCGCTCGAGGCGCGTGAAGCCCACGCGGAACTGATTTTGCAGCAGCTCGCCGACGCAGCGCAGACGGCGGTTGCCGAGATGGTCGATGTCGTCGGTCGTGCCCGCGCCGCAGACGACGCAGGTCAGATAGTTGATGGAGGCGAGGATGTCGTCGACCGTGATATGCTTGGGGATGAGGTCGTCCATGCGCTCCTCGATCGCGTCGGCCCATTCCTCCTCGGTCATGCCCTTGTCGAGCAGCTCGAAGAGCACCTTGCGGCTGACCTTCTCGCGGATGCCGTACTTGGCCGGGTCAAAGTCGACGAAGCGGCTCATGTCGACCATGTAGTTCGAGAACATCTTGTGGTTCTTCTCGCCGACCTTGATGACCGCGTCGCAGACGCCGCAGGCGGAAAGTTCGTGCGCTCTCGCGCGCGTCAGAACCTCGCCGGGCATGGCGAGAATCTCGCCGGTGCGCGGGTCGACGACCGGCTCGGCCAGCTCCTGACCGTTCAGGCGGCTCCAGATGTCAAGCTTTTTGTTGAACTTGTAGCGGCCGACGCGGGAGACGTCATAGCGGCGCGGGTCGAAGAACAGGCCCTCGATATAGGAGACGGCGTTGTCGAGTGTGGGCGGCTCGCCGGGGCGCAGACGGCGGTAGATCTCGAGCAGACTGTCCTCGCGGGTCTTGCAGGGATCCTTTTCCATCGTCGCGCGGATGAGATCGTCCTCGCCGAACAGCTCGACGATCTGCTCGTCGGTCTCCACGCCCATCGCGCGGATGAGGCAGGTGATCGGCAGCTTGCGGTTCTTATCGATGCGGACATAGAAGGTGTTTTGCAGATCGGTCTCGTATTCGAGCCAGGCGCCGCGGTACGGAATGACCGTCGCGCTGTAGATGTGCTGCTCGGCCTTATCCACGGCGTCGCCGAAGTACATGCCGGGGCTTCTGACGATCTGGGAGACAATGACGCGCTCGGCGCCGTTGATCACGAAGGTGCCGCCGTTGGTCATGAGCGGAAAATCGCCCATAAAGATCTCCTGATCCTTGATCTCGCCGGTCTGCTTGTTGAGCAGCCGCACGCGAACCTTGATCGGCTTGGCATAGGTCGCGTCACGTTCCTTGCACTCCTCAACGGTATACTTGGGCTTTTCGTCGAGAGAATAGTCTAGGAAGGACAGCTCCAGATTGCCGGTATAGTCGCTGATCGCCGCCACGTCGTGGAAGACCTCGCGCAGTCCTTCGTTCAGAAACCACTGATAGGAATCCTTCTGGATGCGCAGGAGGTTCGGCATTTTCAGGATTTCCTGATATTTGGCGTAGCTCTTTCGCTCTGTCTTACCGAACTTCACGTCCTTAACTTGCATATTGGGTCATCACAGCCTTTCTTCATCATGGGTGTGTGTTGCTTACATTAATTATAACTGATAACTGGTAGCTTTGGATGTGCTTCTGCGGCTCGGGGGCTGCCCTTACGCCGACCGCCGTTACGACACACGCGGCGCAGTTGGTACTTTCTGGCCATTCCCGCTTGCAATCTGCTGTCGACCGTGGTATAATCGGAGCAGAAAGTGGGAGAATCGGCTTTGCCGATATTTCCGCAGTATAGGCTACTATTTTAGCACTTCTTTCCCCAATCGTCAATTCTTTTTTCGGAAAAATTCCGAATTTTTTATAAAAACCCGCACGGAGAACCTCAGAACGTTCCCCGTGCGGATTTTTCTGTTTGCTCAGCCGAGGGAACCTCTGATTAAATCGCAAGAGCGGTCAGCGAGGGATTTTGTTTCCAAATTGAGGTTTGGAAATCGCAGGAATACTTTGTGTATTTCAAGATTTTCAAACCGACAAGTTGGGGCAAAAGATCCGCTGAGCGCCGCAGCCTATTTATTCAGAGGTTCCTTAGCTGTCTGTTCGTTGCTTTGTAAGCTTCCGGCGCTCCGGGCTCATTCGCGCTTCAGCGCCCCCATTGGTTGCCGCCGTCGCTGGCGGTGCAGAAATAGACCAGCAGGATGATCCCGCCGGCAAACGGGATCAGTCCCATCAGCAGATACACCCCCGGCTTGCCGATGTCATGCAGACGGCGCACGCTCAGAGACAGACTCGGCAGGAAAAGGCCGAGCGAGGCAAGCACGCTGAGGATCTGGATCACAAGCGCAACATAGGGGCTGAGGGCAATCCCGACCGCGGAGAGAATGGTGAAGGCAATGCCGATCAGGAACTGGAACAGCATCACCCACCAGAACTCACTCAGGGATGCGCGTCCCTCGAAATTCACATAGTTCGAAAAGAACCGCTTGACCGCCTCGCCGAAGCCGACCGACGGCGCGCGGTACGGCGTGCCGTACTGCGGCTGGGCATACTGCGGCGGAGCATTATAGTAGCCTGCGTAGGGGTCGCTTCCCGGCGGAATCGGCGCACCGCCGTAGGGGTTGGCATTCGGCGGAACCTGCGCGCCGCCGTAGGGATTGGCGTTCGGCGGAACCTGCGCGCCGCCGTAGGGGTTGGCATTTGGCGGAACCTGCGCGCCGCCGTAGGGATTGGCGTTCGGCGGAACCTGCGCGCCGCCATAGGGGTTGGCGTTCGGCTCCTGCTGGCTCGCGCCGCATTCGGGACAGAATTTTGTGCCGTCCGGAACCGGCTGTCCGCATTGTCTGCAATACATAGTCATTCCTCCGTTTTCTAAAATTTTTTATCCGAACAGGACGGTGTACCAGACGCCGAAGATCTCGCGGACGACCATCTGCACGGAATAGCCCGTGTTCATGTCGTTCGCGGGGCAGCAGACGGCCGTGACGCCCTCGCGTCTGGCCAGAAGCCGCGCGCGGAGGAGGTGGTAGGCGCTGGAGACGATCGCGATATGCTCCGGGCGCTGCCCGGTCCTCTCCTCGATCAGGTCGAGGGAATAGCGCAGGTTCTCCGCCGTGGTGGTCGCGCGCTCCTCCTTCCAGAGGCGGCTCGGGTCGACCCCGCGCTCCGTCAGCCAGCGATACATGCACTCGGCCTCGGTGATGCTTTCACCCTTTCCCTGCCCGCCGGAGAGCACGGCCACGGCGTTCGGATACGTCTCGAGGTAGGTCTGCGCCGCATGGAGCCGCGCCCGCAGGGAGCGGCTCGGCGCCGTTCCGTTGACCCCCGCGCCCAGCACGACAACATAGTCTGCCTCGGGATTTTTCGAACCGCCGCAGGCAACGCCGACGGCAATGCCTGTGACGAGCATCGCCAATGCCACCAGCCCCGCGCCGATGCGCATGACCAGCCGCACGACCCGCAGCCATACAAAGCGCGGGAGCAGCGCGTCGACCAGCCCGAACAGCAGCACGACCGCGCCGACCCCCATCAGGAACATGCCCGCAAAATGCAGGTAGGCGAAGAACAGCCGCAGCACCAGCCCGACGCCGATCAGCGCGCCGCCGGGCAGCCAGTAGCGCCGCCTCATAGCTCGAGGTAGCCCTTGAGCACCTTGAGGGTGCTGCAAACGCCGTCGCGATGGCTGCGCTCATAGCCGTGGGAGGCATAGACGCCCGCTCCGATCAGGCCGTGACGCAGGTCGTGCCCCGCGCTGAGCGTCGCCTCGACGTCCGAGCCGTAGTGCGGATAAAGGTCGACGGCGTAGTCCGCGCCCTCGCGCTTGGCAGCGGCGATCAGGCCGGAGACGACCTCATAGGAATAAGGCCCGCCGGAATCCATCGCGCAGATGGAGACCTGCCGCTCGGTGCATTGCAGCCCCTCTCCGACGCAGCCCATGTCAACGGAGATCGCCTCGGTCACACCCTGCGGCACGGACGCCGCGCCGCCGTGGCCGACCTCCTCATAGACGGTGATGTGAACATAGACACGGCGCTTGGGCGTCAGCTTGCGATCCGCCAAAAATTTGGCGAAGCCCAGCAGGATGCCGACGGACAGCTTGTCGTCCAGAAAGCGGCTCTTGATGTAGCCGGACGCGGTCACGCGCGTGCGCGGCTCGAAGCAGACGAAGTCGCCCACGCCGATGCCCAGCTTTTTCACGTCGTCGGCATTTTCGACCGGCTCGTCAAGCACGACCTCGACCGTGTCCCACTTGCGGGCGGTCGTGCCGTAGTCGCCGTTGACATGGATCGACGCGTCGCATAGCTGCAGCGTGCCCTCATAGATGCCGTCGGCCTTGGTCACGATGCGGCAGTTTTCGGCCTCGGCGTTGTTGGCGTTCATGCCGCCGACGTTGCGGATGCGCAGGCGGCCGCTGCTCTTGATCTCGGCGACCATACCGCCCAGCGTGTCGGCGTGCGCCTCGAGCAACAGGGCGTTTTCGGCGTCCTCGCCGCCCAGATCGACCAGCACGCCGCCCTTGACCGTGCGCGTGACGGGAAAGCCCAGCGCCGCAAACTGCTCGGAGACGAAGCGCTCGGCCTCGCGGGTGTAGCCCGTCGGGCTGTCGATCGCCAAAAGCTCCACGGTTTTGTCCATGGCAAAGCTCACATAGGGTTCCATTTTGCTCCTCCTTCGGGATTTTTTTCCATTATATCATAATTTTATGAAAAAGAACAGCAAAAAACCACAGGACGACGGATTTCGACCTGTGGTTTTTGCTATGATACAGTCAGCAGACGGGATTCAGCGCTGCTTCGTCTCGATCTCGTGCAGGCACTTGGCCATGAAGTCCTCGGGCTTCATCGCGCCGAGATCCTCGCCGCCGCGGGTGCGGACGGAGACCGTGCCGTTCTCGATGTCGCGGTCGCCGACGACCAGCATATACGGGATCTTCTGCATCTGCGCCTCGCGGATCTTGTAGCCCAGCTTCTCGCTGCGCAGGTCGCTCTCAGTGCGGATGCCCTTGGCAAAGAGCTGCGCCTCGAGCTGCTTGGCGTAGTCATGCGCGCGATCGGTGATCGGCAGGATACGCACCTGCGTCGGCGCCATCCACAGCGGCAGCGCGCCGGCATATTTCTCGATCAGGTAGGCCAGCGTGCGCTCGTAGCAGCCGAGGGACGTGCGGTGGATGATATAGGGCGTGGCCTTCTGGCCGTTCTGATCGGTGTACTCCATGCCGAAGCGCTGCGCAAGCAGCAGGTCGATCTGGATGGTGACGAGGGTGTCCTCCTTGCCGAAGACGTTCTTATACTGAATGTCGAGCTTCGGGCCGTAGAATGCGGCCTCGTCGATGCCGATGGTGTATTTCACGTCGAGATCGTCGAGGATGCGCCCCATGATCTCCTGCGCCTCGTTCCACTGCTCGGCCGTGCCCTCGTACTTATTGTTCGGGTTCCTCGGATCCCACTGGGAGAAGCGGAAGGTGCAGTCCTCAAGCAGGCCGACCGTGCCGAGGCAATACTTGGCAAGATCGAGGCAGTGCTTGAACTCCTCCTCGAGCTGATCCGGGCGCAGGACGATGTGTCCCTCGGAGATCGTGAACTGGCGGACGCGGATCAGGCCGTGCATTTCGCCGGAATCCTCGTTGCGGAACAGCGTGGACGTCTCGCCGAGACGCATCGGCAGGTCGCGATAGGAGCGGGCGCGGTTCAGGAAGACCTGATACTGGAACGGGCAGGTCATCGGACGCAGTGCGAAGCACTCCTTGCTGTCGTCAGCCGGGTCGCCCATGACGAACATGCCGTCGAGGTAGTGATCCCAGTGGCCGGAGATCTTATAAAGCTCGCGCTTGGCCATGAGCGGTGTCTTGGTCAAAAGATAGCCGCGCTTCTGCTCCTCGTCCTCGACCCAGCGCTGCAAAAGCTGAATGACGCGGGCGCCCTTGGGCAGCAGGATCGGCAGACCCTGACCGATCACGTCGACGGTGGAGAAATACTCCAGCTCGCGGCCGAGCTTGTTGTGGTCGCGCTTGCGCGCATCCTCCTGCTTTTGCAGGTATTCCTCCAGCTCCTCCTTCTTCGGGAAGGCGACGCCGTAGATGCGCTGGAGCATCTTGCGCTTGGAATCGCCGCGCCAATAAGCGCCGCAGCACTGCGTCAGCTTGACGGCGTTGCCCTTGATGCGGCCGGTGCTGTCAAGATGCGGGCCGGCGCAGAGGTCGGTGAACTCGCCCTGCGTATAGAACGAGATGACGGCGTCCTCCGGCAGGTCGCGGATCAGCTCGACCTTGTACGGCTCGCCCTTCTCCTCCATATAGGCGATGGCCTCGGCGCGCGGCTTTTCGCTGCGGACAAGCGGCAGGCGCTCCTTGCAGATCTTCTTCATCTCGGCCTCGATGGCGTCGAGGTGCTCCTGCGTGAAGGCAAAATCGCTGTCGAAATCGTAGTAGAAGCCGTTGTCGATGGACGGGCCGATGGCAAGCTTCACCTGCGGATACAGGCGCTTGACGGCCTGCGCCATAACATGCGAGCAGGTGTGCCAATAGGTCTTGCGATAGGCCTCGTTTTCAAAGGTGTACTGGTTTTCTTCTGACATTGGGATTCCCTCCTTAATAATTAGGGGCACATTTCTTATTTTGCCATGCTTTTGCGCAACAAAAAATCACCCCTGAAAATTCAGGGGTGAGAAGCTTTGGTTCCCACGGTTCCACCCTGCTTGCAGTGCCAAGGGCACTGCCGCTCGTTCGCGCAGTAACGGGCGCACCCGTCTCTGCCTACTTGGTTCGGCAGAGCGACTCGGAAGCGGTTGCACGCAGACCGTTCGCAGGAGCTTGCACCGACCGCTCCCTCTCTGACCGTCCGAATTCTGCGATTATCTTCGTCATAGCCGTTTTATCATGGTCAATATAGCACTTTTTTTGCCGATTGTCAAATGGTTTCTTTAATTTTTAATTATGTTAACCGCTTTGTAATTTTTTCACAAGATATAGTGCCTTCTCATCGGTGTGCGGCGTTCATCTTGTTCTCATAACGTTTACATAACCGCTAAAAAAGTTCGTGTTATGCTTGGTTTTTAATAAAACCCTTGACAAATCTGTTATTTTTGTTATAATAAGCTCGTAGTTACAATTCGGTAACAATAGTTTCGCATCTTACCTTACCACGTCATGAAAGGAGGATACTCTTATGCGCAGAGCAAATTCTGAGCAATCCGGAAAGCGCGTCTGGCTGCGCCGCATGATCGCCTCGGCGGTCGTCGCCACCCTTTTGGTCAGTCTGCTGTCCTTCACGGTCTTTGCTCAAAACCGGTATGTCATCACCGACGGCGATCTCGTCACGGCGCACAATTCCTTCAGCCGCGACCCCGAGACCGTTCTCAAGGAGGTCGGCATCAAGCTGGGCGAAGAGGATACCTACACCACGACCTATACCGACGGCGTCGGCAAGATCGACGTTCAACGGATGCAGCGCATCACCGTGATCCATCACGGTGTGAGCCGGACAGTCTCCAGCTACGGCGAGACGGTCGCGGAGCTGCTCTCCCGGATGAACATCGTTCCGGGCGCGAACGACGTCCTCTCCTGCCAGACCGACCGCCGGACCTTCAACGGCATGACCGTCTCGATCGTCCAGAAGGAGATCCGGCTGGAGGAATACGACGAGGTCATTTCCTACCAGACGAATTATTTCGAGGATCCCGAGCTTGACCCCGATGAGGAGATCGTGCTCGTGGAGGGCGCCGACGGCTCGAAGCACTGTCAGGCGCAGATCGTTCTGGAGAACGGCGAGGAGGTCAGCCGCAAGGTTCTGACCGAGACCGTCACGCAGGAAGCCGTCACGCGGCTGGTCGTCACGGGCGTCAAGCGCACGATCCTCTCGCAGGTCGGCGGGTACGGCGCAATCGGCACAACCGGCGGCACGGCGGTGAAGCCGTCTGACAGCAATCCCTCGAAGCCCTCGGACGGCGGGAACAGCAAGCCGTCGAACGACAACAACGGCAGCGTCACTCCCTCCGACGGCAACAACGGCGGAAGCAGCAGCACGACGACGCCTTCCGACAACGGCAGCGAGTCGCCCTCGGCGCCGCAGGAGCCGTCCGACCCGGATCGCTCCGAGATCGGCGAGAACACCATCACGACCTCCAACGGCACGACCTACACCTATTCGCAGAAGCTGACGGTCAAGGCCACGGCCTATTCCTGCGAGGGCTACACCGGCTATACCTATTCCGGAACGGTCGCCCGCGTCGGCGCGATCGCCGTCGACCCGAACTATATCCCGCTGGGCACCAAAATGTACATCGTCTCGAACGACGGCCAGTATGTCTATGGCTACTGCGTTGCAGAGGACACCGGCAGCGCCATCAAGGGCTACAAGGTCGACCTCTACTTCAACACCATTGCCGAGTGCTACGCCTTCGGCGTGCGCACCTGCACTCTGTACATTCTGAACTGATCGGAATTGCAAAATCACCTCTTTTCTGATATACTATCAGGAAAGAGGTGGTTTTTTATGATCGACGTTTGCAATATGCAGCAGATCCGCGAGCTGCTGAGCCGATACGGCTTCCATTTTTCCAAGGCCAAGGGGCAGAATTTTCTCAATCAGCGCTGGGTGCCCGAGCGCATCGCCGCCGAGAGCGGCGTCGACGCATCCTGCGGTGTGCTCGAGATCGGGCCGGGCTTCGGCTCACTGACGCAGGCGCTCTGCGCCCGCGCAGATAAGGTCGTCGCGCTCGAGGTGGACACGTCGCTCGCGCCCGTGCTCGCCGAGACGATGGCGGATTTCGACAATCTGGAGCTGCGCTTCACAGACGCGCTCAAGGCCGATCTGCCGGCGCTCGTGCAGGAGAAATTCGCAGGGCTGCGTCCGTTGGCCTGTGCGAATCTCCCCTATTACATCACCTCTCCGGTGCTGACCAAGCTGCTCGAGAGCCGCTGCTTCGACGCGATCACCGTCATGGTGCAGAAGGAGGTCGCGCAGCGCATCTGCGCGCGCGCCGGAGCGCCGGATTATTCCGCCTTCTCCATTCTCTGTCAGTATCACGCCGAGCCGGAGCTGCTGTTCGACGTTCCGGCGTCCTGCTTTGTGCCGCAGCCGAAGGTCACGAGCGCTGTGGTGCGCCTCGTGCGCCGCACGGCGCCCCCGGCCGCGATCGACAGCGAGGCGCTGTTCTTCAGGACCGTGCGCGCCAGCTTCGCCATGCGGCGCAAGACGCTGCTCAACGGTCTGGCCGCAGGCTTCCCGCAGCTGCCCAAGGCACGCCTGACCGAGCTGCTCGCCGAGGCCGGGCTTGCGCCCAATGTGCGCGGCGAAACGCTGGATATTCCGGCCTTTGCGGCGCTCTCGAACCGGATCGGAGCGGCGCTATGAAGCAATACCGGTTTTTGCTGTTTGATCTGGACAACACGCTGCTGGATTTTGACGCCGCCGAGCAGGTCGCGATCCGCAAGGCCTTCCGCGACCTGAGCCTCGAGCCGACCGACGCGCTCATCGACCGCTATTGCGCCATCAACATCGCGCAGTGGGAGGCCTTCGAGCGTGGCGAGCTGACGCGCGACGAGGTGCTGGTGCGGCGCTTCGCGCTGCTGTTCGGCGAGCTGGGGCTTTCCCTCGATCCGGAGCACGCCGAGGCGCTCTATCGCGGCTATCTCGGCATCGGGCACTATTTCGTCCCCCATGCGCTGGAGCTTCTGGCCGCGCTTGCGCCGCATTACCGGCTTTTCATCGCCTCCAACGGCGTGGCCGACACGCAGGAATCGCGTCTGGCCAGCGCCGGGATCGTCCCCTATTTTCAGGATATTTTTATCTCCGAGACCACCGGCCACCACAAGCCGGAGCGCGCATATTTTGACTACTGCTTTTCGCACATCGCAGGCTTCGATCCCCGCGCCGCGCTGATGATCGGCGACAGCCTGACCAGCGACATCCTCGGCGGCCGGAACGCCGGGATCGACACCTGCTGGTTCAACCCGAAGCACAGCCCCGGCCGCCCCGACATCCGCCCGACCTATGAGATCCACAGCCTGCCGGAGCTGCCCGAATTACTGAAAAAGCTTGCATCCGAATGACGGATGCAAGCTTTTTAGTATAATGTATCGAGCGCGCGCTCGGCCGCCTCGACGGCTGCCTCGTCCGGGCGGCAGCGCAGCACGAACGCCGGAATCTCCTGCGCAAACGCGGTCAGCTGCTCGGTTATAACGGCCATGAACGCGGCGTCCCAGCTGTTCAGCGTCAGCCCCGGATAGAGCATCCGCACGGTCTGCATCGGCGTCAGCCGGGTGCAGGCGCAGTCCTGTGCCTTCTGCGGAAAGAACAACGCGCGGACGGGCGCGCTTTCCGGGCGATAGATCCCCGACGAGCCGCAGAACGGCGAGCCATAGGCCAGGAAGCGCCCGTCTCTTCGACGGATCACGCTGCGGTCGCCGTTGAGCACCTCTGCGTCGCGGAAGCGCTCCCAGAGCGCGGCCTGCGTGGATTTCCCCGCCCCGGACACGCCGGAGAACAGCAGCCCTCCGCGCGCCGTGCGCACGAGCGAGCTGTGCAGGATCATCGCCCCGTGCCGCGCGAAAAGCGCCTCGCCGCCCAGCAGCGGCGCGAAGGTGCAGCGGTGCGTATAGCGCGCGAGGTCGGCAGCAGGCAGATAGACCGTGTTTCGGCCGTCGTCGCGGTAATACGCGGCCGTCTCCGTTCCGTCCGGCGCGCGCAGCGCATGAAACACCCGCAGCCAGCCGTCCGGCATCCGGAAAATCGACAACCCCTGCGGATCGGCGCAGCGGGGCAGGCCGCGTCCGTCCGGCGGACACGCCGTTGCGACCAGCTCATAGCGCTCCTCGGGCGTCTGCGGCGGCGTTAAAAACGCGCGCAGCTCCGGCGGGATCTCCATTTCAAAGGACGCCGTAAACCGGATCGGGATATCCGCAATTTTCAGATCGAAGCCGTTCACCATGCCGAGCCCACCTTTCCTTCCGTTTATTTTATCATAGTTCCGGCATTCTTGCAATGCCGGCGCTCTTTTTTGCCCCGTGTTCCGTTTTCCCGGCGCGTGCATGAAAAAATTGACGCATCGCACGTTTTTTTCATTCTGCTCTTGCTTTTTTCCATTTTTTGATATATAATTGGATTGTGATTCAAATCGCATTTTCGCCGAATCCGCCGCTCATTTCCGCAATTGACTGCCACGCCTGCATCAAAGGAGGTAACCGAATGAAAAAAAGGATCCTAAGCCTGTTCATCATCCTGTGCCTGCTGCTGTCCGTCCTGCCGACAGCGGTCTTCGCGGCAACGGAGTATGATCTGTACATCAACGAATTCCAGTTCACAAGCACCAATCTCACCTATACCGGTGAGGTCGGCAGCGCCACCTACAACCCCGGCACCAAAACGTTGACCATCAAGAATCTGTCG
>ENA-UOIY01001665-UOIY01001665.1-human-gut-metagenome-genome-assembly--contig:-P114-NODE-1665-length-21480-cov-7.077853_pt1 | contig 21480 bp, 33 predicted proteins | sample MGYA00242335_ERZ723882 | MGnify/ENA metagenome assembly ERZ723882
ACTGCATTCCGGCCGGAAGCCTTCCTGAGAAAAGTGACTCTTATAGCCGGGGGAGTGTAACATACCAGAATAAATGACAAAAACAAGGGAGTGGGTGGGACATCAGGGGAATGGGCGGGATATGCCGGGAAATGGCGTGAAATAAGGGTTTGTGGAGTTCGTGAAGAAAAAAATAAAAGCATCAGTGACAGCTATTCTGAGAATGAGCCGTTATTGATGCTTTTTTATTTAAGGGAATACGGAGGGAGCGGTGGAAAAGCCTGGAAGCGTTGATTTTACTAACTTTTCCACCGTTTTCTCTCCGTTTGAAGGTTGTAAGAACATTATAACCGATGTCCCCTCATTTGAAAATATCCCTGCGCGTAATAACGCGGCGTTAGAGCGTTACAAATGGCGTTACTGGTATGATCGGAAAACGCGAAAAAAGTCAGTAAAATCAAGGGCTTCCGCCGTAGTAACGCATGAATACGTCACGTTATTCGTGCGGTTACATACGCTAAATATTTCCAGATGAGCAATGTTGCAAAATGTGATTGGTAAAAAACGCTGCAACATTGGCTTATTTAAAAGGAAAAACGCACTTTTTTGAAAATTTGATGGTGGAGAGGAATGTTGCAGAAATCGAGCCAGAAAACAAAAGAATCAGTCAATTTATGAACCGAAGAAAGACTCCTTTTTTGCAACATTGCTATGTGCGAATATGGGTTAAAAGTAACCCAAAAACATGAAAAAAATTAGCCGACCATATCAGCTTTTTCTGTAGTCATTGATGTAGATGATTTTTCCGAACTGCTCTTTCCCCGGCGTGCTTTACGAAGTTTTAAATCTAGAAGAACGAGCAATTCATCCTGATCATCAAAATCAAGCTGATGAAAGTCAGCCAAAAGTTTGGCATCTGCAGCGTTATCTCCGTATTCGGAAATTATGTTGCTCTCGGTATTCGGAGAAGTTCCGGTTGCCAACCAATCCATTGAACATTTTAAAATTTGAGATAGTGAATAGAAAATTAGTACAGAAGGTGTACGAATGCCGTTTTCTATTTCACTTAAGGATCCGGTTGAAATGCCACAGGCATTTTTTATATCAGTTTGTGTGAGTTGCAATTCTTTTCGTCTGTATCTAATCCGTTCACCAATGCTTATCATATCTATTTTCATAAAAACCTCGCCTTCTCTGTATTCGGATAATAATCTCCGAAAAGTGAAAAATTAAATTGACAATATCCGTATTCGGAGATATACTATTCCTTGCAAAGGGTTATTAATAACCCACAAATAATAACAAATAATCTTGAAAATCTCAACCGGAAATCTCCGAAAAAAGTAAGTCGCCCGGGTCAGGGCAAATAATGAACACAGTAAAAATGAAAATGCAGCCGGAACCATCCCCCTTTCTATTTCAAATCAGGTTCGGACGTATATACGATCCGCCCGTCCTCAGTTGTTATAGTAATAGGTATGCGATGATTTTCTCTCCTAAAGAAATTCTCGCAGATCTCCGTCACTTGTTTTTTTGCTGTTTCATAGTCGGTGAAATAGCAGTCAAAAGAGATGGAGAGCGTACATTGTGAAGTACAACCTTCTTCCCATATGCGCGTTAAAAATTCCGTAAAGTTCATAAGATTGTTCCGGCTACGTTTTCATTGTAGCACATTGACAAAGAATTTTGGATAGGAAATTGATTTTGGAGGTTGCAATGAATAAACCGAAAGAACATGAAAGCGGATTTGTACCCGCTGCCATAGGAAAACAGGAGGCTTCGGAACCTTTTTCTCCGCGTGAGCGTGCATTCCAGGAACATTTGGAAAGACAGAAAAGAGTTTCCCGTGAGAATAAAAAGCGTATGGATTCCATGAAAGAGCCGTTCGAAGAAATAATAAAAGTGACGATCAAGCGGAATGGCCAAGAGATGGCCACAGATACAGGAACATTTGCGTTAGTTGCCATGAATAAACGAATAAATGATTCTATGACAGAAACCCAAGTGAACGTATATGGCCCCACCTGTGTGCTGGAGGTCGCGGGAATGATAAAAAACATGGTTCAGCTTTTAGTGGATGCTGGAGACATGGATGCAAATACAAGAATTATGCTCCGCCGAGAAATCAAAAGAGAACTGGATGAAGTGCTGCAGGAGGTGCCGGAATCGTGAAAAACGGAAAACGCCCAACGCTAGCACAAAAGAAACTGCTGAAGGCTCACGGACTGGATCCGGATGCGTGGCTGGTGGTAAAAGATCAGCCGGATCACATCGAAATTGTCAAAAAATCTGATTTAAAGAAGGTTTTCGGTAAGGCCAGGATGCGGAGATTGATTAAGAATATTTAGATTGGGTGATTGATATGAGTGTAACAACAATAAAAGTTTGCGATCGATGCGGCAAGCCCTTCGAGCACAGGGAATGTAAATGGAGTGGTTATTTTAAATACGGTATCAGAAAAGAAAACCGTATGCATTTTCACGCCATGAATCATGGTAATCCTGATGGATATTCATATTGTGATTACAGATATGATTTATGCGGAGAATGCACAGAAAAGCTATTGGAATTTTTGCAAAGCAAGGATTAATTGAAGTTAGAAGACATAGAGGTGAGCGTAGTGGGACTGACTGATTTTGGTAAGGTGGTCAAGAAAAAGCTCATCGACAAGGATATGACGCAGGCACAGCTTGCCGCGATGATTGGATGCGGAAATCAGTATCTGCACAAAATCCTGATTGGTGAGCGTAGTGGTGATAAATATAAGGAAGCAATCTCTGTGATTCTGGAGATTGATCTGGTGGCATAGAAAGGGGGTGCGCGAGGTGGCTGAGACGTATGTCACATTAACAGAGGCAGCTGAATTGGAGAGTATAAAACGCAGCTCTATGCGTTCTAGGCTAATGAGAGATAAAGATGCTTTTGTTACAAAGACAGAAAAGTCTGGGTCCGGCGGAAAAGACATCGTCCTTGTGGCCGTGTCCTCCCTTTCCAAACCGGCGCGGAATGCCTGGAAGGAGCGGGAACGCCTGAAGGCCATGGCAGAAGCTCCGCAGGAGACTGCCGAGAACGTCAAGCGGGATATCCCATGGTACGTGTCGGTGGATCTGGATTGGTACATTGAAAACTACAAAGAACGGTATTATCAGGCGGTGGAGCTTGGCAACGTGATCCGGAGGTTTCTGCAGTACGACGAAGGGGACCGCACCAAATACGCGGAAGAATATGCGCGTCAGTATCTGCAGAAGGGTCAGCGGACACTATACCGGTACGTGAAAGCATACCTGGAGGCATCGGCCTGGGCGGACAAGCTGCAGAAGGAAGACGGTTCCGGATACGATCATTTTAAGGTGTTGTGCCTCTGCCGGAAGCCAAAGGAAAGCGGAACATTCCCGTCCATCAAGCCGGAAGTGAAGCAGGTCATCAAGAATATCTGGTTTAACAAGGACTTCGCGGCCAACTTGGGAACGCGGGAAATGCTCTATGAAAAGCTGACGGCCATCGCGGAGATCAATAAATGGGAGAATCTGCCGTCCTACCAGACTGTGACCCGCTACATCAGCTATCTGATGGAAGACGAGAATTTAAAGAATGCCTGGTATCTGGCAGCCCGCGGTGACCGGGAATATAAGAACAAGGTCATGGTAAAGGCAGAGCGGAACACCATAGATCTGAAGGTCATGGAGCTGGTCATGGGTGATGAACATACCTTTGACTGCTGGGTGTCCTGGACGGCGCCAAATGGCAAGGTGATTGCTATCAAGCCGCACCTGTGCGCCTGGATCGACATACGCAGCCGCATGATCCTGGGAGATGTGATGTGTAAGGATGCTAACAGCGACATCCTGAAGCAGTCCCTGCTGAAGCTCCTGTATCATGATGCAGGCAGCGCACCGCGGTATATCTACATAGATAACGGTGCGGATTATGTTTCTAAGGAAATGACCGGTGTGCGGCGGTATGATCGTCAACGCCTGGAGTTCGACGATGCTTCCATTGGTTTTTACCGGTCCATCGGAATCGAAGATTATCACCGTGCCCTTCCGTACTACGCATGGGTAAAGGGAAACATCGAGCGGTCGTTCCGGACGGTCTGCGATAAGTTCACCAGGTGGTTCACCAGCTACACGGGAACTCTGACCGGTTCCAAGACTTTTGCCAAGGTGGAAAAGGATGTGCAGGGGCTCCTGGAAGAGGGGCGGCTGCTCACCATGGAAGAGTTTTATGAAGAGTGGACGAAGTGGCTGCACAACGTGTATCAGAAAAAGGTACATTCTGGACTGAAAAAGCAGGGCGAGACCTACAAGACCCCGCTTAGCTGCTGGGAGAATGAGGAACGATATCAGAAGGCGGTGCCGCCGAAGAGCTTCGCGACCATCCTGATGATGAAATCGGAAAAGTGTTTTGTCAGAAATGTTGGTATCAAGCTGTCTGGTCTGACCTACAGATCGGATGATCTGTGCGATTATATCAACAGCTACGTGGATGTGAAGTATGACCCGCATGACATGGGAACGATTTACATATTTAGGGATGGCAAGAAGGTGTGCGAAGCCTACGCGCAGGAGCTGCTAAACTTTATTTCTCCGCATGGCGTGGAACAAAAGGCATTGAAGGTGCATCTGACCCGTCAGAAGAATCAGCTGAAGAAAGACCGGGAGCGGCTGGAACAGGCAAATGTACCGTTTACTGAGTTAAACGACCAGTACATTGGATTTAACAAGGCCACCGGCGGCATTGACCTGATGATCGGAAAAGATCCGGAGAAGAAGCCGAAGCAGTCGAAGGTTGTGGCTTTACCTACGGATAACACCTATCGTTCTGGATTCCGGAAAGGCGCGGAAGCGGCGCAGGAACAGGAAGAAAGCAGTTATCTAAGCGGTAAGGCAGAGTCGGCACTGAGAAGGCTCCGGGCTATGAACGAGTAAGGAATAGGAAAGGAAGGTTGTACAGATGGAAGCAACATATACAGTACAGAAGACGTTGAGAGAGTTGATGTTAGAACGCCTGGCGGCTATGAAGATGAATAAGGCAGAAGCGGCTATGAAGATGAATTATTCCCGTTCTGCCCTCAGTCAGTACTTAAATGGTAACTACAAGAGCAATGCCACCGAACTGGAAAAGAAAATCAGAGAGTTTTTAGTCGAAACAGGTGGAATCCCGGGAGAAACTCCGATGGAAAGCGTGGAGGGGAGTGCGCCGGTGATCCAGTTAAGAGAGAAAATCCGTTATTTTGAATCCCGTGACTTTTCCCAGACGATTGGCGTCTGCCAGGCATGTCAGGAAAACATGGGCCTGGGAATCATCGTAGGGAAGTCCGGCCAGGGCAAGACTCACGCACTCAAGAAATACGCGCAGCTTCCCCGGGTGGCTTATATCGAGTGCGATGACACCATGGCCTGCCGGGATCTGGTGGAAGCCATCGAGAACGGTGTGGGACTTCCGAGGGGATACGGCGGCACGATCTGGAGCCGCGTGAACCGGATCCGGGAGTTCTTCAACACGAACAACGGCTTTCTACTCATCATTGATGAGGCGGACAAGCTGATCAACAAGTACACGCAGAAAAAGATGGAGATTCTGCGGGGAATCTTCGATCAGTCTGATGTCGGTATTGTAATTGCGGGAGAACCGAGACTGGAGTCGGAGCTGAAGGGCAACCTGGCACGGTTCGCGAACCGGATGGACTTCTACTATAAATTAAAGGGCCTGTCCAAGAACGAGGTCATGGACTACCTGGAGGGCTATGAGGTGGATGATGCGGCCATGGCCGAGATGATCAGCCGGGCCATGAACCCACAGAGCGGCTGCTTCCGCCTGCTGGATCGTACCCTCAACAACGTGCTCCGCATCATGAAAGCCAACGGCCAGCAGCGGATCACGCTCAAGATCGTCAGCGAAGCCTCCAGCATGATGATGCTGTAAGGAGGCGGTGACGATGGCGAAACGCTCATATTGTTACACGATCCGGACGTTGTATGGACTGGCCAAATCGGAAGAGATTGGCCTGACGGATGAACTGCTGCACCTGCTGGTGCAGCGGGAAACCGGAAAAACCAGTATCCGGGCCATGACCCCATCAGAGATTGCGCGGGTGTGCTGGGTACTGCAGAAACAGAAAGATGATGTGAAGCGCCGCAACGGTGTCTTAAAAGAAGGTGGCAACCCGGTCACCGCCCGCCAGCGCCGAAAGATCTGCCTGCTGGAGGCAGATCTTGGATGGTGCGAGAACAAGAGCCGCCTCCGGGGGCTGATTAAACGTATGTTTAAGGTAGATGCCCTGGAGTGGCTGGATGATAAACAGTGCCAAGCGCTGATTGAAGCAATGAAGGCGATTCTGGCACGGCAGAAGGAGGGAGAAAAGCGTGATTCTTGATCCTACATTTTCAGAGAAATTTACCCGCGAATGGGAGCGGGTGCGCACGTGCGTGCATCTGTTGAGAACAAAGCAGGCGCATATCGTGGTGAAAACGATGAAGTCCGGGAAGAAATCACGTTACACCCGGATTATAGGGAGGTAGCGGGATGGCAGGAAAGAAGCTGACGGCAAGCGAAAAGAGATTGAGAGCCATGGTGAAAAAGAAACTGCAGGCTGAGGGGAAAATCCAACCGGATAAGCCGAAGCTTAACCGGAAGAAGTTCATTGAAGAGGCGAAAGAGGAATGGACTAACCGGAAGCGGGAAGTTTTCACCTGGGAGCTTTATCTGATTGAGGCACTTTGGTATGTTATGGCCAAAAAAGAGAAGGGAAGAATATCAAGCCCTTCGTTGGAAGCGGTTGGCGCGGCGAAAGTATTGAAGATAGCTGTAAGATTAAGAGAGCACTCGGAGAAATTACAGAAGGAAGGCCGAACAGACTGCAGCTTAAAAGAAAGATTTGATATGGTTGACGATATTCTTGGCGCATAGGAAGGAGCGGGAACTATGAGAAGCAGAGTGGTTGTAGAATTTGACACGACAGAATCCGATGAGCGTAAGATTGTGAACAAACTGGGGGCTGCCCTGATGCGCATCTTGCGGAGCAATGGCGGCTATGTGGTCAGCATACACAAAGAAGCAATTGAACAGCCTTATCCCAAATTCTCGGAGTGTGACTGATATGACGAGGCTGGAGCTTACGATTGAGAACGGTCAGGTGAATGTCTCCGGGACAGAAATCAGCATGGAGAACCTGTCGCAGATGCTGACCGCACTGGCAGCCATAGCAGTGAAGCGGGCGGTGCTGATGGGTGCCTCCGCGGATACAGTCAAGGATGCCATGCTGGATATCTGCCTGGGAGTGACTTCCGGGCTCACGGATGAAAAGGTGGAACAGATGCGCCAGGCGGCGCAGGAAGGAATGAAGAATGAAAGCGTATAAGCGTATTACAAGCAGCGGTGGCGTGAGTATTCCGGTTGGAATCCGCCGGGCTATGGGAATCCAGTGCCAGGACGCGATGGAGCTGGAGGTCACCGAGAAGAATGAACTGATCGTGAGACCTCACCAAATCCGCTGCATCTTTTGCGGTAATCTGGATGTGATGAGCACTTGGAAGGGAAAAGGAATCTGCAAGCCGTGCCTTGCGGAGATTGTGAAAGGAGCGAAGAGCGATGTCACAGATTAATAAACTGAGTGATGCGAAGCTGGTGGACCGTGCGATCATGCTGGACAATGAAAAGAAGACCCTGGACACAGAGCTGACCGGTCTTAAAGCGGAGATTCAGAAGCGCGGCCTGCTGACGATGATGGACCACAATATCAAATATTGCAAGATGTACGGTGATACGGTCGGCACGGCCATCGTATCTGAATCCCAGGAGATTGACATCTTGAACATGGACCGGCTGCGCGAGATTGTTGGAGACGGCCTGGTGAAAGAGAAGATAACGGAGAGCACGTTCACCAAGTACAAACTTGACAAGAATTTTGACAAAATGATCAAGGCGGTGTGCACCGGAGACTACACCTTTGAGTACAGTCTGGAGGAGTTTCTGGAGCAGATGAGCGTGCCGGTGGATGCACATCAGAAGGAACTGCTGATGAAAAAGCTCAAGGGTGATTACAAGGCAGACAAAAAAACGCTGCTGAGTGTGCTGGGCTATCTGACAAAAGGAACTTCGGAGTCCGCTGCAGAAGCAGCCGCGCCGGATCTGGATGTGGAACTTTACTATATTTCTAAGATCAAGAATGCAGAACTGATTCTGGCATTTCTGCCGGAGGAAGGCATTGACAGCACCATGGAAGCTATTCGGCGCTGTGTGATCGTGGATTCCAAGCTCAAGATTGAGCTGGCCTATAAAGATGAGGAGTGATGAAAGTGAAAAGCATTAAAGAGATGAAAGAGTGGTTTAAACAGCTGGAGCAGGGCCGCGCCCTGTATGTCTGGGGCATGAACGGCGAGGTGATCACGGAAAAGGTCATCAAGGCTACATACCGGGTATTCCAGTCCAGTCAGTACAACTGGAATTACTACAACGCTAAGCTGCAGGAGGGTGCCGGACGGATCGGAGCAGACTGCTCCGGTGCATTCGCGCCGATGGCCGGAAGTGATAACACGGCTGCCGGTTATTATGCGGGATGCATCCGGACGGGTGAGATTAGCACAATGCAGAAAGATACACCCTGTATGGTCTTTAAACGCAACAGCGCCGGACGGATCTATCATATCGGCTGGTATCTGGCAGATGAAGGTCAGACGGTGGCGGAGATGGCTTCCAGCACTTTAAACTTCCGGCGCAGATCTGTGAATGGTGCCGGTTGGACGGATTGGGGCATCCCCAAATTTGTTTCCTACCCAGTCACCGAACCGGTTATCAAAAGCGGCTGGTCCCAGGAGTGCGGCGGCTGGCGCTATTACTATCCGGACGGATCAGGAAAATATGTGGTCAATGCCTGGTATCAGGACGGTGATAAGTGGTATTGGTTTAACGGTGCCGGTATGATGGTATCCAACACCTGGTATCAGTACAAGGGCGAGTGGTACTATCTTGGATCGGATGGCGCGATGTGCGTGGGCCTGCAGACAGTGGACGGAAAGTATTATCTGCTGGATGAAGACGGTGGCATGGTCACCAAGCCGGTTACCCTGGTGCCGGATCAGAACGGTGCGCTGCAGTATCCGGGCCTGGCCAGATAGAAAGCGGGTGCAGAAATGAAGAAGGAGGTCATGGATGAGCTGATCGCGGACACCACACTGGAAGATGTGGGGGAATCCTGCAGGCCGCTGGTGGAGCTGATCGGACTGGAGAACGTGCTGAAGCTGTCAGCCTACTCCATGGGGGATAAGATCTATTTCCCCAAGGTCGAGCGCTTGATCGCACCGGCCAGAAACCGGAGAATCCGGAAAGAGTACAATGGTTTTAATATCAAGGAGCTGGCACAGGCGTATGACCTGACCACGAACCAGATCATGAACATTGTCAAAGAGATCGATCCTCAGCAGATCACGCTTTTTGACTATGACGGTTTTGGAAATCCCTAAAAAAACTCCCCAAATGCTTGGGATATAAGGTTATTTTGAAACAGTGTAGAGTGTAGACAAGACGAAAGTCTTGTCTACATTTTTTTTAGCCCGAAAGAAGGAGGAGAGCGTATGAAAGCAATGATGGATGAGCTGATTATGCAGATGCTTGGGGGACACGCGTCACTGATGGCCATGTTTCTGGTCATGCTTGCGGTCGCGGCATTTACTGTGTCCGTGATCACGGAGGTGACCAAGGACCTGGCTGTGATGAAGTACATCCCCACGGACCTGTATGTGATCGCGCTGTCAGTTGTGGTGTGTACGGTGGCGTTTCTGATAGCCGCCCAGGTGCTGCAGGTGACGATACAGTGGTACATGCTGGTGGGAGTTCTGGTGATTTCGTTCTATGTCGCGTTCCTGGCAATGTTCGGCTGGCAGAAGCTGGCAGCCCTATGGAAGCGCTTTGGAGAGTTAGGTGATGGCACATGAGTGAACCGATCACGATCGGCATGGTGGCCAGCGTTATCATTGGAGTCCTGGTATATTTGGCAAAAATGATGATCAATGACATCAAAAGCAGTATTTCCGGATTTGGAGATCGTCTGGATACAGCTATGAAGTCTTTTGATGAGCGCATTGACAAGGTTGAGGAGAAGCATGAGAAGGATATGAAGCAGGTTCAGGCCGAGCTGAACAATATCAAGAGCGATCTCCCAATGACTTTTGTTTTAAGAGAGGACTATTTCCGGGTGATGAACGGAGTGGAGGGAAAGATGAACTCCATGGATGAGAAGCTGAACAGGCTTCTGCTAAACAGTGTGGGAGGTGACAACTGATGGACGACAGAGAACAGGCGGAAGTGCTGCACAACAAAGCGGTCAGAGGTTATATTATCCGGTCTCTGGTGAAAGGCTACAACAATTCCGCCCTGACCAGACAGATCTCGAACGCGATGGTCGCGGCGGGACTGATCATATCTCCAGATATCACCAAACACCTGGATTATCTGGCAGATGCCGAATATATCGAATTTACGGACCAGAAGGTGACTGCCTACAGTGCTTACGCGAAAGATGCGGTAATCCGGCTGACGAAGAAAGGCGTGGATCTGGCAGAATGCACGATTGAAGACCCGGGAGTGGATATTTAATGGCAAAGAAGCGGACAAAGACCCGGATCACTTCCAAGATCGATGAACTACCAGTTGAGGTGAAGACTCAGGTGGATGCGATGCTGACCGATCCGGGCACCACCTACACAAATATTGCCGAGTGGCTGGTCAGTATGGGCTTTAAGGTTAGCAAAAGCAGCGTTGGCCGTTATGCCATGCGGAGTAATACAGCGGCGCAAAGGCTGCTGGAAGCGCAGTCCCGCACCCAGGCACTGGTGAATGTGGTCCGGCAGAACCCGGATGCGGATTATACCGAGGCCGGGATGATGTTAATGATGGACGGACTGATCAGCCGCTTGGCAACGGCAGAGGATGAGTTTGACGATCTGCCCCTGGATAAGGTTGGCCGTTTGATTGCCAGCCTGTCCCGTACCAAGGTCTATAAGGACCGGGTGCGGCAGGAGATGAAGAACAAGGTTGACCTGGCTTTTGACGGAATGGAAGCAGAAATCATGAAGGTGATCAAGTCCGATCCGGCGCTGGCCGGGCAGATGCGGCAGATCTTAACAACGGCAAAGGAAAAGATGTTGAGCGATGATTGATTTGGATGAGTACCTGGCTGCCCTGGGCGATGAAACAGGGGAAGACCAGGAAGAAAAGGATAACAAAACATACCAGAGGCAGCTCTTTCTGGATTACGTGCTGCGGAAAGAGGACCACATGGAAGTCCGAAAGGAACTGAAACGGCGGTTCGATGCAGGTGCGGAGCTGACCGGTCCGAAAGGACTGAGAAAGCAGCTTGCGGCCTTTGACCTGGGATATTTTGGCCGGGCTTATCTGAAACACTACTTCGTGCGGCCATCCCCGGCTTTTCACGAAGAACTGGACGCGATCTGGACCGGTGGAGTACTGAAAAAGCGCAACCCCACAACAAGCGCAGCGGAGATATCCAGGCTGGATGGTTCACGGAGCGTTGTGGCCGCCCCACGAGGCCATGCGAAATCCACGAACTTTACCTTTAAGGATTCCCTGCACGCAGCGCTTTATCTGTACAAGCACTATATCATCATCCTGTCTGACTCATCAGACCAGGCTGAGGGCTTCCTGACAGACATTAAGACGGAACTGGAAGACAACCGGGAAATCCGGCTGGATTTCGGAAACCAGCAGGGGCGCATATGGAAAAGCAACGTGATCCTGACGGCGGGCGGTGTGAAGATTGAGGCAATCGGATCCGGTAAGAAAGTCCGAGGCCGAAGGCATGGCGCATGGAGACCGGACCTCCTGGTTTTGGATGATGTGGAGAATGATGAGAATGTCAATACTCCGGAACAGCGCCGGAAACTGGACAGCTGGTTTAAAAAGGCGGTATCCAAAGCCGGTGATACCTACACCGACATCATGTATATCGGTACCGTGCTGCACTATGATTCCCTGCTGAGCAACGTCCTGAAAAATCCGGAATATGAATCCAGGACCTACCGGGCCGTGATCAGTTTCGCAGTTCGGGAAGATCTGTGGGATGAGTGGACGGAGATATACACAAACCTGTTTGACCCGGAGCATAAGCAGCACGCCCTGGATTTTTACCAGAAGCATGAAACGGAAATGCTGGAAGGAACGGAAGTCCTGTGGCCGGAAAAGCTTGATTATTACAAGCTGATGGTCATCCGGGTATCTGATGGCGAGGCAGCGTTTAACTCCGAGTTGCAGAATGATCCGATTGATCCGGACAGCGCATCGTTTCAGGAAGAGTGGATTGATTACTATGAGCCGGAACTGACGGACTTTAAGGACAGCCGATTTGTTTTTGTCGGAGCGAATGACCCGTCTCTGGGCAAAAACAAGCGGTCGGATACATCGTCCATCATCAACCTGGCCGTGGACACCCACAGCGGATATATGTACATTGAGACGGCCAGCGTGGAGAAACGAAAGCCGGATGTGATCATAAACGATGTGTTTGAGGTCAACCGCCGCTTAAAGCGGGATTACGGGCGCGGCTTTTATAAGTTCGGCGTGGAGACGGTACAGTTCCAGTACTTCTTTAAAGAGGTCATGGCGCAGCTGTCTGCAGAACTGGGGGAGTATATCCTTATTGAGGAAATCCAGTCCATCCAGAATAAGATGCTCCGGATCGAGTCTCTGCAGCCATACATAAAGAATGGATATCTGAAATTTAACGCCAGGCACAAGGCACTGATCAAGCAGCTGCTGGAGTACCCGATGGGGCGCAACGATGACGCGCCGGACGGTCTGCAGATGGCGGTGGCTCTTGCGCTGACGGTCAGAGCCATGGCCGGAAAGGTGGAATATCAGTCCACATTGCGGCGGGCGTTGAAATTTGATGATGGAGCTTATTAAAAATGTCAAAAAAGAACAAGAAAAAGTATGTTCCGGGAACGGAACGGCCAGGGCGCCCGGTCATTGGCGTGGTGGCGCTGGATGACCGGAATGACCGGTACAGCACCTATCCATCCAACCGGCTGAACCCCAAAAAGCTGGCTGCTATTTTCCGGGAAGCCGATGAGGGCGATGTATTTCGCCAGATGGAGCTGTTTGAGGAGATGGAGGGAAAGGACACCCACCTGTTTTCCCAGCTGCAGACCAGAAAGCTGGCGGTCACCGGACTGGACTGGGAGGTTCAGGAGTTCTCCCAGGAGCCAGCGGATAAGCAGATCAAGGACTGGGTGGAGGAGCAGCTGAAAGCTCTGGATGGTTTTACGGACAACATGATGGACCTGCTGGACGCAATCGGCAAGGGCATCAGCTTCCTGGAAATTGAATGGGGGACCCGCAACGGCCAGACTGTGATCGAGTCCATGGACTATGTCCATCAGAAGAAATTCTTCTGGGATGAGAATGATGAGCTGCGGATCCGCACGGATGAGTTCCCGGGCGGCATCCCGCTGCCGGAAAATAAATTTGTCATCCACAAGTACAAGGCGCGGTCAGGACACCCGTCAAAAGCTGGTGTTCTCCGGGTGTGTGCATGGATGTACCTGTTTATGAATTACGACATCAAGGACTGGGTTAGCTTCTGTGAGGTCTACGGCTTGCCCCTCAGGCTTGGAACCTACAGCGCAACGGCATCAAAGGAAGAAAAAGACGCTTTGCGGCAGGCCCTGGTGGATATGGGTTCCGATGCCGCTGGAATCATTCCGGAAGGAACCAATATCAAATTCATCGAGTCCAATAAGCAGAGCAGCGTGGACATCTACGAGAAGCTGGCACGGTTTTGCGATGAGCAGATGAGCAAGGCCATCGTTGGACAGACCTTAACCTCTGACTCTGGCGGCTCCTATGCTCAGGGTAAAGTACATAACGATGTGCGCCAGGATCTGACAGAGGCAGACTGTAAATCTCTTATGGAGACCATCCGCCGCGATGTGATCCGACCGCTGGTGCTGTACAATTTCGGACCATTTGCCCACGTGCCATATTTTAAAATCAGTGCCAGTGACACGGATGACCTGAAGGAGATGGCGGATATTTACAAGACCCTGGCAGACAGCGGCCTGGAAATCTCCAAGAGCTTCCTGTATCGCAAGTTCAACATCCCGGCACCGGAAGGGAATGAAGCGGTGATTGGCGGTGTGAAGGAAGAACCGGCCATGCCGATGCCGTACCAGATGAAGCAGCTGAAAGATGGAAGTGGTGCCGATGGAAAAGGTCAAAGAATTTTGGACCAGCTCACAGCGAAGGCAACCGGCTATTCCACAGATCTGTTCCAGCAGATGTTTCAGCCGATTCTCAAAATGGTTGACAACTGTGAAAGCCTGGAAGCGTTACAGAAAGCACTCCAGGACGAAAAGACAGTATCAAAACTGTATGCAGCCATGGATCTGAAGAACTTTCAGAAGCTGATGGAAAAAGTGATGTATGTATCGAACATGATAGGACGGGTGGAAGATGGATGAAGAGATCAAGAGTGAAATCCTACGGGATGAGGACGCGGATGTGTTCCGGGAAGCCCTTGCCTATCTGCAGCAAAAGGCCGTGGTATCTTACACAGATTTTAAACGGCTGCGGGAATGGTACCGGACCCTGGCGTTTTCGGTATCGGGTTACACGTCGCTGGAGGTATTGAATGCATTTCTGGAAGCACTGCAGGAAGCGGTGAAGTCTGGAACAACCAAGCGGGACTTCCGGGAACAGATGAACAGCTTTCTGGAGAATCAGGGCTATGACGGGATACTTCCCTATCATGCCGATACGATCTTTCGACAGAACGTCCAAACCGCCTACAATGTTGGCCATTATCAGCAGATGACGGATCCGGATGTGATGGAGCGACGGAAATACTGGCAGTACCAGACGGCAGGCGATAACGAGGTCAGGGAAGAACACCGGGTCATGGATGGACGTGTGTATGCTGCAGACGACCCAATTTGGGATATCTGGTATCCGCCCAATGGTTTCGGGTGTCGGTGCATAGTCGTGTCCAGGACGGAATCCTGGATAAAAAGTCATGGCATCACTGTGGAGAACATGATTCCCACAATGATAAATCCCAAGACCAGACAGGCAGAGGGAGCACTGCCTGACAAAGGCTTCCGGACTAATCCGGCCAAGGCAAAATGGACGCCGGATCTGGTTGGATTTCCGGAGGTTTTGAGGAAAGCATGGGAAGAAAGAGAACGAAAAGCCAGATAAAGGCGAGAATCCATTTTAACAGCCAGATGGAGAAATACTCGAAAGCGGAGTTGTTAACGCGTTATTACGCGTAATAACGCTATCAGAGAGCGTGTTGAGAGGTGAGAGAACATTGAAAGTGAAAGTTATGGCATGCGCAGGCGAAAGTGTAGAGATGGCTGACGTGCCGGAAGAGATCAGGCTGCTGCCTATTGGTCATGTTACCAGCACCAAGGGAGACTTTGATGTGGACGATGACAGTGCACTGGATATCATGCGGAATTTCAAGAACCGGAAGCTGGATCTGGTGATCGATTATGAGCATCAGACCCTGCACGATGTGCAGGCACCGGCTGCCGGATGGATCAAGGACGTGTACCGGAGAGGTGACGTCATTGCCGGCAAGGTTGAGTGGACCCCGAAGGGCCGCGAATACATTGCTAACAAGGAATACCGCTATTTATCCCCGGTGGTGCTTGTCAGAAAAAGTGACAATAAGGCTGTTGTGCTGCATAGCGCGGCATTAACAAATACCCCTGCGATTGACGGAATGTTTCCGATTGCCAATTCGGCCGGCCTGGAAGATTTCGAGATTGAGGGAGAAGGAAAAAAGGAGAACATAATGGAACTGAATAAGCTGATCAAACTGTTAGGACTGCCGGAATCGGCAACCGAAGAAGATGTAACTGGCAAGATCACCGAGATTTTAAGCGCTCTGGACGCTCAGAAGGGTGATCCGGAGAAGAAAGACGGCGGGGAGGAGCTGGTGGCCAATAAGACCATCCTGGATCTGCTGGGACTGCCTGCAGATGCTAAAACCGCTGATGTAACTGCGCAGATCATGGCCTGCAAGGCCGGAGATACTGCGCTGCAGGAGCGTGTGAAACAGCTGGAAGCTGCAGAAAAGAAACGGAATGCCGATGATATGGTGCTGCAGGCCATGAAAGACGGCAAGATCAGCGCCGCACAGAAGGAATGGGCGACCACCTACGCGCTGTCTGATCCGGAAGGCTTCAAGGTCTTTGCTGAGAAGGCTCCGGTGGTGGTGCCGGTTGGAAAGCTGGCCAATGGAGATGACCGGAAAAAGGATGGTATGTCTGAGGTAGATATGAAGATTCTGAAAGATCTGGGAATCAGCAAGGAAGATGCAGAAAAGTATGGAGGATATAAGCATGAGTAGAAGTGGAAACGAACGTGCCGACCGGAAAACGGTAGTGATTCCGGTGGCAAAGGGTGCCGTAATCCCGGCGGCTGTGCTGGTGGCCCTGGATGCGGACGGCAATGCAACCGAAGCAAAGAAGGCGGAGAACCTGATCGTGGTGGGTGTATCCCAGGAAGCGGTAGATAACACGGGCGGCCTTGCCGGAGCAGTGACTGTGACCGTGCGCCGCGGGGCGTTTGTCCTGGATAACAGCAGTACAGCGGCAGTGACCCAGGCCGGAGCCTTTAAGGACTGCTATCTGGAAGATTCGTCCACCGTTACCTCAGATGTTACAAAGACCAGCGTGGTCGGTAAGGTGCTGCAGGTGGATCCGGATGGCGTGGTAGTAGAGATCAATTAACAGGAGGACGACAAAATGATTGTAAATCAGGCGAATTTACACGGTTTAGGTGTTGGATTCAGCACCGCCTTTAACATGGGTTTAGAAAATACGGCCACAACCTGGGATAAAGTAGCGACCAGGGTGCCGAGTTCCACGAAAGAGCAGGAATATGCCTGGTTAGGTCAGTTCCCACAGATGCGTGAGTGGATCGGCTCCAGAGAAATCCAGCAGTTAATGCAGCATGGCTATACCATCCGTAACAAGACTTATGAATCTACCATTGCGGTGCCGAGAGAGGATATTGAGGATGACAACTATGGCACTTACGGCAGCATCTTCACCAGGCTGGGCGAAGCTGCGGCACAGCATCCGGATACTTTAATCTGGGGGCTTCTGATGAATGGCTTTGCGGAGAAATGTTATGACGATAAGGCGTTTTTCTCTGACCAGCATCCGGTTTCGAAGGGCGTGAAGGCGTCCAATGTGCTGCAGAACGCGCTTTCTCCGGAGAGCTACGAGACCGCTCGCACCATGATCATGAGCCAGGTGGGCGAGAATGGAAAATCTCTGAAAATCATCCCGGATACTCTGTTTGTGGCACCGGCAAACGAAAGCATGGGCCGCAAGATCCTGGAATGCGAGTTTATTGCTGGTACTTCCAACCCGCTGTATCACACGGCCACTCTGGAAGTAATCCCAGATCTGGCAGAGAATCCAAAACAGTGGTTCCTGGCATGCACCAAAAAGGCATTAAAGCCGATGATCTTCCAGGAGCGTGAAAAAATCAGGTTCCAGAGCTTTGTGAATGAGAATGATGAGCATATGTTCATGAAAAATGAGTACTTATATGGTGCCCGTGGCCGTCATAATGCCGGTTTTGGTTTCTGGCAGTTCATGGTCGGCTCTGACGGTACAAAATAGGAGGAACAGCGATGGCATACTGCAGCGCGGAAGATGTTATTGACATGATCAAGGATGATCTGATGAACCAGATTATCGGAAACAGCTATATCGAGGATGTGGAAGAGCGCAAGGCTACCTTAAAGCCGCTTACGGAGGATGCGATCAGGGACGCGGATGCGGAAATTGACGGATATCTCATGAAGCGGTACCCGGTGCCGATGGTACCAGTCCCGGCGGTAGTGACAAAGTATTCTAAGGATATTGCTCTCTACAACCTGGTTTCCAGATCCGGACTTGATACGGGAGACCGGGAAAGCAATTATCTGACGCGTTACAAAAATGCCATTGCATTCTTAACAAAAGTGGCAAAAGGTGACGTGGATATCGTTACCGAGACACAAACGCACCAGCAGGCTGCAAGCACCGGCTTTTCCATAACCGGCAGCCCGCGGTTGTTTTCACGGGATAGTATGAGGGGGTACTGATGCAGATTCAGGTACAGATACAGGGCGAGATGGATGCGCTGCTGCAGAAAATGGCAGCACTGTCCCATTTCCGGAAATATGCAGTCATGAAGAACGTGGCGGAACTCCTCAGATCATCCACCATGGACCGCTTCCGATCCACCCAGGCCCCGGATGGGACCAAGTGGACGCCGTCGGCCAGGGCAGAACGGACCGGAGGGCTGACGCTGACAGATACCTCAATATTGAAAAATTCCATTCACAGCATCGCAAGCGCGACAGGCGCAGCAGTCGGAACCAATACGATCTACGCAGCCACGCACCAGTTTGGAGCTGAAGACCGGACGATTCGGGCGAAGAAAGGGAAGTATCTCCGGTTCCAGACAGGGAACGGCTGGGTGACTGTGGAGAAAGTCACGGTAAACATCCCGGCAAGGCCGTTTCTGGGAATCTCCGAGGAAGACCAGAAGGAAATCCGTGAAGAGTTTGAAGCAGAGCTTAGGAGAAAATGATGAAAGCAGAAAAAGACTTTTTGGTTGGCTGTCTTACCCGGGCTGGAATCAAGAGCCAGGTGTTAAAGAGCTGGAAGGAACTGGAACGGTATGCAGACAGCCATGTTGGGGCGGTACTCAGTGAGGGGCAGGTCCTTGCGCGAGACGGCTCAAAACGCAACTATACAGACCAAAGTGGGGTTCGGTGCACACGGACCTGCATCTACACTGTGGATTCGAAGTTTAAGGTGGTAATTGGTGACTATACGCCAGAACGGGCGGAAAGCATTTTTTACGCCTTTTTGGATGAGATCGATCACGGCCTGCATCTGGATGGCAACCATGTAGAGATCGAACTAGGGGAAGTGAAATGGGTGGAAAAGGACGACAGCATTCTGAAAGCTGAGATTGCCTGTGAAATCCCGGTCACCTGCCACGGCGGTTACTACAAGGATGTGACCCGCAAGCCGTTTGCAGGAATCAATGTAAATGTCGGAGGTGAGAGTGATGGCTGAGACCAGGAAAAGCGCCGAAGAATTAAAACCGGTGGAATACTGGTATAACACGCTGGGAACCCGCCTGACTGTTTTCACCGGCACCATGTGCATGATGGGCTGGAAGCAGGGAAAGGCGGTAACCAGATCAGAATATGAAGCCGCGGTCAAAAAATTTGGGGAGACCAGTATGGCCGGGGAAAGAAAGGAGAGCAAACAAGGATGAGTCTGAGAGATGTGACCATGAACGTGGAAGACGGCAGTCTGGGAAACCAGAGCAGCACCGGCGAGAACGTCCATGTGAAGATCGGCGTATCTGCTGTTAAAAGTGATACACCGCTGCTGATCACGGCAGCCATGAAGCCAGAGCAGATCAAGGAGAAGATCGGATTAAGCCCACTTTATGATGCTGCTCTTGACAGCATTGAGAACGGAGCGCCGAAACTCTACTGTATTCCGGTGGAACCGAAAAAGAAGGGCAAGGCCGGAGAAGTGAAGCATCTGGGAACTGGAACCGGTACCGCGACTGTTTCCGGGGATGCCAACAATGCCTATGAGGTAACGATCCAGATCACGGAGCCCGGAGCGCTGAATACAGCGGCCTGCAAATATTCCGTGAACGGAGGCTATACCTATTCGGATGAGGTGACGATCCCAGTGGGTGGAGCGCTGGAAATTCCGTATACCGGCCTGACAGTGACATTTGAAGGCGAGTTTGCAGAGGGTGATGTCTATTCCTTCAGCAGCGCCGCACCGGAAATTGACAACGCCACGGTCCTGGCCGCAGTGGAAAGCCTGTATAATTCGGCACTGGATTTTGAATTTATCCATATTGTCGGGACATCGGCCAAAGCCTTATGGGCGGCACTTGGCAGCGCGGCCAACCAGTTCCTGAAGCAGTATAAGAGACCGGTCTGGTTTTTATGTGAAGCCAGATATATCGGCGCGGATGAGAGCCTGGACGATTATGCTGCAGCACTGAAAGCGGAAGCCAAAGGAATTGACAACTATTTTGTTCAGGTCTGCGCGGCTTACAGCCAGTATACCCGTTGGGATGGCCGCAGCGGAATTATCAACAACGCTGGTATCGTGGCTGGTCTGTATGGCCTGGCCGGAGTGCAGGAGTCCATTGGTCGTGTTGATAGCTACAGCATTTCTGAGGCAAAGATGACCGCGCTCATGCCGGCCGGCATCGAGGATTATATCAGTGACCTGGATGATGCCAAGTTCCTGACCTTCCGGAAGTACTACGGCATCACTGGCTGCTATGTGAACAATGCCCGCGTCCTTTGTAAAGATGGCAGTGATTACCGCTACACGGAGCATGTACGTGTGCTTTGTAAGATGATGCGGCAGATCTACAAGACCGCGGTGCCTATGCTGCAGATGGACATCGATGCGGGTGATGATATGGAAACCGATATCAACAATATGCTGGAACGTCTGATGATCCCGCTGGAGGATATGGAGACTGCGGGAGAGATCAGCTCCGCGGAGCTTTCTGTAGACAACATCAATGAGATTAACATTCTGCAGGACGAGGAGCTGCCGGTGAATCTGAAATTTGTGCCGCGCGGATACGTCCGGGAGTTTAAGTTTAACTTTGCAATGGACAATCCATATCGGAACTAGGGAGGTGTTAGGTTATGGCGGATGCCATCATTAACGGAAAATGCTACGACTGGTCGGATATCACCATTGACATTCCGGGCGCAGAAGATGCCCAGGTCACAGAGATATCTTATGATTTTGAGCATGAGGCTGAGGCAATCTATGGATCCGGCGGCACTCCGAGAGGATACGGAACCGGCAACAAGAAATATACCATCAAGCTGTCCATGCTCCGCGAGGATTACAACCAGATTCTGAGATACTGCAAGAAACGCGGTAAAAAGCTGTCTGTGCTGAATATCCCAAAGATTACGGTATCCTACGCCAACGATGACCAGGGGACCTCAACGGATGTGCTGAGAGGTATTATCCTCAATAAGCACAGCTTCAGCGGCAAGCAGGGAGATAAGTCTCTGACGGTCAGCCTGGATGGATTTATGTATAAGGCGCCGAAACTGAACGGCGTGACATTTTAACGGAGGAAAAGAAAGATGAGCAAGGAAGATATTGGAGCATTGCGGGAACTGCTGAAAGAATCCGGAAAAGAATACTACGAGGTAACCATGACCCTGCAGCCGGATGACGACACGGAAATCGAAAAGACTTACTTTTTCGAGAAACCGAAGACTCCGGTTTATGACCGGTATGTGAAGACGGCCAGCGCATCGGCCAGCAAGGCGTTAAAGATCTTTTGCGAGGAAACCGTCTGTGAAGAGCAGCGGGAAGAGCTGAAGGCAGCCTTTGAAGAGTATCCTGCACAGCCGGTATCCATCGGTGAGAAGCTGATTGCCATGCTGGGACTTGC
>ENA-UOIY01001682-UOIY01001682.1-human-gut-metagenome-genome-assembly--contig:-P114-NODE-1682-length-21284-cov-5.997032_pt1 | contig 21284 bp, 20 predicted proteins | sample MGYA00242335_ERZ723882 | MGnify/ENA metagenome assembly ERZ723882
ACGCCAACCAGCCGCACAGCTACCGTCAGCTGCCCATCCGCATCGGCGAGATCGCCCACGACTTCCGCTATGAGTCCTCCGGCACGCTGAAGGGCATTGAGCGCGGCCGTCACTTCTGCCAGAACGACGCCCACCTGTTCTGCACGCCCGAGCAGATCAAGAGCGAAGTCGCCAACGTGTGCAGCCTGATCTTTGATGTCTACAAGGACTTCAACATCACGGATTATCGTTGTGTTTTGTCTCTGCGTGACCCCGCCGACAAGAAGAAGTACCACGACGACGACGCCATGTGGAACCATGCCGAGAATGCCCTGCGCGAGGTGCTGACCGAGCTGGGCATCCATTTCACCGAGGAGATCGGCGAGGCTGCTTTCTACGGCCCGAAGCTGGACGTCAACGTCAAGCCCGCCGTCGGCGCCGAGTACACGCTGTCCACCTGCCAGCTGGACTTCTGCCTGCCTGCCAAGTTCCACCTGACCTATATCGACAAGGACGGCAGCGAAAAGACCCCCGTCGTGCTGCACCGCGCCATCCTCGGCTCGCTCGACCGCTTTATGGCCTATATGATCGAGGAGACCAAGGGCCGCTTCCCCACCTGGCTGGCTCCGACGCAGGTCAAGGTGCTGCCCGTCAGCGAAAAGACGCTGGACTACGCCAAGGCCGTGGCCGACAGCCTGAAGGCCGCTGGCATCCGCGCCGTGCTGGATGAGTCCAACGAGAAGATCGGCTACAAGATCCGTCAGGCACAGCAGGTCGACCGCGTGCCGTATATGCTGGTCCTCGGCGCCAAGGAAGTCGAAGCCAACAACATCAGTGTCCGCGACCGCAAGGGCGAGACCACCACGATGGAGCTGGAAGCCTTCACCGCCAAGGTCGTTGGGGAAATCAAGGATAAGACGTTTAACGTGTAAGGTTTATTGATAAGGAAAGCGGTTCACCGTTTTGGCGGTGGGCCGCTTTTTTGTGGGTTTGTGGAGAAAGCGGCGTTTCTGTAGGCCTAAAAGCAGCCATACCAAACCAGTTGTATTTTTCCCCGTTTCATGGTAAAATGTAATATCTATTAGTGTGCAACATTGCGCCAATTTTAAAAGGAAAAGGTGCCCTCATGGCTGAAAACAATCATACCCTCCCCACAGATGGCTGGACCACCGTCATCCGCCCCAAAACCGGGTGGTTCGATATCGACCTGTACGAGCTTTGGCAGTACCGCGACCTCATCGTCATGTTTGTCAAACGCAACTTCACGGTGCTGTATAAACAGACGATTTTAGGCCCCGCGTGGATCATCTTAAACCCGCTCATCACCACCATCATCTTCAACGTCGTGTTTGGCGGCATGGCCAATATGCCCACTGATGGCGTGCCCGGCTTCCTGTTTTATATGGCTGGCAACACCGTGTGGACCTTTTTTGCCAACTGTGTCAACAACACGGCCAACACCTTTGTCACCAACTCACAGATCTTCGGCAAGGTGTACTTCCCGCGCTTGACCATGCCCGTCAGCCAGGTGCTGACAAGCCTGATCAACTTCTTCATCCAGGCGGCGATGTACCTGATCTTCTGGGTCTACTTCTTTGCCACCGGCAGCGGCGTGCACCTCACGCTGTGGCTGCTGGCCGTGCCGTTCGTTATCCTCGAGGTCATGCTGCTGGGTCTCGGCGTCGGCATCATCGTGTCATCGCTGACCACCAAATACCGCGACCTCGCCATCGCCGTGGGCTTCGGCGTGCAGCTGTGGATGTACGCATCCCCCGTCGTCTACCCGCTGTCGATGCTGGAATCCAGCCCCCGCCTGAAAGTGCTGGTCCAGCTCAACCCCATGACCTCGCCCATCGAAATTTTCCGCATGGCTACGCTGGGCACCGGCACGGTCACGGGCTTTGGCATCGTGTACAGCCTGGTATTCACCGCGGCAGCGCTGGTGCTGGGCGTGGTGCTGTTCAGCCGCATTGAAAAGACCTTTATGGACACCGTGTAAGGAGGGGCGACTATGTCTACAACCGAAAAGCGCCCCGTTATCGAAGTCACGGGGCTGAAAAAGCAGTACAAGCTCGGCCAGATTGGCGGCGGCACGCTGACGCACGATCTGCAAAGCTGGTGGGCGCGCGTGCGCGGCAAAGAGGACCCGAACACCGTCATTGGCACCGACCAGCGGCTGTTCGGCCAGACCTTTATGGCGCTGAACGGCGTGGATCTGACGGTCTACCAGGGCGAAGCGCTCGGCATCATCGGCCGCAACGGCGCGGGCAAATCCACGCTGCTGAAGCTGCTCTCCCGCATCACCGCCCCCACCGAGGGCGAAATCAAGATCCGCGGCCGCGTAGCCTCGATGCTGGAGGTCGGCACCGGCTTCAACAACGAAATGACCGGCCGTGAGAATATCTACATGAACGGCGCGATTTTGGGCATGACCAAGGCCGAGATCGACGCAAAGCTGCCGCAGATCATCGAATTTTCCGAGTGCGGTGATTTTATCGACACCCCCGTCAAGCGCTATTCCAGCGGCATGTTTGTCAAGCTGGCGTTCGCCGTCGCCGCGCATCTGGACAGCGAGATCATGGTCATGGACGAGGTTCTTGCCGTGGGCGACATGAAATTCCAGCAGAAATGCCTGGGCAAGATGAGCGACGTTGCCAACCAGGATGGCCGCACCGTGCTCTACGTCAGCCACAACATGTCCACCATCCGCCAGCTGTGTACCCGCTGCGTCGTGCTGGATAAGGGCAAGGTCATCTTCGACGGCGACGTCGAGCAGGCCATCGCCGTGTACATGGACACCACCGACGTCAACGTCGTGCATTACGATCTGGCCGATGTCGCCCGCATGACCGGCAGCGCCGGCAAGCGGCTGCGGCTGGAAACGCTGGATTTTGTCGGCAAGGAGTCGAGCGTGTTCGCCGACACCGAGAAGATGAAGGTCAAAATCACCTGGCGCGTGTCCGAGCCGTTCACCGGCATCCACATGAAAATGAACCTCCACGCGCGGGATTCCAGCCCCGTGGGCATCACCCACCCGGTGGATCTGGGCGCTGCCGAGCCCGGCAAGCTCTACACCACCGTGTTCGAGTTTGACCCGAGCCTGCTCGGCGAGGGACAGTATTTCTTCTACCTCGATATCTTCGACGGTGCCTTGGCGCAGGCTGTCTGCCTGGACAAGCCCGTGACCGAGTTCGCGTTTGAAGTCACCAACAGCGACCTGACCATGCCCGAGTGGGCATCCGGCTGGGGCCGCATCCACTTCCCGCCGGTAACGCTGCTGGCGGACGGAGAATGATTTTTCATGAAACCGAATCTCTACATCTGCCACACCGCCTATCAAGTATTGGTCGACCTGCTGCGGGCAAGCCGCACGGCCCACCCTGAAAACGAGCCGCACACCATGGTGCTTTCTGCCGCCGTGCCGGAGCCGCAGGCGCTGGCCCAAAGGCTGGAAGCCACCGGCGCCGTCCGGGTCGTTATCGTGGACGAGGACCGCTGGCCCGGCACCGTGACCGGCCCGTTTGCCGCGCTGCGCGCCCGCCGGGCATTTGAAAAGCTGTGCGGCTGGCGCTTTGACCGCGCCGCCTACCACGAGGTGCGCATCCACAACGATTGGAGCGTGCTGGGCCGCTATTTGCAGGACTGCCGCGCCGGGTATATCTTGTGCGAGGACACCTTTGCCAGCACCCTGGGCCCTGACCAGCACCTTGTGACCGACCAGCGTGCCGCCCCCGATTTTGCCGAGAAGCAGCGCACCGGGCGCGGGTATTTGTATTGGGGCGACAGCCCGTGGTGCGCCAAAGTGGAAAGCGAGGACGCCGCGAAGTGTACGCTTTTCCCGGCTGACCGCATGGTAACGGACAGCAAGCGCGCGCTGCTTGAGGGCCTGACTGACGCCGAAAAAGCGATGGTGCGCAGTGTATTTTTGACCCAGCCCCTGCCCGAAAACACCGCCGGAGCCACCCTGCTTTTGCCCCGCAGCTTTGTCGAGGACGGGCTGATGACGCAGGACGAGCAGAACGCGATGTTCAAGGCGGTCGCCGCCAGATACACCGCCGGGCCGCTGTTCATCAAGACCCACCCGCGCGACACGACCGACTACCACGCCCTGTTCCCCGACGCGGTGATCCTGGAGCGCACGATGCCTAGCGAAGTGCTGAACTTCTGCCTGCCCTTCAAATTCGCCCGCGCCGTCACGGTGCAAAGCTTCGTCCTCCGCGCCTTCACCGCCGCCGACGAAAAGATCCTATTAACCTTAGACGAAGCGAAGGCACTTATCTAACCGACATCTCCGTAGGGGAGCATTCCCTATGCTCCCGTGCGATCCTGCCTTTCCGCTAACCCCCACGGGCGCACACTGTTCGCCCCTACATTCCCCCATAAAAGGCTCCCCTCGAGGGGTGACTCCCCACAGTGTGGGGAGATGTCGCGCAGCGACAGAGGGGCCCGGCCGCGTAAGCGGTGCCAGCGAAGCGCAGACTGAGGGGTGGCCCCCGCGCTGCCCTTTTTCCAAAATAAACCGATACCTTTTTATACGGAGGTACACCCATGAAAACAATCGCTGTAATTCCTGCCCGTTATGCCAGTACACGGATGCCCGGCAAGCCGTTGGCGGATGTGCTGGGCAAGCCCATGATCTGGTGGGTCTACCAGGCCGCCAAGGCCTGCCCCAAGCTGGACGATGTCCTCATCGCCACCGATGACGAGCGCATTGCCGACGCCTGCAAGACCTACGGCATGCGTTACCTGATGACCAGCCCCGACCACGACACCCCCACCGGCCGCATCTGGGAGGTCAGCACCGTTGAGGACGCCGACCTCTACTTGCAGCTGATGGGCGATGAACCGCTCGTGAACCCTGCCGCGTTCGATCTCATTCTGCCCGACGCCCTGCCCGACGACCCTTATTACGTCGCCGTGCTGACCAACATCATGGAGCACCCCGCCGACGTCATCGACTTTTCCAATCAAAAGGTCGTCACCAACGCCGCGCGCGAAATTCTGCTGATTTCCCGCAGCCCCATCCCCTACCCGAAAGGCACCCTCGACTTCGAGTACGAAAAAGTCACCGGCATCCAGCTGTACAGCAAGCAGGCGCTGGCGTTCTACCACGCCACGCCCAAGTCTATCCTGGAAAAAGCCGAAGAGAACGATATGATGCGTTTTATCGAGAACGGCCACAAGGTACACGCCATCGTCAGCCCCTACAAGACCGTCAGCGTGGACACGCCCAAGGACCTGGCCCTCGTCAACACCATTTTAAAGGAGAAACAGCATGGCTGATGTAAAACTGCTGGACTGCACCCTGCGTGACGGCGGTTATATCAACGACTGGCGCTGGGGCCATGGCTCGGCCCGCCGCATCATCCAGTCGCTGACCCGCGCGGGCACTGACATTGTTGAGGTCGGCTTTCTGCGCAACGTCGATGGTTACGACCCCGATGTGACCGTCTGCAATACGATCGAAGAGCTCAACCGCCTGCTGCCGCCCGAGGCACAGCGCGGCCACACGATCTACTCCGGCATGGCGATGCGCTCCAACTACGATATCTCGAAGCTGTCCCCCTACGACGGCCACGGCATCGAGGTCATCCGCATCACCGCGCACGACTACGACATCCGCGACGGCATGGACTTTGCACGCGAGGTCAAAGCCCGCGGCTACAAGCTGTCCATCAACCCCATCAACATCATGGGCTACGCCGACAAGGACCTGCTCTGGATCTTTGACCAGGTCAACGCCATCCATCCGTGGCAGTTCTCCATCGTCGATACCTTCGGCAGCATGCGCCGCCGCGATCTGGAACGCATTGTCAGCCTGGCCGACCACAATCTGGCCCCCGATATCCGCCTGGGCCTGCACCTGCACGAGAACATGGCCCTCAGCTTCTGCCTGGCGCAAGAGTTTTTGGACAAGCCGCTGCTGCGCGACAAGACCGTTGACGGCAGCCTGAACGGCATGGGCCGCACGCCCGGCAACCTGCCCATTGAACTGGTGGCCGACTACTGCAACGAGAACCTCAGCACCCACTACGACCTTGATGAGATCATGGACGCTATCCAGGACCACATCGCCCCCATCAAGGGCGAAAGCGCCTGGGGGTACTCGCCCGCTTACTTCCTGTCGGCGCGGTTCAACCTGCACCGCAATTATGCCGAGCACTATCTGCACAAGGGCGACCTGACCAACCGCGATATCAACCACCTGCTGGCCGCCATCGACCCCGGCAAAAAGACGGCGTTCGATGCCGCCTACGCGGACAAGCTCTACACCGAGTACAAAAACCGCCGTATCGACGATGAATCCGCCCTCACCGCCCTGCACACAGCCTTTGCGGGCAAGCGGGTGCTGGTGCTGGCCCCCGGCGCGACGCTTGCCACCGAGGCAGGCCGCGCCGCCGTGGCGGATGCCGGTGCGGACGTGACCGTTTCGGCCAACTTTGTGCCGGATTTTGCCGCGCCCGACTATGCGTTTTTCACCAACGCCAAGCGGTTTGACGAAAGCGCCGCCTACCCCTGCCCGCTGATCTTGACCAGCAACCTGCGCGCCGCCGCGGATGCCACCGTCGTGAACTACGACCGGCTTTCCGGCACCGACGCCCAGGGCGGCAACAGTGTGCTGATGCTGCTGCGCCTTTTGCGCCTGTGCGGCGCAGCCGAAGTGCTGCTGGCGGGTGCCGACGGCTACCGCCCGGGCACGGCTGCCTATGCAGACGCGGGCCTGCACACCCACACGGGGCGCGGCGCGGCCTACAACGCACAGCTGGCCGGGGCCATCCGCGCCGCCGGGCTGCCGGTGCGCTTTATCACCCCCAGCGAATACGAAAGGGCGTAATGATGATCCGTTTACTGGTGCTGGACGTTGACGGCACGATGACCGACGGCGGCGTTTACTACGACGCCACCGGCAACGAGCTGAAGAAATTTGCCATCAAGGACGGGGCCGGGCTGGTGCTGGCCCGCACCGCAGGCATCCGGGTCATGATCTGCACCGGGCGCGAGTGCGAGGCCGTCCGCCGCCGCGCCGCCGACCTGAAAATCACCGATATTTACCAGAATGTCAGCCGCAAGGCAGACTTTTTGCGGGACTTTATGGCCCAGAACGGCTACGCGCGTGAGGAAGCTGCCTACTGCGGCGACGACCTGAACGACCTGGCCGCGATGGCCCTGTGCGGCTTTGTGGCCTGCCCGGCCGACGCAGCACCCGAGGTAAAAGCCCGCGCCGACTACCAATGCCCCCAGCGCGGCGGCGAAGGTGCCGTCCGCGGCGCGGTAGAGCACATCCTGCGCACCGACGGCCGCTGGCACGATGCCGTAAAAACCGCCTTTGGCGCGGAAGTTTAAAAGCCAAGCACTTTCCTGTAGGAGCCGATGCTCGCATCGGCCCGCGGGCGGATATAGAATCCGCCCCTACGACATCCTTATAAAATTTACTGCTCGTAGGGGCGAACAGTGTTCGCCCGCAAGAATCCTGCGTTGCCGCTAAACTCCACGGGCGCACAATGTGCGCCCCTACATCCCCCCTTCCCGTAGGGGCGGATTCCCTATCCGCCCGTTTCCCTTTGCCGTACTAAATCCATTCGGAGGCCTCCATGCCCCAAACTGCCAAAAAACAAAATCACCGTCCGCTGCTGGCTGCACTCGTCACACTCGTGGTCCTGCTTGCGGCTACCGCTGCCATCTGGCTGGCCGTCGTGCGCCCGCAGCTGGGCAAGGGCCGCACCGAGACCCTTTGCGACGACTTCAACCAGTCCGAGCTGCTCCACCCCGGCGACAGCGCCGCCCAGGTCTTTACCTATGATAAGGACCTTTACACCATCGGGCTGGAGTTTTACCTGCCCGGCGCGAACCCGCAGGGCACGCTGGAGGTCGTCCTCTCCGACGCCGACACCGGCGCGGAGCTGGCCCGCTCCACCGGCGTGATGCAGAATATCATCCCCGACCAGTACACGACCCTTGGGCTGGACACCGCCGTTGCGGGCCAGCCGGGCCGCCGCTATCAGCTGACCGTCACCCCGCATTACGAGACCGACGCCATCCTCGCTGTCGGCCACAGCGTGGGCGTCGCGCTCTGGAAAGAACAGATGACCGTCAACGGCACGCCCATCGACGGCACGATGGCCATGCAAGTGACCTACCAGCGCATGGGCGGCTACCTGACGCGGTTCTTTTTGCTGGCGGGCGGCGCGGCGGCACTGCTGGCGGCGTTTGCCGTGTATGCGTGCCTCAGCCGCAAAGTATCGCTGCATCGCCTTGTTTTTGTGCTGGCGCTGGGCTTTGGGCTTCTCTACTCGGTCATTCTGCCGCCCTATGCGGCCCCCGATGAAAAGTACCACATCAACCAAAGCTTCACCCTTGCCAGCAAGTGGGCCAACATGCTCTCCACGGACGACTGGCAGATGGGCAAGGTCCCCACAACGACGACCTTCCGCCGCGAGACCGATACCGACGAGCTGCTGCAGGACGAAAACACCACCGTGTTCACCTGGCAGGAGTTCACCGACACGCTGCTTACCACCACCGACACCCCGTTTGACAGCCACCGGGAATACCACGAGCTGCAAACCGACCAGAACCCGCTGCTTTACTTAGCCAGCGGCGGCGCGGTGTTTTTGGCGTACCTTCTGCACCTCGGCTTTACCCCTGCGCTGGCACTGGGGCGGCTGGCAAACCTGCTGATCTTTGCACTGCTGGCGGCGTTCGCCGTCAAGGCCGCGCCCTGCGGCAAGCGCATTTTCACCGCTGTGGCACTACTGCCCATGACGCTGCACCTCGCAGCCAGTTTCAGCCGCGATGCCGTGCTGCTGGGGCTCTGCTTTGCCTTTACGGCACTGCTGCTGGACGCCGTGTACAGCAAGCCCACGCCCAAACGCATGGCCGCGCTGGCCGTCACCGGCATTCTGCTGGCCCCCGGCAAGATGGTCTATCTGCCGCTGGCCGCACTGTTTGTGCTGGTGCCTGCCGCCGCACTGGGCCGCCACGCCAAGGCGAAAAAGCTTGGCTACCTGGCCGCCTGCCTGGCGCTGGCGCTGGTGCTGAACACCGGCACCCTGACCGGCGCGCTCGGCTCCCCCGCCGCTGACAATGCGGCAGCTGTCACCGAGGAAACCACCGACGACGCCCGCAGCGCCAAAAACGCCCCGGCTGAGCCGGACGCCGCCTACGAGGAAGCCATCTGCGCCGACAACACGATAGAAAACTACGTGCGGCGGTTATACTATTACATAGCCGACACGCGCAGCCCCGCGCAGAGCGAGGTCGATTTCTGGGTACAGGCGCTGGCAGAGGGCGATGTTTCCCCCGCCGTGCTGGGCCAGAGCTTTCTCTTCACCACCGACAAGGCCAACACCTACACCGACGCGCAGGCGTTCTACACGATGGCGTCCTACGCCCTGCTGGGCACCGACGTCACCATCGGCAACGCCGACGCCTACCTGCCTTATTTTGCCGAGGGCGGCGCGATGCAGGCCTACAAGCAGCTCTTCAACCTGCCCACCTGCGTGGACCGCTTTGCTGCGCTGGGGCTGGACGTCGGCACGATGGACGACCGCATCCCGCTGGACCGCGAGACTGTGGCGGCGGAAGTGGAAGCTGCCCGTGCCACCCGCGCCACCCAAAGCGTGACCGATGCTGCCGATGAAGCCACCTACACGCCGGGCTACATCCTGCATCATCTGCCCGATACCGCACTGTTGTTTGTGCGCAGCATCGTGCAAAACGGCGACCACTATCTGCGCACCCTCGTGGGCGGCAGTTTAAGCTACTACACGCTGGACCTGGCGTGGTTCTGGGTCGTGGCGCTGTATCTGCTGCTGGCCTACGCGGCACTGCCCGCCCAAAACACCTCCTTGCCCACCGGTAAGCTGCGCGGCTGGGGCGCGGCGGCGGCCGTTTGCAGCTGCCTGCTGGCCGTGGCCGGCTGCCTGCTGTGGACCCCCACCCATTATGAAACGCTGTACGGCTTGCAGGGGCGCTACTTCTTGCCCGTGCTGCCCGCGCTGCTGCTGACCTGCCTGCCCCGCCGCCTGGCCGCCGTGCCGGACGACACCGAGGCCCAGACCCACCTGACCGGCGCGCTGGCGCTGGTGCAGTGGGGCGTTATCCTCAACATCATGCTGGCGGTCATCGCCCGCTAACGGGGACATTATGACTTTCTGCTTTTTCACAACCCAATATCTGCCCACCCCCGGCGGGGTCGAGCGGTACACCTGGAACCTCGCACGCCGCTGCCGTGCCGCCGGGCACCGGGCGCTGGTCGTCACCAGCAGCCTGCCCGGCCTGCCTGCGCGGGAAACAGATGCCGACGGCATTGAGATCTGGCGTCTGCCCGCCTGGCCGGTCATGGGCGGGCGGTTCCCGGTGCTCAAGCCCTGCCCGCCTGCTGCCGACCTTTGGCCGCAGGGCATCGACTTTGCCGTCATCCAGACCCGCATGTACACCCAAAGCGTCTGGGCCGCGCGGCAGTGCAAGCGCCGCGGCATCCCCGCGCTGGTGCTGGACCATTCCACCGGCTACATGATGCACGGCGGACTGGCCGGGCTGGCAGGCAAGGTGTACGAGCACCTCGCCTGCGGCATCATCAAGGCCTGCGGGTTCCCGTTCTACGGGGTCTCGGGCGATGTCTGCCGCTGGCTGCGCACGTTTGGCATCACGGCGGCGGGCCGCCTGCCCAACGCCGTAGACCCGGAGGAGCTTGCCGCGCTGGCAGCCGACCACCCGCGCGATCTCCGCAGCGAGTTCGGCCTGGCCCCCGCCGCGCCCATCGTGGCGTTCGTGGGGCGGCTCATCCCCGAAAAAGGCGCGGCCAGGCTGGCCGAAGCCGTGCGGCAGGTAAACGCGAACGGCACACCCTGCGCACTCTTTATCGCGGGTACCGGCCCCGAGGAAGCCGCGCTGCGTGCCCTCGGCGCGCCCGTCTACGCGCTGGGCGCCCTGCCCCACCCGCAGATCGTGCAGCTGTTAACGCAGGCCGATTGCTACTGCCTGCCCACCGAGTACGCCGAGGGCTTCCCCACCACGCTGCTCGAAGCCGCCGCCTGCCGCTGCCCGATTCTCACCACCCACACGGCGGGCACGGGCGAGCTGCTGCCCGATGCAGGCTATGCCGCTTACCTCGAAACCGCCGACCCCGCCGCCATCGCAGCCGCATTGCAGGCGGTGCTGGCAGACCCGGACGCTGCGCGCACCCGGGCCGACGCTGCCTACCAGCGCCTGTGCGCCCACTTTACATGGCAGGCCGTCTTTGCTACAATGGAGAAAACCGCGGCCCAAGCAGCCAAAAGGAGCTAAGATGTCAAAATTACTCATCGTCATCCCCGCGTATAACGAGGAGGACAGCATCGTGCCCGTGGTCGAAGAGCTGACCACCCAGTACCCCCAGTACGATTATGTCGTCGTCAACGACGGCAGCCGCGATAAGACCGCCGCCGTCTGCCGCGCCCACGGCTACCGGCTCATTGATCTGCCGGTCAACCTGGGGCTGGCGGGTGCCTTCCAAACTGGGCTGCGCTATGCGGCCGAGAACGACTACGACTGCGCCATGCAGCTGGACGCCGACGGCCAGCACCGCCCCGAGTTCATTGCCCCCATGCTGGAAGCACTGGAGGAGGGCAACGATATCGTCATCGGCAGCCGGTTTCTGACCGTAAAAAAGCCCAAAACGCTGCGGATGCTGGGCAGCTATATCATCAGCTGGTCCATCCGGCTTACGACGGGCCGCGCCATCTGCGACCCCACCAGCGGCATGCGGATGTTCAACCGCAGCATGATGCAGGAATTTGCCCAGAACCTGAACTACGGCCCCGAGCCGGATACCATCAGCTATCTGATCAAAAACGGCGCAAAGGTCAAGGAAGTGCAGGTCGAAATGGGTGAGCGCACCGCCGGCCAAAGCTACCTGACGTTCTGGCGCAGTGTGCAGTATATGGTCAAAATGTCCATCTCGATCTTGCTGATCCAGTGGTTCCGCAAGCGCGACACCGCGACCCCGTATCCCGAAAGGAGCCTGTAAAATGTTCGACCAAACGCTTATCCGCATCTGCCTGATCTTTGGCAGCCTGGTCACAGCGTGGTACATCCTGCGCCGTGTGCGCCAGGCAAAAGTCCAGATCGAGGATACCATTTTCTGGCTGCTGTTCAGCGCCGCACTGCTGATCTTGGCCATCTTCCCCGGCATTGCCTACTGGGCCGCGAACCTGCTCGGCTTCATGAGCCCCATCAACTTTGTGTACGTGGTCATCATCTTTTTGCTGCTGGCCAAACAGTTTTTCATGTCCATCCGCCTCAGCCAACTCGACAGCAAAGTCCGCATCCTGACCGAGCAGGTCGCACTGAACGAGGAAAAGGTGGAAAGGGAGAAGTTGGATCTGTAACACAAAAGGCTCCCATAGAGTTTCTTTCGGCCCCGGAGGGGTCAATGTGGAGAGAAGTGAAAAAGCGTGAAGAAAAACGCAGCACTCCTGCGTTTTTTAGCTTTTTTACTTCTCGACCACCTCTTTGGGGTTCTTAGGGGCGAGCAGCCCCTAAGCCGGGGTTCGCTGCCTCGGAACAGCGAGACTTTTTTCGCTTCCTTTTTTGGTCACAAAAAAGGAAGGTCTCCCGGAAGAAACCCTCTAACAAAAGGCCCTGCCGCAAGGTAGGCAGGGCCGCCAGACCAGCAACAAAAATTAAATTTGTAATACTACGCCAACTATGCTATAATAGATTACTAGACAAACGAAGAAAGAAGGTTTCAGCCATGGCTTATACCCCGAAACTGACCTATAAAGGCCGCCCGCTGGTGCGCTGCGGCAACGATATCTACTACGGCTCGATGAGCGATCCCTACGTAGTCTACTTGCAGGTCCTGAGCAACACCAAAGAAAACGGCGTCGACGTGGCCGATAAGGTGCATATCGTTCTGCTGTCCACCGATGATTCCAAGCCCCTGCCGGAGCGCATCGTCCGCCAGGCCAACAAGGTGGGCCTGTACAACGCCCTGTCCTTCGGTGACATCATGCTGCAGGGCGCACTGCAGAAAAAGTAATTTTTCACCATACTAACAACAAAAGAGCCTGTCTCCTTCCCCGAGACAGGCTCTTTTCTTATCCTGTAACAGCTCAGTAGATCGGCCAGCCGTGCAGATACTGCCAGGTATACACCACGCTCACCATCACCTGCACCGCCAGCACCCCGCAGGTCAGCCGGGGGCGGTCCTGCAGCAGCAGCGCCAGTGCCACCGGCAGGCAGAACAGCCCCACTGCGTACCGCGGGGCGCTCAACAGCCAGGTCGCGCCCATCGTCACGGCCAGGTAGGCCAGGCCAAACCCCAGCCAGGCCGCAGGCAGCCGCCGCACAGAAGCCGCCAGCAGCCCCAGCGCCAACAGGATGCAGAGTATCGCCGCCAAGCAGATGCCCACCGCCGCCTTGTGGTTATCCTCCCACCAGCTGGCCATATAGTCCAAATGGTAGCGCACGGTATCGGTAAACAGGCCCAGTTTTTGGCCCCAGTGCTCCCACTGGTACACGCTGTACTGGTTCCAGCGGCCATACACAGCCTGGTTCAGCCCAAAGTACAGCCCCAGCCCCGCCGCCGGGGCCAGCATAGCCGGGATACTTGCCAGCGCGGGCCGCTTTCCCCGGCGCCATGCGGCCGCCAGTTCCAGCGCCGCCCGCCGCCGCAGCAGGCCGCCGGGGGCGCGGGACCCCCCAGCGCGCAGCCCCAGCCCCGCCCAGCGGCCGCACGGCCGCCGATCCCACGCCAGCACGTAGCGCACAGTCACCAGCAAAAACAGGCTTTCGGTCATCGGCACGGCAAAAAATACAGCCGCCGGGCTGGCCATCAGCAGGGCCAGCGTCAGCACCGCCTGGCGCTCGCCCCAGCGGCGGCTGACCAGGGTGTACAGCGATACCGCCGCCCCGGCAAACAGCGTCCCCTGCACGGCCAGCCCCAACAGCGGATAGCTGCCTCCCACCAGCAAATGCACGACCCGCAGCAGCGCCGGGAACAGCGGAAAGAACACGATCATCAATTCCTGCTCCGCAAACGCGCCGCCGGTGCCGTAGCCGTACTGCGCCAGGTCGATATAATGCCGCGCGTCGGTGTTGCCGTAAAACTGCCACTCCATGGCCTGGGCCAGCCCCACGCCGGGGTTGTTTGCCTGCGCCGTATGGCAGAACACCAGCTGCAGTACGCACACAAACAGCAGCCCGGCCAGCGCCGCCATGGCCTTGCTGCTGCGGGGCGGCTCACCGCCAACAGCCGCAATATCCGCCATCTGCGGCCGCAGCGTGCGCACCACGCACCACGCTGCGCCCCACACAAACAGTGCCGCCACCAAAGCGGGCAGCACAAGTTTTGCCGCCGTCAGCATCCGCCCCACCTCCTTTGCATACCAAAAAGGCCCGGTGTTTCCACCGGGCCGCATCGTTTTTACTTACTGGTCGTTATCCTCGGGCTGCTCGTCCTCGGTGCCTTCCAGCTCAATGTCAAAAGAGGCATTGCAGTACGGGCAAACCAGCTCCTGGGTCTGATCCAGCAGCGTTTCTTCGTCCACGGTGGAGACCTTGCCGCAGTTCGGGCAGGTCACTTCATACAGGCCGTCGTCGCCGTCCTCGTCGCCGTCCTCCTCGCTGTCGTCCTCGTCCTCACCATCGGTGTACAGGTCGCTTACGATATCGTCCACATCCTGGTCCAAAGTCTCCAGCTCATCGTAGACCTGGTCCAGGGCGTTGTCATGCTCAACCACCTGGGCAGCCATTTCTTCCAGCAGGTCCATCATGGCGGCAATGACCTTGCCGTTCTTGCTGGCGGGGTCAAACTCCATACCGGTCATCAGGCCGCGGATGTAGGCAGCCTTTGCATTCAAGTCCATAGCCATAACAGAAATCCTCCGTTCATAAATCCTGTTAAAAAAGGCCGGGCGCGGCGGTGTGCCAAGCTCGGCCTTGTGGAACAAAATTAGTTCACGCGCTCCATATACTCGCCGGTGCGGGTATCAATGCGGATCTTGTCGCCCTCGTTGATGAACAGGGGCACGCGGATCTCGGCACCGGTCTCGACGGTAGCGGGCTTCAGGGTGTTGGTGGCGGTGTTGCCCTTGACACCCGGCTCGGTAGCGGTGACTTCCAGCTCAACAAAGTTGGGGATCTCAACGCTGAAGACTTTGCCCTTGTAGCTCAGCAGCTTGCAGGTATCGTTTTCCTTGCAGAACTTGAAGTTGTCGGGCACATCGGCAGCGCCAACGGGGATGTCGTCGTAGGTCTCAACATCCATGAAGTGGTACAGGTCGCCATCCTCGTAAGAGTAAGTGACCTCCTTGCGCTCGATGAACGCCTGCGGGAACTTGGCGGTGGGGTTGTAGCTGGTCTCAACGACAGAGCCGGTGATAACGTTCTTGGTCTTGGTGCGCACGAAAGCAGCGCCCTTGCCGGGCTTGACGTGCTGGAACTCAACGACCTGAAGGACCTGGCCGTCCTGCTCAAAGGTGACGCCGTTGCGGAATTCGCCTGCTGAAATCATATAGAAATTCCTCCATAAATTACAAAATACATACCTGTATTTATTTTACAGGATACAATGGACTTTTTCAAGCCCTGAACCGATTTTTTTGCGCGAAATTTGGTATTTTTTCGTTAGCCATTTATAATGAGCCATATGTTTTAGCCAACTCCGCCGCATCCTCGGCCTGGGTCCCGGCGCTTTCGCAGATGATGGTAGGTGCCAGGCTGCGGCTTTTCAGCAGCGCCAGCAGCGGCGCGTGCGGCGGACCGTAGTCGGTATCGGCAAAGGTCAGGTGGCACTTCTCGCCGCCCTTGGTGTAGGCAATACGGGAAAAATGCGCGTGAAACTGCACCGCGCGCTCATCCCCCAGCCTTGCCTGCAAGGTGTCCAGCAGGGCAGCGTAATCGGCGGCAGCAGTGGCTTCGGCAAACTGGGTGCCCAGGCTGCGGGCGTAGAGGTGGCCAAAGTCGATGCAGGGCGTGATGCGCCTGTCCACTTCGCACAGGGCCAGCACTTCGTCCAGCGTGCCCAGCTGGTTGACCTTGCCCATCGTTTCAGGGCAGAGGATGCAGTCGCCGTAGCCCGCGTCGTCGCAGGCCTTTACCGCGCGCTGCATCGTGTCAAGCGCCTTTTCCAATGCGGCCTCGCGGCTTTGCTTGCCGCAGGAGCCGGAATGGAAGATGACCCGCCTGCCGCCCAGTGCTTTGACCAAGGCGCAGCTTTGCAGCAGGTAGTCGATGCTGTTCAGCCGCTTGTCCTCTTCCAGACTCGACATGCTGATGTAGTACGGCGCGTGGACAGAGAGCGCGATGCCCCGCGCGGCGCAGGCAGCGCCCAGCGCACGGGCCTTGTCGTGGGCCAGCCGCACGCCGCGGCCGCACTGATACTCGAACGCCGTAAGCCCAAAGCCCGCCGTATAGGCGGCAATGGCGGCGGGGTCAAACCTTTTGACCGGGTAGCTGTCCGCCAGGCCCGCCGTGCCAAAGCGCGGCTCACTCATGCACAACGCCTCCCTTTTTATAGTATCGGTCCAGCCAGTACGGTTCATACTTGCGCTTGAACTGCACAAATTTGTTGCGGTCGCCGGGGGCGCGGGGCAGCAGATACAGGCAGGGGCAGCCGTACAGCCCGGCGGCCATGCGGTCAGCAAAAATCTGGTCGCCGACCATCGCCATCTGGCTTTTTTTCACGCCCAGGCGGTGCCGCGCCACAGCCAGGCCGATGGTCAGCGGCTTGCAGGCCAGCGGCACCCAATCCAGGCCGATACGCTCGGCAAAGGGGCGCACACGCTTGGCTGTGTTGTTGGCCACGATCGTCAGGCGGATGCCCGCCGCGCGCATCTCGTCCAGCCAGGCCTGCACGCTGGGCTCCAGCACCTGGCTGTTATCCGCCGTCAGCGTATTGTCCACATCCAGCACCAGCGCCGTGATCCCGTGCGCTTTCAAATACTCCGGATGGATGCACTCAATTTTTCTGAATACGATTTCAGGAGTTAAAATCATAAGCCGCCCTCTAAATTTCAAAACCATCCCCGTCGGCGGACATGCGCCGACGACGGGGATACCTCTAGAGCAAAAAAGTGCATTTTTGTGTCGTCAGGCGCGAAAATGTGCTTTTTTGCGACGGGGTGAATCCAAAGGAGGGGTTCGGGGTCGCGTCAGCGATGCAAGCCCCAGTGGGGCTTGCAACCGAACGAGTGGTGCCAGCTCTGCTGGCTGGCGGCCATCGTTTTGGCCGCCAAGCGGCAGGAGCGTGGCGCAGCCACAAGCGACGAACCCCTTCTTTGCAGCGCTGCGCCAGCAGCGCGCCAAACAAAAAGTGCAGACCCGCGCAATGCGCGGGTCTGCACAGTCGTTCATTGGTAAGAAATCTTACTTAAACTTGCGCTTGCGGGCAGCCTCGGACTTCTTCTTACGCTTAACGGACGGCTTCTCATAAGCCTCGCGCTTGCGGACCTCAGCCAACACGCCGCTGCGAGCAGTGCTGCGCTTAAAACGGCGCAGTGCGCTCTCGAGGGACTCGCCCTCTTTGACACGGATCTCCGACATCTTCTTCCCTCCCTTGACCTGAGACAGGAGTTTGCCGGTCAAAAACATCAACCAGTAACAGCAATTATACTATATAATCCCCGCTTCTGTCAACACTATTTTTCGCCGAAAAGGGGTCGTTTTTAAATTTTTAACAAATTTTCCGCTTTTCAACAAACTATCAACCGTGCAGGGCCGTCCAGGCAAGCAGTGCGCCATAAATTACCGGCTGGTGCAGCATATAAACCAGCAATGTCCGCCCGCCGATGGCGCACAGCGGCCGCAGTGCCGCCGGGGCCTGCCCGGCACGCGGCCGCCACAGCCGCGCCAGAAACAGCCCGCACCAGAACAAAAACACCCACGGCAAAAGGGGGAAATAATCGGCCGAGGCAAACCGCGTCAGGTCCGGCAGGCCGAGCCAGAACAGGTTGGCGCTGTACCACCCCGCAGGCAGCGCGGCCAGGTGCCAGCGCTCAAACCCCAGCCAGCCCCAGGGCAGCTGATTGGTCAGCGCAAACAGCGCCGCGCACACCGCCAGCCCCGGCGCGGCGGGGATCTTATCCAGCAGCGGCCTGACCAGGCAGCTCAGCAGCACGGCGGCGGCGTTTAAGTGCAGCACACCGAACCAGATGCTTTCCGACGGCATAAAGCCCACCGTCACAATGGTCAGCACCGCCGCGCACCCGGCCACGATCAGCCCGTTTTTCAGCGGGCGGTGCGCCAGCGTGAAGCTGTAACCGGACAGCAGAATAAAGCTCCAGCAGATATATTGCTGCCAGATATGGCACCCCGCGGCGCTGATATCGTACCAGGCGCTGGCATGGCCGAACACATACACCCAGTCATACATGCCATGGTAAGCCAGCATATTCAGCAGCGCCAGCCCCCGCAGGGCATCCAGCTGCCATACACGTTGTTTGGTCATGGTGGTTTTTCCTTTTACTGCAACTTCTAAAGCCTCCCTTGTGTAAAGGGAGGTGACACGGCGTAAGCCGTGACGGAGGGATTGTGGCCTTACGAGAGTAAGTCGGTGTACGGGTGAGGTCACAATCCCTCACCGCTTCGCGGAGCCCTTCGGGCCCGGGCCCCTCTGTCGCTGCGCGACATCTCCCCACACTGTGGGGAGTCACCCTTTACACAAGGGGGCCTTTGAGGTGCGCCTCTACACCCCGTAACCTTTATAATTTATTCTACCACACCCTCTGGCAACTTGCAATTGCGCCGCATTTGCGGTACACTTAGAAGGATTAAGGAGTGGTAAAACCTATGCAGGATATCCGTCTGATCGGGCTGGATCTGGACGGCACCGTTTTTGACGATGCCAAGCACATCAGCCCGCGCAACCTGGCCGCCATCGAGGCCGCCGTGCAGGCAGGCATCATTGTGCTGCCCGCCACCGGCCGCACGGCCACCGGCGTGCCCAGCGCGTTCACCGATATTCCCGGCGTGCACTACGCACTGACCTCCAACGGCGCGTCGGTCGTCGACATGCGCACCGGCGCACACATCGTCGATCAGCCGTTCTCGCTCGAAGATTCGTTGCGGGTCTATGACGCGCTCAAGCCGTTCGGCGGCGTGTTCAGCCTGTTTGTGGGCGGCAAAAGCTACGCTACCAAGGCTGATAACGATTTAATTGACGTGCTGGTGCCGGAAAATCTGCGCGATTACTTCCGCAAAACGCGCATTGAGGTGCCTGACCTGCGCGCTGTGCTGCAGCAGCGGGTCGGCGAGGTGGAAAAATTCAGCATCATGTACCCCAAAGTCGAACTGCGGGACGACGCCTGGCGCGCCGTGCTGGCCGCCTGCCCCGATGTGGAAGCCACCACCAGCCTGGGCAGCAACATTGAACTGAACGCCCCCGGCGTGACCAAGGGCAGCGGCCTGCTGGCCCTGGCCGAAAAGCTCGGCCTGCGCCGCGACCAGGTGATGGCCGTCGGCGACTCCGGCAACGACCTCTCGATGATCGAGGAGGCCGGGCTGGGCGTGGCCATGGGCAATGCCACGCCGGAGGTGCTGGCTGCGGCCGATGTGACCACCGCCGACAACAACCACGACGGCGTTGCGCTTGCCATCGAGAAATACGCTCTGCATCGTTAAAAACACACAAAAAAATATACATTATAATTTAAATGAGGTGTCCCATGAAAAACGTATTGGTCGGGCAGTCGGGCGGTCCCACTGCCGTCATCAACTCCAGCCTGGCGGGCGTCTACGAGACCGCCAAGGCCTGCGGCGCTGCACACGTCTACGGCATGCAGTACGGCATCGCCGGTGTGCTGGAGGGCAAGCTCGTCGACCTGGATGAAGTGCTGGCCGACAAGATGGATATTGAGCTGCTCAAGCGCACGCCGTCCAGCTTTTTGGGCAGCTGCCGCTACAAGCTGCCCCAGCCTGATGTCGATGAAGCCCCGTTCGTCCAGCTGTTTGAGCTGTTCAAGCAGTACGATATCGGTGCAGTGTTCTACATCGGCGGCAACGACTCGATGGACACGATCTCCAAGCTGTCCGCCTACGGCAAGACCGTCGGCAGCGAGATCCGCTTCATCGGCGTGCCCAAAACCATCGACAACGACCTGCTGCTGACTGACCACACCCCCGGCTACGGCAGCGCCGCCAAGTACATTGCCACCATTTTAAAGGAAGTCATCTGCGATTCCAGCGTTTATGACCTGCGCAGCGTGACGGTGGCGGAGATCATGGGCCGCCACACCGGCTGGCTGGCCGCCGCATCCAGCCTGGCCGCCGGTCCGGACTGCAACGGCCCTGACCTGATCCTGCTGCCCGAGCGTCCGTTTGACGAGGATGCATTCCTTGCCCGCGTAGCCGAGCTAGAAAAAGAGCGCCACAACGTCATCATTGCCGCCAGCGAGGGTGTCAAGAACAAGGACGGCGTGTTCCTGTGCGACCTGGTCTCTACCGCCGGGCAGCTGGACGCGTTCGGCCACAAGGCAATTCTGAGCGGCACCAGCCGTTACCTGGCTGACCTGATCCGCGTCCGCCTGGGCTGCAAGACCCGTGCGATCGAGTTTTCGACGTTGCAGCGCTGCGCCAGCCATCTGGCCAGCCGCACCGATGTGACCGAGGCCTATCAGGTCGGCGGCGCAGCGGTGGAAGCTGCCGTACGCGGCGAGACCGCCAAGATGTCCGCCATCAAGCGCCTGAGCGACCAGCCCTACCGCATCGAGACCGAGATGGTCGACGTGACCCAGGTCGCCAACTTTGAGAAGAAGGTTCCCGACGAGTGGATCACCGCCGACGGCATGCACGTCAACGCCAACTTTGAGCGTTACGCCCGCCCGCTGATCCAAGCCGAGCTGACCCCCATCTACATCAACGGCGTACCCCGGCATATTCATCTGGATTGATGGTTGGTTGGTTGACGCCTTGTCTTTCTGCCTTTTGTAGGGGCGAGCAATGCTCGCCCCTACACGCTCTGCACCGCCCTAGCGCCCCCTCTTCCTGAGGGGGCTTTTCTATTTTCCGTCATACCGCACAATTTCGACGTAAAAAGTTTATTCACCTTGCCCAAAATCAATTTCCCGGCGCAATTTTTGCAAGGTTTCAGCACTCATTTTGCCTGTAAAGCGGGCATAAATATTCCATACAGCGGAATTTTTCTCCATAAGCTTCCCCACGCGCGCAAGCACCGTTCCACCAAGTGGAACGCAAAGTTGTACAAAGATACGTGAAAATTTTCGGCAACTCCTGCAATAGAAAAAAACTGTACTCCATGGTACACTAAACAGGACAATTATCGTGCGCTGTTGGGCCGCGCCCGCAGCGCAGCCACCCATGGA
>ENA-UOIY01001692-UOIY01001692.1-human-gut-metagenome-genome-assembly--contig:-P114-NODE-1692-length-21210-cov-5.865233_pt1 | contig 21210 bp, 4 predicted proteins | sample MGYA00242335_ERZ723882 | MGnify/ENA metagenome assembly ERZ723882
CCTTAACGCCCCAGCCGTTGTTTATTTGAATACCCTCGTCCTCGGTTTCAAAAATTTCCTCTTCGCTCGCAGGCATTTCCTCCCTGCTTTCAAGGCAGAACATACCCAAAACATCAGCGCCGCAACGCTTAGTTGAACGAGCAACATCAACGGCAACATTACCACCGCCGATAACAACGGTTTTGTTGCCTTTAAGGTTAAGGTCGTGATTTTCGGCAATCTCGTGGAGAATATCAACAGCGCTCATAACACCGTCTGCGTCTTCGCCGTCAAAGCCCGATTTTCTTGAGCCTTGACAGCCGATAGCAATATAAAATGCCTCATATCCATCCTTGCGAAGTTCGTCAAGAGTGATATCCTTACCGACCTCTACGCCGCATTTAATCTCAACACCAAGCGCACGAATAATGTCAATCTCCGCCTCAACAACATCCTTCTCAAGCTTATATGACGGAATACCGTAAGTAAGCATACCGCCGGGTTTTTCATTCTTTTCAAACACTGTAGGTCTGTATCCCGTAAGTGCAAGATAATATGCGCACGAAAGGCCTGCCGGTCCGCCGCCGATAATGGCAATTTTATTTTTAAACTCGCCCCTATTTGAAGGTATTACTTTTTTAGGAATATATCTTGTTTTACTGTCAAGGTCCTTTTGAGCGATAAAGCGCTTAACGTCATCAATAGCAACCGCTTCATCAAGAGTTGCTCTTGTGCAAGCCTCCTCGCATCTCTTATTACAAACTCTGCCGCAAACTGCAGGGAAAGGGTTATCCTTTTTAATAAGAGCCAAAGCATCGGTATATCTACCCTGAGCCGCCATTTTAAGATAGCCTTGAACTGCGATATGAGCGGGGCAGGCAGTCTTGCAAGGCGCCGTACCTGTATCGTAGCAATTAATTCTGTTTTTATCTCTATAATCCGGTGACCATTTTTCCTTGCCCCATTTAACTGCGTCGGGAAGTTCTTGCTTAGGATATGTAACAGCAGAGCCGTCTTTTTTGCAAAGCTTTTGACCGAGTTTAACGGCACCGGCAGGGCAAAATTCAACACACTTGCCACAGGCTACGCAATCCTTAGCCTCAACCTTAGCCACATACGCCGAGCGTGACATATTAGGCGTATTGAAAAGTTGGGAGGTACGAAGCGCATTGCATACCTTTACCTGGCAATTACAGATAGCAAAAATTTTATTTTCACCGTCGATATTGGTAATTTGGTGAACAAAACCGTTATCCTCGGCACGCTGAAGAATTTCCATAACCTTTTCACGTGTGATATAGTGGCCCTTATTTGTTTCAACAAGGTAATCCGCCATATCGCCGACACCGATACACCAATCCTCAGGGTCATCGGCACAGCCTTCGCCGCACATTGCACGGCTATAACGGCACGAACACGGGCCTGCCGCATATTTGCCGTCATATTTATCAAGCCAATGAGAAATATGTTCCACATCAGCAGACTGATTTTCCATTGAAATTGCCTTTTCAACAGGGATAACGTGCATACCTATTCCGGCGCCTCCCGGAGGCACCATCGGCGTAATTGCTTCAAGCGGAAGCTGAGTCATACGCTCAAAGAAATTTGCGACCTGCGGATGCTCACAAATATTATCCCATTTCATATTAAAGAATTCTGCGCTTCCGGGAACGAACATAGGAAGCATATATTGCTTTTCATGCTCCGGATTTTCCCAATTAAATTCAACAAGACCTACATTTGCCATTTCCTTAAGAAGCGGCTCAAGGTAAGCGGCACTTTTGCCTGTAGCTTTTATAATTTCCTTAAGCTTCATACCCTTGTGTACCTTCATCTTAAGGGCAACCTCTGCCATCTCGTCTGTTACAATTGAAGCAAGACCCCAATACTCAGGGTCGTTAACGGTAAGCTTTTTGCCTACCTTTGGAAGCCACGGTAATTTATACAAAACTCTGTCTGTAATATGCTTGCCGAGTGCCAAAATCAATGGACGTGCAGGCTCGTTTGAATGATTTTCATAATAATGCATCACTCTGTCATCGTACACCCTATCCTTAGGCGGCTTGACAGTATCAAATTTGTATTCATACTCCTTATTTGACATAGTATTCTCCCTCTAAAATATACATCTTATGTCATAAATTACAATTTCATTTTATATATTTGTTAATTATTTGTCAATATACAGTTAAAGGTAAAATGTCATATTCGGGAATGATTAATATTTAGTTTATTTTTTTATTCAAGGTTTTAAAAACGCAAAAAGAGACGGCATTTCTGCCGTCTCCAAATGCTTTAATCAAAGTGTCAGATTAGTCATTTCCACCGAAGCCCCAGTCAGTACCACCGGATGTAGTAATAACATCAGCTGTCTGAGAAAATTCATTAACCTCTGACACCGGCTTTGTATAAAGCTCTTTCATTAGGTGTGTCCTCCTTAATTTATCAAAGCTCGCCTCCACCCCTTAAGTCAGAGGTGAAAGCTTTGCTAAATTGTGTTAATTAAGCATTATAGTCGTAAAGTGATGCTTCTGAATAGTAAGTATGAACATGACCATCTGCATCCTTAGTAACTACGAATGCTCTTGCGCCGGCAACGCCTGTCTTTGCAGTAAGACCGTAGTTCAAACCAATCTGTGAAGCGTTGATGTTGTTATAAATAACTCTAACCTTACCAGGATTTGTACCTGATGCAGTATTGCCAACGTTTTCAAGTGTAAGGTCTGAAGCTGTTACATTCTTACCATATACGAAGCCCTGGCTATATACTGTCTCATTATCGGCAACAGTACGTGTTGCAACAAAGAGAACGTCACAATCTGTAGCTGAAGGACGAGTTGTTGAAACGATAGCAACCTGAGTCTTAGAAGTGTCATCAGCCTTTGTAACTGCTGTGAGTTCGATATCCGAAGCACAGAAGAATGAGTATGATTCACCGTAACCAACTGTTGCGCCGTTTACTGTCCATGATGTTGCGCCTGCCTTAGTAACTGTTACCTTAGCGTCATATGCAACATTTTCAGCCTTGTCAGTGTAGTCAGTGCCGTTAACTGTGATTGTTGCGCCTGCAGCCTTAACTGTGTAAGTCTGAGTAGCATCCTTCTCATAGATAGCTCTGATGGTCTTACCTTCTGTAAGAGCGGTAATCTCATCGTTTGTAAGAGCCCAGCCCTTGAATGTATAACCAGGATAGATAGGAGCAGTTGCAGGAACCTTAATGTCAGCACCGCTTGCTACTTCCTGAGTTGATACAACGTTACCGTACATATCAATGAATACAACTACGAATGTTGATTCAGCTGTTTCTGTAAATACAGGAGTTACCTCTGTATCAGCAACTGCTGTGAATGAATATGTTTCGTTAGTTGAAACGAGCTTGTTAGCAACCTTCCAACCTACGAACTCTGCACCCTCATTAGCCTGAGCTGTAAGAGTTACAGTTGAGTTAGCAAGAACCTTAGTAGTCTTACCGTTTGTTGCGTCCTCGCTGTTAAGAGTTGTTGTACCGTAAGCAGTCTTAGTAACTGTGATATCATAGCCCTTAAGCTGAGGAAGAACCTTAGTTTCAAGAACCTGACCGCAAATTGTACAGCTTGTAACTTCTGAACCCGGCTTATCAAGTGTAGGCTCTGTTACAACAGGTTTACCCTTTGTGCAATCTTCTGTTACAACCTTAGCAACTTCGTCATAGTTAGCGTTTGCTGTTACAGCAGAAACTTCCGGCCAGCTATAAGTTGTATGGCTGTGCTGTTTATTACCTGCCGGTGTAGCAGTTGTATCAGCAGTATTTGTCTTTGGAGCTACAGGAGTAGCGCCTGCAGCAAGCTTCTGAGTATCAACTACAGTGCCTGCAGCGTTTGTAAATGTGATTGTATAAACCTTAACAAGACCCTTAACTGCATCTTCAAGAGCAGTAGCAGCAGCAGTTACCTGTGCCTGATCTGTATAAGCTTCAACAGTAGCCTTAGCGTTAGCTTCAAGAGCAGCTGTTACCTTAGCATAAGATTCTGCTGTGTAATCGTCAGCCTTTACAGCCTCTGCCTTAGCAAGTGCAGCATAGTAAGCTGTACCGTCAAGCTTAGCAAGGTCTCTTACATTTTCGTGACCGCATACTGAGCATGTAGCCTTTTCAGTACCTGCCTTAGCAATTGTAGAAGCAGTTACAGTTGTGTACTCACCGTAAGTACAATCCTTAGTATCAGCATTAGCCTTTTCAGCAAATGTGAATTCGCCTGTCTTTTCCCAAGTGTAAGTTGTTACTGTATGAGTACCGTTCTTATTATCAACTGTTGTAGCAGCTGTGTTAGCAGGAGCTATAGGAGCAGCGCCCTTATCAGCTGTTACAGTCTGAGTTTTACCACCAACGAATGTGTAAGTATAAACATCTGATGTCGGAAGAGCCTCAAGACCCTTAACTGCATTTTCAAGAGCAGTAGCAGCAGCAGTTACCTGTGCCTGATCTGTATAAGCTTCAACCTTAGCCTGAGCGTTAGCTTCAAGAGCAGCTGTTACCTTAGCATAAGATTCAGCTGTGTACTTAGTACCGTCAACAGCCTTTGCAGCATCAAGTGCAGCATAGTAAGCTGTACCGTCAAGCTTATCGTCCTTAGTCTGAGTATCTACATGATTACATACAGTACATGTTCCTGTAAGAACAGTGCCTGAAACAAGTGTATGCTTGCTTGTCTCTGCATAAGTAATGTTACAATCTTCCTCAGCTGTAGTAGCAACCTCTTTGTAAGTTGCATCTGCAGTAGCAGCTGATACTGCAGGCCATGAGTAAGTTGTTACTTCGTGCTTATTATCGCTCTTATAATTTACAGTTGCAGCAGTATTTGTTGAAGGAACTGTTGGAGTATCGCCTTCTTTAACTGTCTGCGTATCAACAGTCTTGCCGTTGATGTCATTAAATGTAATAGTATAAGTCTTAGCTTCAGGTGTTGAATCCTTTGCATAATCTGTCCAAATTAATGCCCAGTTAGCAAAGGTTCTTGCTGAATCGTCACCTGTAACAAGATACAAATTCGGATCTTGCATATCAAATAATGAATCTCTGTAATAAGGTTCAAATTCTGTACCAAAATCATCTCTGTCAAATGTAAATACTTCCGAAAGGTCACAATCCTTAATTACTTCGAATGCATAAGTATAGCAAGCCATACCGTACTTACCGAATTTTGATGTGCCATCAAGACCAACTCCAAAGAAGTTGGAAGTATTTTGGTTACCATTAGTGGCAGCTACGCCTGTAATAGCACCATACCAAATACCTTCTTCATTATTATACGTTGAGCTATTAAACTGCATTGCATCTCCATAGATTGAAACGCCGTTTTTAATTGCGCCCTTGGCAGTTGTATTAATTTTCCAATTATCACGTACCTTAGTAAGACTTCCCGGAGTGGATGCCTGAAGATATTCAGTGTTGAATTTACCTTTGAACTGACCTGATTGGATAACATCAAATCCGCCGATTTCAACTGTAATAGCAATACGCTGACCTGCTTTAACATGAGCAGGGTTTACAATATTACCTGCTGCTTTAACAGCCTCATAAGTATGTGAAGCATTTACGCCATAATATTGGTTAATGTACTGATTGTTGTATTTAGCGAATGTACCGTCTGCTATGGCAGCTTCAGCCTCTTGTTTTGAACCCAAGTTTGAAACTGTTGCAGCAACTACAGGCTTATAGTCATTACGATGGTCTTCGAGTCCTTTGCTCGCATAATCTGCGATTTCACCACCGAAATCTACCGAACCACCACTAGTTTCATCATTAGCATAGCCACGATATTCAGGAGTTGACTGAAGCTTTTCAAGGCTTGCATCAACGCCATCATCAACCCACCATTTTCTGTTCTGAGTAACAGTATAATCTGTTGAACCGAACATATCAGCTACACCATTAGTGGCAGCTAAAGCAGAAAACGGAACGGAGAATGCAACCATAAGAACTGCAAGAAGAACAGCTATTGCTTTTCTAAATGTCTTTTTCACTTAGAAATCCCCTTTATTTATTTTGAAAAAAATCACTTTATCTCTAATCCGTTATAATAATTGGAACCGGATGCACAAGCATAGACAATCGTAGCATCTGTTGCAGATATGCCCCCATCACTATTCAAGTCAAATAGCAATGATGGGTTCTTAGATGTAGCAGCTTTATATACGGGTGTAGCATCTGTTGCAGATATACCACCGTCCCCGTTAAAATCGCAAGCCATCATAGGAATAACCGCATTAGTAATATCGGCACCGTTTACGATAACGGTAACGTCATTACGAGCTATTGCATAATCAGATGAGATTGAAAGATAGTAGGTTCCATCCTTTAACGAATCAATAGAGAAAGCGTTTACACCATCTTTAAGAGATGATGTGGTTGTACCGACAAGCTCGGTACGAGCTGAATCAGAATATACGTTAACCGTATATTCACCGTAAACAGGACTGTTGGCAGTATTGCCTTTCGCATCTGTCATAATAACAAGCGAGCCGTTTACGCTATGACCGGTTGACGGTGAAACGTCACAGGTCATTAAATATAGAGAACCGGGATAATCGGCAGATTTGGTAACAAGAGCATACTCATCGTCAAATCCGTCATTATAATTAGCCAAAACGAAAGTCTTATTTGGGTCTGTTGAAACCGAAATAACATCAGCGGCGTCACAATCCTTTGCAAAAGCAACCGAGAAGGTTGCAAGCAACGTGCCGTCCTTTGTTACAGATGAACAAGTGTCAGCATCTGAAACAAAGCCGAATACCAAATTAGAATCATTCGTTACAGTTCCCATCGAAGATACGCCGGCAACCTTATCAGAAAGAAGAGCCTTAGGCTCACTTTTCACCGATACATCCGAAGAATAGGTTGATGTAACCTGCACAACCGATAACTCGGTAACGCCCTCTAAATAAAAGCTGACGTCATATGTACCGGCAGGTAACTTATCACCGTCGTATTGTTTGCCGTTAGAATCTGTGTATGTGCAATAAACGTTCGGGCTCTCCGTTCCGAGCGCAGCAGCATACGAAGTACGAGGAAGGCACACAACAAGCGCAACAAAAACCAAAAACGCAAGTGTACCGAAAATAACACCTACTTGTTTTTTTGCAATTGTATTCATTGGTGTTACCTCCTTGTTGAAAAAATTCGCTTAATTTGGGGAGAAGCAGAATCGCCGTGAAGGGCAAAGACAAAATCGGTCAGAAAACATAAAAATATGAAACCAAGCAACTTTGGCAAAAGCCAAACACCGTGAAACATTAAACATTTACTAAATGAAACTGCCCATAGCCTCCCCGCCCAAAGCGGGCATAGCATATAAACGGCGAAAGCCGAATATATCAAGACAAAGCAAAGCCATAGCTCTGCTTAATTAAATGATAACACAAGTTATCGTAATTTTCAAGTAAAACTTCTTAGGGACTTTCGCCCCTAAGAAGTATAGAAACTAATATTACTTAATAGTAACAGCAGGAAGTGAAATAGCTGATGATGCAATAGCATAAACAGTTGTAGCATCAGTACCAGATATACCACCGTCGCCATTAAGGTCGAATGCTAAATTCTTTTGAGATGCAGTTACCTCTTTGTATACAAGAGTAGCATCAGTAGCTGAAATGCCTTTATCCTTGTTGTAATCGCAAACAACCATTGCAATTGCAGGACCTGCAATATCAGCGTCACCAACAACAATGCTTACTGTACGTGTAATAGCGAATTCAGAAGTAATTGTTGCTGTATATGTGCCGGGTGCAAGGTCAAGACTAATCTCGTTTGCAGCAGCTGTAAGGTCAAATGACTTTTCAAGAACAGGAGTGTTTGCACCGTCATAAACAGTTACTTTATATGTTCCGTTTACGCCCTTATTGTTAGTAGCACCCTTTGAAGATGTTGCTACAACAAGTGAAGCAGTAACACTATGAGTTGACGGAGCCAATGACTCAACCGAAGGAACGATTGTAGTATTGCCTGTAACAGTAAGCTCATACGGGAATGCTGTTGCTGTATCGTCAAATGTAAGTTTGTCGCCGTTAACAGTAAGTTCAGGTTTAAGAGTATAACCTTCCTCTGCTGTTACATTGATTGAAACAACCTGACCCTTTTCTACAGCTACAGGACCTGAGTAAGCAACACCGTCGATTGTTACTTTAGCACCTGCAACAGGAGTTACAGTAAGCTCACAGCTCTCAAACTCGGTAAGACCGATTTCAGCTGCCTGAAGTTCAGTATCAACATTGTAAATCTTAGCAAGCTGAGCGTCATAGTTCTTACGGTCATTGATATTGAATGTGCCTGAATTCTTATACTTATAAGAACCGTTACCATAGTTAGCAAGGTCAACTGCGGCAGCAAGAGCTCTCACGTATCTGTTCCAAGATGCTGATGAGTACTTTGTTGTGCCTTCGTTAACAAGCTTACCTGATGCATCAAATGAACCAAAGCGTGGGTTAGCTGCTACGCCATTCTTAGATACGGTTGCTTCAGTAGCAACTGTACCGTCTTCATTGTATGTAGCAGGTGTTGCCTTGAGCATTGAGTAAGCATTACCCGATGCACACTTGATTTCATTTTCAAGCTGCTTGCCCTGGTAACCACGTTCAATAACTGCAGAAGCGAATATGTTAAAGAGTTTAACGTATTCTTTTGCCTGAACAGAAGATACTTCAGAAGCTGTGGTATAAGTAAACTTAGTACCTGCATTCTTGAGATCATTCATAAGCTTAGCAGCGTCAACATAAGACATACCGTTTCTTTCAACAGTCTTGCCTGTTGTTGCGTCAACGTAATCAACGTCAACTGTATACTGCTGTTCAGCCTTCTTTGCATATTCTACCATCTTATTATATGTAAGAATATCAAAGTTAATTTCTTCAAGACCATTTCTAAGCTCAGAAATCTCATTGTAGAGTGTTGATGATGAGCTGATAAGGTGAGACTTAACTACGCTAAGAACATATTCAAGTCTGTCATTAGCCTGAGTAGCAATACCACGATTATCTACTGAGTCCATCTCGCCTGAGTTAGGAATGAGCTGATACTCAGCTGATGGGAACTTACATGCCCAATTATCGCCTGAGTTGCACTTTTTGCCTTCAGCATTTCTGTATACATATTGAACCTGATTATAAAGAGGCTCGTTATCTTTGTTTGTATCCTGAGTAGTTGTCGGTCTCTGCCATGGGCCGCCAGGATATGTATCGAGATCCCATTTTGTAGCATACTTAACTGAGTTAGTAAGGTAATAGTTACCGTCCTGACCGAGTGTTACATTAGCCAATGCAGCATCCTTGCCATTCTTAACATCTGATGATGTAAGTGGCTTTGGTGAGTAAATAGGCATTGTACATTTCTCATCGGAATAGTAAATTCCCTTTACGCCGCCACTGGTTGCACCTGTTGTAGCGTCTATTGTGCCGCCGACATAAGCAGTTGCTTTAACCGATTCAGGGATTGTGTAGCTTACCTGAGTACCCTTTACAGTAAATGTTACTGTTTCGTTAGAGGTTGAGTAAGGAACGTATGCACGATCGCCTGTTGCGGAAGTTGTAACTGAAGTTGTAACTGCATACTCTGTTTTATCTGACTGAGTAAGAGCTGATTCAGCAGTGTAAGGAGCTGACTGAACGCTAAGTACATTCATAAGAGCATCCTTAGCCAAATCATAAACTGAACCGATAGATGCATCCTCTTTGAAGTCGGATGTTTTATAGTTAGCCATGATATTGGCAAGTTCGTTATAGTTCTTATCAAGTGAGCCGGCTGAACCGCTTTCACCGATAACAAGCTGGAAGCTGCCTGTCTTATAAGAACCTGAATTATAGAAGTTAACATTAACATCATAAGTGCCGGTCTTAACAGTAGCCTCACCGTCGAAACCAAACGGTCTGTAGTTATTAACAGCATTTGAACCAAATGTTTGCTTTGAGGTATTTATATAGATAGCATCAATACCGGTACCGAGTGTAACCATATTAAAGATGTTATCGTAGTTATATTTACCACCGGTCTTAAGATACATTGTATCATAAATACCGCTTTCATTGATATGGTAACCGGCAATAATCTTAGCATCAAGTGCTTCCTGAAGAGTGAATGCAACGTGAGTTCTTGTTTCAATCTCCTTGCCCTCATTTTGCTTTGAAATGTTACCGATTTCCTCAGAAGTATAACCTCTGTAGTAGTCAACAGCACCAAGGCCGCTACCTGTAGAACCGTTTGTATGGTTACGCTGCCATTCGCCGAATTCGCCTGAGCCTGCAGATGTTTCTACACGATAGTCATACATACCAATCTTAAGAAGATCACCTGTTGACTTATCCCAACGAGCAATAGCGTTATTTTCACCGATATCTACTGTTGTTAAATTAGAATCATCGAATGCCTTAGCTGCAGTAGTAAGGTTATTTGATTCATAGCCGGAGTTTCTGTCAAAGAAGAATACACCGTCAATGCTCTTTTCCTTACTGCCGCCCTTCATAAAGAATGAATACTGAGCGATTTCGTTAAGCTTGTTAGAAGCGATAACCATCTTATCAGGATAGTTTGCAGAGATATTACCGCCGATACCTGTAAGAGAATGAACGGTTACACCGTTTTCTTCTCTGTCAGTGCCGTCTGTCTGCTGGAATGTAGAGTTGAAGTTATAATCAGCATCATAAAGAGCATTTCTGAAGCTTACTTCACTTGTAAGAAGCTTATAAGCTGTTACAGTATTGCCTCCATAAAGAACATTGCCCTGATCATCAACAATATCATAATTTACAACAACACGGCATGTATTTGTTGTATCAGAACCTGAAACATCGAACGGAACTGAAATATTAATTTTAGCACTCTTACCCGGATCAATAGGAGTTTCAGGGAAATCTATTGTATCATCAGGCATTTCTTCGTTATAAACATCATATTGAAGCACGCTTGTAATCTTTACATAGTAACGTGAAAGCTGAGTAGGCTTGCCGTCCTTAATGTAAGATGCATTGATACCTACCGAGTTGTTTGTAACAGTAAGTGCATCATCATAAGGTTGACCTGAAATACAGCCTGTTACGGTGTTAGAACCGAATGAAGCAGTAGCCATCTTGAGCTGATGCTGACCAAGTGTAGTCAATGCATTAGGAATGAAGCTGTTAACTGCCTGTACTGCAAAACAGATACCTCTGATAATAGAATCAGAGTAGGTCTTAGGACCGTTTGTACCGTATCCGCCGAACTCTACAAAGTTACAGATAAGCTTTTGGAATGCACCCAAGTCCTTACCGCTTGTACCTGCGAGTACCTTAACTTGGAAGAAATCATCAAACGGATGAGCACTTGTAGCATCAGGAACGATTGTCTTAAAGCTCTGTCCGCTGTAACGTGCGCCAAACAATCCGTTAATGAGATCCTTAAGTAAATCATAAACTGTTACGACGAATGAAGTCTTTTGGATAGGCTCTGCAGAAACGATTGTAAATAACTGGTTAAGGAAGTTAGATACGCCGCAAAGACCTGTCTTTGAATTTTCTTTACCAATATCAAGGAATGAAAGAACGATGTTGTTCCAAATAAGTTCCTCTGAATTGAATTTAGCATAACCTGTACCCTGAAGTGTACCGAGAACAGGCATAAGCTTATTAGCTATTGCATTAATGTTTTCCCAAAGAGTATTCTTTGTTGTGATAAGGCTGTTGCCGTTTTGATCACAAATACCGAGGAGAGCACCTACGCCCATAGCTCTTTCGCCCTTATTTACAGCCTTCTCCATTGCATGGTCGCCACCGTAGTAGCAAACTACAGAATTAAGAAGGTCAAAGAGTGTTGTTTTAGAATCAACAGCTGCTGACTCTGTCTTCCAAGTATTGCCGTTTTCGTCCTCAAGAGGAACGTAAGCCTCAATTACATAAGCAACTGCGTCACGAGCCATTGGAAGAATTGTGCCTTCAAGTGTTGCATTGATTGTTCCGTCGCTGCCAATCTTTACAAGCTTTGAATAATCCTTATTAGGCATTGAGTATGATAAATACTCCTTAAGGCATACATAAGCTACTGCTTCTGCATCCTTACATCCGTCCCAATCAGAAGGATGGATAATTTTCTCAAGCTTGCCTGAGCCAAGATTTACCTGACCGATACAAGCAACGAGCATAGGAATCATTGCTTCTTCAAGATTCTTCTCTGTAAGAGCAGCGCTGGCACCGTTCTTTGCGTAGAAAGCTTTAAGAATGTTAGCGTCTGTAGCGTCTGCTGTGTACTGAACCATCTTGCAAGCGTTGCCAACAAGTGTTGAAACGATTGACTTAATTGCTGCTGCGTCAATAGTTGCAAAATCACCGGTTGTTGTCATTTCAGGACGTGTACCGATAACGTTGCCGCTCTGCGGGAACAAGTCCTTAACTGCTGCAACAAGTGCGTCATTAAAGCCTGCTACCATTGAGCTGTACTTTGAATAGCTTTCGCTAAAGAACTTATCGAGGTTTGGAGTACCTGTTTCTGCAAAGTAAAGATTGATAGGACCTGTTGTTACTTTAAAGCCGTAATCAGCAAGTGGGCTGTATCTTAACTTAGCGAAAAGTCTCGTTGCGTCGATATCTTTCCAAGAACCTGTTGAGTCCTCGGCAGCTGTACGATCATAAGTTACCGTCTTCTTAACATAAGCAAGGAAATCATCTGCTGTGTCAAACTTATAATCCTTATATACTGCATTTGCCCATTGATTGAGCTTAGCCGGTGTATAGTTTGCAGCAACATCATTATCATTCCACTCGCCCTTTTGGTCGAAGAAATAATAATAGTTGTTATCAAAGTTAGCGCCGTGACCCTTATCAAATCCATCATTTACGTGAAGGAGTTTGACTGTACCCTTGAGAACTGTATCCCAAGCAAGGTCAAGAGCTCTGTAACTGAAATCAAAAAGATTATCGGTTGCCTTAAGTGTTACCTTTGTGGTTGATGCTGTTGCATAACCGTTTTCGTCAGGAGCACCGTAAGCAAAGAGAAGAACGTTAAGAGGATTACCCTCATCATCTTTAAATTCATCTGAATATATAAGGTTAGGGTCATAACCAAGCTTTGCAGCTGCAGTAGCATAGTCAGAACCGCTTGCCTTCATTTCAGCTTTAATCTTCAAATAACGTGTAGCCGATGTATCCTGAATTGCTGTTTGCGAATCAGCATCTGTGTATTCTTGATTATATGTAACAAGTACACTAATCTTATCAAGAAGCTCTGTTGTGAGTTTATTAATAAGCTGATCATCATAAACCCATGTTGCAGTACCGTTCTTGAAATTATTAATTTCCTCTTCTGTATACCAATTAGTATATTGGAAAATAAGGTTTTGAGCAACATTGTATACTAAGTTAGTCTTATACTTCGTATCTGTAAAGCCCAAAAGATTACCTACAATCTTATATACGTCAAGGTTTGCAACGTTACCGAGAGTACCGAGAGTAAAGTTACCTCTAAGCACCTGGCCTAAAATATCAGAGCCGTTATAGTCGCAAGAAAGGTTTTGTAAAATACCGATTACACTTCTTAAAATATCAGTTGAAGATGCAGTTTCTCTTGAAATACTCCAATCCTTAGTGGCAACAGCCTTAAAGTTAAGGTTGCCGGCATCACCGAGTAAGTTACCATATGAGTTAAGAAGATCAGCGACACCCCTAAGTGTATAGAAAAGTTCATCAACACTGTGAGTACGTACCGGAATGTCTTTTTTAACAAGACCAAAAGCATTAAGCTTAAGTGTACGGCTGTTGCTGTCCCATGTGATATACTGGGTAATACTTGATGGAAGGTTTTCAAGAAGCTTATCAATCTGCGGACCGTATTCGGCAAGCATCAAATCAGCATAGTCAAGTAAAGCTGTAGCTACCTGTTCATCGGAAAGAATAGCCCAAGCCAAATCGTTATATTCGATTGAATCGTCGGCATATGTCTTTTCACTGCTCATAGTATCAGCATAAGCAGTTAAAGCACCGGTAAAGCAGGAAGCTGCCATAAGCACTGCCATAAATAATGCCAGAAGCTTATGTGAAAACTTTTTTGCCTTCGTTTTCATTTTTTACCTCCATTAAATTTAAAATAATTGAATAATAAAGTGTTAACATATTGCAGGGGAGCCTGTCACAATCTCTGACCATCAGGCAATCTGAATTAGACTGAAGGTCGGCAAAGCCAAACCGTTGCACCAAAAACTGCGCAATATGTGCTTTAAACACATTATAATTATTACATAAGGCAACAAAAAAGTCAATAAAGACAAACGACAAATGATATTTTTGTAACAATGTCCAAAAATGCAAACTTATTTTTGACACCTTGCACAAATTATTAACTAAAAGTTTACAATTTGTTTATAATTCGGTGCCAAAAAACTCTTGATTTTCCGCAAGTAAAGCTGTGATACTTTACATAAAATTTACATTTGTAAACATGTTTGCCTTTACAAATCGAACAGAATTTTACTCGACTTTATATGGATTATATTACGTTTTACAGTCAATTTTCTGTCGAATTATGTTTGTTAGACTTTTTATGTTGTAATGTCTATTTTGCAACTCTCTATCGTCAAAAATCAATGCTAAAATATGTGAAAATTCACAATAAATTCAAAATATGTTATAAAATTATTGACTTATAAGTTTTTATTTGTTATAAATATATTGTATTTGTTAATACGCGTGTGGATATCCTGCGCCTAAAAAGCAGTTTTTTGTGTAGAAACTGTGAACAAATACTGCTCGGCGCATTATCCAAAAAATGCGTTACCATACGACAAGTTCGTAAATCATATGTAAAGGAGAGAGAGATTTATATGAGAACGAGCAAAAAGATACTCAGCTTTTTCTTAGCTGTAGTAATGGTCGTGACCACATGCTCGGTTGGATTTACTGCGTTCGCCAAGAGTAATGACAACCCGCTTTGGAAAACGACAAGTGTTGACGCCGATTCGGCATTCGACACACTTAACAAATTGGCAGACCAGCTGCCTTCCCTTCTCATGGGCATTGAGGCAATAAGCAAGCCTGTTTATGAAAAGGGTGCTAAAAAGTTAGGTAAGACCGCAGCGGAACTTACCACCAAAGAAAAAGAGCAAATCGTAAGTGAAACAACACTTCAGGATTTACTCGGCGTATTGCAGCCGACTCTTATCGGCGCACTTGCAAAGACAAGCCAGTCAGACTTTGTAACAAGTTATATTCAGAAAGGTATGGGTAATCCTGAAGATTATAACTACTTAAGCGGTTCAACGGGCGCAATTGATTATTTTTCACTTACTGCCCTTTGCTTAAAGTACAAAGACAACAAAGACTTATCTAAAGACACGAGAAATCAGCTTGACGAATGGTTATACGGTAAAGAAAGCGAACGTACCGTTTCAGGCTACAATGCCGCAGGTCAAACTATCAAGTTCTCAACAAACAGCCTTTGGTATTTAGCCGACCTTTATGCTCAAAAGATAAAGCAAGGTACAGACAGTGATAAGGTAGAAGCAATTGCTAAGCGTTATACCGAAGCTGTAAAAAGCGGTGCTGTTGAAACAGTTAAGCTTAACGGCGAAGCTATCGGTGACACTTATGATACTGCCACACTTTACCAGTTGAAGAACTTTGATTTTAAGCTCACAGCTGATGAGCAAGCCGTTGTTAACAACTATATGGGCACACTTAACGTTAAGTATGCAACATACGGTATCAACGTTAAGCTTAACGATTTGGCTGACGTTATTTATTACGACTTCGGTGTCGGTCAGAGCTTCATCTCAGCAAGCGAATTTATCAGATTGATAAGCGACGGCGGTGCAACATTTAACCAAACAGTTGACAGCACATCGCTTTATCAGGTTCCTATGACATTTAAGGGCTTCACAGTAAGCGACACCGAAAACAATGTTTATGACACTGTTAAGGAAATCGCAAGAAAAGCTGTTGCCGCTAAATTAGGAGTTGCCGAAGATGCTTCTTTCGAGACTCTTGCACAAAAAGAGGGCATGACAACAGATTACCAAATTGAGTCATATACCGAATATGTAGTAGGCAACACTATTATGACCGATTTGTGCAAAAAAGCACTTATGAACGGTAATGTCGACACAACCACTTCTCCGTATTACACTGATATACTTAAGGGTATGGTTGTACGTTTCGGTAATAACGGAAACGGCGTTGACCTCAACAAGCTTAATTCCGAAATCAATGCTAAGCTTCCAAAAGGATATGATGCAAATTGGCAAGAGGGTGACAGTTTCTTCATTAGCGATGACGAACTTACTCAGTTGCGTGCATTCTTCTCCAGCGTCGGCGGTGCAAACGCCACCACTAATGTTGTAACAAACTACTTTAAGGACGGCGAAGTTACCTTTAACGATAAATATGCCGACAAAAAGAACAAGACAGTCATTGTTCCTGCTTCACTTAAAGGCAGTTACACTTCAGAGTTTTGGTCTCTTATTGCAGCTAACCAAAAAAAGAATTCAACAAATTACAATAATTTGTTAGGTTCATTTGGCGGCTTTGCTATAAACCGTTCACATATTGACAAAACAAAATACTTGCCTGTTAATTCACTTGTTGATGCTTCACGTTCAGACCCGGGTGTCGGCATTAATGCACTTAAGTCTGACCCTGTAACTAATTCAAATAATTACAGCAAGCCATTAATCAACGAATGGGTTGCAGCTTCTTACGACTACATTGTTACTAAGATTGCATCTGAATACTTAGGCGTTGATACAAACGACCTTGGCACAGATAGCACCACTTATACATACAGCTATAAGTATTCTTTCAAATTCCTTCTTAACGTTCAACTCGTACTTGATGATATTGTAAAGAAAAAAACTTCTCAAACTTCAGGTATCGTTCTTACCGACGCTCAAAAGGAAATTCTCAACGGTAAAAATGTTGACCTTACAGGTTCGGCAGGTACCGAGATTACAAACCTTATTCTCAACAACACAATCGGCGATATCGTTGACCCAAGTACAGATATCGGTAAAACGGTTGACGCTGTGCTTAAGTCACTTCTTAAGACAAACGTAAATCTTAAGGACGCTCTTACCGATGTTTGGAAGAATCTTGTTAACGACCCGATTAAGACAGTCGTAAACCTTCTTCCTTTACTTACAGTAGTAATTAACGAGCTTCTTGAGCCTATTCTTTTCTCTGAAATCGGCAATTCGCAAAGAAATAACCAAGAAGGCTTCCTCTATTCTGTTATTGACCTTATTGAGCCACTCAAAAATATGACTGCAGACACCGGCTCATACATCGGTATCAGTCAGCTTGCTTGGGACCTCAACGCTATGCTTCCTCAGCTTATGCATTGGCTCCAGAGAGATGGCAAGTTTGAGGAATTCGGCGGTACTTATTGGAACGGCGGTAATGAGAAAACAGGCTACATTTCAGAATCTTCTGACGATACCTTTGTAACCAAGAACTTCTCAGCCGGCGACATTATCGCAACTCCTGACTACGTACTTAAGTATGACAAGGTTGTAGACAGCTACGGTAAAGCAATCACATATACAAAGAACAGCGACGGTTCTTATACCTATTCTTATAATGGCGTAAGCGGTTCTCTTGCAGATGTACTTGCTAACGTTTCAAGCACTACTAAGTTTAATGTTAAATACACATATGAAGCAGGCGTACCTAAGATTACAGGTATTTACATTGCCGATAAGGCTCTCAAGTATGCTAAGCTCAGCGACCTTGAGGGTATCCTTAAGAAAGCAATCACAGCTTCGAACGGACAGGTTGGCGCAGGTCTTTATGAATTGGTAACAGAAATTGCTGGCCTCTTCACTACTGCAGTTGACACATACGTTAGCACTCCTAAGTACAGAGACCAGGTTAAGGGCCATGATGACGGAGGAAAAGTCATCAACTCAGGTCTTAACAACCTTATGGTTGCAATTCCTCAGCTCTTTGACATTATGGAAAACCTTGCAGCTGACAAATACGGCGTACGCAAGGATGCATGGACATATTGCTACAAGGGCAAGATTGTTACGGATTCAAACGGCGCAGTAAGCAACTCTAAGATGACAGAGTTCAAGGATTTTGCCGCTAATCCAAACCCAACAAAGATTTTTGACTGCTTTGTAGGTGTATTCGTAGAGGATTGGCTTGACGCTATTCTCGGTCTTGTAAACAACGTAATCAGCTCTAAGGGCAGTGAATTTGAAAAGAACCTTCCTATTATCACAGGTCTTCTCAATTCAGTAGGCGGTTTCACCGAAACAAGTGCTCTTACAGACCTTTTCAACAGTATCTTCCAGATTACACGTGACAGCAAGTACAGCTTCACATTTGAACCGCAATCAAGCGGATTTGTAGGTCTTGACAGAGATAACGCTTACTTCCTTATTACTAATGTAAGCAAGCTTGTTGACGTTGTTAAGGCACTTATCAATTCATTCAAGTCAAATAACAACAATAACAACAATAACAACAATAATAACAATAACAATAATTCTTCATCACCTGCCACTACACAGGCAGTTGCAACTCCTAACTCTTCAGTTGATATTTCAGCACATAAGAGCAGCGATATGAAGAACGTTGATAACACAATAGCTAAGCTTGATAAAACATTGTCATCTCTCCTTACGGATTCAAGCGTAAACGGCTATTCAATCAACAAGACAAGTAACATTATTGCCGGCGTAATTTCATTACTTTCAAATTACATTGGTGCAAATGCATCAAACGCAACAATTGATTTACTTAATACCTATTTATATTATCTTAATGGCGAGGATGCACGTACTCCAGATTCAAATGGTAACGTTAATCCTAAGGATATCTACACAAACGAAGGTCTTACAACAGTAGTAGTAAGAACCTATGCTCTCGTCGAAACACTTGTTGCAGGACTTACTGACAAGTATGCATACTCTTATACATATAATAATGGTACTGCAGACGTGACAGCAAAATACAATCTTATCAGTGAAGCAGTCAACGGACTTATTTCTCCTGACTCATTATCTGTAAGAATTAAGGACACAGGCATTAAGAACGCAAGCAAGAAGCTTTCTAAGCTTGGCAGTTGGAGTGACGCAGTTAATGACAACGGTACTCTTAACGTAAGCATTAATTGGGGCATCACAGCAGGCAACAGAGATGAATTTATGACAGGTCTTTCAACCTCACTCAGACTTCTCACCTCTATCCTCGGCGTAGTTCTTATTGATACAGGCATTTATGAAAATGCTCTCTACCCTGTTCTTAATACAATAGCTCAAAAGACAGGCATCACAGTTGATACTCCTACTAAGTTTGCAGATAAGAGCAATCCATACCGTGATGAAGTATTCACCGGTATTGTTAATCCAATAGTTTCACTTCTTGACAAGTTCCTTGAAAAGCCTGCAACAACATTGCTCAATATTGTGTCGGCTATCGGCGTTGTATTAGACGATACAACAACTCCTACACTTGCTTCTGTTGTTTCAAGCGCAGTTAAGGCTATTGCAAACGAGCTCAACGGCGCAGCCAACATTCTTAAGATTAAGAGTGATAAGCTTGGTGCCGCATCACCGTCACTTGCAGCGCTCCTTGAAGGCATCGTTTCTAAGACGTTCGGTGATTTAATCACAGTTAACGACAAGCAAGAGCTTGGACTTAAGGTTAAGGGCTATGCTCTTTCAGGCAACAACATTATTCCTATTATTAATACCCTTCTTGCAAAGACAGGTATTAAACTTAACAACATTAATTGGAACAAGCTTGGCAAGACAACAACTCCTGCTCAAACACTTGTATACGTACTCGATTATGTTGTTGAATTTGTAAAGACAAATAATAACCTTTCCACAATCATCGGTTTGATTATGGGCAACAACAAGGTAAGCTCAGGCGTTAAGAAGCTCATCAAGTATATCGAAACAGGTAAGCTTGACGGTATGGGACTTCTTAAGATTGTAGGCAAGCTTCTCGACTTCACACAGTCACCTACAGAAGTTTATTGGGCTTACAGCAAATACAAGGGAACTTCATTAAAGTTCAAGTACCCTGACGGTATTTCTTCTTATGATGCTGAATCTGCTATCACCCAGCTTGACAGTGCAGTTGACGCAGTTATGGCTCTTCTCACTAACTTTGGCGTAGTTGACGCATCAAATCTTAAGGGTGTTGTAAGCGGTTTGGTATTTACAAACGCTAACCTCACTTCACTTGCTAAGGCACTTTATGGTGCACTTGACAAAAAGACTATTTCACCTTATCTCAATATGGCGGGCATTACTGTTTCACCTAAGGGCGTTGCAGGCTTACTTATGGATAAGAGCTACGGTAAAACTTATTCTTCAGCAGCTAAAACCCTCAAGAAGGTTAAGAGCTGGAAGAAGGTTAAAACAATCAACTGGGGCTTCAAGGATGGCTCCGCAAAGGCTGAGCAGGGCTTCGTACATGCACTCGTTGCAATTCTTCGTCCTCTCAACAGTGTTCTCAACGTATTCCTTAATGAAGGAAAGATTGACCTTAGCAATATCACAATTGCAAAGGCTTCAACATCTCTTGATATTAAGGGAAGCGACGGCAAGGTAGCAAGCAAGATTGCTCTTACCTATGAGCTTAAGAACGGTGTTCTTACTCTTACAGCTAAGGATTCAATGAATGCCGACTCTAAGCTTTCAACAATTAAGCTTGACCTTAACGCACTCAATGTCGGCGTAAACGGCATTAACGGCTATGAAGGTGCAATCATTCCTCTTCTTGATGTTCTTCAGGTAAGCAACAGCAAGATTAAGACATTTGCACAGTATCAGAAGGATTGCAAGAAGGCTAAGGATAACGTACTTCTTGATGTTCTTAATCCTCTTATGAGCTTTGTTGACCAAGTTCTCGACAAGCCATTTGAAACAATTACATCAGTTCTTCCTAACCTTGCATACTTCATTGATAACAACGGTATCGGCCAGCTTCTTGATAATCTCCTTGCTCCGATTACAAACATTGTTAAAACTGCTAAGTCAGCAGGTTTAGACGTTGATAAGATTATTTCAGCGGTACTTGGCAAGGACCTCGGCAAGTATTTAACAAGCTTGCTTAAGGTTAGGGGCGTTAAGCTTAACATTAAGCTTGCAGACCTCAAGTCTTGCAACATTCAGGACATCGTTGTTCCGCTTATTAACAGCTTACTTAAGAAAACAGGCATCAAGCTTCCTGATTTCAAGTGGTCAACAATCGCTGCTCACGGCAAGGTTGTAACCTCTAAGTCGCATGCTAAGA